>Ga0181561_10004723_pt1 | contig 11690 bp, 9 predicted proteins | sample 011ome_19_FD_133760 | JGI IMG/M metagenome (GOLD analysis project Ga0181561, IMG submission 133760) | Coastal salt marsh microbial communities from the Groves Creek Marsh, Skidaway Island, Georgia - 011510BT metaG (megahit assembly) | ecosystem: Environmental > Aquatic > Marine > Intertidal zone...
AATACGTACAACGATCCACGTATGTGGGGGGAGTTATTCAGAGAGCTCACTCTCGGGGCCATTGAAACCGGACTTGCGGTCGCCGACTTCAACAACGACGGCCAATTGGATTTCTACGCCGTATCCAAAAATGGCCCCTGTACTCTTTATATTCAAACGGGTCCGTTCCAATTCGAAGACCGGGCGGTAAAAGCGGGAGTTGCGGCAGGCGAAACGATTGACGGAAAGACGGGTGCCACCGCAATAGACATAAATCAAGACGGCTGGATGGACATCTACCTCTGTCGCTACGACGCCCCCAATTTGCTGTTCGTCAATCAAGGAGACGGCACCTTTACCGAGAAAGCCGAAGCCTATGGCCTGGCGATCAAAGACGCCTCGGTTCATGCCAATTTCGCGGATTACGATCTAGACGGCGATCTAGATGCCTATCTAGTTACCAACATCCTGCGATTTGCCGAGAACCCGCGAGGCCGAGCCGACTACCTTTTGCGCAACAACGGAGACGGATCCTTCAGCGATGTCGCTTCTGAATCAGGAATTTGGGGAGTCTCTCAGGGTCATACCGCCATCTGGTTCGACTCGAATCACGACGGCTGGCCAGATCTCTATGTCGCCAACGACTTCGAAACCCCCGACCGCTTCTACCTGAACCAGCAGGACGGGACCTTTGTCGACGTTGTGGACGAGAACCTGCCCCACGTCACCTATTTCTCCATGGGAGCCGACTCGGGCGACCTCAATAATGATGGTCTCGTGGACTATTTCGTGGCTGACATGCGCGACCAGACTCGCAGCTCCTACATCGCCGGTATGGAAGAAATGGGACGCGGCCTGTGGGAAATGGAGCGCGCTTCTGAGCTTGTGCCACAATACATGTGGAACGCCTTGTACCTCAACTCCGGTACTGAACACTTTCAAGAGATGGCCTTCATGGCTGGCATGGAAGCGACGGGCTGGACTTGGGCTACCCGTATGGCTGATTTCGACTGCGACGGCTTGCTCGACTTCTACTTCACAAACGGCATGATTCGCAACTTCGTAGACGCTGACCTTGTCGATCGCCAGAAAGTCGTCCGCAACTTGGAAGGGCGAGCCGCAATCTGGAAAAACGCTCCCGTGCGGAACGAACCCAACATGGCCTTCCGCAATTTGGGGAATCTGTCTTTCCTAAACGTATCCGATGAATGGGGACTCAACCACTTCGGTGTCTCCTTCGGCTGTGCTACCGCCGATTTTGATGGAGACGGCGACCTTGATCTCGTCTACACCAACTACAACGCCCCTCCCAGTATAGTGCGCAACGATTTCGCATCCGGCAATCGCCTTGTCATCGCACTCAAAGGCCAAGGCTCCAATCTCCGCGGCATCGGATCGGAGATCACGGTTAGCACCGCTTCCGGTAGTCAGACAAGACAGCTTTTTACCGAAAGAGGAATCGTATCCAGTGAACCGGCACTCGCCTACTTTGGATTGGGTAACGAGAATCTCGCCGATACCGTCTCCATCCGCTGGCCCAATGGAAGCCGCTCAATCTTCGAGAATGTCCCCGCAGGTCATCTGATGACCGTCCTCCAGCCCGAGACCGTTTCAACATCCACCAGCCAAGAACGGACAGCTCTGAATCCGCTATTCGAAGATACAGCTGCTAATTCGGGACTAGACTACACCAGTTCCCTTCAGCGAATCGACGAACTCGGATCCCAGCGGCTACTGCCGAGGCGACTTAACGGAATGGGGCCGGGATTGGCTAACGGTGATGTCAACGGCGACGGGCTAACAGATGTCTTCGTCACCGGATCGACCGGTCAAAGCGGTACCCTATATCTCAGAAGACCGGACAACCAATTCGTAAAGGCGAAAAGCCAGCCATGGAGTGACATACCGGAAGCCGACGACCTGAACGCACTCTTTATAGACGTAAACCAAGACAACGCCCTTGATCTCTTCATAGCGGTGGCCGGAGTCTCCCACAAGCGAGGCGCCAAGCTGTTAAACGACCGCCTCTACTTGAACGACGGAAAAGGCAATTTTTCCTATTCAGATTACTCTCCACTGGACGGTGAAGCCACGAGTGCCCTCGCAGCCGCAGACATCGACGGAGACGGAGACATGGACCTCTTTGTAGGCGGGCGTTATGTCCCAGGGCGATGGCCGGAATCACCTCGGAGCTTTCTCTACGAAAACCGAAACGGAAAATTTTTCGACATATCCGATAATTGGGCACAGGATTTGTCAAACATCGGCATGGTTACCGGTGCTGTATTCGCTGACATGAATGCGGACAGCAAACCGGATCTGCTCGTCTCCCCGGAATGGGGACCGATCAGCTACTTTGAGAACACCGGAAGCCAATTGGTAGACCGGACTTTTGCTCAAGGTCTCACAACGAAAACGGGATGGTGGAACACTCTAATGGTGGCAGACCTGAACCACGACGGACTACTAGACATCGCAGCGGGAAACCTGGGCTTGAACACCAAGTATCGGGCCACTTCTCAGGAACCCGCGACCCTCTTTTGGGGCCCCTTTGGAGACGAAAGAAAAGTCCGCATTGTTGAGGCTCAGTATGAAAACGGTGAGCTTTTCCCATTCCGCGGTTTGAGTAAACTCAAGTACGAATTTCCCAGACAACTACAACGCTTTCGGCGTTTTCAGGATTTCGCCCAAGCGAGTCTGTCAGAAATATTCGGGAAGGAGGCAATTGAGAGAGCCCACAAACTCGAGGCCACCGAACTGTCTAGCGGCATCTTCTATCAGCAGGAGGATGGCCGTTTCCTGTTCATGCCTCTACCCCGGGTAAGCCAGTTGGCACCCATTTACACTTTCTCTACTTTGGATGCCAACAACGACGGATACACCGATCTCTTCCATGCGGGCAATAATTTCAGACCCGAACCGACAACCGGACGCTTTGACGGTGGCCTAGGATTGCTGCTAGCGAATGACGGCCATGGGAACTTCAAGCCGATTGGCTCTCAAGAAAGCGGCATCAGCATTCCTGGAGAGGCCCGCGCTTCCATCGTTCTGCCAGCAGAAATGAAAACTAAGCAACGTCTTATCGTCACTCGGACAAATGGACCGGTTCTCCTATATAAACCGTTGGATCATTGAGCATTGGTTGATTCTGAAAGCAAAAAGCAAAGTGCTGCTAGATGACTACAAATGCAGAAAAGCGTAATACCAGATCTGGTTCGACTCCCGCCACTTCCACCATCCTCTCTTTCTGCCCTTTCCGTCGCTCTAAAAGCATGGAGACGCTAATCGCCATGACCAGATCGATTGAGAACAGTTAAATGCAACTCATCTCTCGCTGCGAAGCCGCGAAACTGCTCTCAATTTCAGCCCGAACCTTAGACAGGATCATTTCAGACGAAAACAGATTTACGAAATACTACATTCGCGGATCGGTCAGATTGAAGCCACGATGAGGTACTCGCTTTCATCGAATCCTCAACTTAACGATTCCCGAAACGGAGCAGGAAATCGTCTGCAGGATGAACAAGCTGTCAGCTAACCGCCAAAAGTGGCTTGCTAATCTTTTGCACAATTCTCCCAGAGAAATCCATCAACCATTAGTCAAATCGAGCCAAACAGCTCCAATTGAGGACATAATAAGTGGTCCAACCCAAGATCACACATCGAAAATGTCGCTCCAATTCCAACGTAAGTCATTGGTGCCCAAAGCGGGACTTGAACCCCCACGTCCTTGCGGACAACGGATTTTAAGAACGTTGCTGTTATGTGCCTTCTATTTTGAGTTCTACTTTTTGGAAGATAGATTTCTAGAGGACTTCCGAGAATAGCGTTCTAGGATAAAAAACGACCTTAAATTAGGCAGTGAAAATTTCGGCCCTTTTCCGGCCCTGTCCCGTTAAACTTAGATCGATCTTGAGATTCGGATCATTTCTAATGATTTCATAAGTTGTTCCTAAATATTAGCTTATTATCAAAAAGAAATGGAGCCGCCCATCGGAATCGAACCGACGACCTATTCATTACGAGTGAACGTATTCGATATTATTATACGTTTAATTTGGTTCTAATTCGCTCTTTTCCAGCTGTTTACAAAAACCTAAGGAACTATAAACGAACCGCCAAAAACGTAGATAAACCCTAGTTTTTGCCCAATTTTTGAGATGACGGTTACGGAAACATCCTCTACTCACCCATCAGCTTTGTGTTGGTCTCGACCATCTCGCGGGCCATTCTCTGCGCTTAGGCGATTTGATTGGAGGTCATTATTTCGGCGGTGCAAGGCAATGGTAGTGGATTTCGGGAGCTCTCATGGGCGGAGGGCTTACCATATTCAAATTTGTTGACGATCGCAATCGCTCTCGGAGCGTGCTCAAGCCTGGGATGCTTATCAAATAAGTGACACCTTGTTGCAGATTCTGTCGCCCTACGGCCTGCCGTTTTCCGCCGGCTCTTTTAAAGGCTTGGAACTTTACCGTTCTACCCAGCTCAGAGAAAGAAACTTCGCAATCAGATCCCTCTATATGCCGAGGTCCAAATTAGGGGTGAGCAATGAAGATTCGATCTGCCGCGTTGGGGTCGCCGCGAGGGTCTTGTACGATTTCTGAATCCATTTCCACCCATAAAGGCACCCCAGAGCCTGCCACCCAGAGCTCGTGGTGGTTATCATTATCACCAAGGTCGGTGATCGCAAATGGGATCACCGGAGTTACTTTCCCATCATCCTGTGCCATGCCGATTCGTTGAAACTGACGCTCTGTTTCACCCGTGGTATCACCGTTGATGGGGGTAATTCCTCCCTGCCAGGTTGTTTGCACCATCCAAATAGAAGCGCCTGCAGGTGCTCCCGCTGGCACGCTCTGTCCCCACTTTTCTTCAGGAATTACTTCGGCATAGGCATAACGAACAAAATCGAACAGACTGACGACTTCGAGCTCTGCTCCCACCAGGTTTTGTGGTCCACCAGGTTGGTCCTCTGCAGTGAAAAGGTCACCCACGACCAATACTTTGCGGGGCGGGTCGATCGGGTCCACTTGCTCGTTGCCGAGATCGCCGATTAATAAAACCGTCTTGTTCTCATTACCATCCACAGCAGGGACTAACGTTGCGCATTCTACCATCAAATTGGCTCCACTAGCCGTTATTACACGAAACTTATCCGGTGTGACATCGGAAGGATTCAGACTGTGCGTAAAGGTAATAGGCATTCCATCCAATGGACCCTGAATGGCTTGGAAACAAAGAAATATAGGCAAGGCGTCATCCAGACCAAAAAACGCATCTAAGGCTTGAGGGGCGCTGTTGTGATTAGCGACAACAACAAGTTTGCGGGTCACAAGCGTCCCGTCTTCGCTCTCCAAAGTAATTGTAGCGACCCCGGGACTGAGTGCGTTGACCTGCCCTGTCATTGCATTGACCGAAGCAATGTCTGTACGATCGATTGCCCAACGAATTCCTAATCCAGATACTTGCTGACCTCTTGAAGTCGCCTGAGACAGCAGGGTGGTCTCATCGCCGACCTTGATTGGGAAAGGAGGCGCATCAATCGAGATTGTAAACTCATCAATAGACCACTGTGTCTGAAAAAACAGAGGACTCGAGGGCACTGGAACCTCGAACAGAATCGGGTTCTCGCTGGCTATTCCCGAAGTAAATTCACTCCATAAACTAAAATCCTCGGTTTGCAGCAGTTCGTAGTTGGAAGGTGTAGGAAGTGTCAGCGATAGCTTAATCGTCTGGGAGGACAAGTTCTCCAATGACAAACGCTGTGGAAAGCTTTCTGCGACTAGGAGATCCGACAAGGATGCCAGAAATACTAGAGAGCTATAAATAGTCTTCCTCAAATCTTGTTGTTTCATTTTATGTATTCTCAAAAAATCCTTAGCTGAATAAATCGCGCATAATTCCTAACATCACTAAATGATTTATTAGATAGAAGCGGAGTTTCTCAGTATCGAGTTTGCGACAAGTGGAAGCATTGAGACATCTAACCCGCCTTCGACCTTGTAGGTCGGCCCGTCATAGTCTGGGCGAACTACCAAGCTCTGCATGATCGTTGGAAGAAAAGCGATGAATAACAGGATGACAGCCACTATGCTGCCACAAATAATTAGGAGCTTTTTATATTAGTCTCTACGTATTGGCGTCATAAAGGCACTTTTAGGGCGTTGGGGCGTTGATAGGAAATTGCTCCGCCATCTTCGCTCCGCTACCTCAATTGCTCCGATTTGATTTGGAGGTGAGACTAAAGGACTGCCTTTCCTTCTTTAAATCACTGTATACTTTGTACTGTTCCTTTGAAAGAACGGCCTTCATCGCTTTATCTCTCTTCGAGTCTATTCCTTTGAATTCTCTGTACTTCTTAAGCCTCGAGGACCCAGATTCACGCAATTCTCTCAGTTCTTCAAAGTAAGTCATATTTATTTCTTCAACCTTTGGTGACTGTTCATCCGTAAGACTAAGCTTTTCTTGGAGCGTTTCAAATCTCACTAGGGCTTCTTCTTTCTGCTCCTCGGTCAATTTTGATTCTGCCTGAAGGCTTGAGTTTAGCGTTAGGAATCCCATCGCAAATGCTGTAGCTAATAGTTTTCTCATTTTGCTTATCTGTAATTTATATTTGGATTAACGCTTTCACAGAGGTGTTTGGCTATTGATCACACCTCCCATACACTTCATAAACCGGAAGTGTTACAGAGGTTGTAAAATATTTTTGATCACTACCTGCTTAACACTCCTCAAGGGCCTTTTGTAAGAGAGGTAGATTATCGCCAACGATCGTAAGAAGCGCCGAAGCAGTCCAGGTTTCGGTTTGGTCCTAGTTTTCCTTGTAACGCTTTGGAAATCTACAGTGTATGGAATGCATAGACGCATCCAAAAATCTATTTTCGAAGGACGACGCAGAATGTGTGCGCGCGATTCTCGCCGGCCGCCGCGAACGGTTTCGCGAATTAATCGAACGTTATCAGAATCGTGTCTTCGCGATCCTTTCCCGATACGAACGCGACCGTGGCCGGGTGGAGGACATCGCGCAGGAAGTCTATGTGAAGGCTTGGCGAAATCTCAAAAAATTCGATCCTATGAAGGCTCCTTTTGAACACTGGCTCGCGCGCATCGCGACCAATGCAGCACTTAATCATGTACGCGCCGAGAAGCGATTTCGCGGACAGGTTCCGCTTACTCAACTCGGCGAGGATGCTTTGGAGTGGTTGCGTTTCGAGGAGAAAGCTGTGCCTCTCCAAGCCATAGAGGCGCGTGAAATCCTTGATCATTGCATGGGTGAACTTTCTGCCGACGAACAAGTGATCCTTACGCTCGCAGAGATCGAAGGCCGAACATCCCCAGAAATTAGTAAACTCACTGGCAAAGCCGCGGGCACGATTCGAGTCACTCTTAATCGAGCCAAAAAGAAACTGGCTGACGCCTTATTCAACCTTCAAGAAGCTTATGAAAAACGAACGTAAACTCAACGAGCTGATTCGAGCAGCAGAGAAATTACCCGGCATTACGCCACCAGAAGATTTTGCGGAACGCATCCTATCAGAAATAGATGCGTCTAGAGAAAGCACGATCATTCTATTTGAAGCGGCACTACCTAAATTTGCGTGGGCAGCTGTGTTAATCGTAGGGCTGTTTATTGCCGCCGAGATCACAATGAATATCCGTGACTACCCAAATCTAGCCGAGGGTGCCATCAAGGTCACAGACCAATGGGACGCTGAATTCGATCTTAATACCATACCATGAAAACAAAATCAAAGCTTACTGTCGGGATCACCTTGATCTTTCTCACCGGAACACTCGTCGGCGTCATGGGCACAAGAGTCGTTTTTCGACATATGCTCGCCGAAGCATTGGAGCGTCCGTCTATCCTTTCCGATAGCGTCGAGAGCAGTCTCGATAGCCTGTCACTAAACCCAGATGAACACGACACAATCATGAGATTACTATCGGAATCTCTCACCGAAAGAAAGGCTCTAAGGGAAGAATTTCGTTCGCGATTCTTGAATATCCTCACGGAAACACGTCGAAAAATCGACAACGAGTTGACACCTGAACAGCGCCGACAGTTTCGCCGTGAAGTACGCGATGAACTACCTCTCTTGGGAAGAGTGATTGAGAGACGCGAGACTGACGCTCAATAATATTTGTCAACGCCTGTAACGCTTTCTTCGCGTCAGGTGTATGGGTGGAATGAAGATCATCACCACCCTCCTTTTGCTTCTTGCCCCGGTTGCTGTTGTAGCCACGAAGGAACTACCCATTGCCACGGTGCATGCCTTCCTGAAGGAAGACTGCCCCATTGCCCGTTATCATACCAAGACGCTCTCTGAACTCCATGAGCGCTACGCGAAGGAGGGCATCGCCTTTCGCGGTTACGTCTCGACCAGCAAAGCTACGGAGCAAAGCGTGGCCGCGTTCAAGGCCAAGTTTGTCATCCCCTTTGTCATCAAGCCCGATGCAAGTCTAAGCAAAGCGCATCAATTGGGTGCGAAGGTGACTCCGGAAGTAGTCGTCGTTGATCGGGACGGTAAGACACTCTACCGAGGCCGCATCGACAACACCTACCCCGACTTAGGCAAACGCCGCCGGGTTACAACCTCGCACGATCTCCGCGACGTTCTTGACGCCCTCGCCAAAGGCGAAGCCGTTGAGCCGAAAAGCACCGAAGCCGTCGGTTGCTTCATTCCCATCACTAAATTCTAGGCAGCTTAAAAATTATGCACTTAAAGATTATCACAGCACTGACATTGCTTCTCATTTGTCTGTCCCCCCTCGCAGGTCAAGGCGCAGTCACCTACACCAAGGACATCTCGCCGATCATCTACAACAACTGCACCGTGTGTCACCGTGACGGCGAAATCGGCCCGTTTCCGCTGACGAACTTCGAAGAAGTACGTGACGAGGCCTACACCATTCGCAGCGTCACGCGCAAAGGTACCATGCCACCGTGGATGCCCGATCGCGAGTTCAGCAATTTCAAATTCTTAGGCGAACGCGGCCTCACAGATCAAGAGATTGAAACCATCGCCCAGTGGGTTGAAGCCGGGATGCCGGAGGGCGACCCCGCCTTTGAAGCGCCCATGCCCAAGTTCGCCGAAGGCTCCGCCCTGGGCAACCCCGACCTCACCCTGCGTGTCGCCGAACCCTACACGATCAAGGGGAGTAACGAAGATGAATATCGCGTATTTGTGCTGCCCACCGGACTGACAGAGGACCGCGATCTCGTTAGTATCGAGTTCCGCCCTGGCAACCGGGCCATCTTGCATCATGGCCTGCTTGCTTTCGACGCCACTGGCCAAGCGCGCGAGAAGGATGTTAGTGATCCGCTCTCTGGTTACGAAGTCTTTGGCGGGTTTGGCGTGCCCATTCGTCCCAATGCCACGCTCCCCGGCTACACACCCGGCGCGGTACCTCTACGTTTACCTAAAGGGGTGGGCATTAAGTTGCCCGCTGGCGCTGACATTCTCATGCAAACCCACTATGCCCCATGGCCGGTGAGGGATTCCGATCAATCCAGCGTCAACCTGTTCTTCGCCGATGAGCCGGTGGAGCGCTATCTCAAAACCCGCATGATGATGCCCTTCGATCTCGTTGAGGAGGACACCATGCAACCGCCGGATCTCAGTCTGTCAGAACGTTTCGAGGTTGCCCTAGAACTCATCGATGAATTCGGCCAGGGTCAGTCCGGAGATGGCGCAATTGGCGGCGATATTGCTGATCGCCTAGGAGAGGGCTTTGGCGGCAGGCTCGAAGGCTGGTCACTCTTCAAAATACCCCCCGACAAAGTCTCTCGCTTCCACGGCATTTGGAACGTCGAGGACGACATCAGCCTCATCAGCATCTATCCGCACGCTCATTTGCTATGTAAAAGCTGGGAAATCTACGCTATCGATCCCGAGGGCAATCGCGAGAACCTCCTCAAAATCGATTCGTGGGACTTCAATTGGCAGGGGGATTACCCCCTTCCCAAGTACGTCAAAATTGACAAAGGTTCGGTCATTCATGCCATCGCTACCTATGACAACACGGTTGATAATTACTTGAACCCTAACATGCCGCCAGAGGCAAGCGGCTGGGGTTCGAAGACTACAGACGAGATGTACCTTCTAGGATTCAACTATGTCGATTATCGAGAGGGCGACGAGAATACTTTTTTCGCCCTTTCCGATCCGCAACCCTCCGAGCCAGTTATCCTCCGTCCACCTGCGTCTATCCGAGTTCCGACTGGAGGCCGGACCCAGCTCTTTTTCGAGCCGGAAGGCGTGGTGGACTCGATCCAGTGGCTCAAGGACGGAGCAGAAATTCCTGGAGCGACGGCGGCGACACTCGTGCTCCAAGATGTATCCGCGGCGGATGAAGGAGCCTATTCTGTAAGAATCACCAACGTTTCGGGTTCCGCTGTTTCGGCTACCGGAAATTTGACGATCGATGACGAAGCGGCTGCAGAACTGGTTAATCTAGCGACCCGTGGATTCGTTGGTACTGGCGCGGACATCATGATAGGAGGGTTTACCGTGCTCGGGGGATCGACCAAAACGGTGCTCGTTCGCGGACTAGGACCACAGCTGACTGCCGATGGCGTGCCCGGGGCTCTGGAGGATCCTGAGCTCAGAGTATTCAAAACCTTGTATGACGAATCGCCCATTAGAAGCCAATTGCTTATGACTAATGACAATTGGGAAGAAGGACCGAACGCTGCGGAATTGGCAGAGGCTTTGACAGAGCAAAACAAGCCATTGGTGGCCGGTTCCAAAGACGCGGCGTTATTGCTAACACTTGACCAAGGCGTCTACACCTTTCAGCTTTCGGGTGTCGCTGAAACGGAAGGCGTGGGACTGATAGAGCTCTTTGTGATTGCGGAAACCGGCCCCTAAGAGCGGCGCTGAGAGCTCACGGATGTGTGTTTGGGATCTGGGTGCACTTCTGTCCTAGCTCCCGGTGAACGTCATTACTCGTTTTATAAGAATATGCTTCTACAGGTAGTAGTAGGGAGAAAGCTAACAACGGACGCCTATACAGCTGCTATCGCGATGGAAAATGGCTCCATTGTATTTAGCAACGATAATGATTTGGATCGCTTCGAGGGTCTGAGTTGGAAGAACCCGCTTGTTGCTTGACGGGCTCTACAAAAGTCTCGAGACGAAGGCGACAGCCCCCGGCCGTGGAGCAGATCGGAACACCTGAACAACTCAGTGTTTTGCTGTCGCCGCCTAACGGCCACCTTGTAATCTGAGGTTTTCGAGGGCGTCCGGACCTGCTTGCCGTTAAGCTTGTAGAGGATATAGTACTCCTTGGTCCTATCGTATCTAATGAGGTTGGGCGTCCGCGTTTTTGAATAAGTGTAAGGGTCCTTGTGAGTGTCCGTAACCGCCATAATCTCTAACGGTTACGGAAGTCAACGGGCCGTTTCTTACGTTTTTGTAAACCTCTATTATACAGGGATTTAAATGGAGCCGCCCATCGGATTCGAACCGACGACCTATTCATTACGAGTGAATTGCTCTACCAACTGAGCTAGGGCGGCTTCCAGAGCGCGGGATCGTGCTATTCGCCCCTTCAAAGGCAAGCAGAAAAAATTCTTCTCAAACACCAGAGTCCTCCCGGGTCTAGAGCGAATTCCTCCCGATCGTTGCCTCTTTGCTGGGAAATTCGCTCCAATCGAATCTCAACGCTTGATCCACCGTGAATCGCGCTTTCACTGGGGCTAGTGACCG
>Ga0181561_10004725_pt1 | contig 11689 bp, 12 predicted proteins | sample 011ome_19_FD_133760 | JGI IMG/M metagenome (GOLD analysis project Ga0181561, IMG submission 133760) | Coastal salt marsh microbial communities from the Groves Creek Marsh, Skidaway Island, Georgia - 011510BT metaG (megahit assembly) | ecosystem: Environmental > Aquatic > Marine > Intertidal...
AGGTCGGATAAGGACCGCAGGGACGCATCCGACGGGGCGACCTTTGGTTGCCTGCTTGAGACTTGAGACTTGAGACTTGAGACTTGAGGGTTGTAACTTTTTTATTCCGGCAGTGTCAGTGTGACCGGTGTCATCTGTAGCGGATAACAATACAGGTCTTTCGCACAGCCCTGGTATTGCAGGGAGAAATTTGCGCTATTGTTTTCCATTGCCCGCGTCGTTAGAGGATAACGTATCAGCAGGCGGTCAAAGTAGACTTCCACTTCACCAAAAAACTCATCTTCTATTACTTTTCCTGCTGGTAATTCGGGCAGTGAATAAACCTGGCCAGCGTTGTCAGCAACGCTAATGCTCTTTTGGTAAAGGTAATAGCCTTGTTTTATTTCCCATAACAGCACAACGGTGTCAGGTGCCTCAATAAAAGTGTTCACAGCAAAGGCTTCTTCTGCAGGCAGGATGCTGCTACGGACTATGGGGAAACTACTGGAACGGGAATTGAGCAGGGAATCCTGCTGGGCCAGGGAGTTCACAGGAAAGCCCATGCAGGCTGCTGTAAGCAGAAATAATTGGCAACCAGTAATAAAAAAATGTTTCATTTTCTGCTGCTCCAGCAGGAGGAAAAATTATTCCTCGAAACGCTCAAATACCAGCGTAGCATTGGTGCCACCGAAACCAAAGCTGTTGGACATGATGCTATTGAGCGTAACATTGTCCTGACGTGACCTGACCACAGGGACGCCCTCTACGGCTTCATCGAGGTTATCAATATTTGCCGATTCACAAATGAAATTGTTTTCCATCATGATCAGGCTGTAGATGGCTTCCTGTACACCGGCTGCACCCAGTGAATGACCGGAAAGTGATTTGGTGGAATTAATAGCCGGGATATTATCGCCAAACATTTGTTTTACGGCGCCGATTTCGGTGACATCACCCACTGGTGTGCTGGTGCCGTGTGCGTTGATGTAATCCACGGGTTTGTTTGCTGTAGCCATGGCCATTTGCATGCAGCGAACCGCGCCTTCTCCAGAAGGCGCAACCATGTCATAACCGTCAGAGGTCGCACCATAGCCAGTAATTTCAGCGTAAATTTTTGCACCACGGGCCTTGGCGTGTTCCAGCTCTTCTATAACAAGCACACCTCCACCGCCGGCAATGACAAAACCATCACGATCAGCATCATAGGCACGGGAGGCTTTGTCAGGTGTGTCATTATATTTCGTAGAGAGGGCTCCCATGGCGTCAAACATACAGCTTAGCGTCCAGTGTTCTGCTTCAGCTCCACCGGCAAAGATAACGTCCTGCTTGCCCAGCTGAATCAGTTCTACCGCATTACCTATACAGTGGGCACTGGTGGAGCAGGCAGATGAGATGGAATAGTTCACGCCCTTGATTTTGAATGGGGTGGCGAGGCAGGCGGAAGCGGTGCTTCCCATGGTGCGTGTGACACGGTAGGGACCAACTCTTTTCAGCCCTTTTTCCCGCAATATGTCTGCAGTTTCTACAATATCTTCGGTTGAGGAGCCGCCAGCACCAATGATGATACCGGTGCGAAAATTCGAAACATCGGTTTCTTCAAGGCCGGAATCCTTAATGGCCTGGTCCATGGCAATATAGCCAAAACCCGCTGCATCACCCATGAAACGCAGTGCCTTGCGGTCAATATGCTCAGACAAGTCAACATCCACAGCGCCGGCGACATGGCTGCGCATGCCCATTTCTTCGTAAACAGGTCGATGGACAATCCCGCTGCGCGCCTGCTGCAGTGATTCCAGTACAGTTTGTTTGTCCAGTCCCAAACAGGAGACGATACCCATACCTGTTACGACAGCTCGCCGCATAATCTTGCCCCTAAAATTGCATACTGCAAACGTTTCCCGGTTTGTCAGAATGTCTGGTTTGATAATCGATCAAGAAGAATCGCACCGGTTTTAACGGGTTATGTACCCAGCTTTTCATCCGGCTTGAACAGGCCTACTTTAAGCCCTTTTGCAGTATAAATGACCTTGCCATCAACTGAAACCTTGCCGTCTGCTATACCCATGATGAGCTTGCGTTCAATAAGGCGTTTGATGTCCAGTTCATAAACCACTTTTTTGTTTTGCGGCAGAATTTCACCGGTAAATTTAACATCGCCGCAACCCAGGGCACGACCTTTGCCCGGGTTTCCACGCCAGCCAAGGTAAAAGCCTACAAGTTGCCACATCGCATCCAGGCCAAGGCAACCTGGCATGACCGGGTCGCCCTTGAAGTGGCAATCAAAAAACCACAAATCGGCATTGATATCGAGTTCGGCAATAATATGACCCTTGCCCTCACTGCCGCCGTCAGACGAGATTTCCAGAATCCGGTCAAACATCAGCATATGGTCAGTAGGCAACTTCGCGTTGCCCGGGCCAAACATATCGCCGTGACCACAGGCGATTAAGTCATCTTTTTCGTAACTGCTTTTAGGTGTAAAGAAAGCTGAAGACATTTGATAGTACCGGCTGTGACCGGGTTCCCTGCAAAAACTCCATATTATAGAGATATCTCTTTTGAAACCCTAGGGTCTATTGCGCTTATTTGATTTTCATTAATATGACTTAAAATAGCATAGCGCCTGATTATTTACCGGAATGCCTTTATAATTGCGCTTTTCCGGAAACACTACCGGAATACGAAATTATCAGTAAAGGGCTTTACAAAAAGCGCCTGGCTTTAAACTGGAGAAGAAATGATAAGACCGGTCATCATGGCGGGCGGCGTAGGCTCACGATTATGGCCAGTGTCGCGCAAGTTGTACCCCAAGCAGTTTGTGTCTTTTCAGCCGGGCTCCCCCTCGCTGTTTCAGCAAAGCCTTACGCGTCTGCAAGGGCTTGATAATATTGGCCCCGCCATTGTTGTTTGTAACCATGAACATCGCTTTCTGGTGGCGGAACAATTGCGCAGTCTTGCTCTCGATTACGATGCAGCAGAGGTTACCATCATCCTGGAACCGGAAGGCAAAAATACTGCCCCTGCGGTTGCCCTTGCGGCTCTGGCAGCAGCCGCAGAGGCTGCAGAGAAAGGTGAGGAAGCCGATGATGTGACTTTACTGGTGCTGGCGGCAGATCATGTTATGGGAAATATCCCAGCCTTTCATAAAGCCATTGCCCAGGGAGCCGAGCAGGCTGCCGCCGGTGCTCTGGTTACCTTTGGTATTGTGCCGGAGAAGCCGGAAACCGGTTATGGCTATATTCGCCGAGGCGCGGCCGCAGGTGATGGTTTCAGCATCGAAAGTTTTGTAGAAAAACCGGATCTGGAGACGGCAAAGGCTTACCTTGAAAGTGGCGAGTATTACTGGAATAGCGGTATGTTCATGTTTAGTGCCAGTACTTACCTGACAGCACTTGAAAATCACGCCGGCGAAATCCTTAAGATTTGTGAAGAGGCCTGGCAACAGTGCATGGATGATCTTGATTTCAAGCGTATTCCAAAGGAGATTTTCCAGCGTTGTCCGGCGGATTCCATTGATTACGCGGTGATGGAACATACCCGCAAAGGGGTAATGGTTCCTCTCGATGCGGGCTGGAATGATCTGGGCGCCTGGTCCGCGCTCTGGGAGCATGGTGAAGGGGATGCGCAAGGCAATGTCAGTCAGGGAGACGTTATCCTGAAAGACGTCAGTGGCTCCTATATTCATGCAGAATCCCGACTGGTATCGGTGATTGGCATGGAAGATGCTGTAGTTATAGAAACGCCGGATGTTGTGCTGGTGTCGGCAAAAGACCGGGTTCAGGAAGTTAAAGATATCGTTGATATCATCAAGCAGGCTGGCAGGCCGGAAACTGACAGCCATGTCAGGGTCTATCGTCCCTGGGGTTCCTATGAATCACTGGCAGATGGCAACTGTTTTCAGGTCAAGCGTCTGCGGGTTAATCCTGGTGAGGCACTGTCGCTGCAATTGCACCATAAGCGTGCAGAGCACTGGATTGTAGTAGAGGGCACGGCTCTGGTGACCGTGGGCGAAGAAGAAGTCGTTCTGCAGCAGAATCAGTCCACTTATATTCCGATTGGCACCAAACATCGCCTGGAAAATCGTGAAACTGAAGAGCTGATTCTGATTGAAGTACAGTGCGGAGATTATCTTGGTGAAGATGATATCGTAAGGTTTGATGATGTGTATGGACGCGTACAGACTTGAAAGCAGAAATGGATAAAAAAAAAGGAAAAAGGCAAACGGGTTCAGGGTAGCCTGAAAGTTTACCCCTTTATCTTTTATCCTTTTTCCTTTATCCCATTTAGAGAAGAAACAGAAACGACAATTTTTAAATAAACTGGAAAAGGAAAGCATGTCTGATTCCCCGATAAAAAAATGTTTATTCCCGGCAGCGGGTTATGGCACGCGTTTTTTGCCGACAACGAAGTCCATGCCGAAGGAAATGATGCCCATTGTTAACAAACCTCTGATCCAGTATGGGGTAGAAGAAGCCATGGAAGCAGGAATGAATGGCATGGCCATCATTACTGGTCGTGGTAAGCGCGCACTGGCAGATCATTTCGATATTAATTACGAACTGGAACATCAGATCGCAGGGACAGACAAGGAAGAGTTGCTTGAGCAGATCCGTCATGTCATCGATAACTGCACTTTTTCCTATACCCGCCAAATCGAAATGAAGGGTCTGGGGCATGCCATTCTTACCGGTGAAACCCTGATTGGTGATCAGCCCTTTGCCGTCGTGCTGGCGGATGATTTGTGTTATTCCCCGGATCAGGGCGTGCTGTCACAGATGGTAGAGCTGTATAAAAAACATCGCTGCAGTATTGTTGCCATTGAGGAAGTGCCAACGGATGAAACCCATAAGTACGGGGTTATTGCGGGCGAGGAAATAGAGCCCGGTCTGATTAAAATTACCGATATGGTAGAAAAACCTGATCCCGCTGATGCGCCCAGTAATCTGGCTATTATCGGGCGTTATATTCTGACTCCGGATATTTTTGACATTATTCGTGACACAGCGCCAGGCAGAAATAACGAAGTTCAGATTACTGATGCATTACTGACCCAGGCGACCAAGGGCGCAGGTGTATTGGGCTATAAATTCAAGGGTCGACGGTTTGACTGCGGTTCAGTGCCAGGATTCATGGAAGCCAGCAAGTTTTATTTTGAAAATAATCTGTATTAAAAAGTTCACCATACCATCACCTGTTATAAGTTAAAGGGAGCAGTAAACCTTGCAAACCATTACCTGTTTTAAAGCCTATGATGTGCGTGGGCGAATACCGGATCAGTTGAATGAAGAAGTCGCCTATCGGATTGGTCAGGCTTATGCGGCTTTTATCAAGCCCAAGGAAGTCGTGGTGGGTTATGACATTCGCCTGAGCAGCCAGGCTTTATGTGCGGCACTGACCCGTGGTCTTACAGATTCCGGCGTAGATGTTTCCAATATAGGTCAATGTGGTACCGAAGAAATCTACTTTGCCACCAGTTTTCTTGGCGTGGATGGCGGCATTGTTGTCACCGCCAGTCATAACCCGAAAGATTACAATGGCATAAAATTTGTGCGCGAGAACTCCAAGCCCATCAGTGCAGATACTGGCCTTGAAGATATTCGAAAACTTGCTGAAATTAATAAGTTCGACATGGCGCCTGTGAAGGGCACTAACTCCCAGGTGGATGTAAAGAAGGATTACATAAAGCATCTGCTGTCCTATATAGATGTTGAAAAACTGAAACCTCTTAAAGTGCTATGTAATGCCGGCAATGGCGGCGCCGGGCCGGTAATCGATTTGCTTGAGCCACATCTGCCGTTTGAATTCATCAAGATGTATCACGAGCCTGATGGCCACTTTCCCAACGGCATTCCCAATCCACTGTTACAGGAAAATCGTCAGCCTACTACCGACAAATTACTGGAAGAAGGGGCTGATGTGGCAATCGCCTGGGACGGGGATTTTGACCGCTGTTTCTTTTTTGACGAGAAGGGCGGTTTCATAGAAGGCTACTATATTGTTGGTTTGCTGGCTGAAGCCTTTCTGAAAAAACAAGCAGGTAGCAAGATCGTCCACGACCCACGTCTGGTATGGAATACCCAGGCGGTGGTGGAAGCCAATGGTGGCGAGGCTGTCCAGTGCAAGTCGGGCCATGCCTTCATCAAGGAAAAAATGCGCGAAGTCGATGCTGCCTATGGCGGAGAAATGAGCGCCCACCATTATTTCCGGGATTTTTATTACTGTGACAGTGGCATGGTGCCCTGGTTACTGGTGTTGGAAATAATGAGCGAGTCTGGCAAGCCACTTTCGCAACTGGTAGAGGAATGTATAGAGCGTTTTCCCGCCAGTGGCGAAATCAATCGTGAAGTGAGCGATGCCAAGGCAGTGATCGACAAGGTATTAGCCCATTATAAAGAGGATGCCGAAGATATTGATTATACCGATGGTGTCGGTGTCAGCTTTGCGCAGTGGCGCTTTAATCTGCGCATGTCCAATACTGAACCGGTGGTACGTCTTAATGTTGAGTCGCGGGGTGATATTGCTCTGATGGAAGCGAAGACTAAAGAGATTCTCGACTTGATGGCTTAGACAACGTCGCAAGTCTCAAGTCACAAGCTTCAATGTTTTTGTAGGTCGGATAAGGCTTGCAAAGCCGTCATTCGACATCGTATGCAGGTTTATACGGAACTTAAGCTCTACCGGTTTTTCGGGGTGAGCTTATATACATTCATGCGCGACGCGCCGGAGGTATAAATCGTGCCGTCAGCATCTACTGCCAAACCGTGAGCTCGCGGTGCGTAGGCGGTATCCAGCAATTCACCATCCCTGACGATACTTACTCTGCCTTCATTAACATCGCTGATATAGACCACGTCATTCCCCCGCACCTCGATGCCACCTCTTGACGGATAGGGCCAGGTCTCCACGTAGTTAGCGTCCTTGTCGAAAACATTGACGCGAAAATTCTCACTGTCGTTGACCAGAATATTACCTTTTGAATCAAGCGCTACGCCGTGTACGGCCTGAAACTCACCAGGGCCACTGCCTTTGACACCGCCGATGCTGCGAATGAATTCGCCCGCGGGATTGAAATGTACGACACGGGAATTCACATAGCCATCAGAAATATAGATATCTCCGTTGTCAGCGATAAAGACATGGTTGGGCTGATTGAACTTGTCTGTCGAGCTGTTATCTCCGGGCTGATCAGCAAGTCCGAGGGTCATCATCAGGTCACCATTTGTATTGTATTTACGAATAACATGACGGGCAGAATCACTTATCCAGGCGTTATCCTCCTGATCAATGGTAATGCTGTGTGCGCTGCCTAGTTCTTCAGAGCCGCTCCATGAACGCAGAAACGTGCCCTCACGATCAAAGATGCGCACGTAGGGCTTGATCCTTACCAGCACATAGATCAGGCCATTGCCATCTGCCGTAATCCAGGAGGTAGAACCGTCCCAGGCGCCAGCGGATGACTGACCCCATTGATTATCCTGGCTATAGTTTTGTTCCGGATTCTGATTTGGGCTGTCTTCAGGCTGAGCCATAACGCCACTGACATACAGACCAAGTAACAGAGTGCTGACAAGTTTTATCTGACGGCAGTTCATACTGCATTCCTCTTGATGGAAACGTGATTGGGTGAAAGTATAGTTTTTGTCGCCGGCTCTGTATATGAATCACGCAGGCTGGATAATACCTGGCGGGCTTCATATACTGCTTATTATTTTCGGTGATATGGGCATGGGTGCTACTACTGGCATTTCCCCCCGGAATGGTCGACAACCTGATGCAGCAGTATGGGCCGAATGGCCTCAATCATCCGGCCTATCAGTCCATGGCCGGTAGCCCGGCTTCCACCCCGGTACTGGATAGCTTTGCGCAGGAAGGCATGCTGTTTGCCAATGTCTGGGCGCATTCGTTTATGCAATAACTATTTTTTATTTTCGGAGAATGAATATGAACAAAAAAATGCTGGCAGGCGCAGGCTCTCTCTGCGCTATAGTTATGCTTGTTGTTATGAATAGCGCAATACAGCCGATTAAAACCATGGCGGCACAGAATGACACGCAGCTGTCTGCTTGTGGTCCCCGTAGCCAATTGCCGGCTGAAGTGGCCAGCAATGTGGATGTTAATGCCCGTTGCTTTGAATTGCGTATGTATACCGTCGACACCGAACGTGTCGGCACTGGTGATTTCAATGGTGGTATCGATGCCTTGCATCAGCGCTTCCGGGAAGAGGAAGTGGCTATCTTTGAAAGAAACGGTGCGGAAATTATCGGCGCCTGGCAGGATGTGGAAAGTCCAGATACCCTGGTTTATATGCTGGCCTACCGCGACCGTGCTCACCGCGAGGAAGTGTGGCAGGGTTTTGCTGCAGATCCGGCATGGCAAGCACTTCGTTTGAAATACAACGTACCCCTGCAACGCCCGCAGGTTTTTATGTTGAGTAATACCGACTATTCAGCATTGAAGTGAATCAAGTGCGAAGGGCGGTATTTCCAGACTGATGGATTTTGCAGGCTAACTCAGGTTACCCTGATTCATACTAAAAACCCGAAGAGATAAGGCCATGAAACAATTGTTCAAAATTACCTGTTCAATAATGCTGGCAATCATCGTGACTGCTTTTTTTTCACAACAAGGTTTTGCCGCAGAGCCCATGACAGACGCTCGCGCTAAAGACTATGCCGCCATTCAGACGCTGATTGTTAAATATGCTCATGTCTATGATGCGCGCGATGTCGAAGGCTATGTCAGTGTCTTTGCCGATGATGCCGTATTCAGCTTTACTGGTAATACCTTGAACGGTCGCAAGGAAATCAGGGAGTTTATAACCAGAGTGACGAATTCTCCCGAACCAGCGCTGAAAAGTTATCACTTAATCTCCAACACCCTGATTGAGTTTGTTAGCGACACGCAGGCCCATCACCGATCCTACTGGCAGATCGTTACTGGTGCTTCAGGTGGTCCTTTTAACGTTACTAATATGGGCTACTATGATGATGTTGTCGTCAAGCAAAACGGACAGTGGTTGATTAAGACGCGTAATATTCCGAATTAGCAATACAGGTGCATAATGAAAATTCTGACTTGCGGAATTTTAATGAAATGAGTCCCGCGGTCAGAATTAAAAAATAATTAGCAGTAACATTGGAATTAAAAACAGCATTAAAAACAGCATTAAAAACAGATGGAGTAATCAACCATGTCAGCCAAAGATGCAGATAAAAATACAGGTAAGGGTAAAGAGAGACGTACAGTACCCCGCGAAGCAGTTCAGCTTTATGACCAGTTTATTCACGGTGAGATCAACCGTCGCAGTTTTCTCAATGGTGTGAAAAAGTTTGCTGTGGCCGGTTTGACGGCCGGAGCCATCGTCGATGCACTCATGCCAGACTATGCCATGGGTCAGCAGATTGACCGCGATGACGAACGCATCCGCGCCGATTATGTGACGCTGCCATCTCCACAAGGTCATGGCTTTATTCGTGGTTACCTGGTGCGGCCCTATAGCGCTGACAGTCGCTCTGCGGAACCGGCCAAATTACCGGGAATCGTGGTAGTGCATGAAAATCGCGGTCTTAATCCCCATACCGAAGATGTCGCGCGACGCCTGGCCCTGGCCAACTTTATGGCCTTTGCCCCTGATGTACTGACTTCTGTGGGCGGTTATCCTGGCGACGATTACCAGGGCGGGCAGTTGTTCAGCGGCCTGGATCCTGACAAGCGTTTCGAGGACATCGTCGCCTCAGCACTGTGGCTGAAAAACCGTGATGACTGTACTGGCAAGATCGGTATCACGGGGTTCTGTTATGGCGGCAGCGTTTCCAATCAAATGGCGGTGCGTCTGGGTTCTGATCTGGCAGCGGCTGTACCTTTTTATGGTGGAGGAGCCCCTCTGGACCAGGTAGCAAACATCAAGGCAGCTATTCAGGTACAGCATGGTGCACTGGATGCACGTCTGGTTGGTGCCTGGCCGGCTTATCAGCAGGCCCTGGCAGATGCCGGTGTGACTCACGAAGGTCATATCCATGAAAACTCGGTACATGGTTTCTTTAATGATGCTACGCCCGAGCGCTATAACGAGGCGGCAGCGACCCAGGCTTGGGAACAAATGCTGGGGTGGTTTAATACTCACGTCAGAACCTAGTCAGACACCAGTCAGACACCAGTCAGACACAAAGGGAAAGTCCGCTTTTTATGAGCGGACCTTCCATGGGCTTTGCATTATTGGAGTAACAGGTGAATATCGATAAAGACAGCGTAGTCAGGTTCCACTACACCCTGACAGACGACAGTGGCGAGGTGCTTGATAGTGCCGATGAATCCAGTCCCATGACCTATATGCATGGTCATGGTGGTCTGATGGCCGGGTTGGAAAATGCTCTGACTGGCAAAACCAGTGGTGATAAGGTGGAAGTCAAGCTGAGCGCTGCAGAAGCATTCGGAGAACGTGAAGACAACGCCGAACAGCGTGTTCCCCTGAAGCACCTGGGTGGTGCCCGTAAATGGAAACCGGGCATGACTGCCACCGTGCATACGGAGCAAGGGCAGCGTCAGGTAAGCGTACTCAAGGTAGGCCATACCATGGCGACTGTGGATACCAACCATCCGCTGGCAGGCAAAGCGTTAAACTTCAGTGTGGAAATCGTCGAGGTTCGCAAGGCCAGCGCAGAAGAACTCAGCCATGGCCATGCCCATGGCCCGGGTGGTCATCAACACTGATATTTAAACGGTCTGATTTTGCTGGCTGTGGTATCAGTTATTTGGTCGATACCAGAATTCAGCATGACAACCCTGGCAGGCATTGTTAATGGCTGCGCTGGTTTCCATTAGACCCAGTAAATCTTTTTCTTCAATGGCCTCAAGAGTGGTCTTGGTGAAAAACTGCATCTCCTTGATATAAGCGCGCCAATTTTCTGCATCGGACTCCACCAGGGCCTGGATTTCATCAGGCCGGTACTGGTAGTCGGGATAATCCGGATCAAGTGGCGCATTGTCCATTTCACGTCCAGGAATCAACAAGGCATTGCCTGCTTCTATCAGGCTGATAGCACTGGCTTGTAACTGAAACCAGTCCTCATCAGTTTGCGGGCGGATATCCTCTTCAACACCGTCTGCTGTCACCACATAACGTACCGCCTGCCACAGTTCCAGTGCACTGGGTTGAATAATGGCATTCATCAGGCTCAGCACAGATGTGTCGGTATCGAAAAATTCATCTGGATTGCTGTTTGCACCAGCAGTTTGTTCAAGGGCTTCGTCAGTATCGGACGCCGCTGCAAATGGTGGCTCGGAATCCTGTTCGGCTGAGCAGGAGGTGAGTAAGGCCAGGGCGAAAATTGCAATGATGCTTTTCATGTTTCGGTGAAACTCTTGCATACAGAATGATGAATGAACGATGAAAGATAAAGGATAAAAGATAAAGGAAAAAAGTGACAGCTTCCTGATTTGATCGAAGATCTTGCTCTGGCTGTCATTGAAGATTGGTCAAAGCAGCAAGGCTTCCGTAATTGGATGAAACGCTGAGGCAGATTGCTGCAATGATGTGGCTGTAAGGGAAGGCACGCCATAAACCTCGGCGCTGACATTACAGTCTTTAATGATTTTATCCAGTAACTGATCAAAATCGCCATCGCCGGAAAGCAGCACAACGGTGTCGACTTCATTCGCGGCATCCAGTACATCAATGGTAATGCCCACATCCCAGTCACCTTTTGCAGAA
>Ga0181561_10004727_pt1 | contig 11687 bp, 4 predicted proteins | sample 011ome_19_FD_133760 | JGI IMG/M metagenome (GOLD analysis project Ga0181561, IMG submission 133760) | Coastal salt marsh microbial communities from the Groves Creek Marsh, Skidaway Island, Georgia - 011510BT metaG (megahit assembly) | ecosystem: Environmental > Aquatic > Marine > Intertidal zone...
CGCGCGGCGGGTTCGCGCGGTTCCGCGCGCGCGCGCTCCGTTTTCGCCGCCGCCCTCTTCTCCGTCGCGAATATCATGTGGAAACCGCGAGCCGCTGCCGCCGAAACCGCGACACGCCGCGCGCCATATAAATACTTCCCAGAAGCGCGTTTTCTCGCTCGAGCCGAATTGCCTCGGCGCGTGCCTCCAGTCCACGACGCGCGAGGCGCCTTGTGACGAGCAGAGCGCACGATGCTCGGCCCGCGCAAGCCCAAAGGTGCGTGTTTCTCGAGTGTGCCGGGGTCGACGCGCCGCGGCGCGTGTTTTCGCACGCCCCGAGGAGCCCGCGGTCTCCCGCGCGGCGTCATTTCCCGCGAACGTTCGTTCGATTCCTGAACGGGCGCGATCGAGTCGCCGTCGATCCGACCGCGCGCGTCCGACCGACACGCCCCTGACCCCTCCCCCCCCGTTCGCGCGCATCCCCGACGCAGGCGCGAAAGCGTCCGTCCCGGGCGGCCGGCCCGGTTCCTCCACGCACGCGCCGCACACGCACCCCGCGCCTCCCGCCGGCCTCGTCGAGGCTGTGCGCTCGCGGTACCCGCGGTGGGCGGATCTGAGCGTCGAATCCGCCCGCGCGGCGAGGCAGCACCCCCTGCCGTGGCTCCTGAAGCAGATCGAGGACATCTACGACGCGCGCTACGCGCACGACGTCGCCGAGCTGGAGGCGGTAGCGGGCGCGGACCCCGATGAGCTGGACGAAGCCGCGGGGACGCTTCCGTTTCCGGCGTTTGTCAAGAACTGGTGCGGCCGGCAGTACGGCGTGAAGGCGTTGGCGGAGAAGGCGGCGTGGGAGGTGATGTGCAACGCCGAGGCTGCTCGGAGCGCGGGGCAGCACGCCTCCGTGGACGTCTTCTGCGCGTTCTGCAACCGCGGGTACGACGACGAGGAGCTGCTTTTCTTCCTGTACTGCCGGCAGACGCTGCTCGCGGAGTGCGCCAAGGCGGTGAAGCCCGCGGACGTCGCGAAGGGCGACGCGGGACGTCGCTTCGTGCTCGGCGCGGCGACCGTCTCCTCGGCGCCGTCCGTGACTCTGAGCGAGCAGAGCGCGCAGCACGTGACGCGGCTGGTGTTCGGCTCGGGCGCGGGGGGGAGAGGCATGCTGTACCAGGCGGTGCTGCAGCTCATCGGCGAGTACTTCGACGAGACGCGCGAGGCGATGCTCGAGGCGCGGCGCCGCGATTCGGCGGCTTCGCGGCGAGCCTCGGCCTCAGCTTCGCGGCGGGGAGCCTCGAGGACCGGCGCGACCGAGAGCGCGGCGACGCCGCCTGACCCGCGCGACGCGACCATGGAGGCGTACTACTACCTGAAGCTGATGCTGTCCGCGTACAGGGACACCAGGCCGGACCGCGACGGGAGCGAGGCGAGCGACGGCGGAAGTGAGTATTTAGTCCGACAAAAGGGCCTGGAGTACGGCGACGCGGGGCTCGGCGACCCGCGCGACCCGGACCGAGCGGACGACGAGACGTTCGAGGAGGACCCCGGACACTTCGACGACGACGACGATGACGACGACGCGCGCCGGGACCGGTTTCGAGAGCAGCGCCGCGGCGCGAGCGGGGACCGCGCCAGGAGGGAGGAGGCTTTGTTTTCGTCGCGCGACGTTTCCGCGACGGGGCCCCCCCCGCGCTTCGGGGATGGGGACGGGGACGAGGACGAGGACGGGGACGTCCCGGGGGGGCGCGTGGGGACGTCCCCCGCGAAGTCCCGGGCGTTCCGCGCGTCCTCCGACTCGTTCGGGTCCCCCGAGCGAGTTCCCGCGACGACCCCCGGCCCCCGGGACGCGCGCGCGCCGCCGACGCCGGTCCCCCCGCTGGACCCTCGGGGCGCGTCGGTGCGGCTGGTGCGCCGCGCCATCTCCGACAGCTGCTCCAAGTACTGCGACGTGCTGCTTCAGGTGGCGCAGGACCTCCCGCCCGAGGTCCTGGCGGAGCTGAAGCGCAAGGCCGTGTTCTCGCTGGACGGGCGGTCGCAGGCGCTCTTCTCCGGCGCGCTCGCGGCGGCGTTCGGGAGCGACCGAGGCGACCCCGGGTCGCCCGGCGCCGACGCGGCGACGGAGGTTGCCGGGCGCGAGCCGGATGTCGTCGCGGCGGTGGCCAAGTCGGTGACGGCGCTCCTGCGGGACGCGAGGGCGGGCTCGGCTTCCGGCGGCGACGACGAGGGCGCGGAGAAGAGAAAGACGGGCAGCGGTGAGGCGCGGGAGATCGCGCGGGTCGTGCTCGCGTCGCGGACCATCCGGTCGCACGTCGAGCCCATGCTGGCGAGTCTTCTCTCGGAGCTGGACCAGGAGGAGGAGACGTACGAAGCGTCCGAGGATGGCGAATCCGGTGAGGCGGCGCGCGCGGAGGGCTCCGAGGAGGGCGGCGTGGGGGGGAGCGGGGACGAGAGCGGGGACGAAGTCTCGACCGATGCGCGATAGAGGAGTACGGGTGTGAGTGATGTGAGCACTGGTACGAACGACGCGCGGCGCGGCGCGGCGCGCGCGGCGGCGGACGACTGATGACGTCGTGATGAGAAACTCGACCGACGATCCGACCGTTTCGTTGCATGGGCACTTCGCGTTTTGACTCACACGTCAGTTCAGATCGTATCGTCAGACGTCAGTCATCGCGACCGGTTCTCGTTACCGTACTCGAGCGGCGTTCGCGACGCGCGGCACACGCGCGGGCGCGCGAACGACACGCCGCGGCTGGGCGCGTTCGGAGCGGCCGCGCACCAGAAACCGGCGCGGAGAGGGCGGTCAACGAACGTATTCGTCGCGCGTTTTCTCGATTCACGCGTGGGTGGGCACTGCGTTTTTTTCTCGGACGACGCGCCTCCTCGGCTCGCCTGACCACAGGCCGGCGCGCGTGGCGTGAGCGCGGCGGGGCACGATGTCCTTTTCCACCGCACCGCCCGGTGCGGGTCGGCGGCGGCGCGACCCGCCGCCGCAGCGCGAGCTCACCGCCGCGAACCTCGCGCAGCAGCGCACACAGCCGTTCGAAGCGCGCATGCCACCGGTCAAGCCCAAGGATGGGGAACGGCACGGGTTGCCGCTGGGGCGCGATGGTGCGGTGTGCGCGCTGTGCGGCAACCCCGGCCACGACGCGGACGTGTGCGCGGACCGTCCCGCGCCGCGCCTCCGCATCAGCCTCGACCTGGACGACGACGGTGAGCCCGCCGGCGTGCCCTCTCAGCTGGCGGAGGAGCCCTCCATGACTTCGATTCCGGACTCGCCCTCGGCGCTGTTCCCGAAGCCCACGCCCGAGGAGGCGCTCGCGATGCGCCGGAAGCTGGAGGCGCTGGAGGCGAAGCGCGCCGCGGCGGAGGCGGAGAAGCGCGAGAAGCAGCTGCGCGCGCTGGATGAGCTCCACCGCGACGCGACGGACCAGGGCGGACCGCGAGTGCACTCACGGTTCGACCCCTACCCGCTCTCGCCCAAGCGCACGTTCAAGCCGCCGCCCACGCGCGAGGAGATCCTCGCCGCGGAGGCGGCGGCGGCGGAGGCGGAGGCGGAGGCGAAGGCAATCGCGGAGGAGGCCGCGGGCGAGGCGAGCCGGAAGCCGCCGCTTCCGAAGCTCGACGCTTCGTTGGAAGGGTCGGAAGTGCTGCGCGGCGTCGCGGGGCTGCGGCTGGCCAAACAACAAGCCGACGAGGAGGCGGCGGAGGAGGCGGCGCGCGCGCGCCGCGCCGCGGAGCGCGAGAAGGCGGAGCTGGCGAGGGCCAAGCGCGCGGCCCGGCTCGCGGCGCTGGAGGCGGAGACTAGCGGTGTGCCCTCCGCGAGCGTTCCAGCTCCGTCGGCGGTGGGGTCCGGGGGTCCGGGGGTCCGGGCCGCGGACGGCGACCCGGCGGACGGCGACCCGGCGAAACCGCCGAGCGGGGACGACGAGACGGCGGAGAAGAAGAGCGACGCCGGCGCGGACCCCGACGTCGCTCTTGATCCCTTGAAAGCGGAGACCGACCCGAAGCGGCGCGCTGTCGCGCTGATGGAGGCGAAGGCGGCGCGGAACCCCCTGCCGGGCGGCGGGCCTAGCGGGCTCGCCTCGGACCTGCGCCAGCCGGTGGTCACCGAGGCTCGGCCCGTGGCGGACGACGACGTCGCCGTGGCGACGACGGTGGCGGACGCGGTGGCCAACGTCGTGCAGACGGGCATCCAGCCTGACTTCAAGCTGTACGAGCCCGAGGGGGGGTTCCAGGGCATGCTACAGGCCCGCAAAGCCGCGGAACGCGACGCGGAAGAGGCGCGCGAGGCGCTCGCGGCGTCGCGACGAGAAGCGGCGTCCGCGTCGATGGCGCTGTTCGAGGAGCGCGAGCGACACGCGCACGACCTGGAGCGTTCCGTCGCGGCGGCGCGCGCCGCGGGGGAGACCGCCGCCGCCGCCGCGCTCGAACGCGAGGAGGCTGTGGCTGAGATGCACGCGCTGCGCGCGCGCTGCGACGCCGAGCTGGCGGATACCAAGGCGGACGCCGAGGCGAACGTCGAGGCGGCGCGCCTGGCGTCCTCGAGCGTCGCCGAGGAGGCGCGGAAGGTGAGGGAGACGCTCGAGGAGACGCGCGCGTCGGCGGCGAAGGAGGCGGGCGCGTCGCGAGACGTCGTCGCGTCCTTGCGGCGGCAACTCGAGCGCGCCGAGACGAGCGCGCGCGTCGCGGCGGAAGACGCCGCGCGCGCGCTCGAATCGACGCAGGCGGACCTCGCTTCGGCGCGCGCCGAGATTGCGCGGGCGGACGCGCGCGCGCGCGAGGCAACCGCTCGCGCCGACGCGGCTGACGACCGCGCCGACGCCGCCGAGGCTCGCGCGGCGGCGGCGGAGTCTGCGGAGCGGCGTCTGGCTGCCGTGCGCCGCAAAGCCGCGGAGGCTGCGGGCGTGCGCGCGGAGCTCGAGTCGCGGGTGACCGCCGCGACGTCGGCGGCGGCGGCGGCTGGCGCCGTGACCGGCGCCTCCGCGACGACGCGAAACGACCCGTCGCCCGGCTCGGGATCGGGGGGAAGACGCAGAGGCGTCGCGGCGCCCCCTGGCCTTGGTTCCGCCGGAACCGGCGCTGCGGGAAACTCGCGTGTCTCCTCGGTGGACCCCGCGGTAGCCGCCGCGAGGCGCGCGGCGCTCCGCGAAGCCGCGGAGGAGCTGGATCGCGAGAACGCCGCCGCCGCGCGCGCGCGCTCGGAGGCGAAACGCGTCCGCCGGAAAGCCGTCGAGGCGGAGGCTTCCTCGGCGGCGTCCGAGGCCTCCGCCGCGCCGGCGTACTTGCGCGCCTTCCGAGTGAGCGCGCGCGCGTTTTTCTGCGCGGGGGACGCGTTCGCGGCGTCGGAGCTGCGCGCCGCCGCGGAAGCCGCGGGCTTCGCCGCGTCGACGCGCCCCGCGGGCGCCGACGCCGCGCCGGCGCGCGCGCGCGCCGCCGAGAGCTTCGTGCTGGTTGACTCGGCGGCGACGCGCGCGGACGAAGGCGCGAGGCTGGAGCTCGGCGCGGCGATCGCCGCGGGCCGCCGCGTGTTCGTGGCGTACTCCGAGCGCGAGTCGGAGGTGGAGGCGCGCGAGCGGTGGCACGACGTCGACCTCGCGAACGCGGCGTTCGTCCCGCACGACCCCCAAACCCCCTCGAGAGTCCTCGAGACGCTCGCCGCCGCCGCGTACCTCGGGGTCCCCGACGCGTTCCTCGAGGCGATGTCGCCCTCGACGCTCCAGGCGCTCGCGGACGACCCCGACGCGCCCGACTTCGTGTCTCTGCGCGGCGCGCGCGCGCTCGCGCTGCGGTTCGAGCGCGCGCGCGGACACGGGCCCTCGCGCGCCTCGCGAGCGGAGGCGGAAAACGGTCGCCGCCGCGCGCGCGTCCACGCGGCGCTGGTGGCCCTTTTGGAGTCGGGGCGCGCGTCGACGGAGCTCAGGACCATCAAGACGCACGCGTGCGCGCCCGAGGACGCGGCCGCCATCGCGGCAGCCTGCTGCCGCGCGAGAGGAGGAGCTCGCGTCTCGGTGTCGACGCTCGGCTTCGGCGGGCTCGCCGTCCCGGTTGGCGCGATTCGAGACGCGGGGCGCGCGTCGTCGGCGAACGCGCCAGGCTTCGCGCTGGACCTCACCGCCTTCGACGCCGCCGCCGCCGAGGACGCCGACTTCGGGATCGGCGCGTGCGAGCTGGCCGCGCTGCGCGCGGCGCTCGCCGCCGCGGACGTCGCGGTCGCGGCGGTGACGCTCCCGCCGTGGGTCCCCGCCGAGGCGACGCGCGCCGTGCTGCGCGCGCTCGGCGCCGACGACGCGTCCGACGCGGGGAGCCTCCCCGCGGATGGCGCCGAACCCGGCGAACGCGCCGCCGGTTTCGTTTTCCCGACGGTGAACGGCGTGCCTCCCTCCTTCGACCCCGAGAGCGACACCGTGGACCTGTCCAACACCTCGTTCGGCGTCCCCGGTGCGGTCGCGCTCGCGCGCGCGCTCAAACGCAGGCTCCAAACGGACGCGCCCCTGGCGACGCTCGCCGTCGGCGGCGCCGCGCTGGGCGCGGAGGGCGGCGCGGCGCTGGCGGCGGCGCTCCGCGCGGACGCCTGCGCGTCGCTGCGTGTGCTCTCTGTGCCGAACGCGGCGCTGGGCGCGAGCGGCGTCGAGGCGCTGTGCGACGCGGTCCCCGCGACATTGACGACGCTGGACATCGGCAACAACGGCGGCGGCGACCGAACGGCGGCCGCTGCCGCGAAGGCGATGCGGCGATGCCCCGCGCTCCAACGCCTCGGCGTCGCGTCCTGCGACGTCACAGCCGAGGGCGCCTGTCGCCTGGCGCCGGCGATTCGCGACCACGCGAGCGTGAGGGAAGTGCAGCTGGACGCGAACCGGATCGGCGACCGCGGCGCCGCCGCGATCGCCGCCGCCGTACGCGCCACCTCGGCGCCCTTCGAGCGCCTGCGCGTGCGCGACAACGTGAACATGACCGCGGCGGCGGCGAAAGCCTTCGCGTCGGCGATGGCGGGCTCCGGGACGCTGCGCGAGCTCGACGCCTCCAAAGCCGCCTTCGGCGCCGAGGGCGCCAAGGCGCTGTGCGCCGGTCTGGCTGCGACCGCCTCGCTGGAGATCCTCGAGCTCTCCGGGTGCCGCCTGCGCGCGGAGGGCGCGAAGTGGCTGGGCGACGCCGTCGCGAAGTGCGCCACTCTGCGACGGCTGGGCGTCTCGCGCAACTCGCTCGGGGACAAGGGCGTGTTCGAGTTGACGTCGCGGGGCTTGGATTTCACGACCAGCCTCTCGGCGCTGGACCTGTCGCACAACGCCGTCGGCCCGGAGGGCGCGCGGCGGCTTCGCGTCGCGCTCGAGCGCAGGTGCGTGACGGTGCGCGCGCTGGAGATGGAAGGCAACAAGCTGGAGGAGGACGAGCTGTGCGCGCTGGTGGAGACGGCGCGTCGCGAGCGCGCGCCGCCGCCGCCGCCGCCGCGGCGACTGAAACCCGAAACGGGTCCCGAAAAGACGGAAAAGAAAGCCGCCGCCGCGCTTCCGGTGTCGCGGCGGCGCGCGCTTCCGGTGTCGCGGCCCGCGCTCCGCGCCAAGGCGCTGGCGGAAGGGACCGCCGCGACGGCGACGCGGGCGACGCCGGCGATCGGCCGAGCCGAGCGTTCGCGGAAGGGAGCGGGAAAAGAAACCGGCGCGACTGTTTTCCGAGACGGTCCGCGCGAACGAGAGGGCGAGAAGGAAAACGAGGAGAACGACTCGCGCGCGACTTTGTCGTACGACGCGACCGAGCCTCCGGAGTCGACTCGATGCGGCGGCGATTCTGAAGACGACGCCGACGACGACGCGACGGACGCCGAGCCCGAAGCTGATCCCACTCGCGCGGTCGAACCGCGCGAGGAGGACGAGACGGACCCCTCCGCGGCGCGGTTTACGCTCCCGGAACCCTCGACGTTCGTTCCGCCGACGGCGTTCGTTCCGAGACGGTTTTCCGAGACGGCGGCGGCGGCGGCGGTCGCGGACCCCGACGAGACGCGGACGGATCGTGTCCCGGAAGAGGAAACGTACGAGAGCTCCGCTCTCCCGCCACTTTCGGAGGACCCCGTGAAGAGCCTGGTCGACGGCATACTGAAAAAAGTCGCGCGAACGGATCCCGGCGTGTCCGGCGCCGACGCGAAAAAGACGAGGGACCCACCGAAGAAGAAAAAATCCGTCGCGTGGACGCCGGACGTGCGAGGCCCGTGAGCCTCCTCCTCCTCTCTTCCGAGACACGCGAGCCACCATCGCTGGAGCCGTCTGTAAATGACACATCATCTATGTAGCTACCATGACGTACTATGAATACCTACCGTAGACTAACTACAATGATACCCTAAACCCTACATTCGTCCACTTTATGTATTACGTCAGTCAGTACCTCAAGACGAGGTGCTCCCGTCCGTTTTCCTCGACGTCCCCGTCGAAGCCCTCGGCGTCGTCGTCGCCGCCGCCGCGCGCCGCCGCCGCCTCGGCGGCGGCGGCGTCGAGAACTTGCGCGTCGTACTCGCCCGCGTCCTCCGCGGCCGCGTCCACCACGATCGCCGCGACCACGCGCAGCGCGCCCTGCGCGTCGCACATGCGCTCGAGGTCCTCGTGCAGGAGCGCCGTGCGCCAGCCCCAGCCCTTGGGCGCCCGCGGCAGCGTCGTGGGCTTGGCGCCGGCGTCCAGGCTCCCCAGGCGCACCGTCTCGTGCCTCGACGGACACACCAGCTCGTAGCGCACGTCCACCACCTCACGGCGGTCCGCGAAGTGCGACACGCCGTGCGACACGCCGCTCGACGCTTTCGGCGAAGAGTCGCGTTCGCGCCGACTCGACCGCGAGTGCGTCAACGCGTCGAGCGCGTCGCCTGGCCTCCGCGCGGCGCTCGCGCTTCTCGACTCGACGCCCGCGCGAGTCTCGGGAGACTCCGGCGCTCGGTTGTCGGCGTCGCTCTCCGCGGAACTCGCGGGCCTGCGGTGTAGGAACAAGCCGAGCGTCCTGTGTCCTTTCGGGTCCTCGTCCGAAAACGCCTGCACGGAGAGTTTCCACAGGCTCCCCGCGTAAAACACCTCGCGCGAGTGCTTGGCGCCCTGCCCGTCCCGCAGCTCGCGCACGTTCTCGAAGCGCGCGCCGAAGCGGAACGGCGCGTCCACGCCTCGCGCCCAGTCGGCTTTTGCGCCGCTCCGCGCGACGCGCGCGGCGAGCGCGGTGCGCGTCCACCAGCCCTCCGCGACGGCGCGCGCGGGCGTCGAGTCGAGAAGCGCGCGCGTTGCCTCGAGCGAAAAGATGTGCGATTTTTCGGCGTCGATCCCGACGAGCCCGGAGCCGACGCGTTCGTGACGACGCGATTTCCAACCCTCCGAACCCTCCGTGCGCGTCTCTTTCTCCGATCCGTTTTTTACTCGGTCGTCTTCGCCGCGCGCCATGCGCCTGTACGCCGCGGCGCGCACGTCCTTCTCCTCAGCCTCCAGCAAACGCTTCATGACGCGTAGGTCGTCGAAGGGGACGTGCTGGTACCGCACGCCGTCGCGAAGCGTCGCCGCCGTCGCCAGCGCGTGGAAATCCAACGCGCGGCGACGGCGGGCGTCGTCGTCGTCGTCGTCGTCGTCGTCGTCGTCGTCGTCGTCGTCGCGCTCCGACGCCGCGGTTTCGCGATCAGTCGCCGAGATCGTCCAGGACACGAGATCGTCCAGGACGAGTCGCGCGACTCGTTTCGCGGTCGTCTCATCGGTCGTCGTGTCATCCGTGAGAGGACGCCTTTCGTTCGGACGCCTTTCGTTGAAAGGCGCCTTTTTCTTTTCGGCGGCGGCGCCGAGCGTCAGCGCCGCGCGCGCGTCGTTGGCGACGCGGCGCGCCAGGGCGAAGCGCTCGGACTCGTCGGCGACCCACAGGTGGTCGCTGCGCATCAGCGCGTCGAGCGTCGCCGGGTGCAGGCGGTGCAGGTCGTGGCTGAGCTCCAGGCTGGCGTGCGCGCAGATGAAGCCCCAGACAGCGGCGCGCGCGCGCTCGCCGTGCTCGCCGTACTCGCGCGCGTCCAGCGCCGCCTGCAGCGCCAGGCAGTCGCCGAGCGACACCGACTCGGCGACGTGCTCCGCGCACAGGCGCGAGAGGCGGTCGAGGTCCAGGAAGTTGGACGCCGCGAGCACGCGAAGCGCGAACAAACCGTCCGCGGGCTCGCCGCTGTTTCGCTGTCCCTTCTCCGGCGCGGGCTCGCCGCGTCGCGCGAACGCGGGCGGCTTGTCGTACAGAAACGCGAGGCAACACTCGACGGCGGGCGCGGTGACGAAGGGGTCGTCGAACGCCAGCGTGAGCGACGGCGAGGAGGCGTCCGCCCACGGGCCGCGCATGAGCGCGCGGAAGTAAGGCGAGCGGGACAGCACCAGCCGGTGCAGAGGGTACTCCTTGCCGAACGCCGTCACGCGCACGTCGCTGAACTCCCGGGACTCCCACCCCAGCGACTGGACGTGCGCGGCGAGGCCGGACGCCGAGCCGGGCGAATGGTCGGGAATCGACGAGGCGGAATCTGGCGCGGCCGGACGCACTTCGGGGGTGGACGAAGGCCGGGGGGGGGTGGACATGCCCGCGAGCGACGCGTCGCGCCAGACGCGGCCGTCGCGGTCCACCATCGTGTAGGCTCGCGGCGCGAACGGGTGTGTCTGTCGCGCTCGAGGATCCTCTGGCTAGGATCCGCACGTCGCGTCGTGCAATTCGGAATCGAAGGGCGCGTGGCGTGGCGATCGAGCGTTTTTGTCAGAGAAAAAGTGAAACCTACGAGCTACATGCCCTCCGGGTCGGACCCGTCCGTGTCGCGTACGTACGCGTCGGGATTCGCTACGAGCGCGTTCGCGTCGACCGAGCCTCGCGTGTTCGATCTCGCGCCGTAGCCCGCGTGGTGCCGCGTCGAGAGACCCGCGTCCGCGCGCGCCCCGGCGTCGAGCACCGCACCGCGCGCGTCGGTGCCCGGACGCCTCCAAAAGAACACGATCCACACGGGCAACAACGCGACCGTGGCGAGCAGCGCGAGCGCCACGGCACGCGCCGTCGCACGCGGCATTCCGCGCCTCTCCCACCATCGCAGCTCATTATATCTGCTCATTATATCCTCGACCCGAGGCAGCGGCAGGGCGCGTCGAGTTTGTGAGAGGCTCGATTTTCGCGTCGTTCGCGTCTACGAGAGGTCGCGGAGAGTTCACATCTTGATCTCGGACGTCGGACTGTCGGAGCACGAGAAAAAAAGTCGGCGAGCGCGACGGAAACGCGCCCCGCGGCGAAACCGCGCGCGGAGGTCACCACCGCGTCCCTCACGCGGTCTCCGCGCGTGACGAGGCGCGAGCACGTTCACGCGTTCGTGCGTGTCTCGAAATGACCCATTCTTCAAGGACAAAAGCTCTCTCTCTCGCCGCGCGCCTCTTTTTTTTTAGGGTCGCGCCCTCGACGTCTTACCAAAACGGCCAAAACCCGAACGACGTTTCGGTCCGCTCGTCCTTTCGCTCGGACGTCGTCGACGTCGACGAGCCCCCCGCTCCCGACCCCCCCCCCTCCGTCCGCACCGCACCGGACCGTTCGAGCGTCTCGCCTCTGATCGTCGCCGCGCGCATCTTCGCGGAGGCTTCCGCTTTCCTCGCGGCGTCCCCGAGCGCCGCGGGCGACTCCGCGACGGGCGCCGCGGACATCGAGCGGTCGCGTTTGTGCGTCCCGGCCCGAGCTCGCGACGGCGTCGTCGCGAGCGACGC
>Ga0181561_10004734_pt1 | contig 11680 bp, 9 predicted proteins | sample 011ome_19_FD_133760 | JGI IMG/M metagenome (GOLD analysis project Ga0181561, IMG submission 133760) | Coastal salt marsh microbial communities from the Groves Creek Marsh, Skidaway Island, Georgia - 011510BT metaG (megahit assembly) | ecosystem: Environmental > Aquatic > Marine > Intertidal zone...
CGCCCGCCTTCGACACGACCGCGAGTCGCGCCCGGCTCCGCCGCGCGCGCGGGGGGCGGGGAGCGCCGAGCGCGGCGCACGAGGTTGTCGTCGTGGCCAGCATCATCCGGTGCCACCGAAACTGCCGCGTGAAAAACCTCTCAATTCTGAAATTGATGAAGAACCGAAGTGAAAACCTGCAATGGTACTCCGTTCCGTCCGTTCCGCTCGAACCGACCAATCCTTCTACCGTCCTAACGCACACGTCAGTCCTCGCGAAGCCCTCGCGCCGACCGCGCGCCGATCAGCCCCGCGCTCGTCGCGAACCGCGCGGAGATGCCCTCGTTCTGCGCCAGCGTGATCACCGCCGCCGTCGCCGCCGCGAACGGCAGCGCCAGGAGCCATTTCAGCGCGCGGTAGAACCGCACGTGGAACGAGACGGCGTACGCGTCCTCGGCGAAGAGTTTGTGCCGGTCCGCGACGCGAATCGACACTCTCCCGCGCGACCGCGTGCGCGGCGCGTCCAGGGTCGCGACGTACCGCCCGGGCGCGTCGTACGTCGCGTTCACGACGCGCACGAACCCGGGCGCGGTCACGGTCACGGTCACCGAGTACGGTCCGCGTCCGCGCTTCGAGCTCTCGAGCTCCTGTTTCGTGAACCGCGCGTCGAGAATCTCAAAAGGGACGCGGATGGACGTACCCCGCGTGTCCCTGTACGTCCGCTCGAGGCCCCGCACGCCGTACGTGCTGCCGCCGCCCCTCGCCACGACGTTGTTCGAGGCGTGCGTCTGGGCCGTCCACGCGTTCAGAGGATCGTACGGCGCGTCGGCGCTCTCGAACGCGTACACGTTCCCGTTCATGGTGGCGACGACGAGCGAGAGCGATCCGGACCCCGTCACGTCGTCCGCCAGCGGCGATCCGTAGGATGTCTCGCCGATGTCCAGCACGTCGTAACACCCGCGCGCGCCGTCGATCACGTACACGTACCCGTCGAAGGAGGTCACGACCAAGGTCAGGCCGACGACCGACGTCTTCTGACCAACCTCCGACCGACCCCGGAGGTTGGTCAGAAGCACCGGGCTCATCACGCGACCGCCGGTGCGGAACGGGAACGGGCTCGACGGCGCGCCCGTGTCCCCCCTCAGCACGTGCACCGCGCCCGAGCTGGTGCCTACGACGACCTCCATCCGTCCGTCGCCGTCCACGTCCCCGATGGTCACGCCCTGCGCGATGAGCGAGGCGAGGTGCGTCTCCCACGCCTCCTCGCCGGAAAACCGAAACGCCGCCACCGAGCCGCGCGTGTCGGCGGCGACGAGCTCGGGCTCGCCGTCGCCGTCGACGTCCGCGACGGCGACTTGGCCCTGAATCTCGCCCATCTGCTTCGGCCAGCCGCGCACGACCGAGCCGTCCTCGCCTCGGAGCACGTACAGGAACCCCACGGACGTGCCGACGACGATCTCCATCCGCCCGTCGCCGTCGAGGTCGGCGGGGGTCGGCGCGCCGTACATGTACGCGCGGAAGGAAACGGTATCCGTGGACAGGTCGAGGTGCGCGCGCCACTTCGTCGCGAGCGTCTCGTAGTCCACCACGACGATCGCGTTCGCGACGTACTTCCCCAGGTCGTCCACGCCCGAGGTAGGGCCGTCCCCGCGGTGCCTCGGGTTGTCGTAGTACTCCTTGTCGAAGAAGTAGGAAACCGCGAGCACGATCTCGTCGCGGCCGTCGCCGTCCACGTCCGCCACCGCCGGCGTGCACAGCAGGTGCGCGTCCACCAGCACCGCGTTCGGGTCCGCGCTCGAGCCGGGGGAGGGCGTGACCCGCGGCCGGGTGAAGCTCTCGTCCTCCCACCCGGGCGCGCGCGCGCGCGCGCGCTGGGTCGGAGGCGCCACGCCGGGCGCGCCTTCCGCGAACCCGGCGAGGTCCGCCGGCGCGCGGCGGCCGACGCCCTGCCTGGCGTCGCCGCGCGGGATCCCGCGGGATCCCTCCGGCTCGCCGTCCGCGCCGAGCCACGCGTTTTCGTAGTCGGCGTCTTCGTCCTCCGACGCGTCGCTCGCCTCGCCGCGCACCACCTCGCCGAACGCGTCCGCGTGCTCCGCGTACGCGTCCCCGTCGCCGAAGACGGCGAAGCTCGCCTCCGCCTCCGCCGTCAACTCGTGCTCGCCCTCCGCGCCGGGCGCGGGCTCGTCCTCCGCCTCGAAGACGCCCTCCGCCCGGAGCAGGCGCCGGCGCGGCGCGCTCCCTTTCCGCGCCGTCGGCCCGTTTCGCTCGTTTTCTTTTGCCACCTTCCCGAACCCGCTCGCGAACGCCTCCCGAGTCGCCGCGCCGACGTCGGGCGCGGAGTGGTCCACGTGGTCGGGCGCGAGGTGCACGTACCAGTTCCGCTTCACCGGCAGCGGCGGCAGAGTCAGCCGCCGGCGCGTCGCGTCGCCGTCGCGGTCGAAGAACAGCACCTGCCCGTCGTACGTGGGCAGCATGATCTCCAGCCCGCGCGCGCGCGTATCGACCACCACGGGCGAGGCGTGCACGGTGGACTTGTGGAACGCCGGCCAGGCGCCGCCCGCGCGCGCGCCGTTCTCGCCCTCGAGCACCTCGAGGTGGTGCACGAAAGAAGGCACCACGATCTGCCTGTGTCCGTCGTTGTGCAGGTCCGCGATCACGGGCGTGGCGTAAACGCTGCTGGAGACCTCGGTCATCCAGCGCAGACGCACGTTCGCGGGGCACTCGTCCCGCGGGCGCGCAGCCTCGTCGTCGTCGTGCGTGTCGGGCAACGTCTGGCGGTCCAGGAACTTGTTGTTCCCGCCAGTCACCACGCGGTCGTGGTGAACGGGGTCCGAGACCTGCGCGAGCGCGGGGGACGGCGCGGAAGCGAGCGACGCGAGCGCCACCAGCGCCATCAGCGCCACGATGTCGCGCGGCATCGCGCCGAGAAGCCTCCTGGAACCCCGCGCGCGTGCCGCCGGTTCTGGGATCGCGACGGGGTTCGAACGAAAACTGGTGACATCCGCCTAAACGTCGCGATGGACGCTGATCGCTTTAAACTTTTTGGCGCGAACTCGCCCACTCGCACTGGCGCGCGCGTCGTCGGTGGGAGATGTCGGGCATCGCTCGGTCTCGGCTCGCGGAGGAGCGCAAGGTCTGGAGGAAGGATCGCCCGCATGGGTTCTTCGCCAGGCCCGCTACGGGGAAAGATGGCGCCGTGAACTTGTTGAAGTGGGACTGCCAGATTCCGGGAAAGAAAGACACGCTGTGGGACCTCGGGTTCTACCCTCTGTCCATGGAGTTCAGCGAGGACTACCCTTCGAAACCGCCCAAGTGCAAGTTCCCCGAGGGATTCTTCCACCCGAACATCTACCCCAGCGGGACGGTGTGCCTGAGCATCCTGAGCGAGGACGACGGCTGGCGGCCCTCGATCACGGTGAAACAGATCTTGCTGGGCGTGCAAGATTTGCTGGACTCGCCCAACCCCGCGTCGCCGGCGCAGAGCGAGGCGTACATGCTCTTCACCAACGACAGGGTAGAGTACGACAGGAAGGTCAAGCAACAGGCGTTGCGGTACCCCCCGCCCAGCTAAGCGCGATGAGTCGAGTTTAAACATCCGCGAGGTTCGTAATGACAGCGTAGCGAAGGTCTTTGGTTTGACTACACCGCACTACGGTTTTCGCGCTGCTATTCGCCTAGTTCTGGTCCCTGACCTGCGCGTACACCGCCTCGGTGATGATGGGGATTTCCGGGTAGATCCCCTGCATGACGCAGAGCGCGCAGTAGGTGAGCGCGAAGAGCGCGTTGCACAGCGTGAACACCTCCAGCATGTCCCCGAGGCGCGACACCGTGACAAACATCGGGAGGTACTGCATGATGAGTCCCGCGAGCATGACGCAGATGTCCAGCAGGATCGCCTGCATGGTGTTGTACCGCAGGAAGTGGTTCAGCTTCACGTTGCGCACGACCGCCAGGAACAGCGTGAAGAACGTGACGAACGGGATGAAAGAGTTGCTGTAGAAGATCTGCAGCAGCGGCGAAATCGCGATCGCCACCTTCCATGTCGCGGGAAACGCCATGAACGCCTGATCCGTGAACGCGATCGCGCCCATGCACGGTATCAGGTATGGCAAAAGAGACAGCACGCGGAACTGCAGAGGCGCGTAGTCCTGTGCGCGGTACCATAGATAAGGGGTTTGTGATTCCGGGGAGGAAACGTGTCAGTCACGTCACTGACCGGGTCCGCTCGCGCTCGGCGACGCGCGGCGCGACCGAATCGAATTCGGCGTGGCGACGCACCTTCCCCTTGTTGGGGTTCTTGCCGAAGAGGATTTCCAGGAAGCCCTTCGGGCCTTCGTTCTGAGGGGAGCCCATGCCAGGGACACCGGTGAAGCTGTCCGGCACCGCTCCGGCGACGACCTGCGCGGGGGAAGGGGACGGCGGGGACGGTGAGCTTCGGAAGAAAATCAAATGCACGCAACCCTAGACCCTTATCCGCCGTGCGAAAAGCGGTTATTGGTTCCCGTCGGGTTCGCGGCTCGTACCTTGCCCCGACGCATCCCGCGCGCCTTAACCGCGCCTGTCTGTTCGCCGAACGTGCCCGACACCGAGCCCGCGCGTCCGCGGACGGCCGCGGCCCGCGTGGGCGCCACCGCGGACCTGCACACCACGACGGGCGTGCACGTTTTCTTCGTCGCCGATGCGCGTGCGGAAACCGCCTTCCCCGCGAGCGACGCGCCCATGTGCGCGCAAAGGGCCGCCATGGTTCAGCCTTTCCGACGCGAAGGGTGACGGTAAGGTGTGTTCCGCGTCTACTGGCGGCAGCAACGCGCGCCTACACCTGTCGTGACGCGCGGCGAGGAGTGCTCACCGGAACGTCATCATGCCGACTTTCCTGCAAAAGCGCAGTGCCCGTCGCGAAGAGCGAGTTCCGCTGTCCGGTCGAGTGCTTTTTCGCTTTCGAAATCGCTCGGAGCGGTTCGCGTTTTCCTGCAGTCCCTATCAACGGGGTCCGGTTAACGATATCCGATGAAATAAAGATCCTCCCCACGAGGCGTTTGCTCATTGGCGGAAGGACATGGCAAGTGGCAGAAAGGCTCCTCGTGCGGACGCGTGCGTAACAACAATCGAGAGAAACTGTGGGATCGGGACGAGCGCCTCCCTGCCCCACTGCCCTCCGCGCGCGTTTTTCGACGGACCGCACACGCACACGCCACACTGCACGCAACATGGCCGCCTCTCTCGTCGGCGCCGCGTTCACGGTCGCGCCTGCGCGCCGCGTAGGCCGCGCGCGCGTCTCCCATAAGCGCTCCTCCGCGATTCGCGCGTCCGCGCGCGACGAGGCCTCGTCCGCGGACGCCGCGCCCGCGGTGACACGGCGTCAGGCGCTGAGCGCGGTGACTGCCGGCGTCGCGTCTCTCGCGGCGGCGTCCCCCGCGTTCGCGGGCATGTTCGACGGCCTCGAGCTCCCCTCCCCCGCCCAAGGCGATGTCAAGGCGAAGCGCGAGATAAACTTGCCCAAGCTGGAGGTGGACCCGATCTCGCGCGAGGAGGGCGCGCCTCTCACGAACGGCGGCGAGAAGGGCCGCGCGCAACAGCAGTACTTGAAGTTCATCGAGCCCATCATCAACGAGAACGTCGATTTGCCTTTCGGCGAGTACATGCGCCTGGCGCTGCACGACGCGGGCACGTTCAACGTCGTCGGCAAGAAGAACGGCGCGAACGGTTCCATCCGCTTCGAGCTGGACCGCCCCGAGAACGCCGACTGCAAGGAAGCCTTCGCGTCCATCGAGCGCATCAAGAAGAAGATCGACGCCGTGGTCACGCAGCCCATCTCCTGGGCGGACGTCATCGCGATCGTGCCCCACTACGCCGCGCGCATCCAGTTCGCCAAGGACTACTACGAGGTGATGGGCCCCGACGACCCCAACTACGAGTTCCTGTTCGTGGGCACCAACCCGTACCTCGGCGCCAAGGTGCGCATCGGCCGCCGCGACGCCGACGCCGCGGACCCCGCCGGCCTCGTGCCCGGCGCGGACGCCACCCCGGAGGAGCTGGTGCAGTGGTTCAAGCGCATGGGCCTCGGCCCGAACCAGCTCTGCATGTTCGCGCCGTACCTGTACAAGGGCGACGAGGCGAAGGGCGTGGACCTCGCCGCGCAGGACGGCACGAACCGCGCGGTGCTTGACCAGTACGCGTCGCAGCGCAAGCTCGGGAAGCGCGCGCCCGGCCCCGCGGTGACCATCATCAAGAAGTTCAAGGACATGACGGACAACTGCATCCCGGGCGGGAACCCGTACGTGGGCGGCGACCGCGACCCGCCCTACGTGGAGTATGCGCGCATCCGCGGCGGCGGCGAGATCCCGCGCGTCACCACCTTCGGCGCCTTCCCCGGCTCGGCGGACCTCGGGAGCAGCAAGTTCGCGCAGAAGGTGCGCGGGGACCGCTGAGCCGCGCGCGCGCGATAGAAAGGCGGCGTGGATATCCTTTGGTAATAACGCATCTGATACCATTCTTTTTTGTGTGTGCGAGGACGCGACGGTCGCGGCGACAGATGTGGACGTGAACGACGACGCGACACGCCCCCTGTCGTTCGCGCGTCTCGACTCGGAACGGCCGGCCCGCGCGCGCGCGAACGCGCGTCTCGAGGGCCCGACGCGCCGTCCTCCACAACAGATGAGAAAAAAACAAAAAGAGATATCTCCGACAGGTTTCGATCCTGTGACCTGTGGGTTGCCCATTCAGCTATTCAACCATTATGGGCCCACCACTCTTCCTCTGAGCTACGGAGATCGTGTTTCACTGGCGACGCGTGAGACGCGGGAAGAAGCCAGAAAGTTCTGCCAAAATCCGGCGGAGCAGCAAACATAAACCGCATCAAGAAAACCTTGAATTTTCGGAGTTTGCCTCTTTTAGAGACTATTTGCTATGTTTGTATTTTTCGTCGTGTGGGTACACTACGCGGTTTCGCACACTTTTCCTCGTTTTCACCACCTCTTGGCAGTTGCGTGGCGCGCGCAGCATGGGGAACCACCCCGACAACCAGAGAGTGAGCGACGCGAACCAATGGCCGCACCACTTCAACATGCTCGGGCAACTCCTCCTCGGGTTCATCTTCATGATCGTGGTGTTCTTCCTCTACGTGGTGCGTCCCTCGCGTCCGCGCTCGCTCCGTTCTGCTTCCGACCGAACGAAACCGATCGATCGCGCGCGCCCTCGACGACCGCCTCGCTGACCCGACCGTCTTCCCTTCACCGCGTCCCCCAGACGCATTACTTGCGGAGTAAACGAGCGGAGCGCTTGCGGCGCGGCAAGGCGTCGTCCGTGAGCGGCGCCATGGAGGGGGGCGGGGTGGCCGGCTTGGCGCAGATGCGCGCGAAGCTCTCGGGGAAGAGCGCGGCGTACGAGCGCCTGGGGATGGAGGACGGGGGCGAGAGCGGAGGCGGGGGGCTGGGCGCGTCTTCGTCGGCGCGAGGGGGAGGCGCCGGGGGGAGCTTGAAACGCACGGGGAGCGGCACGGGCGCCAATATCCTCGAGTCCGCGCGGTACGTCGTGGAGAAGAGGTAGACGAGGAAAGGTGAAGGATCGAATCGAGTTTCATCGCGGCTTCGCGTCACCGCCGCGCGTCACCGCCGCGCTCGCGTCCCGCGCTCGTGTCCTCCTCTCCGCGCGTCAAAGCGCGTCCGAGCTGCCATCACTTCTGTTCCTCCTTCTTCTGCTCCTCCTTCTCCTCCTCCTTGACCTCCTCGCCCTCGTAGGTGGCGCCCTCGCCCGCCGCCGCGCCGCCCGCGTTTTTGTTGAGCGCCTCGCCAATCTTCATCACCGCCTGCTGCAACGCCTCGATCTTCGCCTTGACCTCCTCGAGGTTCTCAGCCTCCAGCGCCGAGCGGAGGTCCGCCTGAGCGCCAGTGATGGCGTCCTTCACGTCCGTGGGCAGGTTCGCGCCGTGCTCGGACAGGTTCTTGTCCGCGGAGTACAGCAGCGTGTCCGCCTCGTTCTTCGCCTCGATGAGCTCCTTGCGCGTCTTGTCGGCGTCGGCGTGCGCCTCGGCGTCGCGCACCATCTGCTCCACCTGCGAGTCAGACAGACCGCCCGAGCTCTGGATGGTGATCTGCTGCTCCTTGTTGGTGGCCTTGTCGCGCGCGCTGACGTTCACGATGCCGTTGGCGTCGATGTCGAACGTCACCTCGATCTGCGGCGAGCCGCGCGGCGCCGGCGGGATGCCCATCAGGTCGAAGTTGCCGAGGATCTTGTTGTCCGCCGCCATCTCGCGCTCGCCCTGCAGCACCTTGATCCCCACCTGCGTCTGGTTGTCCGCGGCGGTGGAGAAGGTCTGCGACTTCTTCGTGGGGATGGTGGTGTTGCGGTTGATCAGGCGCGTGAACACCCCACCGAGCGTCTCGATGCCGAGCGACAGCGGCGTGACGTCCAGGAGCAGGATGTCCTTCACGTCGCCGCGAAGCACGCCGCCCTGGATGGCGGCGCCCATCGCGACCACCTCGTCGGGGTTCACGCCCTTGTTCGGCTCCTTGCCCGCGAACAGGTCCTTCACGAGCTGGTTCACCTTGGGCATGCGCGACATGCCGCCAACCAGTAAAACCTCGTTGATCTCGGACGCGGAGATGCCGGCGTCCTTGATGCACGCGCGGCAAGGATCTTTGGTGCGGTCCAGGAGCGGGCCGACCAGCTTCTCGAGCTGCGCGCGCGAGAGCGACATGGCCATGTGCTTCGGGCCGGAGGCGTCCGCGGTGATGAAGGGCAGGTTGATGTCCGTGCTCTGCGCGGAGGAGAGCTCGATCTTGGCCTTCTCCGCGGCTTCGCGCAGACGCTGCACCGCGAGCTTGTCGCCGGTGAGGTCGATGCCGGATTCCTTCTTGAACGTAGAGGTGAACTCGTCAAGCAGCGCGGTGTCAAAGTCCTCGCCGCCCAGGAACGTGTCACCGTTGGTCGCCTTCACCTCGAACACCCCGCCCGAGATCTCGAGGATGGACACGTCGAACGTCCCGCCACCGAGGTCGTACACCGCGACGAGGCCCTCCTTCTTGTCCACGCCGTACGACAGCGCGGCGGCGGTGGGCTCGTTGATGATGCGCAGCACGTCGAGGCCGGCGATCTTGCCGGCATCCTTGGTCGCCTGGCGCTGCGCGTCGTTGAAGTACGCGGGCACGGTGACCACCGCCTGCGTGATGCCGTGCCCGAGGTAGGACTCCGCGGTCTCCTTCATCTTCTGCAGCACGAACGCGCCCACCTGCGAGGGCGAGTACTGCTTGCCGCCCGCCTCCACCCACGCGTCGCCGTTGGACGCGGCGACGATGCCGTAGGGCACCATCTTGGCCTCCTTCTGCGTGTGCGCGTCGTCGAAGCGGCGGCCGATGAGCCGCTTGCACGCGTAGAGCGTGTTCGTGGGGTTGGTCACCGCCTGCCGCTTCGCGGGCTGACCCACGAGGCGCTCGCCCTTGTCCGTGAACGCCACCATGGAGGGCGTCGTGCGCGCGCCCTCCGCGTTTTCAATCACCTTGGCGGTTTTGCCTTCCATCACCGCCACGCACGAGTTCGTGGTGCCGAGGTCGATGCCGATCACCTCGGCGCCGCTGGCGTACGCGCGGGACGCCAGGGGAGACAGGAAACGCGTGTCGTTCCAAGCCGCGGCGGGGCGCTGTCGAGTCGAATTTCAGAAGGGAGTGTGGAGGTCAGCGAGCCGTCGCATTCGGCGTTCCGTTCGCATCATTCTGGGATCCGCCGTCGCTCGGTCGCCCGCCGGCGCCAGATCGCGACTTTGATCGCGCCCGGCGGGGTAGAAGGCGTCCGACCGGAGCGAGGGAGGAGGGAACCGATGCGCTCTGCGCGGCGCGCGCACGCGAAAACGCCCTCGCGCGCGTCGGTCTCGCGGGGCAGGCACGTACCAGCGCGGCGCTGCGGCGCGCGTTCCTCAGCACGCTCTGCAACATCGTGACGATCGTGCGACGGATTCACGGAAAGCTCGCGAGCGTGTGTGCCGGTCTGCGACGAGGCGTGGAGGTACGAGTAGCGCGTGCACACGGCTGAACAGTCGTCCTTCGGCGACGCGTCTCCTCGAGCGCGCGCGTACACTTGTGGCCGTCACGCGCGCCGCTTCGCCGCGTTTCCGAAAGAGTGCTACGTGTCGATTTGTGGGAGGCCGGACGAAGGCTGCCGAAGCGCCGATCTTTCGTGGCGTCTTTAGGCTACACTGTTTGCTCATACGATGAACGCGGAGAAATCGAAAAAAAGGCCCACGAGCCACGGTCCAACAACTCCAACTGTCGGCTGGAGGTCGCCGCCGCCGGTTCAATCGTCGGCCCGCCGGCGAAACGCAAAACGTCCAGTCGTCGGCCGCCGCCTATTCCCCCGCTTTTCGCGTGCCGCCACACGCCGACGCGCGCGTTCTCGCGCAGCTCCTACGCGCGCCGCGACGATGGTGCGCCTGGAGGTGCCCGGGCACGTGCTGCAGCACTTTTGGGACCTCGCGAACGTGGAGGCGGAGACGCGGCAGACCAGCGCGGTGCGTCTGGTGCACGAGCTGAAAAGCGCGCAGGATGCGTTCTCGGTTTCGGGCGCGGTTTCGGACGCGGAGATGGGCGACGCCGCGGACGTCGGCGGACGGCTCGCGGGCGACGGATCCGGGGACGAAAACGAGGCGCCGCCATCTCTCACGGGGTGTTCTCCCGTGCTGGTGTACGCGCTGAGGCGGCTCGCCAGGGGCCTCGGATCCGGTCGATCCGGCGCCAGGCAAGGTTTCGCCCTCGCGCTCACCGCCGCCTTCTCGGAGATCCCGCTGGTGTCGCTCCCCGACGGGCTGAAACTGCTCAAGACGTCGCTGGATCCCATCACGCAGGCCACCAAGGGCTCGGAGGCGAGAGATATCCTGATGGGCCAGCTGTTCGGGGTCGCCGCGCTCGTCCGCGCGATGGCCCCGCGGCTCGCCGCGGGGGAGATGGGCCGAAAAGAAGCGGTGGATTTCGCCGCGGCGGTGGCTGAGGAGGTTTCCGCTCTCGCCGCCGCCAAGGCGTACCTCGCCGAGTCCGCGAGCGCGGTGATCCTGGAGATCGCCGACGCGCTCGGCGGCGCCGAGGCTGCCGGCGTCCCCGGAGGGGACGTCACCGCGGTCCTCGAGCGCGCCGCATCGCTCGCGGACTGGATCGCCGCGCCCGCCGCCGACGCGACGCCGGAATCCCTCGCGCTCGCCGCGCAGCTGTGGCCGGCGCTCCCGCCGGCGCTGCGCGCGCGCTGCGACGTGCTGCCTCCGGCCTCGCCGGAGGAGACGGCGGCCGCGGCAGCCGTGGCGGCCGTGATGGAAAAAGAAGGGAAAAAGAAGAAGAAGGGAGGCGAGCCTTCGCCTCAGCTTCCCGAGGCGCGGCGCGTCGCGGCGGCGGCGCGGTGGCGTTCGTTTTTCCGCGCGTCGCATTTGGAGAAGGTGCGCGACGCGCTCGCCGCGTCCTCGCGCGCGCACCCGCAGACGCACACGGTGTGGGTGTTGCTGATGGACGCGGCGCGGACGCACGCCATCCCGGGCGCGCTGGAGGCGCTGTGGGAGACGCAGGTGGAGCGCGGGCTGATGACGAGCGGGTCGCACCAAAGACGTTTCCTCGGGTTCCGGCTCTTCGCGTCTCTGCTCGCGCGCGCGGACGCGGCGCTCGTGCCCGCGCTCTTCAGCGACGGCTTCAGCCGGTGCTTGCTGAACAACCTCGCGAAGAAGGACAACTAC
>Ga0181561_10004735_pt1 | contig 11680 bp, 6 predicted proteins | sample 011ome_19_FD_133760 | JGI IMG/M metagenome (GOLD analysis project Ga0181561, IMG submission 133760) | Coastal salt marsh microbial communities from the Groves Creek Marsh, Skidaway Island, Georgia - 011510BT metaG (megahit assembly) | ecosystem: Environmental > Aquatic > Marine > Intertidal zone...
GAGCAGGGAGGGCCTTGGGCGCGTCGGAGGATCGCACATGTCCCTGTCAGAGAGGCGCCTCTCGAAAAACACGCAAGCTTCCGAGATTTCGAATGCGGCAGTTCCGCGGGTGCCTCGCGGGCACGCGGCGGTCGACGTCGTGCGCGGACGGGACGGCTGAGTCGTCTTGTGTGGCTCGGCGCGAGGCTCGCGCGGGGAGTCGCGCGCGGCGGATAGTGGCCGCGTCGGGTTCGGGCGACGCGCTTCAACGACTCGCTTTCGGAAGCAAGCGTTTTTTTTTATTTGCCACTTGGCGAAATGAAAAACGCGTCACCCGCTCCAATCAGGCGCGTTTTGGAGCGCCTGCCGGCTTCGGCCGGAAAGCGGAGGCGTCGTCTGAACTCGTTGTCGTGTTTTGCCGACTTTTCATACGCCGTACCCGTGGACGACAGAGCTCAGTGCGCCGGGCAGACGCGAGCGCGCGCGTCGCGCGCGCGATGAACACGATGGACGACTACATCCCCTCCGACGCCGAGGTGGTAGAGGGCGCCTCGCGGAAGCGGCCGGCCGCCATCCTCGCCGCGCACTTTATCAGCATCGTGCTGTGGGTCGCGTTCGCGATGTACGACATCCATAGGAACGCCGCAGGAAACCGGGCGGTGCCCGCGCGGGTGGGCGCGGCGAGCGGGAAGCTCGGCGTGACGAGGTACGCGACACTCCGGCCGCGTACCGCGATGACACGCGCACGCGCGCGTGTCTCGCTCCGTCCAAACTCGGCGCGCGCTCGTTCGCGCCCGCCTCGACCGAGTCGCGCGCGCGCTCCGACCCAGCGGGTGTTACCGCGCATTTCTTTCTCGCCTCGTCGCCTCGACTGACCGCCCCTTGGCCAAAAACGCACACGTTTTCACACGCACGTTTTCACACGCAGGTTCGCGCTCGGGCTCGGGCGCCTCGCGGTCTTCGCGTTCGCGGTGTTCTTCGTGCTGTACCACCTGTGCTACGAGAACATCCTGCACCACACGGACGGTATGGAGTACCTCAGCGACTGGACGTTCGTGCTGCTCGGGGCGACGTTCGGGATGACCGCCGCGTTTTCGCTGGCGCCCGGACTGGCGGGGCCCGGGGGAAGTTTATCAGCATCGGGTTGGCGAGAAGACGTCGCCGACCTCGCGATCGTCGCGCACTCCGTGGTGTGGTCCACCAACATCTTGAGCACCGTCGGCGCGTGGTACTCGTTCGTGTTCTTCCCGCAGTGCGTCGCGCTGGAGGGCGTGGACAACTACCCGTGGTGCTACCTGGAGTGGTACCGGCTCTCGGAGCACGGGCTGAACATGATCATGCTAGGCCTCGACTGGGCCTTCGGCGCCGTGCCGGTGCGGCGGGGCGACCTGGGGCACACGCTGGTGTTCATGGCCGTGTACACGGTGTGGACCTGGTACCTGCAGATCACGACGGGAAAGTGCCCGTACGTCATGTTCGACTGGGAGAGCGGCTGGGAGAGCGTCGCCTGGTTCAACGCCGCGATGGCGGGGGCGTCGGCGGCGTTTTTCCTGGCCAAAAAGGCGTACGACGCGCGAGACGCGAGGGCGTCCGCGTCCGAGAAATAGCGCCCGCTAATAGTCCGCGATGGCGATTTTTTTTTAATACAGGGATCACAGGGATAAAGAAGATGTTAAACCGCGACTCGACTACGCGACTACGCTTTACGTTTCCTACGCGTACATGCTCTGTAGCGCCGACCCGAGTTCGCGCGTCTTGCGCCTCTGCGCCGCGACTTCCGCGAGCAACGCGCGCATTTCCCCCTCCACGCGTCTCACCGTCTCCTTGGCCTCCGCCTCGACGCGGTCGACGGATTCGCGCTTCTCCGCCAGATCCGCGAGCGCCTCCGCCGCCTCCGCCTTGGCCCGCGCCGCGTCCTCGCGCGCCGCGTTGGCTTCGTTGCGCACAGCCGCCTCGTGCTCGTCCCGCTCGGCGACGAGCGCCGCGAGTTCGTCCCGCTCGCGCCGCAGGTCCTCCTCCCGCGTCGCGAACATGGTCTTCACGGACTCCACCTCCGCGCCGACGTACCCGAGCGTCGCGTCCCGCTCGCCCACCGACCGCTTCAAGTCGGAGACGTCCGCGGCGAGCGCGTCGCGCTCGCCGCGAGCCTCGTCCAGCGCCCGCTCCAGCCGCGCCACAGCCCCCGACTCGCGCCGAACGTCGTCCTCGGCGCGCCGCGCGCGCGCATCCGCCGCGCGCTCAGACTCGGCCGCCGCCTTGACCGCGCCGGAGGCTGCCTCGCGCGAGCGCGCCGCCTCTGCCTTGAGGCTCGCCACGAGCTCCGCCTGCGACACGAGCATGGCGTCCTTGACGCGGCAGTTGTCCGTCGCCAGCTTGAGGTGCTCGCGCACGCCGGCGATTTCAGCCAGCGCGGCGTGCGCCGCCGCCTTCTCGTCGCGCACGGCGTCGAACGCAGTCACCGCGGCAGTCTCGGCCGCTTTCGACGCCGCCGCGCGCTTCTCCGCGGCGCGCAGGCGCGTCTGCATCTCGCCGCAGTCCGCGCGCGCGGCGGCGCAGTCCGCCTCGGCGCGGTCCGCGCGCCGGCGGTCGCGCGCCATCTCCTCCAACGCGGCTCTTTGCTGCTCGCAAACCTCCGCCAGCTCCTCCGCCAGGCGTTCCGCCTCGCCCTTCCCGTGGAGCGCCTCGCGCGCGACGCGCGTGAACTCGTCCACCTCCGCGGCTAAACGCGCGTGCTCGGCGGCGGACTCGGCGAGCGCCGCGCGGAACTCATCCTCCACGGCGGCGGTTTTCTTCGCCGCCGCGTCGCGCGACGCAGACGCCTCCGCCGCATCCGCCGTCGCCGCGTCGCGCGCCGCGAGCGCCGCCGCCGCCGCGACGTCCTTCGCGGCGAGCTCGGCGGCGTGCTGCTCGCGCATGGACGCGAACGCGGCGGCGTGCTCGTCGCGCACCTCGGCGAGTTCCGCGGCGGCGGCGTCGCGCGCGACGAGCGCCGAGCGGAACAAAGCCGCCGGGTCTTGTCTCGCCGAGACGTCTTGTTCGATTTCGCCGTCTTGAACTTCGCCTTTACTCTTTTTCGAGAAATTTCTCGAAATTTCCAGGATGGCGTCGCGCGCGGCGTTCGCCTCGGAAAGCGCCACGTTCATCGCCGCCACGAACTTCGCGTGGTCATCCGCCGCGCGCTTCGAAGCAGACGCGTGCGTCTCCGCCGCGGCGGCGGCTGAGCGCTCGGACGCAGCCAGCGCCTCTTCAAGAGCACGAACTTCGCGAGTACTTCGCGTTTTCGTCGCTTCGGTCTCCGCGGCGTTCGACGTCGCGCTCTCGTCGTCGACGCGTCGCGTCTTCTCGGCGTCGTCCTTCTCAGCCGGGGACGCATTCGCGCCGCCCGCGCTTCGTTTCGTCGGCGTCGCCGGCGTGGGCGTGGGCCCACGCTCGGGTTTGAGGTCGGGTTTGCGCCACGGGGGTTTCGTTTCGTCGCCGTCGGCGTCCGAGACGCCGCCGCCGGCGCGCGCGTCCGCTTTCTTCTTCGCGCCCGGTTTCGAGTCGCGTCTTTTCGGCTCGCCCGGTTTCGAGGTCTCGACGCCGGGCCTGACGCCTTCGCGCTCTGGAAGCGCCTCCTCCAACGCCGCCACCTGCGCCTTGAGCGCGCGGAGCTCGCCCGAGACGCGCGCCGCGCGCGCCGGAGAGACTAATAAGCGCTCGGACTCGACGGCCGGCGCCTCCGCGACGCCGCCCGTCGACTCCGCGGACTCGACGGACACCCGGGACGCGTCCATCCCGGCGCGCGTTCGGTGCGCGGCGCTCGCATTCTGCGCGTTCTGCGCGTTCGCCGCGGCCGCGGCGGTCACCAAGTTCCGCTCGATACGCCGCAGCCGCATCTCGTGATCGATCACCGCGGGGTCTTCCCGCGGTTCAAGTCGTCGCGAAGTTCCGCGCTCGGCTTTTCGAGACGCTTCGCTCGTTCGCTCGCGGCGCGCATCCTCGCCCGCCGCGACGAGCGCGTCGTACGTCCCCGACGCGCGGGAGCTCGACGCATGCGCGCCCTTCGCCGATGCCCGCCCTTTGTACCGCGCGAGCGCCTCGTCCACCGGGCGGTGCGTCCTCCCGTCTCCGTCCTTCCCGGACCCGCGGCGCCGCGGCGACCGCGGGGGGGTCGCCTCGGATTCCGAGTAGGTGTCCGTGTCCTCCGCCGCCTCCGCCGCCTCCACGGCGCGTCGCTTCTCCGCCGCCACCTGCTCCGCGGCGCTCTTCTCGAACGCGCCCTGTTCATCCAGCGCCTCTGAGCCGAGCGCGAGGTCGCCGCCCGCGCGCGAGAGCGCGCGGGCGTCCAGCTCCTCGATCCACGGCGCGAGCGCCGCGATCGCCTGCCGATACGCGCGGGACTTGGTCACCGGGTTTCCGTTTTCGCGCGTCCCGGCAGCCTCCGCGGTCTCCTCGTCCGCCAGGCGCAGGGTCTTGAGGCTGGTGACCGCCCCAAGGCCGGCGGCGATGTCTGCGAACGACTTCAACGCGTTGCCCCGGGCGTCCAGGTGCTCCAGCGTCCAGGGCTTGGCGTCCGCGCGGGGCACGCCGAGCGCGTGGAGCGTCTGCAACGCGTTTCGGCTCACCACCAGGCGCGTCAGCGCGGGCGCGCCCTCGTCGATGCCCGCCAGGCTCTCGAGGCGGTTGTTGGTCAGGTCCAGGACGCGCAGCTCCGGCAGCGCGGGGAAACCCTCCAGGCGCGCGATCCGGTTGGACGACAGGTTCAGCTCGCGCAGCGACGCGCGGCACGCGCGCAGCGCGGGGTCGACATCCATCCGAGTCAAGCGGCAGCCGTGCACGCACAACGACGCGAGGTTCGCGAACCGCTCCACGCGCTTGATCTGCGCCAACGATCGCAAGGAGCCTCCGTACAGGGACAACGCAGTGACAGCCTCGTCCGGGACGTCCGGGTCCTCGCGCAGGTCCACGCTGGGCAGGTCGAACGGCTCCGCGGTCGCGTCGAGCGCCTGCGCCTCATTTCGAGATTTCGCCGCGCGCTCGCGCCGGGTCTGCTCCACGTGGTACTTCTCCTGTAGCGCCGCGCGCGCCGCTCGACGCGTGGGATTATGCCGCGTTGGCATGTCGGCGCCGCTGAACGCGCGCGGACGCGGCTCGCGGGCGTGCGACTGGCGCGACGCGTGTGTGCGCCCCGCGGTGCGGTCCGAGGAAAAAGACGACCGTTTAGCCTCGTTTCTATCGACAGCTTTGGCGTTTTTTAAACCTGAGAGGGATTCGAAGACGGTTCACAGACCCAGAATTTGCGTCGAGAGACCGCGGGGAAATCGGAGAAGCGCCAAGCGGGGAAAGGGAGAGCGGACCGCCGTCGCATAAAATAAGACGGCACCTCATTTTTCGGCGGCTTTGCGCGAAGCCGCCATTTCTCCTCGCGCGCGGACCCGCTTGGGCCGAGCCCGCGCGAGCCGCGATGTCATCCTACGACGAGGTGGACTTGGAGGACATGGAGTGGAACGCTGAGCTCGGCGCGTTCACGTTCCAGTGTCCCTGCGGCGACGTGTTCCAGATCACGCCCGCGGAGCTGCGCGCGGGGGAGGAGATCGCGCACTGCCCCTCGTGCTCGCTGGTGGTCACCGTGGTGTACGAGGACGACGACCTCAAGGAGCTCATACCCGAGGGGTTCTAGCGGCGCGGTGCCGGCGCGGGTGTCGTATCGTGTTTCGGGCGGAGACGAAAGCGGTCGGTGCGTCGAACGGACCGGTGTGGAATAGATAGACTACGATGATAGATATCGCGAGGCGCGGATGGACTTCGCGACGGCGCCGCGGCGAAAAAAAAAAAAAGTCACGCGCGCGTCTTCTCCAGCGCGGCGCGGCATTCCTGCAGCTCCCCCGCCAGCGCGCGTCTGTGCGCCGCGTCCATCGCCACCAGCGCCGCGGCGCGCGACCCCGCGGCGAGCCACTCCGCGGCGTCGCCCACGTGGCACTTCGCGTCCGCGAGCGAGATTTGAGCGAGATTTTCTTTCGCCATCTCCTCCGCCGCCAGCGAGAGCGCGCCCCTCGCTGCTCGGCCGAACAGCACGAGCGCGGCGACGTGCCTCCCCGGCGCCGCCGCCGACTCCCGCCGTCGGAGCGAAGCGGCCACGGTGCGCGCGTCGTCGCCGCCGCCGTCGCCGCCGCCGTCGCCTCCGCCGTCAAGAGCGAGCTTCGCGAGTCTCCCCGCCGCGGTCTCCGCCGCGCGCTGCGTCTCGGCGAGCGCGCCGGCGAGCATCGCGGCGCGCTCGCCGCGGAAGTCCTCGGCGGCTCCCTCGCTCCGCGCGGCGCGCGCCATGACGTCCGCGCACTTCACGCGCGAGGCTGCGAGCTGCAGGCGCAGGTTCTCCCTTCCCGCGGCTGCCGCGTCCGCCGTTTCCGATGGCGCGGCGACCGTATGCCGAGCGCCGCCGCGCGCCGCCGCGAGCGCCGCCGCGAGCGCCGCCGCCGCGCCGGAAAGTCCCTCCGCCAGAAAGTCCACCGCGGTTCGACCACCGCCGTGGTCGCCGTTCCCGGTCGCGAAGCTTCGCGACGCGGACTCCAAGCCGAACGACGGCCATCCTACACTCGCGGACGCCACGTGCGTCTCGACGCGCGCCTCATGAACCTCTACCGCCCTCCGCGACGCCGACACGGCTTCGTCCCAGCGACCGAGCTCGGCGAGCGTCGCCGCGTGCGCCTCCGCCGCCGAAGCCACCGCGCCGCCGTGCGCCGCCGCCGCCGCCGCGCCCACGAACCCGACGCGCGTTTTCGTTTTCGTTTTCGTTTTCGTTTTCGTTTCATGAGGGCTTCTCTTCGCTTTCAGTGCTTCGCCCGGCTCGATTCGAGCCACCTCCGTCTCGGAATCCTCCGACCGAAAAAACGCCCCAGCGACCTTCGCGGCGTGTTCCCTCGCCTCAAGCACGCGCCGGCGCGTGGTCTCCGCCGCCGCGTGGTCTCCGTTCAGGTCGCCCTGCGCCTGCGCGAGGCGCTCCATCCGGCGGCACGCGACCGCGGACTCGCCCTGGCCGCTCGCGTCCAGCACGCGGACGGACGCCTCTAAGAGCGTGGCGGCGGCTCGGTACTCGCCCCCCGCGCGCTTCGCCTCCGCCATGTGGAACAAAGTGGCGGCGTAGTCGGGGTGGTTCGGCCCGAGCGCCTCGGCTTTCTTCGCAGCCGCCTCCGCGTACGCGGCGTAGGCGCCGGCGAAGTCGCCGCGGCTCAGCTTGCACCCCGCCAGGTTGTGCACCGCCGCGCCCGCGGCGGGGTGCGAGGGCCCGTAGTGCTTCTCCAGCGCGGCCGCCGCGACCGCGTACAGCTTCTCGGCCTCGTCGAACCGCCTCTGCAGGCGGTACAGCTCGGCGAGGTTGTTGCGCGCGGCGGCGACGTGCGGGTCGTCCTCGCCGAAGCCCGCCTTGGCCTCGGCGAGCGCGCGCCGCAGGTACACGCCCGCGGCCTCGAGGTCGCCGCGGGAGGACAGGTCCCGCGCGACGTCCGTGTACACGCGCCACTGCGCGGTGGACTTGTTCGCGGCGGTCGTGGGGTACGCCGCCGCGACGGGCGCGTCGAGACCCGCGGGGTCGGGCGGGGTGGATGCCGCGGGCTCGGAGAAGGCACCCGACGCGTCGCAAAGGATCCGACGCGAGGCGAACGCGGCCGCGGCCGCCGCCGCGGACGCTCGAAGCAGGCTGGACGCGCGTGCGCGCGACATCCGAACGCGGTCGGCTCGTGTTCGGACCGCGCGCGCCCTGGAGTGGCGATGCCTCGCGACGGACCACCGTGCTTCGTTCGCGCTGACGTCGACGGCGTCGACGCTCGACAACAACAACGATCGTCGTTTTTGCCAAAAAATGTTGATTTCTCTGGTGAAACTTTTTGTCGTTGCTCGGCTTCGTTTGCCACGCGCCTCGGACGTGACGAGACGCGCTCGCGACCCTTCCCCAGGATTGAAACCCCCGCCCATGTGGAGGGCTCGTGTCGATTCGAGTTTCATAGGCTACGGTTCGTCGGTCGCTTTGGCTCACGCGCCAACCGAACCACGTTTTGGCAACTCAAAAACAGGCGAGGCACTCGAGACACGCCACAACAGCGACGGAGCCGCGCCTCGCGCGAACCATGGACGACCACCCTCCCCGTGACGACCGAGACCGTCCGCTCGATGCCGAGCCGGACCTGCCACCGCGGTCGTTCTCGCGCGCCGCGCGCCGCGCCGCGGCCCCGCCGCCGCCCGACGTCCCCGACTTCCCCTTCGCGTTTCGCGAGCTGAGGCGCTTGACGCTCGAGGCGGAGACCCAGTTCCGCTGGGACTCGCAACAAGCCACCTGGTCTCAGTGCGCGGAGCACTGGCGCCGACGCGTCCAGGACATGCAGCCGGGGGACGGAGACCTCGACGCGCGCCTGTCCCGCATGCTTCTCGGTGCGTCGACCGCCGCGAAGCCTAAACACGCGCCCTTCTTCGAGGCGTCCCGTGTTTTTCAAAACAAACACGTCTCAAGCGAAGCACGTTTTGGTTTTTGGAAAACGTTTTGGAAAACGTTTCCTCTTCTTCTCTCGAACGCGCCGCCCCGTCCCGAAAGCGCCGCTACAGCGCGAACGAGACTCACACTCACGCCGTTTCTCCACGCGCGCCGTCGTCGTCGGGTATCGCAGATTTTGAGGCGTCGCTGAAGATCGACGCGCAGAACCCGACGTGGATCGATACCCAGCGCCAAAGCTGGACCGAAGACGTGCGCGACCTGGGCGCGCGCGTTCCGTTCCCGCTGACGCCCGCGCAAGCCACGCGCCGCGCCGCGCGCTTCTTGGATCGGCTCGTCGCGTCGGCGCTTCCCGAGGCGATGAAGCAGGCGCGCGAGGGCGGCTGGACCGCGCGGGGGTTCGAGCTGTGGCAAGACCGCCTGATGCGCGTGAGCCTCATCTGCGAGAACGAGGTGCTCAGAGGCGACCAGGAGGGCCGCCCGGAGGACGCGCGCGAGGCGCGCCGAATTCTCGTAGGAGGCGATGAGTTTAGGGTTGGCTCGGGCTTTACGCGACCTGTACGCGCCTCGCTCGCGGAAAGCGTGTCGCGGATACGTTCGGAGGCGGCAGACGCTCCGCGCGATCGCGCGTCGTCGCGCCGCTCGACGCTCGCGGCGCTGGGGGTAAGCCCGCCTAGGGCTCCGCGCGAGCGGCGCGGCGGCGGCGCGCCCGCCGGGCTCGGCCTCCGTACGGAGGCGCGTCGTCGCGCGGAGGACGTCGGGCGTGAAGTCGCGGAGGCGCTCCGCGCCAGCGGCCTGACGCGCGGTCCGGACGGCGCGAACGCCACCGCGGAGCGACTCTATGCGCTTCGCCAGGACGAGAACTACCAGGCGCTGGTCACCCTGTACCGCGACCGCATGCGGACCGGGCAGATGCCGAGGGGCGTCTATTCCGGGCCCGGGCGCGATGCGTCGCGGCGCCTCGAGCAAACGCGCGAAGACCCCGAGCGGGACGCGCTCATCGCCGCCACCGTGAGCAACATGATGCGCCGCGGGCAGGTCGTGACCCGACGCGACGCGCAAACGCTCGCGGCGAGTCACGGACTCGCCGCACCCCCCGGGCCGGAGACGCGCGCGGAGCGGGAGAGGGAGTCCGAAGGGTCTCCTTCTTTCCTTTCGCCGCGCGCGCCCGAGAACGAGGACGCGGGGTTCGAAACTCCCGACGGGTCTCCTCGTTCCCTTTTGCCGCGCGCGCCCGAGAACGAGGACGCGCAGTTCGATGCGACTCGATCCTCGCTCGACGACACCGACCCCGAGTCCGAGGACGCGTTCACGGCGGGAGGCGAGCCGCCGCGCGCCGCGCGAGTGCTGCGGACGCTCGAGGACGCCGAGCACTTCTTCGCGACTCTGCCTCCCGGGGCGGAGGGGCACCTTCTCGTTCCCGGGACGAGCGGCGCGAGCGGCGAGCGCGCGCGGCGAGCGCGCGCGCCTCGCGCGGGCGACGCGACGCGGGAGATTCCACCGTCCGACGACGGCGACTTCTCCTCTGATCCCGACGAGGACTCCCCGAATCCGCGCCGCGTCGTCGAAGCCGAGGCGGCGCGCGGCGTCGGCGACGTCCTTCGGAACGTCGCGACGGGTGACGCGGGACCGCGGTCCCCCGGTCCAGAGTGTCCGCCCCGAGAGCGCGTCGACGCGGTTCGGGACGAAGCGGTCGTCGTGGACGGCGCTCCCGTGACGTGCCCGGCGCAGTTCGCGGAAACGCTCGCCGCGGCGCGACGCGCGGCGGCAGACGCGGACGCGGCGGCGGAGAACGCGCGGGATGCGGTCACGTGCCAGATTTGCTACGTCCAACGGCGGGACGCGCTCGTGATGCCCTGCTGCCACCTGCTGTACTGCTACCGCTGCGTGACGCGCGCGTCCGAGGTGGCGGAGGCCCGGGGACACCCGGACAGGTGCCCGTGCTGCCGCGGGCCCATCAGCGGCGTGCTTCGCTGCAAGTTGACCGAGTAGGGGAGCCGCCGCGCCGGTCGTTCGTATTGTAAAACTCGAGACGCGTGTTTGCCAAAAGACGGCGTGGTCCACGGACGTGAGCAGTCGAAAAGTCGCTCTCTTCGTTTCTCGCGCGTCTCAGCAGTCGCGTCGTTTTTTCGTCGAGCGGCGGTCACTCGCCACGGCGCGACGGACGCGCGGATGGCCGACGCGGCTGCCTCGGCGCCCGCGGGGGGCTCGTTTGAGCCGCCCGAGGGCACGCACAAGATGAGCCTGTCCCACGAGCAGCGTCTCGCCGAGGCTGCCCGGTTGCGCGAGAAGGGAAACGCGCAGTTTCGCGCGGGGAACCTCGAGGGAGCCGAGGCGACGTACGAGCAGGGCGCCTCGCTGTTCACGTACATGAACGCGGAGTCGCCGCTGGACCCGTCGTACGCCGCGCAGAATCTCGAGTCGTGCGAAGCCGCCGTGCCGCTGTACAACAACCTCGCGCTGTGCTTGCAGCGGAGACGCGCGTGGAAGGCGTGCGCTGAGGCCTGCACGGAAGCGCTGGACCTGCTCCCCGACGACCGCAAAGCCACGCTGAGACGCGGCGTGGTTCGCGTCGAGCTCGACCTGTGGGACGAGGCCGAGTCCGACCTGAAACGCGCGCTCGCGCTCGACCCGAGGGGGCACGAGACGCGCGACGCCGTCGCGCGCGCGCGCGCCGCGATCGCCGCCGCGCGGCGTACGCAGGACGCCGAGGACAAGAGGGTTCTCGCGGGGTGTTTCGACAGACTCGGCGGGACCGAGCCCGGCGAGGCGAACGACGCGGACATGGACGGCGTCGACGGCGGCGTGGGCGCGCGCACGCGCGCCGGTCTGTACGACGCCGCGGACGTCGCTCGTCCGAACGAGGCGTTCCCGCACGCCGGTCGCCGGAAACGTAGACCCGCCGTGGTGAGCGACGTCGACGCGGAACTGCGCCTCATCGACGACGAAGAAGAGGAGGCGCGCATGGCGGAGCGCCAAAACGCGTACAACGCGTGCGTCCGGATGAACGCGGCGCGACGCGACGATGACGCGCGATGACACGACTCGATGCTGCTGATGATGATGATGATGAATGATGTGAATGATGTTCAAACACCGAAACGACGACTATCTGATGTACCGTCAGAATGTCGCACCGCGTAGACTTACTATCACGGATACTCTATCATACGATATTCGTGTTAGTTAGCGTTTCTTCGCGCGCGCGCTCTTCCCCGGGCGCGCGTTTTTCTCCTTGGCGCC
>Ga0181561_10004739_pt1 | contig 11676 bp, 8 predicted proteins | sample 011ome_19_FD_133760 | JGI IMG/M metagenome (GOLD analysis project Ga0181561, IMG submission 133760) | Coastal salt marsh microbial communities from the Groves Creek Marsh, Skidaway Island, Georgia - 011510BT metaG (megahit assembly) | ecosystem: Environmental > Aquatic > Marine > Intertidal zone...
CATGCTTAAGGAACAGAGAGGCGCGACGGAGCGCGCGAAGAAGGAGTACGGCGCGTTGAACGAGAAGCTGCAGAAGCTGACGACCGAGCTCGAGGAGCAGATGCGATCGAACGCGCAGCTCGTGACGGAGAACGGCACGAAGCGCGCGGAGCTCGAGGCGAGAGAGACGGAGCTGAGCGGCATCAAACAAGACGCGCTGCGCGCGGGGAAAATCCGCGACGCCACGGTGGCGAAGCTGCAGGGCGTCGAGAAGGAGAAGCGCGAGACGGAGCGCGACCGCGACGACTTGAAGCGCACGATCGCGGAGCTCGAGCGGCAGATCGAAGCGGAGCGGAAGCAGGCGGAGACGGAGGTGAAGAAGCAGCACGAGCTCAAGCGCGAACGCGACATCCTCACCAAGCTCAAGTCGCAGGCGGAGAGCGCGACGGTGGAACAGCGCGACCTCGTCAAGGTGAACGAGAACACGAGGAAGACGCTGGAGCAGGAGATTCAGGGGTACAAGATGGAGGCGCAGAAGCAGGCGAAGATGATCTTCAAGCTGGAGCAAGAGAGGGAGAAGTACGGCGGGGAGGCGTCGGACGCGACGGCGCGGTATCTCGGCGCGCTCGAGGAGGTGAAGATTCGCGAGATCGCCATCATCGACCTTCAGAAGCGCATCAGCGACGGCGAGAACCGGCTGAAGCAGCAGCAGAACTTGTACGAGGCGACGCGGACGGACCGCAACACGTACAGCAAGAACCTTCTCGAGTCGCAAGACGAGATTCTCGAGATGAAGCGCAAGTTTAAGATCATGAACCACCAGATCGAGCAGCTCAAGGAGGAGATCAGCGCGAAAGACCTGGCGATGGTGAAGGAGCACTTTGACTACATGAAGGTGGAGAAGGAGAAAGAGACGCTTCGGTTCGAGCTCAACAAAGCGCTGCAGAACATCAAAGAGGCGGAGAGCGCCATCAGCTCGCAACGCGCGGAGATGCAAAAGTTGAACCACGTCATCAACGAGGCGGATCAAGAGCGCGCGCGGCAGAAGAAGGAGCACGACGTCGTCGTCAACGACCGCGACGTCCTCGGGACGCAGCTCATCCGACGCAACGACGAGCTCGCGCTGCTGTACGAGAAGATCAAGATACAGCAGAGCATCTTGAACAAGGGGCAGATTCAGTACAGCGAGCGTCTGAACGAGCTGAGGGTTCTGAAGATCAAGCTCGGGGATCTCAAGCGCGAGCTCGCGGTGCTGCGAAACTCTGTGGGCGACGTGGACGTGCTGAAGCGCGAGGTGCATCACCTGGGCAGGGAGCTCCTGTCCGAGAGGACTAAGGTGAAGGCGCTGTCGGAGGAGCTCGAGAACCCGCTGAACGTGCACCGGTGGAGGAAGCTCGAGGGCTCGGACCCGGCGACGTTTGAGATGATTCAAAAGATTCAGACGCTGCAGCGGCGGCTCATCGCCAAGACGGAGGAGGTGGTGGAGAAGGACCTGCTGATTCAGGAGAAGGAGAAGCTGTACGTCGAGCTCAAGACGGTGCTCGCGCGACAGCCCGGCCCGGAGGTTGCGGAGCAGCTCAGCGTGTACCAGCAAAACTTGCGAGAGAAGACGCGGCAGATGAAGGGGATGGCGAGCGAACTCAACATGTACGTCACGCAGACGTCCGAGTACAAGTACGAGATCGACCGGCTCACGCGGGACCTCGGGGATCTGAAGAAGCGGTACTACGAGACGAAGCGACGCGAGGCGCTCGAGCGCGAGCGCGCGTTCGAGCCGGAGATGACGAAGACGATGTCGAGCTACAACAACAACCCGAACCAGGCGCGGTTCACCGGCGGCGGGTTCGGTCTGAGCTCGTGAGACGTCGGGCGGGTGGACGGATGGACGGGGTACCAAAAGAGAGTAGAGTCTCTTCTTCCGCTGTTTGCTCTCTAAGAATATACCAAATTACAAAGCGACGTTTTCATCGCCTAGCTCCCTCTTCCCGATCATCAATCACTTCCCCTCCAGCGCGTGGTTCATCGCGCCGCACACCTCGATCCCGATTTGCGCCGCCGCCTTTTCGTAGTCGTCCTTCGCGTTGACGAGCTTGTTGTTGAAATCCGCGAGTCCCTTCTTCACCGCCGCGTCATCCAGCTGCTCCAGTGGGATGGCCTCCACGGCCATGATGTCCGTCACGCTGTTGGCGTGCACGAACGCGAACCCGCTGCTGACGAAGTACTGTTGAAGACGCGGGGGAACGACGAGGGACGGGGGGGAGAGGGCGTCAGAGAGATGAGATGAGATGCCTCTGCCCCCTAGGGTTTATTTTCGATCGCAGCGCGCGTGCTGTGGGAACGGTCGCTGCAGTGAAACGGGAGGCGCCGATCGATGGCGGGTTCGCGGGCGTCGATCGCGCGCCCGGAAACCCGCGCGCGAGCCCGCGCTCGATCCCCCCGAGCGCGCGATATCGCGGCTGCGGACTCTGCGGAGCGTGTCATCGCAGAAGCGCGCGCACCTTTTGCGTCTCGGAGCTGTTCAGCTGCACGGAGACGACGCCCGGGCGCAGCTGCGCGACGGTCGGGACGTGCCCGGGGAGGACGCCGAAATCCCCGGAGGTGGCCGGGATCATGACCTGATCCACCTCCGCGTCTTTAAACTGGATCTCGTGCGGCATGTAAAAGTTCAGCGTCATCTTCTCCGGCGGCGTCGCCGGAACCTCGCGCTCGGGGCTCATGAAGTTCGACGGCGTCGACGGCAGGTCCATCGTCGGGATCGGCTTGTTCTGGTCGAAGGCGTCCATGAACGATTTGATGCTCTCCTTCTGCGCCTCCGTGGCCTCCAAGCGAGGCGCGGACGTCGTGAACGCTCTCGCGGCGGTGGACGTTTGCGACGACAGCGCGCCGAGGCGCCTCATCGCTTGACGAAGAGCCATCGTGACGGGACGGAGGCGCGCTCCGCAGTGGTTTCCGAGCGCGGGCGCGCAGCGACTTTTCGGCTCTTTTCGGGGAAAATGCACTCGCGGGCGAGTCGCTGATGAGGCGTTCGCGTTCTGCAGCTGCAGTGCTCGTTCACGCTCACGACGCTAACACTACGTGTACTGGAGGAGCTCAGCTCACTTCGCGCCGCCGACGCCGCCGCCGCCGCCTCCGAACGTGTTCCACGACTCCCCCTGCGCGACCCCCAATGACGCGCGCGCGCTCTCCTCCGCCTCCTCTCTCCTCGCGCTCTCGCTCAGCGCCGCGGCGGCGGCCTCGAACGGATCGCCGCCGGCGCCGCCGCCGCAAGCGTCCGTTTTTTCCTCGCTCGCCCGGCGCTCGCGCCTTGCGGCGACGTCGCGCGCCGTCGGCGACGTCCGCTCCACGAACTTCACCTCCTCGCTCGTCCTCGACGCGCGGTCCAAGCTCTCGCGCGCGTCGCCCCACTCCGCGCGAGGGCGAACCGGCGGGGGCAGGCCAGCGCCGGCGCCGACGCCGGCCGCCGGCGACGTCGTCGACGCGGCTCGATCCGTCGCGCTCGCGATTCGCCGCGCGGTGAGATCATCGAGCCCCAACGACCGCTCGAGCTCGACCTCCTCCGGGGACGCGACGTCATCGTCGTCGTCGGCGTCGTCTTCGGCGTCGAGACCGGGACCGCGCCGCGCGTCGTCGTCGAACGGGTTGTTCAGTCCGCCGTGCGCGTTCGCGTTCGACGGCGGCGTCGGCGGCGCCCCCGCCGCCGCCGCCGCCCCCCCCGCGCCGCTCGGCTGCTTCACCACCGCGTCCGGCCGCGCGTGCCAATCGAACGGCAGCCCGCACCCGCCGTCCCTCCCGCCGCCGCCGCCGCGCACGCCCGGGTGGTTCCCCCGCCCGTGGTATCGACGCGAGATGTGCCAGCCCCAGTTCATCTGCGTGCGTGCCCACCCCGCCGTCGCGCACACCGCCACCGCCGTCGCCGTCCCCGCGGCGGCGTAGCTGTAGTTAAATTTCAGCCACGCCATGCACGCGATGTTGACCATAAACACCGGGACGCCGCACGTGAACATTCGAAACGCGTGCCGCCAGTCGTCCTCGCACCGCGTCTCCCAGTGCCGTTCGAACGAACGCTTTGGCAGCGGCGGCTTATCCCCGGAGGTAAACTCCAACGCGAACCGCCGGCATCGATACAGGTACTCCGCCTCTTCGTCCTCGCTGACGTACGTCTTCCCGTTCCGCAGGATCGAGCACAGCATGAACGAGCACAGCACCATGGAGTTGAGCATCAGCCCGACCGTCAGCGCGGTCGTCGCCGCGTACGCGGTGATGAGCGCCTCGCTCTGCGACGGGCGCGTCTCCGGGTCGTGGAATTGGAGCTCGACGAAGGCGACGACGGCGAAGCCGCCGATGAGCGCGCTGAGGTTGGATATGCTCTTCAGCTGCTCGCTCTTCTCTTCGACGTCGCGGCGGTTCTTCTCCGCGTATCGCAGCCACACCCATCGCGCGTTCTCCAGGACGCGCTGCTCGATGTCCTCGAGCCTCCACTTTCGGTTCTCTTGCCTCCAGAGGTGCTCGAGGTGCCACCAGTCGCGCTCTTCGACGCGGAAGTCCATGTCCTGCGCGCGCCATTCCCGGTCCTCGCCTCGCCACGAGCGCTCTTCTTCGCGGTACGTGCGCGACAGCGACGTGTCCAGGGCGGTGAGGAACGCCTGCGGCGGCGCGGAAGGGGGAGGGATGGAGGGAGGGGCGCGTCAACGCGGGGGCGCGTCAGAATGGCGGGTGCCGGGATCCCGCGCAGCGAACGGCGCGGGACGAATGAAATGAATGCGCGAGGGGGGCGGGGATCGAGCGGAGCGACGCGGCGGTCGTACCTGCGCGACCTCGGACGCGAGCTCGCTGGCGCGGTACGGCATCGTGGACGGATGACCCGCCACTCACTCACTCCGGCGCGAGGGATGGACCGCCGGGTTCTGGGTCGAGCGCGGCGTCTCGCTGCGAAAGCGCGCGAGGAGAGTGCGAAATGCCGCGTGTTTGGCTTCGCTTTTCCAGCAGTGAGAAGCTGAGAGGGCGGGTATATATCTCTAAAAACCGCCGATTATGCCAATGCTGTGCTACTGCACGGTATGTCAAAGGATCCTGTCGTATAGTGGTCAGTACCCCACGTTGTGGCCGTGGAAACCTGGGCTCGACTCCCAGCGGGATCATCTTTTGCCCCGCGATGTGGTCTACATGACGTGACGCCGCTTTCCATGGAGTTTCAGGTCGAATGGAGCACTTCGTGCGGTGGCGATGACAAAAAATCCTTTTCCTAAAGCAGTCTCGTCATGTCCAAGGAAATCCCGGGCTCGATTCCCGCCGAAATCTATTTTTTTTTGCCGATCAAACGCGCGTCGTTTGAAAGGTTTTTTCGCTTTCATCGTATCTGCTGAAAGGTAAATCGGCAGTCGATCGTAGATAAATCTGCCGCGTCAGCGTTTGGTCCTTTCGCGGCTGCCGTGCGGTGACGCTGACGTGCCGTCCGACAGCGCAGCGTCCTTTCGTCGCGGATAAAAAGCCACGGCGACGACGCATGGCGCTCACTTCCCCACTCGAGACTCGACGCGACGCGCGTGTGCTCCGAGCGGGGTCGGTCTCTCTCGCGCGCGTATTCACGCTGCTATCGGACGAGATGGCAGCAGCGGCCGAAGAAGCCGTCGTCGTCGTCGACATCGGGGGAAGAACGACGAAGAAGAAAACCGATGACGACGACGACGACGACGTCGAGGGCGCGGCGGACGGCGAAGCCGAAGACCTCCTCGAGCTCTGCGAGGAGGACGTCTGGGGGACGATGGACGGCGACGAGGAGGAGAGAGACGACCTCGACGCCGAGCGAGCGTCCGTGAGCAGCGACGACGAGGACGAAGACGACGACGAAGGGTGCGCCGCCCGCGCGTCTCCCGAGCGAGCGTCCATCCGTTTCCCCCCCCCCTCTCTCGGCGCCTTCGACACCCTCTGCGAAGACGCGCGGGCTCGTTCGAACGATACCCGGCGACGCCGTTGGCGACCGTCTATATCTCCCCGTCCGTCGCGCGGCCGCCCGGCTTCCTCTTCCGCGCTCGCTTCTCCCGCCGCGCGTCGTCGTCCCCACCACCCGTGGGACCGCGGTGCGCATCTTGCGAATATTCTTCTGACCGCTTCTTTTTCGTTCACTTCAGGAGCCACCACGACGTGAGCCGACGACGCGACCACTTCGCGATGGAGCTCACGCCGCGCGTCCCGTCGGCGACGTACGGCTCCCTCCCCGCGTGGCGGCACTCCTCGCTCCCGCGCGCGATCGTCCGACCGCCCGGGCGGGCGGCTGACGCGGAGACGGCTGGGAAGAGGGGGTCGCCGTCGCCGTCGGACGCGCGAACAGCGAAAGCTGCGCGCGCGGGCGGGGGGATCGCGACGCTACTCGCGTCCTCGCTCCCGGACGACGACGACGCGATGTTCATCCCGCCGCACGTGTACGCGTCGACGTACGGCGCGCGCGGGACCGGGAGCGTGAGCGAGCGCGCGTTTTGGGGCGACGCGGCGTCTGGAATGGACCAGTTATTATTAGGCGGCAGCGTGGTGAGCGGACGCGGGCACACGCTCAAGGGTAGAGACGCGCTGAAGATGCGCACGGCGATCCTGAGGCAGACCGGGTTCGTGGAGCCGACGATGACGGCGTTGGACGCGATGAACGGCGGCGCGGGGTCGTTCGAGGGGGAGAGGGTGCCGAGGGTGCCGACGCCGGCGATCGCGCCGCGGATGGGGGGAGGGACGACGTCGCCCACCACGTGATGAGCGTCGGAGTCGAGCGGCTTCGTGAAATATTACAGTACTATTACGCGCGATGAAACGAGTACGACGTTCGCGAGGCTCGTGCAGTTCGACGTTACATCGCTAGAAACATCGTTCGTTCGTTCGTTCGTTCACTCGAAGCGACTGATACGCGCCTTGCGCGCGATCTCGCGTTCGTCGTCCGCGTCGACGTCTTTCCCGCGGGACTCGCCGCCGCCGCCACCGGCTTCGTCGTCGTCGTCGTCCGAGATGCAGATGACTCCAGCCTCGCTTCGCGCGCGCTTCGTTCCACCGCCGACGGCTCCACCGCTACTACCACCGCCACCGAGGCGATACCCGCTGCCGACGAACGACCGCGACACGCCCGCGCCCGCGCCGGGCAGATCCTTAAACCGAAGCTTCGTGGGCAGCTTCAACGCGGCTTTCAGGACCTTCTTCGCGCGTTTTTCCGACATGCCTTTGTAGTCCGTCCCGTATTTATTCTGCGCATCGATCCTATCTCGTATCTTCTGATCGTTCGGCCGTTTCTTCGCCAAGCGCTCGAGGTACACGTTCGAGTACGCCTTGTGCGCGCGCAGCGTCAGTGACCGGCGCTCACCGTGCGGGTTCCAACTCGGCGCCGTCCCCGCCGCCGGCTTCTTCACCGCCCTGATCCCGTGCTTGAGCTCGTACCTCGCGTTCTCGCTCATGATGTATATGCTACGCCGCGGGAGCTCGATCTCGATCGCGAAGGATACATTCGTCTCCTTGATCACCAGTTCCGTCTTGACGGGGCCGTCCGAGCTCGTGTACTGCGTGTTTCTGCGACTTCGCACGGCGTCGCTCAGCGCCTTACCAGATTGTGTCCTGCAGTCCGGGCAGAAGTAGATCACGCTGCTCTGACCGAGCGACACGCCGACGACGGTCTCGCCCCATCGCTCGCGCCCGTCGAAGTGATCCTGCGGAGAGGGGACGAACGACGGGGGGATGGGAGGAAGTCAGACGTCACAGTGAACAAAAAAAACGTCGCGTCGCGTCGCGATGATACGATGACAAGACCGACGCGAGCTCACCTTGAACGAAGCCTTCGTCGGGTACACGAGCGGCAGGCAGTAGTCCGGGGTGACGTAGCCTTCGTAGAGCCTGGTGTCGCGGACGACGTTCGCGAGGCGGACGAGATCTTCGGGGTAGTCCCTGGAGCCGCCGAGCTGGTGTACTTGCCCGCCCTGGCGCTTGCTCTTCTTGTAATAGTCCGGACCGCTGGGGAAGAGCGTGTTCGACGCGAACAAGCGTTTCTCGACGGCCTCGTCGAACGCGTCGAGGAGGACGTGCAGTCCTTTGATCCCGGCGACGTTGCGGATGATTTTCGGTGACGACGGCGTCATCGCGCGCGCGCGAGTGCTCGACGACGCGGAGATGAGCGAGCGAGATCTGGCGTCGTTGTTTTCGATGACCATGCCGCCATCACTTTGATCCTCCTCCTCCTCCTCCTCCTCCTCCTCCTCTTCCTCCTCCTCCTCCTCCTCCTCCTCCTCCTTATCGTCGGAGTCCTCGATCACGATCGGCTGCCACTGTTCACGTCGTCGTCGTCGTCGCTCCGGGGTCGGTCGAAATCGCTCCGGGATGACGTTCGCCGTGCTGACCGGGGACTGCACCACGGTTATCATGCCGGCTTCGTCGACGACGACGACGCCCGGGTTGTCCTCGGGCGTGTCGACCACCTCGTCCCCGGACAGGCCCTCCTCGCCGAGGTCTTCATCGTCGTCCGAGCTGTAGATGACCGACATGGCGGCGCGAGGAAGTGCGGCGACTTGTGTGCGACGAACGTCGACGCCGTCGGTAGTCGTTTCACTGTTTCCCGAGAAGTTGAAACGCCGCAGCCTCCTTCTGTTTCGGTCTTGTCTCGGAGAACGCCGAAACGTCCCCTCAGCACGCCGCGACGACGACCTCTGCGCGCCACTCTTCCGCGCGCCGCGCCGCGCCGCCGCCCGCCGCACGCTCGTATCCGAGCAGCAGCAGCAGCCATGCGGACGCGTTCGAGGACCGGCTTCAACGTCATCCCCGAGAACTGCGCGGCCGTCGTGTTCTCGTACCTCGGTGACGACCCACGGGACCGCAACGCGCTCGCGCAGGTGAGCAGGGTGTGGAGAGACGCGGAGCGGACTGACGCGTCGTTGCCCGTCGCTCCGAGTGCATTGATCGAGCTCGCTCACGACGTTGGTAAACAACAATACCACGAGCTCTACTGGATGAGCAAGGCGGCCGATCTTGGCGACGCGGAGGCGATGTACTGGCTGGGGCGTTTCTTCGAAGGACGGGCGGACGAAATTGAAGAATATGAAGAACAGACTTGGATGCTATACCTGACGAAGGCCTACCAGTGGTTCGAAAGAGCGTCCGAGTGCGGCCACGCCGAAGCGAGCGAACTATTTCGAAGGCGACGGGTGTCCGTGCCGTGAACGAACGAGACAACGATTTGATTTGATTTGATTTGATTTGATTTGATTTGATTTGCCCGCGGACGCGCGCGCGCGTGCGATGCGATGAGGAGAATGAGGAGGACGGAGTACTTGTCTTTGAATTCAATCGAACAAAATGTTGTCTTCTTCGTTCTTCTAGTTGTCGTCGAAGTCCTCGTCGGAGTCCTCGATCACCACGATCGGCTGCTACTGTTCCTCTCGTCGTCGTCGTCCACCCTGGAGGATGTTCGCACACTGAACCGGCGAGACAAGACTTCAGCCTGGCGATTTCCGCCCTCTCGAACGCCGCGTCCGAGTCACGACGACAACGCGCCGGCCCCGTGGCACGCACGACGGCGCGCGCGCGGGGGCGAACGCGATCCCCGGCGGCGCGGGGTCGCCGTCATGTCCGACCCGGACGACGCCGCGGGTGCGCGCGTTCGACCGTCGTCGTCGTCGTCGTCGTCGTCGTCGTCGTCGTCGTCGTCGTCGTCCCAGTTGGTTTTCCGTCCACCTCGATCCCGTTCGCTCGCCCCCCTTCCGACCGTCGCGCCCCCTCCGTCGTCGTCCCCAGGCGGCGCGTCGTCGTCCAACGTCCGCGTCGCGGTGCGATGCCGCCCGTTCAACGCGCGCGAGAAGCAGCTCTCGTCCCCGTGCGTCGTGAAGATGGACGGCGCGCGGACGACGATCACGAATCCGGTGAACGGGACCTCGCACACGTTCGAGTTCGATCACTCGTTCTGGTCGCACGACCCCTCGGGCGGCGGCCGCGGCGGACCGACGCACGCGTCGCAGGAGACGGTGTTCGACGAGCTCGGGAGGGACCTCCTGGAGAACGCGTGGGCGGGGTACAACGTGTGCCTCGTCGCGTACGGACAGACGGGCAGCGGCAAGTCGTACAGCATGATGGGCGGCGGCGGCGGCGGCGGGGACCACGCGGGCGTCGTCCCGCGCGCGGCGAGGGAGATATTCGATCGCATGCGCGGCGACGACAGCGCGCGCGTAGAGGTGACGATGATCGAGATTTATAACGAGCGCGTGAAGGATCTGCTGAACGCGGGGGGTGGGGGGGGGTCGACGAACCCGTTCGCGGAAAACGGCGGCGGCGGGTTGAAAATTCGAACGCACCCGACGCGGGGACCGTACGTCGAAGGCCTCACCCCGTGCGCGGCGCGCGATTACGACGAGGTCGTCAGGCTCATGGACCGCGGCGAGAAAGCGCGGAGCGTCGCGTCGACGGCGATGAACGCGACGTCGTCGCGAGCGCACACGATCGTCGAGTTAAGGATATCTCGCGCGGACGCGGACGGGAGCGAAATTCGAAGCAAAGTGAGCCTCGTCGACCTCGCCGGGAGCGAGCGCTCGGACGCGACGGGGGCGACGGGCGCGCGGTTGAAAGAAGGCGCGGCGATCAACAAGTCCCTGAGCGCGCTCGGGAACTGCATCTCCGCGCTCGCGGAGAAGGGAGGCGGGAAGAAGCTCGTGCCGTACCGAGACAGCGCGTTGACGCTTCTGTTGAAGGAGAGCCTGGGGGGGAACGCGAAAACGGTCATGATCGCGGCGTTATCGCCCGCGGCGGTGAACTACGAAGAGACCCTGAGCACGCTCAGGTACGCGGACCGCGCGCGGAGGATCGAGGGCACCGCGACGGTGAACAGGGTGAAGAAGAGCGTCGTCGCGGCGGCGGCGAGCGAGGCGGAGACTTTATCCGACGAGCTCGCCGCCGACGCGGAGATTTCCCCGCTGAAGACCGGGGGCCCCGAGGAGGACGACGTCGCGCGGCTCGAGAGCGCGCTCAAGGCGAGGAGAGAAGAAGAAGAAGAGAAGCGATCGTCGTGGGCGAAGAAGCTCAAGAACACGGAGGAGGCGACGAGGGAGGTGGATTGGGAGAAAATTCGCGACGAGGAAACGCGCGCGGCGGCGCTGGCGGTTCGAAAAGCCGCCGGCGTCGCGGGCGCCGCGGGCGCGCGCCGCGGGCCGCTCGACGACGCGCTCGCGGACGCGATCGCGATGACGAACGACGCCAACTTCCTCGCTGACGAGTTCGACGTCGGTGTTTCGTTCAAGCCCGCGCTCGTGGACGCGCAGCACTCGATGCTACGCATCCGCGCGCCGTCGTCGTCGTCGTACAGAGTCGGCGGCGGCGAAGAGCCAACGCACGGCTTGGAAGTCGCCGTGGACGTGACCTGGCACAGCGGACGACGCTCGACGTGGACGACGCGAGCACTCGAGACGCGTCTGAAGGAGTGGAGGGACGTGTACGCGCACTGGGCCGAGGGCGAGCTGTTCACCTCGGAGGCGTCGGACGCGATCGCGTCGTCCGCCGCCGCGGAGGCGTCGAGCGAGATGCGCAAGCTCGGCACCGCGGAGCTCCTCACGGAGCCGCTCGCGTACGCGCTCGACACGGAGACCGCGTTTCCCGCGATCGTGGGTCCGGACGGCGAGCGGAGGGGCACGCTGGAGGTGAGCGCGGTGCCGTGCGCGCGCGACGGCGAGCCGTTGGGCGAAGACGCCGCCGTGG
>Ga0181561_10004741_pt1 | contig 11674 bp, 10 predicted proteins | sample 011ome_19_FD_133760 | JGI IMG/M metagenome (GOLD analysis project Ga0181561, IMG submission 133760) | Coastal salt marsh microbial communities from the Groves Creek Marsh, Skidaway Island, Georgia - 011510BT metaG (megahit assembly) | ecosystem: Environmental > Aquatic > Marine > Intertidal...
AGCACAATACGATGTGGTAAGGCTCGCGGGTATGCTCCATTTAAACTGTAAAGTGCCATTTTATGTCTCCTTATATTTTAGCGAACATCATTATGGTATGTAGGTTATTGAGTCTGCCAGCAGACTAACGGTATATACTTCAGGGGTGTCAACAGTCGCTGTGTTTCCGCCGTCAGTTTCAGTTTCATCGTAGTATTTGTGTCGAAGCGGACACCCAGCAGAAAGCCACGCTTTAATTTCAGCGTCAGTCATAGCTCCGGTTATAGCGGCATTATCTATTGCTGTTCTCGTTTCGGTTCCACTGCTACCGAAAGTTTGCTGGTGGTCGTCGAAGCCCAAGATAGCAAAACTGGTGCCTGTCAGGTCTTCGGAGGTGTACTGAGCGCGACTCCCAACAACAACTAAAGGCGGATCTAAAACAGCATTACCATCTTGATCTCGTTTTACTTCAATTTTTGTTTCTATTCGCAGGTTGCTGTACCCAGTAATTACCTTACCTAGCCACGGCTCGCCTGCATCAATGTAACTATAAAGAGTATAGCCAGTTGTCGAGGGCTGTATTTTTGTTGATGCGTTAGTCATGTCGGCCGACTGACTAGTGTCTTCTGTGCTGTAGGTGGAGTTCCCGTACCAGTTCCACAATTGGCTGACGCTTGTAACCGTGGCTTGTAGTTGCGGCCAAGAACCACTTCGCCTATAAGAAGTTGCTTCTCTCAAACCCCAAACACCCGAAGCAACATTGTCTGCCGGAATGTTTGATTTTCCTATAATGCCGCCATTGCCTCTCATAACCTATTCCTATTACCCGATATCAACATAAAATGCTGATAATGATTGACGACCAGCGTCAGTGCTCGTTATCGTTGCAGATGCCGGTGTGTCGCCAACTTCATAAAGAATGTAACCAAGCGTTCTTGTTCCAGTGGCACTTCCCGAAGAGTCGGTCGCCGTTGTCGCGCCTGAAAACGTCAAAACAGGAGATTGATTAGGTCTTCCTGATAAAAACGCGACTGCTATAGTGAGCGGAGTTGCTCCCGAAGTAGACAAAGAAACAGATGGCTCACCAGATCCTGCATCAAAGTCAAAATTTCTAGGTGTCAATGAACTTATTGTTTTATATGGTCTAAAGATAGAAATCATAGATGTAAATCCTTCTGAGACGCTTGGAGTAGCAGTCAAACTACCCGTTGATATATCTGTAGAATCTAATACCTTTGCAAATACATACATTCTTGGGTAATCCACACTATCTCCGTTGCCCACTAGAGTCCATCCAGAAGGTGTAGATAAAGTTGGTGTTTTTAAGTCAAGCGCAAACATTGCAATAGCAAGATCGCCCGATCTAGCTGAAGGGAGATAACTAACTGTATACGAAGAAACATCGGTAGCATTTGAATCGCCTGTTGATCCTATATATCTCAACTTACTCACTATTCCGTCATATACGCCATTTGAATTCCAGACTGCCATTATAAACCGAACCTTCCACGGAGTGCATTATAGTTTTGTAGAACTTCTGTAGGACTTAAAGAACGATCATAGTAACATACATGGTAAACGCTGCCCTCAAAATATCCATAATCGCCCCAACCTATTCCATCGCCCCTCATGTAAACAGTATTCTTAGCACTTGTCAGACCAGTCCTTGCAAACTCGCCGTTTAAATAAAGCGTGGGTTGACGGTTAGTATATACAACCGTAATTAAAGTCGGCACACTACTAGAGATAGTTGCAGAATGAACCAATAAAGGAGGCATATAAGAACCAGTATGTTCATAAACGCTAACGCCGTTTGTGCCACAAGAAATTCCAGCACCGGCATCATCGTAAGGACTAGTATTATCAGTTAGAACTGGTCGTATTAAATACTTTTGCCCGCTTGTGCCCGTCGTAGTTGAGTTTGATTCAGTATCAATTTCATGAGTCGCGGTGGGTCTTGCCCAGACAGAATAGGTGAAATTGTCTGTAACTGTCGTGTAAGCAGTAGCTACATTAAATTGATCAACCGCACCATCAAAAGTAAAATAATTAGTTGAAAAGAGTGGCGATCCTGATGAAGTCGCGTCATTTCCCTCGCTTGATAAATCAGTCCAAGTCGATCCAGTCCCAGGATAACTTTCGACATCTCCTGCATCCAAATACAACACAAGACCATCCATAACAATATTTGTTCCTGGATAAGTTACGCTTTTTCCGATGTATCCGCCTCTTTCAAAGAAACTCATAATTAGGCATCATCTATAATTTCGTAAGAACACAGAGCTTGGAGGTCACTTGCTACGCTCGCAGTCAGTCTTAACGCATCGCCTTCTTCCAGATAAATTGGGTTTTCTTTCGCGATCAAAATAAGTGTCGCATCCGCTGGTACTACGACTGTCTTTGCAATGTGGTATGCGACAGAACTGCGAAACAAGTCGGCAGTAATATCGGCATCGTTTACACCGTCAACATTTGAAATAATCAGAGAGTTGACTTTGTAGACTTTGTCGCTTGCTGACGAATTTGTTGTGATCGCGGTCGCACTAGTTCCGACTGATTGAACATCTGTCTTACCAGTAATTGATGTTACATTTACTATGTTTGGCGCTGCCATTTAAATTTCTCCTATTAACCAAAAACTATTGCCATCGCAATGGCTTTGCCTGTTGATACACTTGGGCCAGTAGGTCCAGTGGCTCCAGCGGGTCCAGTAGGACCAGTAGAACCAGTAGAACCAGTGGGTCCGGCGGGTCCGGTAGGCCCAGTGTCTCCCGCACTATCATTTACCCAACTCGTGCCGTTCCACACCCAAGTTTTACTGTTTGCGGTATAACTTTGTCCGTTTGTAGGGTTAGCTGGAAAGTCTAACGCTGCCATTTAATTCTCCTTATACTGAACTTGACTTGCCGTTTATTCCAAAGGCCGCGTCAAATTCCCAATATACTGCGTGACGACCGTTTTCAATTGCTGCTTCTGTATGGCCGCCTATAATAAGTTTATTTCCTACTGCAGAAACTGAAGTGGTAAAGTCATTTGAACCCGTACCAGTTTGATACTTACTCCAAGTTCCAGTAGTTCGATCTAAAATTGCTATAAAACTATCAAGAAGCCCTGAAGTCACACTATTATCTGCAAAGAAACCTGCACTATGTCCTACAATTGCAATTCGACCATCTGGAAGAATGGTACTATGATGCCCATTTTGAGTAACAATATCACTCGTACCAGAACCTGTCTGCCAAGCTTCTTCTGGGTTTGTATCATCTCCCCAAACGTCTGTAGAGTAATTAAATGTAATAACTCCTATATCTTCTGAACCTAGATTTGTGTTTGTTCCTATTGCTCCGCTTGTGGAAAATACTGCGGCAAGTTTGTTTCCTCCAATTTCATGTAAACCTACAATTCGGTCATTAAAACCACTTCCCGCTTGGTAATACTCTGTTGTGTGAGTACTCATATCGTGAATACCTAAAAATAAATCATATCCACCTAAATTCGTATGAGTAGGATCTCCAAGGGTGCCTGTAGAGCGACCTCCAATTGCAATAGTTGCATCTGCTAATTCTGTTACAGCGTATATCTCTTCGTCTGAAGTAGAGCCGTTTTGAAAATACATAAAGTTTCCTGTAGACTTATTAACATGAAAAATTATATAATCATAAACACCAGAAGCTCCTGTATTTACTCTATTAATATCTCCGGAAGTTACGCCTACAGGCACCATCATTCCGCCGCTGTGCTCGATAATATCGTATCCGAATACGTTGCCATCATCAGCACTTCCATCTCCTCCTGTAGCAACTTGATAAAAGTTAAACAAAGAAGGAGCATAACAGTAAGGCTTTCCTGCAGCTACATCAGCTCTATATGAAGCAGAGTTAAAATAAGTTTGAACATCGTCCAAATCTATATAGCCTGTCCAGAACTGAAAAGTACCATTTGGTCCATACGAACCATCATAGTTCTCTATTGTAACCGCTGAATTAGCTATAGTAGTGCCCAGACTAGATGGAGTATAGCTACCCACGGAATCCGCAGGAGCACTAATTGAAGAAAGACTAGTAGCATTCGCAGAGTCTGTAAGAGTGCTCTGCTCATACCACATTGCAGTAGTAGGATTGCCATCAATGTGATAGTTTCCTAAACCAAGTCCGTGCTTCCAACCTCGAAATAGCATTGCGTCTGTGGCAGAAGAGTGACTTGTTTTTGAACCCACTACTACAAAGTTGTCCAAAGTAGCATCATCCGTAATTGCAAATAGTTTTTCTACTCCGCCAAAGCTAAGAGTGTTTTGCCATTCTATTGCTCCAGTATTATCATACTGAACTATTAAACCTGCTGAACTTCCTCGACCATCGGCAGTGGTGTTTCCCGCAATATGAATACGCTTATTTGTTCCTGTTACAGAGTTCCAGTTTGGGTTTGTATAATCTTCTACTGCTAAAGCATTAAACTCACAAGAAGCTAAAGAACGTGCCCAAGTTTTTTGAACATTGTATACAAATCCTGCGCTTTCATCAACGTTAAGAAGCATTACATAAGAATTGCTATCAATTGTTCCAATTACGACATATTCTGCATTGTCGCCATTAACGTCTGCATCGGTTAGGTGTTTAATGTCTGTAGCTGCATTTGTAGTTCCTGTACCAAAGTTACCAAGCCACTGAACCATTCTACTTGAACCATCTACTTCTGCAACCCCAAAACGATCTGCTGAACTACCATTAGTTCCCGCAAAACAAAATCGACCATCAGTTGCTTCGTTATAACTAACGCTATTGATGTTTAGATTTGATACATTATTTACTTCGTATACTGTCCCGTCTTCATTCAATGCTATCATTGAACAGCTTGTGCCACTGTTCATTCCAAATACAACATAAGTAGTAGAGGATTTAACTACAGTAGTAATTCCTTTAATTACTTGAGCACCTGATTGACCATAACTATTCGCCCAAGTAATTGCACCGTCTGTGTCAAGTTTTAGTACAAAGCCATCCGCACTACCTGTACCTGAAGTAAGCTCCCAAGTAGTACCATCCCAAGTCCAAGTAGAACTACTTGCAGTATAAGTATCATTTAATGCAGGACTAGTAGGAAACCCACTGTCAGACTGATAAGAACCACAAACGTAAATATTGTCAGAAGCATCTACATGAATACCATAGCCTTCCACAGGTGCTGCAGTTCCTGCTTCAAATTTCTTCTGCCATACTTCTTCAAAGTCTTTGTCATATTTAACAATATAAGTGTAGCCATCATCGTGATTTCCTACAACATAATAGTTTTCGTCTGAATCTGTTGCAATTCCTCTATGGTCAAGTACATTTGAGCCATCACGAATATTTCTTAAAAATCCGTGTACTTTAATATCTTTCTTAGATACTAACGCAGATTTTGTGTACCCAGTAAACCAAACATTGCCATCACTACTTTCCACAACTCCTGTGGTAAAATCTGCCCCTAAACCTCCAGCAATTAAATGAATATCTTGTCCAGAGTCTGAAAAATCGAATAAACTTACGAGAATATTAGTACTAGCAGTTCCTGGAATATCGAGTCCAGAAGCTTGGCCTACACCACATTTTACGCCATTTGAAAGCTCAATTACATGCTCGTAGTATTCTTCTCCTCCTAAATCAACTTCTTTTACTCGGTAGTAGTCAGGACTTGCTTCTGCATACTCTAAAACTCGTTTATCAGAGGCAATACCTTCAGGCTCCGCAGTAGTATATTTTGTAAAAACTCCTGTGTCAATATCATAATCTACGTGCCCAGTTGCTTGTGCAGCTTTTACAGTAAATCCATGGTTTGTAGCATCATAGTCTAAGTGAGGGTATCCGGCAAAGGCTGCTGCAATTCCAAAAGAGTACATTCCTGGTCCGGTATAATTTGTACCAGTTCCTGCCTGAGTACCAGAAAGAAGCATATAGTATGAAGTATCTGCAGAATTATATCGAAATCCATGTACTCGTAAAGGATTATCGTTTGTAACCACATTTCCTTCGCTAGTCCAAGTAGACCCGTCATATGAGTGCATTGAAACTCCGCCATTTGTAGAATCACTATAAACTACATATAGTTTTGAGCCTACTGTCATACACTGAGCATCTGGCCTAGCACTAACATTTGATACTATAACTTCGCGAACTAAGTCTCCTGCTTGAATCGCGTTACCACTAGGAAAAGACCAAACTTCTAAATCAAAATTCGAACTATTTGTTTGATTTGTAAGAAGTACGGGAAAATAAACTGAGCTACCCAGTACATCTCCACAGCTTGCTTTTAAGGGCCAATATTCTTGATCTCCTCCTGTAGTATTTGGATAGCTAAAAGTTGGGTCAGCAAGATCAAAAGTGCCTATACTAGTTTCTGCGCTGAAAGACCCTGAAGCTGACGTATAAGTTCGACTAAAAATTTCCCATTCAGTGCTGTCTGCAGCTATATAAAAGTAGTGATACTTATTACTTGTTCCGCGAATTAGACCCCCACTCATATAGTTTTTTGCAGCGGTAGAAGGAAGAGTTACGTCATTGTGAGAATTGTGTGCTCCTCCAATTGAAGGAGTATGTACACGGGCTAATCTACTTTGATAAGGAGTACCTCCACTTGATACTTTTAAACTAATTTGATATCCGTACTCTTTATCTTCTGGTACTAAATAACCTCCACCGGAAGTAGTTTCTCGCCCTTGCTCATATTCAGTGTAAAAAGACGGTAAATGTTTGTGATACTGGTAATAAGACCACTCTCCCGAGCCTTCTTCAATGTAAAGACGATCCCAATAGAAAGCATCGTCACTAGCAGCATTTGCTCCCATATGGCCGAACATAATTGCGTCGTCTTCTACAGTATTTGTAATATCGTTTGTTCCGGCTCCAACGTGCTCAATTGCTGAAGAATAATAAGTTACATCGGAACCTGCCCAATTTTCTACCAATAAAGGAATAGTCCCATCCATTTCAAGACTTGAAGCAGAGTTTAATAAAGGTTCAGCATCTCCCCAATGATACAATACTACAGTGCCCCCTGTAGTGGTATTTCCGACATTTGCAGGGGTATAAGTAAACCAATAGCCTTCTCTATCCACCATATTATTAATAGGCAGAGGCATATATACAGTAGAGCCTGTAACAGCTAACTCTTTTGTAATGTTTTCAAATGTTGCCATTTATTAGGTTCCTGAAATGGGGATGCTTGGTCTAAAGTATAGATCAGTAGTATTTAAAGCAAATCCTATATAAAGAGAACGGACACTTGCAGTTGGAGTAGGCGGAGATGCAGTAGGGCTACCATCACTTCCTAAAAAATAAGAAGCCCCTGAAGAAAGCCCGCTAAGCCCTGTTATAACACCTTCTCCATAATATAGATCTCCCTGCTTGAATAGTACGGTATTCAACTGAGAAACAGAATTTGAAGAAGCCGCATTCGTGACAGTATTTGCTCCACTAATACGAACAACTTTTCCATTAGTACCGCCACTCAGTCCTTCTACTGTAATTGCAGTATTTGTAACGACATTTGTTGATTTTACAAAAGACATATTATACTCCTAATCGAACTATCTCTAGATAGGCCGTGTCTTGTATTTGGCCTACAGAGCCAGAATTTGATATAAGAACTTCTATGTAATCATTCGCAGTAAACGCATATATTTTGTCTAAATAAAGAGTATCAGAAGGTCCTATAGTTGTTGTTTCTAAAGTAGTGCTTCCGTTCTTTCTGACTGTTACTGTATAGGTATTTTCTCCACCCTGCGAGTTGGTTGCAGCAAGAACTTTTACTTGATAATAGCCAGTTACTTTTGTAGTTAAGCGAGTTGGGGTTCCTCCCACATAGTATGTACTACCTAATACATCTGCATTTTGGTCATAATCAGTATCATCCCACGGAATTGCAGTAGCAGTTGAAGTACAACTTTCAGCAGCAGTAAGTACAGCTTTTGCCCCACTAAATGCACTCCAAGTAGAGATTCCGGTTCCTAAGTTAAGACCTACTTGCGCGATCTCAAAGAAAGAATTATCGCTTTCTATTGTTCCTACTGAAGTACTCTCCGAAGCAAAAATTTCTACATAATCTCCAACTGCAAGTTGTATAATTTCATCATATACAATATACTGATTTGCGGCGGCTTGAGAAGATATGAGAGAAGAGCCGTTCTTATAAATTGCAAATGTATATGACTGGGAAGTACCAGAAGTCCCTGCTTGTAGTTGTGCATTGATTCGATAAAAACCATTCTCTGTAATTGAAAAGCGAGTTGGCTGCCCAGAAGCCCAGAAAGAGCCGGTATCAAAATCTTCCGTAGCAAAAGATACTCCTGAAAGAGTGCTTCCCAAACTAAAGTCAGAGGATAAACGAACTCGAGCACCAACAAAAGCACGTTTTGTAGTCCGAGTAATTACATTCCACTTTTCGCCATCAAACTGCCATACCGCAGAGTTATCGTCTGTGTATGTATCATTTGTTGACGGGGAGGATGGAAAATTAAGTGCCATATTCTTGTTTCCTCTATGAGATTACAAATCTCTTTCTTTTAAAGTCTGGCGATTCAATGTTAAATGGGGCAAAAGTATAGGATAAAGTAGCCTGATTCCCTGATAAAGAAGTCGCGCCATTCGCATAATATACTCTTGAAGAATTTCCGCCGTTCTCTCTATTAGTAATCTCCCACCAAACCTGAAGATAAAAGTGTTCTAGCTCTAAAAGTGTTCTATCTGTGTAAAAAGTAGTAGAGCAATTTTGAGCAGTTGAACCTATATTCGTCGCTTCACTACTTTGAACAGGTCCAGAAATTTGAGTTGTTAGTGCCGCATCCGAATACATAGGGATAGCTGTAGCAGAAAAAGTCCCACTTGAAGTTGCGGGACTTGGTACTTTGAATAAAAAGTACACGAACCTTCCTGCGGCGCTGCCGGTGCTATTCTGGGTTCTTATTTCTTGATTTATTGTCCATTGCCCTGAAGGAAGATTTAAAGCATTAAAGACTGGTGTAATAAATCCCTGTGTTACTGAAACAATACCATTAGTCACTGTATAGTCAAAATCACCATTTGTCGTAGTGGGTGTAGTACTTGTAAAAGAACCTGTGCCATTACGATCGCCATTGATTTGAGGACTGTATTGGCCCGCGTTTATTCTTCTCGTATTCCATCCTGTGGGATTTTCACTACTATTTCCAGGAAATCCAGTTTGTAGCGCACCGCTATCATAAGCATCATAGAAAAGATAACTTGCCATATTAACTAATCTCTATACTAACGTGAAATTCTTCTACTGTACCACTAATCGCGGTCGTTTCTACCCAAACCCACGAATTGTCAGCAAGAGAAGAGGAAGCGATTGTTGCGTTTGTACCGCTGGAGGCGCTTGTTACAGTTGCACCACTTACTACTGCGGTTCCCGTAGCACTTCGATCTGTTCCCGTTCGTATTGTATAAGTAACGGAAGGGGAATTTCCACGAACTACTGCACGAACTTGCCCTACTGTATATGCTGCATTTGTATAAAAGAAAGTTACGTCTTCCGCAGAAGTAGGATCATAAATTGTAAGCCCGCGAGGTGCTGCACCTCCAGCGGGTCCAGTAGGTCCGGCAGATCCAGCAGGTCCGGCAGGTCCAGCAGGTCCAGCAGGTCCAGTTCCTCCAGCGGGTCCAGTAGGTCCAGTTCCACCAGCAGGTCCAGTAGGTCCAGCAACAGTAGAAGCAGGTCCAGTCGGTCCGGCAGGTCCAGCAGGTCCAGCAGGTCCAGCGGGTCCACCAGGTCCTTGGGGTCCAGCAGGTCCAGCGGGCCCAGTAGGTCCAGTTCCCCCAGCGGGTCCAGTAGGCCCAGTTCCTCCAGCGGGTCCAGTCGGTCCGTTTGCTCCAGCGGGTCCAGTCGGTCCAGCAACAGTTGAATCAGCACCAGTGGGCCCAGCAGGGCCAGCAGGTCCAGTAGGTCCGGCAACAGTCGAAGCGGCTCCTGTAGGTCCAGTTGGTCCAGCATCTCCTTGTGTACCAGTAGCGCCTGCTAAGTTTACAGTCCAAGAAGTAAAAGTTCCTGAACCTGAAGTAGTATCTACACTTACAACTAATGCTCCAGTACCAGAGTTATAGCTAGTAATAGTACCTTCCATATAATTTGAGGCACTATTTGCGATTCTTACAGTCTGTGACGCACTATATGCAAGGTCTGTTCCAACGGTAAGAGATTTTGAGCCAGTACCAATAGCTAAAGAAGTACTAGAAGTTGTTTTATATGTATCGCCGTCTGCTCCGGCGGCTCCAGTTGGTCCGGCAGGTCCGGCAGGTCCAGTAGGCCCAGTAGAGCCTTGAGGACCAGTAGGCCCAGCAACAGTTGAATCCGCTCCAGTGGGTCCAGCAGGTCCAGCAGGTCCAGTAGGTCCGGCAACAGTCGAAGCGGCTCCTGTAGGTCCAGTAGCTCCTGTAGGTCCAGTAGCTCCGCCTGGTCCTTGAGGTCCGGCAGGTCCAGTTGGCCCAGTTCCTCCCGCAGGTCCAGTTGGCCCTGCTACTGTTGAATCAGCCCCCGTAGGTCCAGTTGGCCCAGTAGAGCCTTGAGGCCCCGTTGGCCCAGTAGAGCCTTGAGGGCCCGTCGGCCCAGTAGAGCCTTGAGGACCAGTTGATCCAGTAGGTCCAGTTGATCCAGTAGGGCCAGTAGCGCCTCCGGCTCCTGTTGGTCCCTGTGGTCCAGTTGGCCCTGTACTTCCTGTAGAACCAGTTGGCCCAGTAGCTCCCGGATCTCCTGTTGCTCCTGTTGGTCCAGCAGGTCCAGTTGGTCCCGCTACTGTTGAAGCAGCTCCAGTAGGTCCGGTTGGTCCGGTTAAGCCATCATCTCCTTGAGGCCCAGTAGGGCCAGCAGCTCCAGTTGGTCCAAGTGCTGCAGTATTCGCGTCTACCCACTGACTTGTATTGCCATCATTGTAGTAGATTTTTAATGCACCTTCTTCTTCGTGCCACCACAAGTCACCATCACTAGGACTAGCGGGCGCAGAGGTAGAGGTTGTTACGTTTGCTCCACCCCCGCCTCCAGACGGTCCTGCAGGACCAGTAGGACCAGTAGCTCCTTGAGGTCCAGTAGGTCCGGTAGATCCTTGTGGTCCAGTAGGGCCATTTTCTCCATCTGTTATTGTAGGATCAGAGAAAAGTATCCACTGAGAAGAAGTACCGTCGTTATAATAAATATAGCCTTTACCAGTATCGGTATCGAGCCATAAAGTGCCGTCCTCTACTCCCGAAGGCGCAGAAGTGCCCGATTCAACTATGATAGTTGCACTTATTTGCTTGATTGTACCATTATCATTTATATAAAGTTTTTGTGCGGAAGTATCAATAGCTACTTCCCCACTTACAAGGTTACTTGTAGTGGGGGTAGTAGTTCCGCGCTTTAACTTTATTGTTTGTGCCATTTTTAGTAAGTTCCGCCGTCAATTGTTGCTACTTCGAGATCAAACGAGATTGCTCCGGTCGATCCCGTGCCTGTGCCTGAAATACTACCATCAGTTGACGAGACCTGTACAGAGGTTATATCGCCAACATTAGTGGTGTAGCCATAAGATAAAATACGATCATCTATAGCCGCCGCCGTCATCAAGGTGGTGTCATTATCTGCAAATCCAGGAGAAGATAATTCCGTGCTAGTTTGAATTGCAGCACCATTTATCATTGCAAAATCAACTGCACCCGCTCCGATTGTGGTG
>Ga0181561_10004744_pt1 | contig 11670 bp, 8 predicted proteins | sample 011ome_19_FD_133760 | JGI IMG/M metagenome (GOLD analysis project Ga0181561, IMG submission 133760) | Coastal salt marsh microbial communities from the Groves Creek Marsh, Skidaway Island, Georgia - 011510BT metaG (megahit assembly) | ecosystem: Environmental > Aquatic > Marine > Intertidal zone...
GACAAAAAACTTCGCTCGCGTCTCGTCTCGTCGCTTCGTCTCGCGAACGACATCCGCCCGCGTCAGTTGCCTCGTTTCACGGCGCCGAGGCGCTCGCGGAGCCGGTCGATCTTGCCGCTGGTGGGCAGCCCCCTCTCGTCCAGCAGCTTGCGCAGCGTGGGCGCGTCCATCTTCGCCAGCGCCGCAGGCGCGAACTCGGGGGGCGCGGCCGCCTGCTTCTTCTCCTTCATCTCCTTCTCCGCCACCTGGTCCTTGAGCGCCGCGTCCATCGTCTGGCGCAGGGTCACCGAGCGCATCGTCTTCGCCTCCTCGCCCGCCGCGCGCTTGCGCACCTGGTCCGCCGTCTTCTGCAGCGCCGCGCTCACCTTCTCGGCGGCGGCGATGTCCTCTTTGGCGGCGTCCGTCGCCACCACCGCGCCCACCACCACGGTGATGTCGTCCATCTTGCCGCCGAGCTTCTTGCCGGTCACCGCCGACGCCGCCGCGCCGGCGAACGCGCTCAGCATCCCCATCGGTCCCTTCTGCTTCGCGGCGCCGCCCGCCTTCTCCGCGGCCGCCTCCACGGCGTAGGGGGACTCGAACAGCGGGTCCTCCGCGTGCTTCCGCGCCACCGCCGCGAGCTGCTCGGAGGCGGCGCGCGCGGCGCTCAGCGCGCCCGCGCCCGCGACCGACGCGACGGCGGCGGTGGTGACGGCGGCGATCTCGTCGTCGAACACGTTGTCGAACAAGCCGTCCGAACCGGCGACGACCAGATCACCGGGTTTCACGGTGAACTCGAACTCGTCCGCGTCCTCGGCGACGTCCGTGTCCTCTGACAATGGCTCGTACCCGAGCTGGTACGGGCAGTTGAAGTAGTGCTCCTGCGCGGGCGTCGCGAACACCACCTCGCCGCCGCGCACAACCCGGAACCCCGAGTCGCCGAGGTTCGCGCCTTTGATTTTCGTGCCGTCGCACTCCACCACCACCATCGTGGACGCGCCGGGCAGCTTGGTCGCCTCCTGCGCCACCTGGATGAGCTTCTTGGGGCTGCCGCGGTTCAGAGGGTTCCGGGACGCCGCCTCCTTCGCCTTGGCCGCCTCATACGTCAGCACGCGCGCGTACAAACCGGGGTCGACGCCCTGCTCGTTGAATCCGCCCACGCCGTCCGCGACGTACATCTCGCCGCCGCCGTTCTTCGTGACGCGCACGAACCACGCGTCCTCGCCGCCCTTGGCCACCTTGTCTGGATGGGGAATGTTCGCGCCGGTCGCGATCAGGGACAGCTTGGACGCGCGCGCCACCACCGAGGCGCCGCGGGACACCGCCGCGGAGGGACCGCAGGGCGCGGAGGGGACGACGCGCGATCGCGGGGTCGTGCCCCGCGCGGCCGGAGCGAGCGCCGCGACGCGGCACACGGAGAGGGCGGCCATGACGTGTGCGGGTGCGACGCGCGAACGGGCGACGCGGTGACGCGGGTCGTGTCCCGAAGTCGGAAGCACGAGTGCGACGTCGAAGTGATGCGCGCGAGCGGAGGTCCAATCGGTTTTTATCATCGACTTCTTATCGACGAGCCTCCATCGACTGTGCGTTCGCCTGGTCTGTGACTCCCCGATCAGCTCTCGACTCCTCGACTCGCCAAGTGGCAGAAAAAGATGACGTATCATAGCGCTTCTTCTCTCGATGGCCCTCAGTTCCAATGTCGCTCGCTACCGCCGCGCGCACCCTCGCGCGAACCACCCCCGCGCTCCGCTCCGCCTCCGCTCGCCGTGCCGTTCGCGCCGTCCGCACCATGGCCGTGAGCACCGAGCCCGCCGCCGAGGCGGCCAAGGCGACCGAGCCCCGCTGGGCGCTCGAGCATCACTTCGGCTACGACAGCCCCAACTCCAAATCTATCGACAAGGATCTCGACGACATCGAGGCGAAGTGCAAGGCTCTGAAGGCTGACTTCGAGGGCAAGATGGCCACCGACCTCCTCGCCGCCATCGAGGCGTACGAGCAGATCGACATCGCGCTCACGGCGTGCCTCAGCTACGTCTCGCTCGCCTCGGACACCGCGCTGGACGACGACGACGCGCAAAAGCGTAAGGCGAGCTTGTTCCAGAGGTACAGCGGCATCGCCGGGAACGAGCTGACGTTCTTCTCCCTGGAGCTCGCGGATCTGCCGCAGGAGGCGCTCGACGCGCAGCTCGCCGCCGAGCCCGAGAAGCTGGGCAAGTACCGCGCGTTCATCGACGAGACGCGCCGGAGCCAGCCGTTCAATCTCTCCAAGTCCGTCGAGCGCGCGCTCACCGTGCGCGCGCCGTTCGCGGGCAAGGGCAAGGTGGTGGAGTTCTACGGCAACGAGCTCTCGCGCCTGCGCTTCTCCGAGAAGGAAGGCGCCGAGCCCGTGAACATGGAGGTGCTGCTGGCGAACATGACGAGCAGCAAGGAGGCGGCGACTCGCGCGTCCTGCATGCGCGTCCTGAACGACGGCTTGAAATCCTTCGAGCGCGTCGCCGCGCTGTCGCTGAACATGGTCGCCGGGAGCTGGCACGTCGAGAACGCCGAGCGCGGGTTCGAGGAGCTCCGGTCGCAGCGCAACCTGGGGAACAACGTGCCCGACGAGGTGGTGGACTCGCTGCTGGGTGCGGTGAGAACCACGGGCGTGGACTACTGCAAGCGGTACTACGCGCTGAAGAAGTCCATCCTGAAGGAGACGCAGGGCCTCGAGACGTTCGGGTGGTCCGACCGCAACGCCGCCATCGACATCGGCACCGCGTCCGACACGTACACGTGGCCCGAGGCGGTGGACATCGTGCGCGCGGGGTACGAGAAGTTCTCGCCCACGATGGCGGACTTGTTCACGCGGATGGTGGACGAAAAGCGCATCGACGTGCCCGCGGCGAACGGCAAGCGCGGCGGCGCCTACTGCAGCTCGGCGTACGGCGTCGGCCCGTTCCAGCTCCTCAACTTCACCGGCACGATGCGCGACGTGGCGACGCTCGCGCACGAGTCCGGCCACGGTGCGCACTTCATGCTGTCGTACAAGCAGGGCATTCTGCAGTTCCACCCGCCGTTAACATTGGCGGAGACCGCGTCTATTTTCGGCGAGATGATCGTGTTCCGCGACCTGCTCGCGAAGGCGCCCTCCGACGAGGATCGCCTGGCGATGCTCATGGGCAAGATCGACGACATCATCAACTCCGTCGTGCGCCAGTGCGGGTTCGACGCCTTCGAGGAGAAGGTGCACAGCAAGCGCGCCGCGGGGACGCTCACGCCGGACGAGATGACTGCGGCGTGGCAGGAGTGCATGGTGGAGTACTACGGCGAGGAGGGCGAGGTGTTCGACTCGTACGAAAACACCTCGCACCTCTGGACGTACGTGAGTCACTTCCACAACGTGCCGTTCTACGTCTACTCGTACGCGTTCGCCGACCTCGTCGTCGGGTCCCTGTACGGCGTCTACGCCGAGCAGCCCGAGGGGTTCGAGGAGAAGCTCCTCGAGCTGCTCTCCGCGGGCGGCGTGAAGGGGTTCAAGGAGGCGCTCGAGCCGTTCGGCCTCGACCCCTCCTCGGACACGTTCTGGAAAGATTCGCTGGACGCGCACCTCGGGTCGCTCATGGAGGAAGCGGAGGCGCTCTCCGAGAAGCTCGGGTACACGGCGTGAGGCGAGGGATGAGGCGAGGCCGTACACGACACGCGTACCTGAGGTGAGGCCGTACGTGTTCGAATCGGGACTATTTAGGACTATTTATGGTAAGCTCACGCGAGAACCGCCGTCACTCCTCCGCGTCCATCGCGACGACGCGCCCGAACCTCCCCGCGAGCGACGCGCCTTCGTCCCGCTCCCCCGGCTTGAGCCCGGTCGGCGCGAGCGCGGTGGCCACCAGCGTCGCGTTCGCGGGCCACGCCCCCCCCCCACCGCCGTCCAGCGCCGCGGTCAGCTCGTTGTGGAACTCCGCGTACGGCGTCAGGCACAGCGGCATCTCCAGGAAGAGCACGAACGACGCGCGGGGGTGCGCGGCGGCCTCGGCGAGGATCTCGGGGAGCGCGCGCAAGTCGCCGCGGCCCAGGCGCACGCACCGCGCGCCTCGCTCGAACCCCGCGCCGATGGCGGACCGCGCCGCGAAACGCTTGCCCACCCCGGGTGGGCCGTGCACCAGCACGTGGCGCGGGGAGGCGCTCGCCAGCTCCTCGACGATCGCCGCGCGCGCCGCCGCCGCGCCCGGCCTCGACGCGAAGGCGTCCTCGGACGCCGTCCACGCCGTGCCCGCGCCGATCAGCGCGCGGAGCGTGTCCGCGTCGTCGTCGCCGCCGTACCGCCCTGTGGGCGCGCCGACGGTGACGCCCTCGCCCCCACAGATTTTTAAACCCTGGAGCTTCGTCTTGGGGCCCGTCCACTCCAAAACGCTCCTCGCGCCCACCTCGCCTACGCCGTGGAGCGCCCAGTGCCTGGCCAGCGCCGGCAGCGCGTCGCTCCAGGCCCAGCTCTCGGCGATCGCTTCGCGGAGCGCGGCGCGCGTCGACGGGCGCGGCGGGGCAGCCAGGGTGTCGCGTCGCGTGGCGCTCTTGAAAGCGGCCCAGACGGCGTCGACGTCCGCGTCGTCCGAGAAAACCGCGGTCTCGTCCTCGGCGGCGGCGCGAGTCGAACCCCCGTCGCTCGCCGCCGCCGAGGAGGAAGCGGCGCCGAGCGCCTCGGCGGCGGCGAGCCAGGACGCCGGCTGCTTGCGCCGCGGCGTCGCGCTCTCGGCGAGGCGCTCGCACCAACCCAGCACGGTGGCCTCGGAGACGCAGAGGCGCTGCAGCAGGTCCATGTCCGCGCGCACGGCCGCGAGCTCCAGCGCGGAGGGCTCGCGCGCGCCGCGCGCGCACGTCTCCGCGAGCGGGTTGCCCTTGCCGGCGATCACCTCGTCCACGACATGGTCGGCGAAGGTGCGCGCGCCCGTCGCCTGCTGGGCGCGGAAGAAGGCGCCGTACGCGGTGAACAGGCGCGTGGGCGACGCCTTGAGGGAGATCTGCTGCAGCAGCGCGAGGTACGCCTGCGCCGCGGGGCCGCGCAGCGCGTCCTGCGCGAACAGAAGCGACGCGGCGTCCTCCACGAGCGCCTGCGCCTCCGCCTCGGGGCGGAGTTTATCCGCCGCCGCTTCGCCGAGATCGAAGCCGAGCGCGCGCGACTGCGCGACGCGGCGCACGCGACCGGAGGCGGGCGCGCGCCTCATGAGCCGCGAGGGCGCGCGCGGGGGGCGCGCGGGGGCGGCGGTTTGGCACAGCATCATGCCACCGCGCGTAGGAGTGAGGCGGTGACGTCCGTCGTTTTGAAAGTGTCGCTTCGCGAGTGCTTCTGTTGCTAAAAGTACTTTCGTAAAAAACGTTCATCGTCGGATGCAGCTACGTCCCCGCGCACCTGGCGCACACCCAATCTAGCCCCTCCTTCAGCCCCTCGCCGGTCAGCGCGCAGCTCGGCTGCACGTGCCATTGCTTGCCCTTCACGGCGTGCAGCTGCAACGCGTCCGTCAGCTCCATCACCGTCATCGCGTCGGGAAGGTCCTGCTTATTCGCCAAAATCAAAACGCCAGAGCTCGGTTGCAGGCTCTCCTCCCCCAGCAACCGGAACAGCTCGTCCTTGACCGCCGCGATTCGTTCCCGGTCCGTGGAGTCCACCATCAGGATCACGGCGGCGGTGTTCACGTAGTACGACGACCACGTCTGCCGCAAAGTGGTCTGCCCGCCGAGGTCCCACACCTCGAAGCTCACGTTCTTGTGTTTCACCATTTCAACATTACTTCCGATCGTCGGGGAAGTCATCACAACAGATCCGAGGTGCAGCTTGTACAACGCCGTTGTCTTCCCGGCGTTGTCCAGCCCCACGATGATGAGCTTATACTCTCTGTGGCTGGTGAACAGAGCCGCCAGGCTGCTGAACAACGCGCCCATCGCGCCCCGACTCCGCGTCCCCGCGGACTGAACGCGGTCGACCCGAACGGCACCTTCTATTTTCTGCGGCCAACGTGCGCCGTGCGATGACTCGGATTTTGGCGTCCCAGCACCTTCGAAGTGAACGGCTTGCGCTTTTTTCCGCGACGCGTCAGTTCGTCATGCGGCGGAGCGCCGTGGACTTGACGCGCCACCTGGCGCGCCGGCGCGCCACAGACTTCCTGGATGCCATCCCCGCGTCCCGCGCCGCCTCGCCCCTCGCGCTGGGCGGCGTCCGCGGCGCGTCCGACGACGCGAAGCCCCCCGAGCGCGGCGCGGCGCCTCTTTCCACCGGGTGGAACCGCAAGCACTCGTGCCGGTTCGCCGAGCACGACGTGCAGGTGATGCACTCGGACACCAACCGCGGCATCGAGGTGCTTCTGAACCCCATCTACAACAAAGGCACGGGGTATTCCATCGCGGAGAAGGAGCGGCTCGGCGTCCGCGGGCTCACGCCTCCTCGGTATTTCAGCATCGAGCAGCAGTGCGACAAGATCTGGGAGAGCATGAACGAGCCCGGCAAGACGGCGATGTTCAAGTGGCGGTCCATGCAGGCGCTGCAGGACCGCAACGAGACGCTGTTCTACCGCCTGTTAGTGGATCACATCGAAGAACTGGCGCCCATCATCTACACGCCCACGGTGGGGGAGGCGTGCGTGCAGTACAGCCGGCTGTTCCGCCGGCCGCGCGGCATGTACTTCTCCGCGGACGACGTCGGGCACTTCAACGCCATGATGTACAACTGGAAGAGCGACGTGAACGTGATCGTGGTCACGGACGGCTCGCGCGTGCTCGGGCTCGGCGACCTGGGCGCGCAGGGCATGGGTATAAGCGTCGGCAAGCTGGATCTGTACGTCGCGGGCGCTGGGATCGACCCGGGGAAGGTGCTGCCGTGCGTCCTGGACGTCGGCACCGACAACGAGGCGCTCCTCGACGATCCGTACTACTTTGGCGTGAACCGGCGACGGCTGCGCGGCGACGCGTACTACGCCGTGGTGGACGAGTTCATTCAGGCGGTCAAGAACCGGTGGCCGAACGCGCTCGTGCAGTTTGAGGACTTCCAGACCAAGCACGCGATGCCCATCCTGCGCCGGCACCGAGACAACGTGCTGTGCTTCAACGACGACATCCAGGGCACGGCGGTGGTGGTGCTGGCGGGCGTGTACGGCGCGATGGCGGCGCTGGGGGGGAAGCCCTCGGACATCACGAAGCAGACGTTCGTGGTGTGCGGCGCGGGGAGCGCGGGCATGGGCATCGCCAACTTCCTGCACACCGCGATGGTACACCACGGCCTGACTCCGGAGCAGGCGCACGCGCGCTTCTTCGTCGTGGACAAACACGGCCTCGTGACGAGCGAGCGCGTTTTGGACGACGACGCGCCGGGAGCGGAGGATCTGCGGCCGTTCGCGGAGAGCCGACGAAGTTCCGACGGCTCCGGCGAGAGCGCGCTGCGCGAGGGCGCGCCTCTCGCGGAGGTGGTGCGACACGCGCGGCCCACGGTGCTTCTGGGCGCGTCCACGGTGAAGGGCCTGTTCACGGACGAGATCCTGGGGATGATGGGCGAGTTCAACGAGCGGCCGATCGTCATGCCCCTGTCCAACCCGACGAGCCGCGCGGAGTGCACCTCGGCGGCGGCGGCGCGCGCGACGGGCGGGCGCGCCATCTTCTCCTCCGGGTCACCGTTCGAGAACCAGAAGGTGGACGGGCGGTACATGCACGCGAACCAGGGGAACAACTTCTACGTCTTTCCCGGGCTCGGTCTGGGGAGCATCCTGGTCGGGTCCGACCACATCAGCGACGGCATGCTCAACGCCGCGGCGGAGGCCATCCCGCGGTCGCTGGACGCCGACGCGCTCGCGCGGGGTGAGGTGTACCCGCGGATCGCCAAGATCCGGGACATCTCCGTCAAGGTGGCGAGCGCGGTGATGCGCCAGGCGGTCAAGGAGGGACGGGAGGGGCGCGGAGGGAAGATCTCGGAGATCCTCAAGCTGGACGGCATGGAGGGCATCGAGCGGTACGTGCGCTCGTCCATGTACTACCCGGAATACAGGCCGACGGTGTTCGCGTTTTAACGCGAGTCTTCTAAACGCGGAAGCGGGTACGCGTCGCGGGAGGCGCGCGCGGGACGGGGGTATTACTGCGGTCTTTCACGCGCGTCTCGTTGATGGATGTAGTATACGATATTCATACGACGATACCGCGCGGTGGTTCGAGTCGCCGCGCGCGCGGCGTACCGTCTCTCTCTTTTTAAGAACGTCGCGCGTTCACGCCGACTTGACGGCGGCTTGGATTTTGCGCGCAATGTCGGAGATGCCGTCCCAGTCCTTCTTCGCGACCATGTCCGGGGGGAACGCGGGCGCGACGAAGCCGAGCGAGCCGGCGCCGGCGCGGAGGTAGTCCGCGGCGGTGTCGATCTCCACGCCGGACGTGGGGTTGATTCGCAACATGGGCAGCGCGGCGGCCACCGCCTTGACCCAGTTGGGCCCCCCCATGACGCCCGGGAAGAGCTTCTGGATGGGCGCGCCGAGCTTCCACGCCTGGACCATCTCCGTGGGGGTCTGGCACCCGGGCGCGCACACGATCATGTTCTCCGCGCACCACTGCACCACCTCGGGCACGATCACGGGCGAGACGATGAACTTGGCGCCCGCGTCCATCGCGCGCTTGGCGTCGTCCACGGACATCACGGTGCCGACGCCGGTGAGGACGTCGGGGCGGTTTCGCGCGTACTCCGCCACCGAGTCCAGGCACCCGGGCGTGGTGAGCGTGAACTCCACGAGCTTGAACCCGCCGGCGACGGCGGCGTCCATCGCGGGCGTGCACGCGCCCTCGATGGGCGTGCGCAGCACCGCGCACGCCTTGTGCTCGGCGAACTGCTGGAGCACGGCGTCGTACGAAGCGCCCGACTGCGTGTAGCTCGAGATGTGGCGCGGCGCGCCTGGGCCGACGCGGCCGCGCGCGCGGGGCGCGCCCGGCACGCCCGTGCCCGCCCTCGCGCCGGGGCGCGCGGCGGTGTGCTTGAACTTCTTGGGGTCGTGCCCCTTGGACTCGATGAGCTTCCACAGCGGCGAGTCGGGCTTGATCTTGCGGGACATGAACGGGTAGAACTTCCCGGGCGGCCCGGGGTTCTCGGTGAGCTCCGTCTTGACGATGTCCTCCACGATTTCGCGCGAGTGCGCGATGTCGAACACCTCCTGCGCCACCGCGGCGGGGATCACCACGCAGCCGTCGTCGTCGCCGACGATGGCATCGCCGGGGCGCACGACCACGCCGCCGCAGTTGATCACGGTGTTGCACGACCAGGGCTGGTGCACGTGCGGGCCCTGGCGGGGCGTCGTGCTGATGGAAAACACCGGGAAGCCGTACTCGCGAAGCACGCCCGTGTCGCGCACGGAGCCGTCCGTGACGAGCCCTTGAACCTGATCGTGTTTTTCGGACAGCAGCGAGAGGGGCGATCGAGTGATCGAGTCGTCGTCAGTCGCGGGACACGACGCGTAGGCTCGCGGCGCGTTCAAAGAGAAGAAAGAACCCACGCGTTTTTTTGAGGCTCTCGAGGACGCTCTCGAGGACGCGCCTCGCGCGCGTCGTTTTCGTTTTTCGATTTCGTTTTCCGCCGAAAGGCGACGAGTCACGAAACTCACGAAACTCGGGGTTAAAGCGGGCGGAGGTTATCCACGCGCGAAGGTTCGGGAAGTCGGTTTTCGGCGGCGGGTCGCGAACGCGACCGGTCGCGTCGAGAAGACTCGATCGCGGCAAGCCTCGATCGCGCCCGGAGATGGGGACCGCGCGGGACGTACCCCGTTCTGGTGGAGGCGCAGGAATTTGATGTCGCCGCCGACGGACTCCCACGGGCCGACGGAGGACATCACGATAACTTCCTTGCCATTGACGAGCTCGAAGGCTTCGTACTCAGGAGACTCGGTGCCACCGGGCTTGTCCGCGGCGATGTCGGGGCGGGTGGCGGCGAACTGGATCGTCACGGCTCTGCCGACCATCTTCTTCTGGCCCTCGGTCAGGGGGCGAGCGCCCATGATGTGCGACGTGGGCCAGCCCATGACCCACAGGCCGTCAATCAAAGCCTGCGTGGAGAGCGAACCGAGCTTCTCGAGCAGCTCGTCGCTGATCTTCACCGCGGAGGCGGCGGGGCCCGTGGCCATGGCGCGGAGCGCCATGTGGGCGTAGGGCGCCTTGGGGGCGGGCGCCACGGGGCGGACCGCCGCGGCGGCGAACGCGCGCCTGGCGAGGGAGCGGAGAGAGCCAGACATCGTGTGCACGGTGTCAAGGACAGTGGCGCGCGATGACGAGAACCCTCTGGAAGGGTTTCGGGACGAAAGTGCCAGTGCGGCAAAAAGCGACCGCAAACCGCTGCAGAGATTCGGAGATCTCAGGGCTGACTGTGCACGAATGACTTTTTTTCAGACTGAAGACGCAACGATCGTCGTGCGACCACATGACACGGTGATTTCGAGGCGTTGTCCAAAGCCGTGGGCGCGCGCGAGACGCACTTCGCGCGGCGCGTTCGCGCGCGCGACGATGCCTCGTCCGCGGACCGCGTTTGCCAGCGCGGCAGCCGCGACGATCGCGGCGTGCTTAACCTTCGAGCGACCCACCGCCGCGCTCGTCTTCGCCGAGCCGCGCGACCCCGAGGGGCCTCCTCGTCCGTCCGAAAGAGGCGCCGCGCTCGTCGACAGGCTCTCCGCGCACGCGCTCGCCGCGGACGCCGCGGACGCCGCGGCGGAGGCGCTGCGATTGCCGCTGAGCACGGGCACGCGCTTCGACGCGCAGAGCCTGTCCTCCTCGCCGGACCTCCGCGTCGGGGCGAGGCACGCGAGACCGCGCGGCGACGCGCTCGCCGAGGAGGAGAGGGATACCGAGGTTGTGGTGGATCGTTTCGGCGCGGCGGACGCCGCCGGCGACGCGCGCGGCGACGCGCTGGTTCTGGACGACACCGCGGACAGCCCCGTGAGGCCCCGAGGCGTCGCGGAGACGTACCTGGAGACGTACGTCGGCGCGGGCGCGACGGCGACGGCTCCGCCCGACGCGGACCCCGCGACGGTGGCGGCGGCGGCGGAGGCGGCGGCGGCGTTCGCCGAGCACGAGGCGCGGATCCTCGCCGAGTACGAAGCCGCCATGGCGGCGTTTGCGGAATCCGAGCGCGCGCTCGAGGCTGCCGCGGACGCCGCGGACGCCGCGAGCGCGCGCGCCGAGCGTGAGGTGCGCGCGCGCGGCGACCCGGGCGCGGCGGCGGCGGCGGCGGCGCGGGAAGAGGCGTGGGCGGAGGCGCACGGCGCGGGCCCGGGCGGCGCAAACGCCGAGGACTCGGAGCGTCTTTTGTCGTCGTACGCCAAAGCCGCGTGCACGCAGACGATCCACCACAAGCCCGTGTACGTGCCCGGCGTGTTCACGCCCCCGAAGCGCGCGCCGAGCGTGAAGATCCCGGGGACCCCGCCCGTGTTCGTTCCGGGCGCGCCGGCGTTTTGGGAACCGGGTCGCGCGCCGTTCTACACGCCCGGGTTTTGGACGCCCGGAAAACCGCCGCGCTACGTCGGCGCGGTGAGGCCGACGATCGTGCCCGCCAAAAAAGGCGTGGTGATCCCCGGGGAATTCGTGCCCCCGAGCTACACGCCGGGATTCGTCATCCCGGGATGGCACGAAACCACCGCGTGCGCGGTGCCCGTGTGCGTCGCGCCGTGCCAAGACGCGCCCGTCGAGCAGCCGGATATCGTCGCGCGGTGAGGA
>Ga0181561_10004751_pt1 | contig 11667 bp, 6 predicted proteins | sample 011ome_19_FD_133760 | JGI IMG/M metagenome (GOLD analysis project Ga0181561, IMG submission 133760) | Coastal salt marsh microbial communities from the Groves Creek Marsh, Skidaway Island, Georgia - 011510BT metaG (megahit assembly) | ecosystem: Environmental > Aquatic > Marine > Intertidal zone...
CGCGGACATGATCCGCACCAAGCTCTTCGGGCGCGACATCAGCCGCATGCAGTGATTCGGTTTTTTTTTAAACCCGCGGCGGAGCGTCTGCGCGACGTCGCCGTCCGAGCGCTCTCGGAGTCGGGTCCTCTGAAAAGACGGCGGCGCCCGGCTCTCGCGAGACCGTGATTTGTTTTGATGAAGACCGCGTAACACGTCACTCACTCCTCCCAGTGAACCCACCCGGAGTGTACCCCACGCGCTCGTTCCTCCCACGCGCCGTCTGAAGACCCGAACAAGACTCCGCGCGTCATTCCTCCTCCTCTCGTTCCTCCTCCACCAGCGCCGCCTCGAGTTCGTCTCGGCCGACGACGAAGGCGTCGCCTTCGCGCGTGTTCCCGAGCGTGAGCTCCCCGAGCCGCGCGCGGTGCAGCGCGAGCACCTCACACCCCACGGCGCGCATCATGCGCTTCACCTGGTGGAACTTCCCCTCCGTCAACCGCAGCACGCACCGCTTCCGGTCGCGCGCGTCGACGCGGAGCCGCGCCGGTTTGCACGGCTTGGTTTCGCCCTCCAGCGCGAGCGCGCCCGCCGCGAACAGATCGACCGCGCCGGGCGGCACCGGGGCGTCGAGGGTCACTTCGTACGTCTTCCACACGTTCTTTCTCGGCGACTGCAGACGGTGCGACAACGCACCGTCGTCCGTGAACAGCAGCAAGCCGGTGGTGTCTTTGTCCAGCCTCCCGACCGCCTCCACGGAGGGGTTTCGGTTTCGCCACCTCGGCGGGAGGAGACCGTACACGTTCGGGCCCTCGCGCTCGTCGTGCGAGCACACCACGCCCTTGGGCTTGTGCAGCACCGCGATGAGGCCGTCGGGGTGGTCGGGAGGCTGGTCGTCGATGCGCACGCCGCCCTCCGCGGTCGCCAGGACCTTCACGTCGTGTCGCGCCACCGGCACGCCATCCACCGTGACCCTCGCGTCCTTCACCCACCGCTTCGCGTCCGCGCGCGAGCAGTACCCGAGGCGAGACAACAGCCGGTCCACGCGCTCGGGTTTCGCGGGCCCGCCGGCGCCGCCCTTCGCTTTCGCCGCGACGGCACGGCGCGCGGGCCTCGGGACAGGCCTGGGCGCGACCTGCCAGGGAGCGCCGCAAGCGCGCATATCGCACTGACGATTCGCAGGTCACCTTCGTACTTTTTCACATACTTACACCTTAGTCTAAGGCGTGATCGAGACGTCGCGACGCGCCGCGTCGCCCCGTCACAGCTGGCGCATGGCGTACACCTTCGCGCCGGCGAGGCCGATCTTGTCGTTGAGGATGATGTGCAGCGGGAACCCCTCCCTGACCCCGGTGTAGCGGCACGCCTTGTGCAGGTACCCCTCGAGCAGCCCTCCCTTCTGGATGATCGCCATCAGGCGCGGCGGGATGCCGCCGCCGATGTAGACGCCCCCGGTGGCCAGGCACTTGAGCGCCAGGTTCGCCGCCTCGGCGCCGAGGATCGCCAGGAACACGTCCACCGCCTCCTTCGCCACGGGGCACGTGCCGTCCAGCGCGGCGGTCGTGACGCCCGCGGGGTCCAGCTCCGGCTTGTCGCCCGCGCCGCGGTGCTCCTTGAGGAACTCGTAGATGCGCACGATGCCGCTGCCGCAGCACACCTGCTCGATCTCGCACTCGCCCAGGGTCGCCTCGCAGAAGGCCAGGAGCGCGCGCTGCGTCTCGCCGCGCGGCGCGAAGTCCGCGTGCGAGCCCTCAGAGGGTACCACGTCGTACTCCGCCCTCTCGTCGTTCCAGAAGAGCATCGCCTCGCCGAGCCCGGTTCCGGGGCCGAGCACGGCGACGGGGCCGCGCGCGTCCGCCGCGGCGCCTTCGTTGAGGGTCACGATCTCGTCGTCTTTCAGGTCCAGGACGCCGTACCCGACGGCGGCGAAGTCGTTGATCACCTTGACGGCGCCGATGTCGAACGCCTCGGCGAGTTTCGGGCCGTCCACCACCCACTCGATGTTCGTCATCGCGCACCGGTCGTCCGCCACAGGCCCGGCGACGGCGAAGCACGCCGCGGAGACATCCGCCTCGCGCACCTCGGAGTCTTTGTACAGGTCCGCAACGCAGCTCTCGAACGTGGGGTGGTCGCTGGTGCTGTACGTCTTCTCGAACGTGAGTGTGGACGCGCCGGACGCATCCACCTGCCACACCTGAAGGCGCGCGTTGGTGCCGCCGATGTCCCCGGCGAAGAACGTGGTCTCCTTGGCGGGCTCCTTCGCCTCGGCGCGCGCGGCGACGTTCGTCTTGGAGACGCGCGACGCCGCTCGCCTGGAGAGGAACCGCTTGGAGCCGGTCACCTGGCGCGCGGCGTTGACGACGAACGCGCCGGCCATCACCGCCGCGGACGCGCGCGTGCGGGGCTTCGAGTCGAGGACGGAGGCGGAGGCTCTGCGGGAGCGGGGGGCGCGTTACGGAGCGGTGAGCGATCGCTTTCGAACGGACGGCGCGCGACGTTTTGCGGTCCGATCGACTCGGCGGAGGAGACGCGCGCGACGGTGAAGGGAGTGGCGTCGCGCGAAACATCGGGCAGAGGCGACGCGACGCACCTCGCGATGGTGGACACATGCGCGCCCATCGCGGCCGACATGCTTGTACCGACGGGACGGATACGCGCGTCGAGGGAAGTGAGCCGAGGGAGGCGTCGGAACCGTCGGAGCTGTGAGCCACTAAATTCGACGCCAGGTGGCGCGCGAAATGAACTGGATCAACTGGGCACTCTCAGTCGCAACAAAAGGGAAAGTGGCTCCGAAGTCGATAAACGTATGGCCGCTCTCCTGTCAAGCGGCGCACTTTTTCTCGGCGCGGCGGCGGTCGTTCCACGATGCCTCCAAAGAAGAAAGACGAAGCCCCCGAGGTGGCCGGGGCGGCGAAGTTCGGGCGCGTGCGGAACAACCTGAAGATGGGCATCGTCGGCCTGCCCAACGTCGGGAAGTCGTCTCTGTTCAACCTCCTGACGGACCAGGCGATCGCCGCCGAGAACTTTCCCTTCTGCACGATCGAGCCCAACGAGGCGAGGTGCGCGGTCCCCGACGAGCGCTACGACTACCTGTGCAACCTGTGGAAGCCCCCGTCGGAGTACCCTGCGTACTTGCACGTCACCGACATCGCGGGCCTGGTGCGCGGCGCCGCGGAGGGCGCCGGGCTGGGAAACGCCTTCCTCTCCAACATCCAAGCCGTGGACGGCATTTTTCACGTCGTGCGCGCGTTTGAGAGCGAGGAGGTCATCCACGTGGACGACAGCGTCGACCCCGTGCGCGACCTGGAGACCATCCAGCACGAGCTCTGCGCCAAGGACATGGAGTACTTGCGGCGCGCGGTGGACCAGGAAAAGCTCGACGTGAAGAAGAACCCGACGATGAAACTCAGCGGCTTGTTCGTCGAGACCATGGACAAGGTGGAGACGATGCTCGGCTCCGACCTGCCCATCCGCGGCGGGACGTGGACCACGCCGGAGGTGGAGATGATAAAGGAGAAGCTCCCGCAGCTCATCACCACGAAGCCCATCGTGTACCTGGTGAACCTCACCAGGAAGGATTTCGTGCGCAAGCGCAATAAGTGGCTGGTGAAGATCCACGAGTGGATAAAAAACCACGGCGGGGGGGTCATGATCCCCTTCTCCGTGGAGTTCGAGCAGGAGCTGTGGGACCTGAGGGCGGACGAAGAGGCGCAGAAGGCGTTCCTGGAAACCACGGAGGGGGCGAAGAGCGCGTTGCCCAAGATGGTCGTGCAGGTACGTCATCGCCGGTTAAGGCGGCGTCGACGCGCTCGTTTTTTCTTTTCTCTTCCTCTCCCGCGACGCGGCGGCGTCGTTTCGCGAAATTTCCATCTCTTCGGCGCGGGCGAAGTTCTGTGCGCGCGGCTTCCTCGGTGCCGCGTCCACTTTTTACGTCCGCGAGAGCGATCGTGCCGGTTAGCAGGCGGAAAAACTCTCCCACTCGTGGGCTCGTGGGTGCTCCTCCACACAACTTGCGAACACGCTACTACCGCGCCCGCCTCGACGTTTTTTGTACGTCGCGCGCGTTTTGTCGCCGTACGACAGACGAGACGTCTTAACGAGACGTCTTAACGCCTCTCTCCGACGCCCGATCGCCGCCCTCGTACCGTTCACGAATCACACACAGGGCTACAAGGAGCTTAACTTGATTTATTACTTCACCGCCGGCGAGAAGGAGGTCCGGTGCTGGACGCTGTACTCGGGCTCGCTGGCGCCGCAGGCGGCGGGCGTGATCCACTCCGACTTTGAGAGAGGATTCATAAAGGCTGAGGTTGTGGCGTACGACGACTTCAAGTCCCTCGCCACCGGTAAGAGCATGGCGGAGGTGAAGGCGGCGGGAAAGTACAGGCAGGAGGGCAAGACGTACGTGGTCAAGGACGGGGACATCATCCATTTCCAGTTCAACGTCACGGCCGCGAAGAAGAAGTGACGCGTTATCATCGCGTAGTCTACGGTATAGCGTTTGACGAGCGAAGCGCGTCCGCCGTCTCGCGTCTCGACGGACGACTCCGCGCGCGTCGCGAGAGAGTGAGCGACTCGTCGTTCTTCATGTACTTTATTATGATCATACGTAAAACCTTCGTACCCGGTGCGCCTCGCCCGTTGTACCCGTGGGACAGTAAAGTAATAGTACGACGGCGCGCGCGCGCGCCCCGATGAATCCTTTCGCGTCGCGCGCCGCGAAAATAAAAGCACCTCCCCGTCGGCGTCGGACGCGCGCGCCGGAGGTTGGGCGGCGCGCGCGTCGGTCAAACGCCGACGCCGAAGAAAACCCACCCCGTCGTTTGTCTTCGTTCGGCTGCGTCTCTCTTCACTCACTCCAAAATCACTTATCCTCGTCCTCCACGTCGCAGTGCTCGGTGAAGAGGCGGGACAGCATGTCGCGCGCGACATCCTCGTCGTAATCCCCGGGGAGCTCGCACAGTTCATCCTCCGCCCCCGCGCCGTCGCAGTACCCGTCGAGGATGCTCTGGTACTGCGCCAGCAAGTCGTCCCCGGTGAGCCCGCTGGACGCCTCGGCGAGCGCGCGGCAGCCCGCCGAGTTCGCCACGTCGGCCTCGCGGTCCTTCGCGAAGCGGTCGTCGCTGCCCGCGGTCGCGTCCACGGACCACTGGCCCTGCCGCAGCGCGTTGGTGCGCTCCCAGTCCGTCACCTCCACGGTTTTCTCGGGCGGCATCAGGAGCACGCCCCGCCGCGCGACTTTGCACCGGTACCCCCCCTCGCGGCAGGTGTACCTCAGGTCCTCCGGCCGCGCCGACTCCACCACCGGCACGCGGCCCATCTCCGCCTCCAGCAGCGTGCCGTACCGCGCCGCGTCGTCCTCCGAGGGGAACGCCAGGATGATGTCCACGGGCACGTCCTCCTTCGTGCGCTCCTGCAGCGAGTACAGCCCCTCGCTCCCCGTGCCGGCGCCAAACACCAAGATGTACACGGGTTCGTGGTCCGGCACGTCTTCCAGGTCCTGCAGATTGGACCAGCACACGCCCCGCGCCACCGACCCGCCCACGGAGTTGTTCGACGCGCTGTGCTCGTCCAGGGAAAACGGGTAGTCGTCCGCGCGCGCGGCGTTGGCGTCGAACCCGGGCTCCGCCGCCGCCGCCGCCGCCGCGCGGTGCAGATCGCCGGGCGTCAGGGGCTTGGACAGCCGATCGTACGCGTCGCGTTCGGCGTCGAATCCGTCGCCGGGCGCGAAGTGCCAGTCGTCGCCGGGCGCGGCGGCGCGCGTGGGTTCCCGTGTGCGCGAGGCGTTCTGGAGGTATGGATAGGGAGACGCGCGCGCGTCAGCGGACGGGCGGGGGAACGCTTTTTTTCGTTTCTAAATCAAACGCGGGGGAACGTGACGCATTTTTTATAGTCTGCGCCAATCGCCGAAACCGCGCGTTCGCGGTTCGGTGTTTCGGAAGAACGCGGCGAAATCGGGGGCGGCGAGGGCTCTGGGGGTTCTGCGCGGGCTCCCCGCGCGCCTGGACGCTGGACGTACCGCGTGACGCGCCGAACGACGTGTGTTACCCCGCGCGCGGAGCGCGGGCTGGGCGCGAATCGCGCCGCTCAGGGATGCGGCGACCGCGCGGGAGGCCATCTTGGGCTATCCGTGTCGGAGCGCTGCACTGTTCCGTGGGATGCGGAAAAAAACGCGCTGGTGCGCGACGCCGTGTATCCGGCCGGGGACACGCGCGCGAGCGTCGGTTTCGGCTCGAACCACCCGAGCGCGCTGCGCACGTGCTCGGAGCGACGAGAACTCGGGAAAGGCGCGTCGCGACGCACTCCTCAGTGCCTGTACGCGCGCGGTTCGTGAGTGGCGACGCACATCACACGCCACGTTTGTTGACGGGAAAACTCCTTTCATGACTCGAGTCACGCGCGGGGTTGCGCGGATGAGAGGGAAAGCACCCGTCTCGCGCGCCAACTCTGACTCGGCATTTCTCGAATTCCGCCAATAAAAAAAAACCGGCCGCGCGTTGATCGGCACCTCCGCGCCGAATCGACAAAATCGCGCTTCTCAGCCGCGCGTTTGACCGCGAAACGCATCCGATATTCGCTTTTCTCGAAACTCGCGCGGTCGACACGCCGAGCGCGAAACGCTGACTCGGCATGGCGTTTCGTTTCGCGCGCGAGCGAGACACCACGACGCGTCGACGATGTCGGTCTGTCGGAGGCTCGGCGGGAGCGCGGGCGCGGCGCGCGTCGCGACGATGGCGTGGGCGTGCTCTTCGCGTGTGCATCGTCAAAACACCATCACGCATCTGTACACATTCTCCGGCATCCCCTCCCCGGCGGGCGTCGCGCGCGCGCTCACTTGGCGCGGAGCGCGCGACGCGACGATCGAACAGGCGCATCCGTCTCCTCCTGCGTCTTCTTCGCCGCGGGCTTCGCCTTCTTCTCCTTCTTCGCCGCGGGCTTGCGGCCGCGCTTGGGCGCGGGCTCGGGCGCATTCTCCTCGGGAGCGCTATCCTCGGGCGCACCGGCGTCGGGCGCGTTCTCGTCGGGCGCGTTCTCGTCGTTCTCAGCCTCCGCCTCCGCCCGCGCCTCCTCCTCCGCGAGCGCCTTCGGCGCCGAAGGCGCGTCGTCGTCGGCCGCCGCCGCCGCCGCCTCCGCCGCCTCCGCGCCGCCGCCGCTCGTCTCGGGGTGCGCCTCGCCGTCGGCGTCCGGAGGCTCCGCGGCACACTCGGGGCCTTCCTTCCCGGAGCGTTCCTCCCCCCCGCCGAGCGTCACGGCGGGCGTCTCGTCTTCGTCCACCGCGTGCCCCTCGGCGCGCCGCGCCGAGCGGTACGACTCGAACCGCTCGACGTGCGCGGCGGCCATTCGGCGCTCGAAGTCCTCGATCTCCTTCCGCGGCCCCTCCAGCGCGGAGACGTCTCCAGCGGCGTCCGTCTCGCATGCGTTTTTTGCGAAAGCCTTCTTCCCGCCGTACGTCTTCTTCGCCTTGGCCACCACCGCGTCGAGGTGCGCGAACACCTCGCGGTCGTACAGCGCCGGCTCGTACAGCTTCCAGGCGTCCATGAACTTTTTGAAAGCCCTGTCGCTCAGCGCCAGCGCGGAGATGCAGAACGCGACGTCGCGCGCGGGCTTGGGCGTGGGCGCCAGCGCCGCCTCCGCGAAGCGGTGCACGAACTTGTCCGCCAGCGCCTCGGTCTGCCTGTCCTTGTCGATGAATCCGAGCAGGCGCGTCATGATGGCGCGGAACGCCTCCGGGCTCGTCGCCGCGTCGCCGGAGAGGCGCGACAGCAAGTCGGGGAGCAGGTTGTAGATGGGGTTCCCGTGCTTGCGCGAGAGCTCGGCGAAGAGCAGCTTCGCGACCGCGGCGACGCGCGGGTCGGGGTCCTCCAGGCACCGCGCCATCTCCGCGATGTGGCCCTTCACCTTCATCATGTCGTTCAGCACGAGGTGCGCCAGCACGGTGATGGCGTGCTGCCGGACGCCCGAGTCGGGGTCGTGCAGCGAGTTGCCCCACTCGCGCACGCCGTACAGGTGCTCGGTCCAGGGCTCGACGGCGTTGGGGAACCGGAACGCCAGGTCACCCAGCGCGACCATCAGCGCGGCGCGCGTGCCCTTATCGCTCTCGTCCCGCAGCCGCGTGAAGATGAGCGCCAGGTGCGCCTCGCAGAACCCGCCGTCGATGGCCATCAGCCGCGAGAGCGCCGCCAGCGCCGCGCCGCGCAAAAGCGGGTGGCCCGCCGCAACCGCGGGGTGGCCGCACAGCGCCACCACCACCGGCGCGTACGCCGCCACCAGACCCTTCCCGCTCTGCTTCCTTCCGCGCGCCTCGCTCTCGAACGCCAGGAGCTCAGCCTCGCACGCCTCGCGCGCGTTGTCCAGCTCCAGGTCCTCGCCCACGGCGCCCTGCCCGAGCGCCGCCGCGAGCTCAGCCTCCTCGCCGCCGCGCTTGCCGGCGGCGGCGGCGGCTTCCGACGCCTCGGCGGCGGCGCGATCGCGCGCGCCGCGCGCGCGGCGCACGGCGCGCCCCAGGCCCTCCACGTGCACGAGGTGGCGCAGGCCCACCTCCCCGAGCACGAACAGGAACCGCGAGAGCTGCGCGGCGTCCACCGCGGAGGCGGCGGTCTTCGCGGACGCCTTCGGGGCGTCCTCGGCGGCGTCCTCGGCGGCGTCCTCGGCGGCGTCCTCGGCGGCGTCCTCGGCTTCGGCGGCGTCGGCGTCCTTCTTCTTGGGGTTGAAGGCGGCGGCGGCGAAGGAGCGGATCACGTCCGAGGCGGCGCCCTCGGGGTCGGGGTGCAGCGCGTACAGCGCGGCGATGGACTGCTCCGCGGCGGGATACCACGCGCGCCCGCTCAGCGCCGAGCCGGGGGAGAGCACCTTCGCGAGCGCGGCGAACGCGGCGCCGTCCGGCGCGAGCGCCGGCGACGCCACGCCCGCGCTCTCCTTGGTGCCGGCGTTGCCGCCGGGGCGCGCTCGCGCGAGGAGCGCCGCGGCGGCGCGCGCGAGCGCGCCGTCGCCCGCGCGGCAGGCGCGCTCCAGCGCGGCGGCGGCGTGGTCGACGTGCGGCACCACCACCTCCGGCGCGGTCGCGGCGGCCATCGCCAGCACGGTGAACGCCGCCGCGCGCGCCGCGTCCGACGCCTCGCGCGCGGTGGCGAGCGCCCAGACGGCGCGCACCACGGCGCCGTCCGGCGGCACGCGCCCGTCCGCGACGAGCAGCTTGAGCACCTCCTCCAGCGCGGCGAGCTCGCCCAGCGCGCTGGCGGAGGCCACCTCTGCGAGCGCGGCGGCGGCGGCCACGGGCGAGTCCGCGCCGGACAGGAACAGCACGTCCACCGCCTCGACGGCGGCGTCTCGCACCGCCGCGTCGCGGCTGAACACCAGGCCGAGCATGCGGCGCACGCCCTCGTCGGCGCCGTCGACGCCGAATTGGCGCAGACGCACGAGCAGACCCGTGGCCTCGATGGCGTCTGAGGGCGTGGACGACGCGAGCAGCCGACACAGCACGTGCACGGCGCCGCTCATCTGCACGGCGAACCCGAGCGCGGTCTTCAGCGCCGCCACCATCGTGCGAACCGCCTCGACGCCGCCGTCCAGCTCGGGCTGCGTCGAGGGCGGCGGATCCGCCGCGGTCTCCGCGGTTTCCGCGGCGCCGTTCGGCTCCCGACGCGGTGCTTCCTGTTCAGACGCGCTTTTTTCCTCGTCATCAGACGCGTCTTTCTTTTCCTCGTCATTAGACGCGTCTTTTTCCTCGTCAGCCGCGTCTCGCTCGGCGTTCGCCTCGTCCCCCTCCGGAACGGTCTCGGGCGTCTCGCGCGGCGGCGGCGCCATCTGCGCAAGCTTCGCCTCGTACTCCTTGAGGCTGGAGGCGAACGCCGACGAGGGGAGCTGCGGCGCGAACGGGTTGAACCCGAGCATGACCGCGAGCAGGTGCATGGCGGCCTTGCGCACGAGCGCGGACTTGTCTCCGAGGCGCCCGATGGCGAGGTCCGCCACCACCAGCCAGTGCGACAGGGGCACTGCCTTCTTCTCCGCCATCGCGGCCCAGGTTTGCAGCACGCGCGCGCGCGTGAACGCCGACACGTCGTGCACGCGCTCGACGAGGAGGTCCAGGAAGCCCTGCTTCGCGCGGAGCAGCGGCGTGGAGGCGTCGGACGTGGACCGGTCGCGATCCTCGGTCAACGACCCGGAGGAGGCGTCCGAGCACACGAGGTGGCCGAGCACGGTGACCAGCGCCGATCGCAGCGAGTACGCTTCGCCGTCCAGGTGCGGGAGCAACAGCGAGATGTTGGTCATGGTGGTCTTGGGCATGCGCTGCGCGAGCTCGGCGACGAAGACGCCCACGGCGCTGACGCCCTTAGCGTCCGAGAGCTGCTGGCGCTTGTACTCCGCGGGGTCCACGGACGCCACCTCGCGCAGGAGCGCGGCGGCAAGGCGCGCGTTCTCGAAGCGGTCCGCCGCCACCGCCGCGCACTCGGCGATGGGGCCGGGCAGGTGCTCGTGCTTGTTCAGCAGGTGCGCGAGCGCGGTGGTGACGTTCTCCAGCTGGCCCCACTTGAGCGCGCACGCGCCGAGCATGCTGAACGCGGCGCCCTTGGTGATCTTGCTGCGCAGCGCGGGCTGCGACTCGAGCGCCAGGCACCCGAGCTTGGTGAACAGGCCGAGGAACGCCTCCGAGGGCTGCCTCGGGCGGAACAGGTTCCACAGGTCGGCGTCGAGCACCCCCGCCATGACGTGCATAACGCGCTCGCGTTGCTCTTCCCACTTCCACTCCACCAGGGGGGCGCCCTTGGTCTTCTTCGCCGCCTTCTTGTCTGCCTTGCCGGCGCCGGGCGCGGACGTCGCGGCGGCCACGCCGGCGGTCGCGCGCGCCTCGGCGTCGGCGACGTCGGCGATGTGGTGCACGAGGCACGCGTACGCCTTGAGCGCCTCGCGGTGCGACGCGACGACGTCGGTGGCGTCCGCGGCGTCGCCCGCGCCGGAGGCGAGCAGCGAGGCGACGGAGGCGGAGAGCACGGAGAGGTTGCTGCAGAGCGCGTCGGTGATGCGGATGCGGCCGATGGGCTTGAGCGCGGCGAAGTCGCGCGCGCACGCGTACGCGCGGTCGAACACATCCTGCTCCAACACGCACAGCGCGTCGTTCTCGCACAAATCGTACGCCGTCTGCTCGACGAGGTCGTTCGCCTCGGCGTCGCTCATGCCGGCGACGTCGACGTGCGCCTTGGGACCGAGCGCACCCTCGCGCTGAGGGGTCTCGAGGTCCGCGAGCTTGAGGGGGATGTCGAACTCCATCGCGCCTGGGGACGGGGAAAAGCGACGCCGGATCGAGGCGGGGGGACGTCAGCTCCGAGAAAAACGAGGGAGGCTCGGATGTCGTCGTCGCGCGCCTCCAGTCCATGGGGGGGATACCGGGGACGTCGCACGCGCACGCACCGCCTGGTCCTTCGTCGGACGCGGTGCGTAAAGGGTTTCTGCGCGGCGCGGTCGTGCGCGCTGCGGCGAGAAGTGCGTGCGGGGTCACCGGCGCGCGTCGCTACCCGCGAGGCCACGAAGCTCTACAACGGCTTTGGTTTCAGAAACGTTTCGTCCCCCTCACGGGCGTTTCGCCTTTTTCGCGAATCGAAGACTGTTTGCGGGGGCAAAAAATTCACGATGAAACCGGCGAATTTTTGTCCGGCCGCTTCCAGGCTTCGACTGCCGCCGACTTTTTCGATA
>Ga0181561_10004752_pt1 | contig 11667 bp, 17 predicted proteins | sample 011ome_19_FD_133760 | JGI IMG/M metagenome (GOLD analysis project Ga0181561, IMG submission 133760) | Coastal salt marsh microbial communities from the Groves Creek Marsh, Skidaway Island, Georgia - 011510BT metaG (megahit assembly) | ecosystem: Environmental > Aquatic > Marine > Intertidal...
AGGCTATTGTGGCCGACCCCCGTGGTGTAACACGCGCATAAGGAGATATGTATGCCCTTTCAAAAAGTAGAATTTAAATTCCCTGATGAGCAGGAAGAAGACCAGAAGATTGAAGTCGAAGGCTCTAGCGCTATTGAGATTGATCTGTCTGGTGGCGAACCAGAACAGGAAGTTGAGTCTGAAGTAGAAGCTGAGGTAGAAGAAGCTACTGAACAGGTTGCTGAAGACGACAGTGATGAGGACTTGCCCGAGGAACCTACGAAAGATGAATTAGATGGTTACTCAAAGAAAGTTAATAAGCGAATCGCTAAACTTACTGCTCAACGACATGAAGAAGCTCGTCAACGGGAAGAGTTAGAAAGATTCAGTCGTACACTTATCGAAGAAAATAAAAAACTTAAAGGTACTGTCACTCAAAATCAGGAAGCCCTTCTAGAACAAGCTAAGAAGACCGCTGCTGGTGAGATGATTATAGCTAAACGCCAGTACAAACAAGCGTACGAAGCTGGTGATGCTGATAAGCTGATCGAGGCACAAGAAAAACTAACCAACGCTAAAATTAAAGCGGATAGGTTAAACAACTTAAAACCCGAAACTTTACAAGAGGTTGAAACTCCTGTAGAAACAGGGGAAGATGTACAACAAGACATTCCGGCACCCGTCGATGAAAGGGCTAACATTTGGGCAGCGTCCAATACGTGGTTCGGACAAGACGATGAAATGACAAGTTTTGCGCTGGGACTGCATACAAAACTTGTCAAACTCGGGGTAAACCCCCAGAGCAATGAATACTACGAGAGCATAGACTCTCGCATGCGAGAAGTATTTCCCGATCAATTCGAGGATGAAGTTGGTGAAACAGTCGAAAAACCGAAAAGAAAATCTAACGTGGTGGCTCCCGCAACGCGAAGCACAGCCCCAAAGAAGGTTACACTTACGCCTACGCAGCTTACGCTTGCAAAACGTTTAGGACTAACACCAAAACAATACGCCACACAAATGGCGTTAGACGCGAGGAAACAATAATGGCGCAAAATAGATTAGATAGAGAGCAAACCACCCGTGAAAAGACTGTCCGTAAACGAGGTTGGACAAGACCAGAAGTTCTGCCTTCACCCACCGCGGAAGACGGATACGCCTTTAAATGGGTACGTGTGAGCACTCAAGGACAAGTTGATGCCATGAATGTTTCTTCTAAACTCCGTGAAGGTTGGGAGGCCGTCAGAGCAGAAGATCACCCAGAAATTACGATGGTCACCGTTGAAAATGAACGGTTTAAAGACAATGTCGTGATTGGTGGTTTGATGTTATGTAAAGCCCCTATAGAGTTGTCGGAAGAACGAAACGAGCATTATGAACAACAAAATGATGCTCAGATCCATTCCGTAGACAATAACCTCATGCGAGAAAACGACCCGCGTATGCCGCTATTCAACGAGCGGAAGACAAAGGTTACTTTTGGTAAAGGAACTTAAACTTTAATTTGAGGAGTCTCTAATGGCTTATCCAACTGTATCAGCCCCTTACGGGTTGAAGCCGGTCAACTTGGTCGGTGGAAGGGTATTTGCTGGTGCTACTCGACTGTTCCCCATTGCTTCTGGCTATGCAGCAAACATCTTCAACGGTGATGTTGTAAAGCTAATCAATGACGGTACTATCGAAAAAGACACTGGTACTGCTACGGCCACCCCCGTTGGCGTTTTCGTTGGCTGTTCTTACACAAGCCCTGCGCTTGGGTATCAATTGTTCAGTCAGTACTATCCCACTGGCACCGTTGCTAGTGATATCGTTGCCTACGTTGTAGACGATCCCGACGCGTTGTTCAAGGTCGCAGTAACCGCTGCTGGCACTGCAAACATCGCTTCAGTAGGTCGAACTGCTGTAGGTAATAACTCTGTGCTCATCCAGACCGCTGGAAGTACTGCTACTGGGGATTCTAAAATCTCTATCAGCTCTACTACAGCTACCACTGCTACGCAGCCTATCCGAATCATTGACGTTGTGCCCGAAACGGCTACTGGCGCTGATGCCTTCGTAGAGGTTATCGTGAAGTGGAACTGGGGTATGCACCAGTATCAAAACGCAACTGGCGTATAAGGAGTAGTATAACATGGCAATTTCACGCGCCCAATTACTGAAAGAACTCCTCCCCGGTCTGAACGCTCTATTTGGTTTAGAGTATGCGAAGTACGGTGAAGAGACGAAGGAGATTTTTGAAACAGAATCTTCTGATCGCTCTTTTGAGGAAGAAACTAAACTGTCCGGCTTCTCTGCCGCACCTGTCAAAAACGAAGGTTCTGCCATCGAATATGACAATGCACAGGAAGCATGGAGTGCACGCTACACGCACGAGACGATTGCGATGGGCTTCAGTATTACTGAAGAAGCTATCGAAGATAACTTGTATGACTCACTGTCTGCTCGTTATACCAAGGCTCTCGCCCGTGCTATGGCATACACCAAGCAAGTTAAAGGTGCTACCATCTTGAACAACGCTTTTGCTGCTGGAACCACTTACGGTGACGGCCAAACGCTTTGCTCAACGGCACACCCACTTGTATCTGGTGGCACTAACTCAAACCGTCCCGCTGTAGCGGCTGATCTTAACGAAACTTCTTTGGAAGCGGCTGTTATTCAGATTGCTGGTTGGACTGATGAGCGAAGCCTGTTGATCGCTGCGAAGCCTCGCAAGCTGATTATCCCACCCAACCTCCAGTTCGTAGCAACTCGTTTGTTAGAAACTGAAGGACGTGTTGGTACTGCGGATAACGATATCAACGCACTCCGTAACAACGGCTCTATCCCTGAAGGATACGCAGTTAACCACTATCTGACTGACCCAGATGCGTGGTTCTTAATGACTGACGTACCTAACGGTTTGAAGCACTTTGTCCGTACTCCGATGTCAACGTCTATGGATGCTGATTTCGATACTGGCAACTCGCGCTACAAAGCTAGAGAGCGATATTCCTTTGGGGTTTCTGACCCACTCGGAATCTTTGGTTCTCCCGGCGCATAAACGCGGGTACATAAGAGGGGGCACATGTTGCCCCTTTCTTTTTTCTGTAGTATAAAGTAAGTCCTGACTGCGAAAGCAGACTTAACCCAAGACAGGAGATTACAATGGGTACCACAACTTTTTCTGGCCCAATCCGGGCTGGTAACATCCGCAACACTGTAGGAACTACGTTAGGTAGTGATGTAGCCAACGTTGGCTATGTTGTCATGATGCAGACGCACACAATGGATCTTTCCGGTGGCGCTATTGCAGCAGGATCAACTGACATGGTTATTCCTGCAAACTCTAAAATTATCGACGTAGTTGTAGATTTAGCTACAGCAGCTAACGCCACTACCAACATTAGCGTTGGTGATACTGTTGGTGGAGCGACTACTATTCTGAACACCCTTGCAAGCGGTACAACTGCTGGCCTAAAGACTGTTACTACTCAAGGTGGTGGCACGAACGCATGGGCAAACACTGGTACGGCTGATCTTAAATTGACGGTTACTAACAGTGCAGCAACCACCGCTGGGGAAGCAGTTATCACGATTCTGTACGCACAAGCCTACAACACTGCGGTACAGCCATAGGGAGTAGGTAATGTCTAGTTCTGATATCCAATCAAAACGGATTACAGGAACCGGATCATTAGGTGTTGGCCCTGCGCGTATTACGCAGATTCAAGTCCTGACTACTACTGGTTCTCCTCGTATTACTGTCACTGATGGTAACGGTGGGAATACAGTGTTAGATCTAGACTTCAGTGCAAGTTCTACGCATTCGGTCAATATCCCCGATGATGGTATCCGATGTCCTGATGACGTTTACGTTTCGACCTTTACTGCTTGTACAGCAGCGACTGTTTTCTATAGGTAACGCAGATGCGTGCCTACTACAAAGCGGGTGGTCAAATAAATAAGAAAGGTATGGCTTGTAATAAGCCCCGCCGAACTCCTAACCACCCTAAAAAATCGCATGTTGTAAAGGCATGCGAGGGTGGTAAAGAGAAAATTATTAGGTTTGGAGAACAAGGTGCTAGTACTGCGGGTAAACCTAAAAAGGGTGAATCTGCACGTATGAAGGCGAAACGCAAGTCTTTTAAATCCAGACATGGTAGAAACATTGCTAAAGGCAAGAGTTCTGCTGCGTATTGGGCTGATAAGGTGAAGTGGTAATGCCTGCTAAATCTAGAAAACAACAGCGGTTTATGGCGGCGGTAGCTAACAACCCTAAATTCGCTAAAAAAGTAGGTGTCCCAAAAAATGTTGGAAAGAAATTCATGAAGATGAAGAAGTATAAATCTGGTGGTTTTCCTGACCTAACTGGCGACGGTAAGGTTACGCAAGCCGACATTTTAAAGGGTCGTGGAGTAAAAAAACTAAACGAAGGTGGTGTAACGAACATGAAGAAGCAAGGATATAACGCTCGCCTAGATGATTCTATGGGCGCTAAAAACGGTAAGAAAAAACAATCCATGAAATCTCGTCGTGATGAGAGTGAAGGCATGGAGAAGTCAATGGGCGGACGTAAGTTTGCTGGTGACAAGGCCATGAAATTTCAAGCTGGTGGGCGTATGCCTGTTGGTATGGCTAACCCACGCGCTGGTGTTATGGGCGGTGAAATGCTCATGAGTGCTCCCGATGCAGGTATGCCTAGGACTGGTTCTATGGGGCCACAACGCATTAGTGAACCTACTTCTGAGCAAAGACGCCAAGCAGCCGCTAGAGCTAGACGCAGAGCAGCAGGTGGTGCTGGTCGCAGAGGCGGTGGTGGTAGAAAAGCTGGCGGTAAAATCTACAAGTCTGGTGGAAAAGTCCGTGGAGCGGGTTGTGCTACCAAAGGCGTTCGTAAAGCCAAAATGGTAAGTATGAAAGGTAGCTAATGCGCTGTTACTACAAAAAAGGCGGTTCGGTTAAAGACGCGTGTTATAACAAGGTTAAGTCACGTTATAAGGTCTTTCCGTCCGCCTACGCTTCAGGCGCTATTGCGAAATGCCGCAAGAAAGGCGCTAAAAACTGGGGTAATAAGAGTGGCCGTTAGAAAGACCGCAAAGGGTGCAGCCCTAAAACGTTGGTTTAAAGAAGACTGGAAGGACGTTCGTACCGGTAAAGACTGTGGACGAACCAAGGGTGAAAAGCGTGGTACACCGTATTGTAGACCTACAAAGCGGGTATCTGCCAAGACACCTAAAACGTCTTCTGAAATGACCAAAGCGGAGAAGACCAAACGGATAGCCCAGAAGAAGAAACTGGGTCAACCAGCGGGTAAACCGAAGCGTGTAACACCGCTACGTAGGAAGAAACGAAGTGGCTAAAGGTGTAAAACATTACTTCAAAGATGGTGCAGAACATAAAGGTGGAATGCACAAACACCCTGATGGTACGTTGATGACAGGCAAAAACATGTCTAGAACATCGAAAAAACTGTATCACTACGGGGATTTATCCAAGAAGGCTAAAGAAAAAGCTAGAAACGGCTGGAAAAAATAATGGCTACATCAGGCACAACAGCATTTAATATGCCGTTCACAGACATCGCTGAAGAGGCGTGGGAACGCGCTGGGCGGGAGCTACGGTCTGGGTATGACCTACAGACTGCACGTCGTTCTATGAATCTGATGACGATTGAGTGGCAAAACCGCGGCATTAATATGTGGACTATCGAGCAGGGATCACTGGATCTTGTGCAAGGACAGTCTACATACGCTTTACCGGACGACACCATTGACCTACTGGAGCACTCTATTCGGACGGGTGCGAACAATCAGACTACGCAATCTGACCTAACATTGAGTCGGATTAGTATCAGTACGTACTCGTCAATACCCAACAAAATAACACAGGCTCGTCCTATACAAGTCGTCGTGCACAGGGACAGTGGGCAAACTTACCCGACAGGTCTTACGTTAGCTGCTACCGCATCCAGCACAGATACGACAATCACGCTAAGTGGGGTGGCTGGTCTACCTCCTGCGGGGTTTATCAAGTTAGAGAACGAGATTATTAACTACAGTTACATTACCGGTAACGTGTTACAGAACTGCTTTAGAGGCCAGCAGGGCACCACAGCAGCGACGCATACCGTGGGTGGTACCGCTATACCAGCGTACTGGGAACAAGTCCCCTCGGTAACTGTATGGCCCGTCCCAGACAATGTTGAGAGTTACAAGATAATTTATTGGCGTATGCGGCGTGTACAAGACGCAGGTAACGGTATCGAGACAGCCGACATGAATTTTAGGTTTTTTCCGTGTTTAGTAGCGGGTCTGGCCTACCATATTGCTATGAAAGTTCCTGAGTTTATGGAAAGAGTACCTATGCTTAAAGCAGCGTACGAAGAACAGTTTGAACTTGCGGCAGGAGAAGACAGAGAAAAAGCCCCGATCAGGTTTGTACCTCGCGCAGGTAGGATCTAACAATGGGTACGCGGTTTGCTTCTGATAAGAAAGCCATCGCCATGTGCGATGTGTGTGGGTTCCAGTACAAACTAAAAGAGTTAAAAAGTTTAATTGTTAAGGACAGAGATACGCAGATAAAAGCGTGCCCCGAATGTTGGAATCCGGGTCAACCACAGCTTAAACTAGGTGAGTTTCCGGTCAGTGATCCACAGGCAATACGAAATCCTAGACCAGATAGAAGTTTAGGTACGTCAGGAGTTTATAGTAGTAGAGATATACAATGGGGTTGGAACCCTGTAGGTGGCGGAAATGATCCGTTTGGTCTAACCCCTAACGACTTAGTGGCTACTGGATCAGTAGGTACAGTTACAATAACGATTACATAGGAGTAGTACGATGTATAACCCTAAAAACGTTTTTGGCATGGATGAAGTAAAAGTACATAAAGACAAAGGTGTTAAGTCTTATGGCCCCAAGCCAAGCATGAAAGGCGTTAAAACGTCCGGTGTTAAGATGCGCGGTGCTGGCGCTGCGACTAAAGGTTTCATGTGTCGAGGGCCGATGGCTTAAACCATGAACTACACGCAGCTTAAAGCAGATATTCAGGACATTTGTGAAACAACTTTTACAGATGACCAACTCGCTTTGTTCACTGAACAGTCGGAACAGAAGATCTACAATACTGTACAGATACCTGCGTTACGTAAAAACGTTACTGGTTCGTTGACCACAGATAATAAATACCTAGACACACCGGCTGATTTTTTATGGTCGTATTCGTTAGCCGTAATTGATGGTAGTGGTAACTATTCGTACTTGATTAACAAAGACGTTAACTTCATACGCGAAGCATACCCTAACGCCACTTCTACTGGTTTACCGGTGCATTACGCTTACTTTAACGACGATGCGTTTATTGTTGGGCCAACACCGGATAGTGGGTACTCGGTAGAGCTGCATTATGGGTATTACCCTGAATCTATCGTTACCGCAGGCACTACGTGGTTAGGTGATGAGTTTGACAGTGCATTATTGAATGGTGCGTTAGTTGAAGCAATACGGTTTATGAAAGGTGAACCTGATCTTGTAGCTCTGTATGAGCGGTTATTTTTACAGGCTCTTGGCCTACTCAAGAATCTTGGGGATGGCAAACTGCGCGAAGACGCATTCCGTTCAGGACAATTACGGGTTCCAGTAACTTAAGGAGTTTAACATGGCAATTACACAGGCAATGTGTACTTCGTTCAAGCAAGCATTACTTGACGGAGAAATGGATTTTAGTAGTGACACAGCGCAGTCTTATAAGATCGCGTTATATACGTCTAGCGCGTCGTTGGACGCTGCTACTACTGCGTACACTACAAGCAACGAAGTCACGGGCACAGGGTATACTGCGGGGGGTAACACGCTGTCTATCTCTACCAACCCTACTACTGGGGGTACTACGGCGTTTCTTAGTTTTAATACAACTACGTGGACTACGGCGACAATTACCGCTGCTGGGGCTTTAATTTACCAAGCAGGTGGGTCTACCCCTGCGGTTGCGGTACTTGATTTTGGTGGTGATAAAGGATCTTCCGCAGGTGATTTTCAGATTACTTTCCCGACAGCGGATGCTACTAACGCCATTATCAGGATTGCTTAGGCATAACTAATGCCATCTTCGACGACATACGAAGGCTGGGGACGCGCTAGTTGGGGGCAAGGTTCTTGGGGAACCCCCCTTATCATTGTCAATGTTGATGGTGTCCAAGCAACCGGAGCAATAGGTAATGTAAGTGTCGCTGCCGATGCGATAGTAGCTGTTACAGGAGTTGCTGGCACAGGTAATATAGGTGCGGTATCGGTAAGCGGGGATGCAAATGTAACCCCGTCAGGGCTAGAAGCGACCGGTAATGTAGGCAACATAGGTGTATCTGCTGCTGTTGCGTTAACAGGAGTTCAAGCTACAGGCGCTCTTGGTACAGTAGCTATAGGCAGCGCAGTCCAAGCATCAGGCTTAGAAGCCACAGGTGCCCTTGGTACTGTATCCACAAGTGGTAGCGTACAACTAACAGGGGTTGCAGCTACAGGCGAAATAGGTAGTGTAGGTGTAGCCGCCGATGTCGCTGTAACAGGTGTCCAAGCCACAGGTGCTATTGGTGAGGTAGTTGCAAGTATAGGGGTAGGTGGTGTTCAAGCTACTGGCGCTATTGGCGATGTAATTGTAGGGCTTGGGGTAAACATATTTGTTACAGGTGTGGAAGCCACAGGTGAAGTAGGGACTGTACACATATGGAGTCAAATAGTCCCCGGTCAAAATCCGAACTGGCAAGATATTAATGATGCACAAAATCCAAATTGGGTTAATATAAATACAGCTCAGAATCCAAACTGGCAAGACATAGCCGCATGAGGGTAAGAACATGACAACGCAATATACTACGATCCTTAAACTGGCTCTTCCCGTTCAGGGGGAATTGAGCGGTACTTGGGGCGATGTTGTAAACGATAATATTACGCAGATGGTTGAGCAAGCTATTGCGGGTAAAGCCACAATTAATTCGTGGACAGCTAACGCGCATACGTTAACTACTGCCGATGGCACGACCTCAGAATCTCGTTGCGCTATTCTAGAATTGACTGACACGGGTACTGCATTGACAGGCGCGGGTACAGTAACTTGCCCAACTAACACAAAACTCTATATCGTAGACAATAACACGGCTGAAATTATTACAATTAAAACCGCTGCTGGTACAGGTGTTGCTGTACCCGTAGGTAAAACCATGCTGGTCTACTGTGACGGCACTAACGTCGTTGAAGGTGTTACTCACGCAAATAGCTTAAGTTTGGGTACAAGCACAAGTACGGTTAACGCTATAGATACTGCGACAGACCTTGGTGCGGGAAGCAGTAGCAACTCCAACTTACCTACGCAGTTAGCAGTAAAGACTTATGTAGACGGTCAAATTGCAGCGACTAACGAACTTAGTGAGGTTCTTGCCGCTGGTAACGTTACTGGCGCAAACGACATCGATGTTGAAAACGCTCAGAAGGTTCAGTTCCGTGATGCCGATATCTACCTCAATTCAAGCGTAGATGGTCAGTTAGATATTGTAGCTGATGGTGAAGTACAGATTGATACGGCTTTAGTAGATATAAACGGTAACCTCGATGTGTCGGGGACAACTAACATTGGCGGGTCTGTTTCTTTCACAAAGAACGCTATTGCCGGTGTAGCGATAAGCACGACATCAAGATCTTCTAACACCGTTACGGTAACAACTTCTGCCGTACATGGGCTTACTAGTGGTGACCTAGTTAACATTAACGGGGTTGCTAATAGATCCTTTAACGGTTACTTCACGGTAGCGGTAAGTTCTACCACAGTATTCACGTACAGTCAGACTGGGGCGGACGAGAGTTCTACCGGAGGTACGTCTACCGAGATTGTATATAACCTTAATGCTAGTGGCACAGCTCTTAACCAGATGAACGGCCCGCTTAATATTGATGCTAACAGCGGTATTGATGGACTTGAAATTACGCAATCTGGGTCAGGCGAAGCGTTAAGCATAACCGGCGGTAATGCTCTTTTTGGTGATAACGACAAGGCGATATTTGGTATTGGTAATGACCTACAGATTTATCATGATGCTTCTGACTCAATCATTAATGACAACGGTACTGGTTCCTTAAAACTGCAACAAGGTGGCAGCACGAAACTGGAAGTCACTGCTACAGGCATCGACGTAACGGGTACTGTGACTGCTGATGGTTTGACTGTTGATGGTGACGCTTTATTTACTACAAATACTGCAACAAACCCTTTTGTTGTTTCTCGCATAGGCAACACGACAGAAAGTTTGCAAATCACTTTTGATGATGCCAACGCAATTTTAACTAGTGAGCAAGACGAAGCTGGCCGTTATGGCGGGTATGTTTTTAATAGCAAGAACGATGGCACCACTGTCAAAAGAATGGAGATTGCGCACACTACAGGCGACATCAGCTTCTACGATACTTCTGCAAATCAAGCGTTGTTCTGGGACGCTTCGGCAGCGTCGCTAGGGATTGGGACGAGTTCGCCAGCACAAATGCTCGAACTAAGCGCCAACAATGGGCTATCAGGCGTTGCTAATGTTTTGCGTTTTAACGATTCAGACACTGGAGTTGCAGCGGCTCAACCAACTGGGCGTATTGAGTTTGCAGAAAACGACGGAGGCAGCACTACTGTATCAGCCTATCTTGAGGTAGAAACAGTAGGTACATCAGGCGGCGGTGAAATGACGTTTGGTACTGGCACCGCTGGTGTTACTGCCACTGAAGCCATGCGCATAGATTCATCAGGCTCCGTCGGGATTGGTACGAGTTCGCCAGCTACAGACTTTCACGTTACGGACGGAGGAACGCCGCCGACAATCTCAGGCACTTACCTAATTGCCGCCACATCCTCAAGTAATGCAGGCATAGCAATTAATGCTGGTAACACGAGTGCAAGTATCATTGCGTTGGGCGACAGCGATTCTCAGGACATTGGCGTTATTCGTTATGACCACAGCGATAACTCTATGCGTTTCAACACCAATAGCTCAGAAGCCATGCGCATCGACTCAAGCGGCAACGTCGGGATTGGGCAAGACACACCAAAAACAACGCTTAATCTTGGCGCAAACAACTCAGGTCAAGGTGCAATTCTAACGCTTGAAAACACTGATACTTCACTAACAAATAATGACGTTATTGGTCAAATAGATTTTTACGCTAACGATGGTTCAACAAATGGCACTGGTGCAAAAGTCAATATTAAAGCTATTGCTACAAGTACCGCAGGAACACTCACAGCTTTAACCTTTGGAACGTCTAACAGTACATCAGCTACTGCGGTTGAGGCTATGCGCATTGATGCAAGCGGCAACGTCGGGATTGGGACGACTTCTCCTGCGCAGCCATTAGACGTTAGAGCAAGTCAAAACGGTCTACTGCGTCTTTACAGCACGTCAGCGGGTGGTAACGCAGAAATTGAATTACTGACCTTAAACAGTGCATCTACGGTCGGGAAAATATCTAAGATCGTCGCAACACAAGTTGGCGCAGAAACAAACGGAAGTATTTTATCATTCCAGACTTCTCCTACATCTTCTAATACGCCAGCAGAACGCATGCGCATCGCCTCAAACGGTGTGATAGGCGTTAATACTCAGTCTGCCGCACAAATAAGCGCGGGTTTTGGTCAAATTACTTTAAACGGGACTTCAGGTGGTGTTTTAAACTTTACAGATGA
>Ga0181561_10004767_pt1 | contig 11647 bp, 7 predicted proteins | sample 011ome_19_FD_133760 | JGI IMG/M metagenome (GOLD analysis project Ga0181561, IMG submission 133760) | Coastal salt marsh microbial communities from the Groves Creek Marsh, Skidaway Island, Georgia - 011510BT metaG (megahit assembly) | ecosystem: Environmental > Aquatic > Marine > Intertidal zone...
AGCTGAGACCACGGGCGGATCGGCTACCGTCACCGCAGTTGATGCGGTTGCCGCAAGCCCACTGTCTGCTTTCGTTGGGTCCGAGTTGGCCAAGAGTGATAGGCCTGAACTCACCGCTGCCAAAGTGATTGTCTCTGGTGGCAGGGCACTGGGGTCAAGCGAGAAGTTTGACGAAGTCATTGTCCCCTTGGCTGACAAACTTGGCGCTGCAGTTGGCGCATCACGCGCAGCAGTCGATGCCGGGTACGCCTCGAACGATTTGCAAGTGGGTCAGACCGGCAAAATTGTTGCGCCTCAGCTTTACGTGGCCTGCGGCATCAGTGGTGCGATTCAGCATTTGGCCGGAATGAAGGACTCCAAGGTCATCGTGGCAATCAACAAGGACCCCGAGGCGCCTATCTTCAGCGTCGCTGATTACGGCCTCGAAGCTGACTTGTTCGACGCGGTTCCCGAGCTGACTCGGTCGCTATAACTCCTCCCAGTCAAGGCGCCAGTTGATCTCAGCTGGCGTTCTTTTTTGAAAGGTTTATCCATGCCTTACCAAGCCCCTGTGCAAGATATGTTGTTCAACATGCGCCATGTCGCAGACATTGACGCGCTGGCGCAGCTGCCAGCTTTTGAAGACGCTGGTTATGACACCGCCGCTGCGGTTCTTGAAGAGTGTGCACGCTTCAATGCCGAAGTGGTTGCGCCCACCAACCGCCCCGCGGATGTGGCGCCCAGCCGCTTGCAGGACGGGGTAGTCAGCACCTCCGCAGGCTTCAAAGAGGCATATGCCCAATACATCGAAGGCGGTTGGCAAGGCTTGCAACACGACGTGGCCTATGGCGGCCAAGGCTTGCCCAAGACCATTGGCGCTGCTTGCATCGAAATGCTCAACTCCGCCAACATGAGCTTCGCTTTGTGCCCCTTGCTCACCGACGGTGCGATTGAAGCCCTCGTGACGGCTGCCAGCGATGACTTGAAAGAAACCTACTTGCAAAAGCTGGTGTCTGGCGAGTGGACGGGCACCATGAACCTAACAGAGCCGCAGGCTGGCTCTGATTTGGCTTTGGTGAGAACACGCGCCGAGCCCCAAGCAGATGGCACCTACAAAATCTTCGGAACCAAGATTTACATCACCTATGGTGAGCACGATATGGCAGAGAACATCGTGCACTTGGTGCTTGCTCGGGTCGTTGGTGCACCCGAAGGTGTGAAGGGCATCAGCCTCTTCGTTGTGCCTAAACACTTGGTGAATGCTGATGGCTCATTGGGCGAGCGCAACGATGTGCACTGCGTCAGCATTGAGCACAAAATGGGCATCAAAGCCAGCCCGACTGCCGTGCTTCAGTACGGCGACCACGGCGGTGCTGTGGGTTACTTGGTTGGTGAAGAAAACCGTGGCTTGGAGTACATGTTCATCATGATGAACGCAGCGCGGTTTGCCGTGGGTGTGCAAGGCATTGCGATCGCCGAGCGGGCCTATCAAAAGGCCGTGGCATATGCCAAGGACCGCGTGCAAAGCCGGCCCGTTGACGGTTCTGTTGCTGGCCCTGCATCCATCATTCATCATCCAGACGTGCGTCGGATGTTGATGACCATGCGCGCATACACCGAGGGCTGCCGCGCACTCTCACTCGCTGCTGCTGCTGCATTTGATGCCGCGCACCACCATCCAGACCCCGATGCCCGTTTATCCAACCAGCGCTTCTACGAGTTCATGGTGCCACTGGTCAAAGGTTACTCAACCGAGATGAGTCTCGAGGTCACCAGTTTGGGCGTTCAAGTGCATGGTGGCATGGGATTTGTCGAAGAGACCGGTGCGGCACAGTACTACCGAGATGCAAAGATTTTGACGATCTACGAAGGCACAACAGCCATCCAGGCCAATGATCTGGTGGGTCGAAAAACCGCCCGTGATGGGGGAGAGGGCGCGCGGGCTTTGGCTGCCAAGGTGGCTGATACCGAAGCTGAGTTGCTCAAGAGCTCCAGCGATGCAGCGCAAGTGATGGGCCGTCAGTTGAGCTTGGCGCGCGCAGCGTTCATTGATGCGGTTGACTTCATCGCGTCCAACAGCCGAAGCAACCCCAATGCTGCTTATGCAGGTAGCGTCCCCTACTTGATGCTGGCTGGCAACTTGATGGCGGGCTGGCAGATGGGTCGCGCAATGTTGGCAGCTGAGGCTCAAATGGGGCAGCCGGGTGAGTTCAGCGATGACTTCTTGAAGCGCAAAGTGGCGACCGCGCGCTTTTACGCAGAACACATCTTGGTCAAGGCGACGGGCTTGAGAGATGCCATTGTCGCGGGCGCTGACAGTGTGACTGCGATCGAGGTTGATGCTTTTTGATCTGAGGGGCGACAGTTGTGATCGCCCGGCCCACATCCTTTTTCGCGTTCTCGTGAGCGACACCTTCGCGCACGCCCACACGGCATCATTTGCCTCAACTTGATTCACCTTGGAGCATGTCATATGTCTAACTTGCCCGGCGCTTTAGCGCGCGTTCCTTTTCCTGTCATTGGTTCACCGCTCTTCATCATCAGCAACCCGAGTTTGGTTATTGCGCAGTGCAAGGCCGGCATCGTGGGTTCTATGCCTGCGTTGAATGCGCGCCCTAAAGAGCAATTGGATGATTGGCTAGCTGAGATCACCGAGACCTTGGCAGACTATGACGCTAAGAACCCAGACGCTCCCTCTGCGCCTTTCGCCATCAATCAAATTGTGCACAAGAGCAATGACCGCTTGGAACACGATATGGAGATGTGCGTCAAGTACAAGGTTCCCATCATCATCAGCAGCTTGGGCGCGCGTGAAGAGATCAACGCGGCTGCACACAGTTACGGTGGCGTTGTCATGCACGACATCATCAACAACACTTTTGCACACAAAGCCATTGAAAAAGGTGCAGACGGCCTGGTTGCGGTGGCAGCCGGTGCGGGTGGACACGCAGGCGTGAAGAGCCCATTTGCGTTGATTCAAGAAATTCGCCAGTGGTTCGATGGCCCGCTTGCTTTGAGCGGCTCTATTGCCAATGGGCATGCGATATTGGCTGCTCGAGCCATGGGGGCCGATTTTGCGTACATTGGTTCAGCCTTTATCGCCACGCAAGAGGCGAGGGCGGCAGAGGGCTACAAGCAGATGATCGTGGAAAGCACCAGCGATGACATCGTTTACAGCAACTTGTTCACAGGCGTGCACGGCAACTACCTCAAGCCCAGCATTGTGAATGCTGGCTTGGACCCTGATAACTTGCCTGAGAGCGATGCCAGCAAAATGAACTTCGGGGGCGATAAAACCAAGGCCTGGAAAGATATTTGGGGCTGCGGACAAGGCATTGGAGCCATTGATCGGATTCAATCTACCGCCGATTTGGTCGCCAAATTCAAGGATGAATACGCGCAAGCCAAGGCCGCGTTATCCATTTGATTGACTTGCGAGGTGTGCGCTGGCGTGCCCCTCGCTTGGCGGCTCGCCTTGACGCTGCACGCTCAAGTCCGACTGAGCCAGGCGGGCTTGTGCGGGTGTTCTCAGTAAGAGGACGTCACTGATCGGCCTTCAATGCCCTCAAGAGTAGCTGACCTGCTCGTCCATTCACCTCATGGCCAAGGCGAGCTTGTTCTACTTTGATGGCTGCTACAGAGCGTTTACCCAGAGCGCCATCGATGTCACCAATGTCATGCCCGCGCGCGATGAGTAACTCTTGAATCGTGCGCTTTTCAGCGCGCGATAGCCCGCCGTCTTGGGTCGGCCAAGGGCGAATGAAAGAGCCGCCCCCGCGCAAGCGATCTGATAGGTGGGCGATGGCCAACCCATAGCTCTCAGATGCGTTGTAGCTGTAAAGCGCATCGAAATTGCGAAACACCAAAAACACGGGCCCACCGGGTTCTGGCTCGAGGAGTCCGGCTGGCGTAGCGCCTAGGATTTGCTCAGAGATCAACGCTTGTCCGTCCGCCCGCTTCACGCCAGCCTTGGCCCATTCGCGCAGAGGCTTTTTGGCCTTGCGTCCGCGCTCACCTTGGTATGACGCCGGGACAATCACCTCAAACCCCCATGGCAAGTCGGCCTGCCACCCCGCTCGCTTTAGAAAGTGAGCCGTCGACCCTAGGGCATCAGCATTGTCACTGATCAAGTTGCGCCTGCCGTCGCCATTGAGGTCAACCGCCAATCGCTCAAATGTCGAGGGCATGAATTGGGTTTGTCCAAACGCACCGGCCCATGATCCCTTGAACTGCTCGGGCGCAAAGTGTCCAGCCTGCAGGATGCGCAGGGCGGCCATCAGCTCTTTGCGAAAAAACCCTTGTCGTCGGCCCATGCAGCTCAGGGTCGTCAATGACTCGACGATGGGGTACGAGCCCGTGTTGCGGCCATAGTTGCTTTCAACGCCCCACACAGCAGCTGTGGTGAACGCATCAACGCCATAACGGGCCTTGGCCGTCGCAAGAGCTCCGGCCTCGCGTTGCATGGCCTCTAGACCGTCGCGAACGCGCTCATCATCCACCAAACCGGCCAAATAGTCCCACGTGCGCAACTTGAACTCGGGCTGGTGTTTGAGCTTCTCCAACAATTGGGGTTGAGCGGAGACGCCCTCTAGGTGTTCGCGCCAGGTGTCTGCGCGAACACCGGCTTGGCGGGCATCACGTTCTAATTTGGCTAGGCATGTTTCCCAATTTGTTGCGGCTGCACTGGGCAGTGCGGCCGTCAATGCCGCAGTCAATAAAAGTGAGGTGGACAGCGATTGGCAAAGCGATGATCTCATCACCTTATCTTATCTTGCAGCGCATGGATTTGTCACCGCAGCGGCAATCACCGCACCGCGAACACAGACATGGCGAGCTTGCCGACACCGCCCACTTGACCACACCCTCGAGTTAAGAAAAGAAAGCCTTCGCCTTTTCAAACCAGCCTGCTTCATGGGGGCTGTGTTTGTTGCCGCCTTTGTTGAAAGACTCTCCGAGCTCTTTCAACAGCTTGCGTTGGTGTTCGGTCAATTTGACTGGTGTTTCCACGTTGATGTGGCAATACAAGTCACCCGCAATGGCTGAACGCACACCTTTGATGCCGCGCCCGCGTAAGCGGAAAATCTTGCCGCTTTGTGTGCCTTCGGGGATTTCGATCGTTGCCTTGCCGGTGAGTGTGGGCACACTGATTTCGCCACCCAACGCCGCAGTGGTTATTTGGACGGGTACTTGACAATGCAAATCGTCGCCTTCGCGCTCGAAAATATCGTGTGGCTTGATCCGGATCTCAATGAACAAGTCCCCGTTGGGTCCGCCGTTTTGGCCAGGCTCGCCGTTGCCCGAACTGCGGATGCGCATACCGTCGTCGATACCGGCTGGTATCTTGACTTCGAGTGTTTTGTTGCGCTTGATCTTGCCTTGACCGTGACAGGTGGTACACGGGTCTGAGATGACCTTGCCTTGACCACGGCAGTGTGGACAAGTCTGTTGTACGCTGAAAAACCCCTGACGCATCTGCACGCTACCGCTGCCATGACAGGTCTTACACGTGTGAGCACTGGTGCCAGGCTTGGCGCCGCTGCCATCGCAAGTTTCGCAATTGTCCCAAGATGGGATTCGGATTTGAGAGTCCTTGCCATTGGCTGCCTCTTCGAGCGTGATCTCCATCGCATAGGACAAATCATTGCCGCGGAAAACCTGCCGACCGCCACCCCCGCGGCGCCCGCCACCAAAAATATCGCTGAAGATGTCGCCAAAAGCATCGCCAAAGTTGCCTGCACCTGCACCCGGTCCCCCCCTCATATTGGGGTCTACGCCGGCATGACCATACTGATCGTACGCTGCGCGTTTTTCTGGGTCAGACAGGATTTCGTAGGCCTCTTTGATTTCCTTGAACTTGGCCTCTGCCGCAGCGGCGCCGTCGCCCTGATTGCGGTCAGGGTGATGCTTCATCGCCAGCTTGCGGTATGCCTTTTTGATCTCGTCATCACTGGCGTTCTTAGGAACACCAAGGGAATCGTAAAAGTCTTTTTTTGCCATGGTTCAAAGCTTTAGGTCAGGCGCTCTCAGCGCATACAAACAAAGTAGAAAGCCGCGCAGGCTCGTGAGGGCGAGCCCGGCGCGGCGGTTCCAAGCTGAGGTCAATCAGTCTTTTTTGACTTCTTTGACCTCTGCGTCTACAACGTCGTCATTGTCGTTGCCCTGCGCACCGGTGGCGCCTTGTGAGGCGTCGGCAGCAGCGGCCTGGGCCTGAGCGTCAGCATAAATCTTCTCACCGAGCTTTTGGCTGGCATTCATGAGGGCAGTGGTTTTCTCTTCAACGACTTCCTTGTCTGCGTCGCTAGAGAGTGCTTCCTCTACCTCTTTGATGGCGGCTTCAATCGCTTCTTTTTCGGCTGCATCTAGTTCATCGCCGTGCTCACCCAGGCTCTTCTTAACGCTCGAGACCATGGACTCTGCCTGGTTGCGAGCTTGTACGAGTTCGACTTTCTTGCGGTCGCCCTCGGCGTTGGCCTCGGCGTCTTGCACCATTTTTTCGATCTCTGCATCAGACAGACCAGAGTTGGCTTTGATGGTGATCTTGTTCTCTTTGCCGGTGCCCTTGTCTTTGGCGCTGACATGCAAAATGCCGTTGGCGTCAATGTCAAACGTCACTTCAATTTGAGGCGTACCGCGAGGTGCAGGTGGGATACCTTCGAGATTGAACTCGCCCAACATCTTGTTGCCGGATGCGATTTCGCGCTCGCCTTGGAACACCTTGATCGTCACTGCCGGCTGGTTGTCGTCTGCCGTAGAGAAGGTTTGACTGAACTTGGTTGGGATTGTGGTGTTCTTGGTGATCATCTTGGTCATCACACCGCCCATGGTTTCAATACCCAGAGAGAGTGGGGTAACGTCCAACAGCAGCACGTCTGTGCGATCGCCCGACAACACTTGACCTTGAACTGCAGCGCCCACGGCAACAGCCTCATCGGGGTTGACATCGCGGCGCGGCTCTTTGCCAAAAAACTCTTTAACCTTCTCTTGCACCTTGGGCATGCGGCTCATACCGCCCACCAAGATCACGTCGTCAATGTCGCCCACGCTGATGCCTGCGTCCTTGATTGCGGTGCGGCATGGCGCAATCGTGCGCTCGATCAGTTCGTCAACCAAGCTCTCAAGTTTGGCGCGCGAGATCTTGACATTGAGGTGTTTGGGGCCACTGGCATCAGCCGTGATGTAAGGCAAGTTGACATCGGTTTGTGCACCGTTTGACAACTCGATCTTTGCTTTTTCTGCGGCCTCTTTCAGGCGCTGCAGGGCCAACACGTCTTTGCTGAGATCGACGCCTTGCTCTTTTTTGAACTCTTCAATGATGAAGTCAATGATGCGTTGGTCGAAGTCTTCGCCGCCCAAAAAGGTGTCACCGTTGGTAGACAACACTTCGAATTGCTTTTCGCCGTCGAGGTCAGCAATTTCGATGATGGATACGTCAAAAGTGCCGCCGCCCAAGTCGTACACGGCAATCTTGCGGTCACCCTTGCCAGCCTTATCCAGGCCAAAAGCCAGGGCTGCTGCGGTGGGCTCGTTGATGATGCGCTTGACTTCTAGGCCTGCAATGCGCCCCGCATCTTTGGTCGCTTGGCGCTGGCTGTCGTTGAAGTAAGCAGGGACGGTGATGACGGCCTCGGTGACTTCTTCGCCCAGATAGTCCTCAGCGGTTTTCTTCATCTTGCGCAAAATTTCTGCGCTGATCTGAGGGGGAGCGAGCTTTTGATCGCGGATGCTGACCCATGCGTCGCCATTGTCCGCCTTGACAATGCTGTAGGGCATGAGGTCGATGTCTTTTTGGACAGCGTCCTCTTCGAACCTGCGCCCAATCAAACGCTTGACTGCGTAGACTGTGTTTTTGGGATTGGTAACCGCTTGGCGCTTGGCGGGCGCACCCACCAAAATTTCGCCGTCTTCTTGGTAGGCGATCACCGAAGGGGTCGTGCGAGAGCCCTCGCTGTTTTCAATGACGCGTGTTTTGTTGCCTTCCATGACACTCACGCAACTGTTGGTGGTGCCGAGGTCGATACCGATGATTTTGCCCATTTGGGTTCTCCTAAAAATTAGCTTGGTGCTTATCTGTGGTCGGTAGAGGCTTTTTCAAGATCCCTCAAACCGCATATTTGTGGATCAGGCTTAGCCCGCCGTTCCGCTGGATACCGTGACCAAAGCTGGGCGCAGGACACGCTCGGCGATGACATACCCCTTTTGGAGCGTCGTCACAACGGTATTGGCTTCGAGTTCAGAGGGGACAACGCTGATGGCTTGGTGCAGGTTGGGGTCAAATTTGTCGCCGGCACCCGGAGCGACGGCAAAAACTTTGCTCCGCTCGAGGGCTGAGATCAGCTGCCCCTGTGTCGCCTGAACACCTTCTTTCATTTGCTCTAAGGTGGCTTGCTCAGTGGCCAGAGCGGCGTCCATGCTGTCTAACACTGGAAGCAATTGCTCAGCAAAAGACTCAATGGCGAACTTGCGGGATTTCGCGATGTCTTCATCCGCTCGGCGGCGCGCGTTCTCTGCCGCTGCCGTGGCACGCAAGACTTGGTCGTTGAGGTCTTGAATCACCGCCTTGAGGCCAGCAATCTCTTCTTCTGGCGTCCGGGTGGTCGAGGTGTCGTTGGCGGGTGCTTCGATCTCGCTGGGTTGATCTGGGTCGGGTACCGGTGTGTCAGTGGTGGGTTCAGTCATGTGGCTGCTTTGCGTTGTCTAAGTATGAGGTGTAGCTAAAGTGGTGCTGCTTTGGCAAATTTCAAGCCCACTTGTAAAAGATTTCGTGTGGGTGGCTTGGACCAGTAAAAAAGGCCGCTTGTTTCTCAACAAGCGGCCTATGTAAGTGAATACTTACATATTGTCTATAAAGCTTCTCAGCTTGTCCGAGCGGCTGGGGTGCTTGAGTTTGCGCACAGCCTTTGACTCAATCTGGCGGATGCGCTCGCGCGTGACGTCAAACTGCTTGCCCACTTCCTCGAGCGTGTGATCGGTAGACATCTCGATACCAAAACGCATGCGCAGCACCTTGGCTTCGCGCGGCGTCAAGCTATCCAGAATCTCTTTGACCACGTCCTGTAAGCCCGCTTGCATGGCCGCCTCGATGGGGGCGGTGTTGAGCGTGTCCTCGATGAAGTCGCCCAAGTGCGAGTCGTCGTCGTCACCAATCGGCGTTTCCATCGAAATCGGCTCTTTGGCGATTTTCATGATCTTGCGAATCTTGTCCTCAGGAATTTCCATTTTCTCGGCCAAGATGCTGGCGTCAGGCTCAAAACCAAACTCTTGCAGATGCTGACGGCTGATGCGATTCATCTTGTTGATGGTTTCGATCATGTGCACCGGGATGCGAATGGTGCGCGCCTGGTCAGCAATAGAGCGGGTGATGGCTTGGCGAATCCACCAAGTCGCGTAGGTTGAAAATTTGTAGCCGCGGCGGTATTCAAATTTGTCAACGGCCTTCATCAAGCCAATGTTGCCTTCTTGGATCAGGTCCAAAAACTGCAAGCCGCGGTTGGTGTATTTTTTGGCGATCGAAATCACCAGGCGCAAGTTGGCCTCGATCATTTCTTTCTTGGCGTTGCGTGAATCGCGCTCGCCCTTGACCATGCGCTTGTTGATGTCTTTGAGGTGGTTCAATGGCACGACCACGCTGGTTTGCAGGTCGAGCAACGACTGTTGAATTTCTTGAATTGGTGGAATGTTGCGCTCAAGGATGGCAGCCCATGATTTACCACTCTTGGCCTCTTTTTCAACCCATTGACGGTTCAGAAGGTTCTCGGGGAAGTCTTTGATGAACTTGTCTTGTGGCACGCCGCATTTGTCGACGATGATGGCGCGCAATTGGCGCTCTTGCTGACGGATGGTTTCTACTTGGCCGCGAACCATGTCGCACAGCGCTTCAATGCTCTTGGCGGTGAAGCGAATGGTCATCAGCTTGCTGGTGATCAACGACTGCAACTTTTCATAGGTTGCACTGCCGTAGCCGTCTTTGGTGTACGCCTTGTGCATCTTTTCGAAATTGCTAGCAATGTCATCAAAGCGGCTGAGCGCTTCGTTCTTCAAGCCCTCTAGCAGTTTGGTAGCGGCCTTGGTGCCATCTTCGTCGTCGAGCTCTTCGTCGAAATCTTCTTCAGCAACGTAATCATCGTTTTCGTCGGCATCTGAAAAACCGTCGACGATGGTCGAGATCACAATTTTGCCTTCGCGGATCTCGCCGGCCAGTCGCAAGACTTCTGCAATGATGGCTGGGCTCTCTGAGATGGCCCGCATCATGTCCATCATGCCGCCCTCGATGCGCTTGGCGATTTCAATTTCACCTTCGCGTGTGAGCAGCTCAACCGTACCCATTTCGCGCATATACATACGAACCGGGTCTGTCGTACGGCCAAACTCGCTGTCCATCGTAGAGATGGCGGCTTCGGCCTCTTCCTCTGCTTCTTCCTCGGTCGCTGCCGTGCCACTCGCGTTGTTGAGCAGCAGAGTTTCGGCATCTGGCGTTTGTTCGTAAACAGACACCGCCATATCTGAGAGCAAAGAAACCACGACTTCAAGTGTCTCTTCGTTGACCAGCTTGTCAGGCAAGTGGTCATTGATTTCGGCGTGGGTCAAGTAGCCTCGCGTGCGCCCAAGCTTGATCAGTGCTTTCAAGTGAGAGCGCCGACTTTGGGCCTCTTCCTCGGAAAGCACAGTTTCGTCAAGTCCAAACTCTTTCATCAGAGCTCGCTCTTTGGACTTGCTGATCTTCATCCGCAGAGGCTTGACCTTTTCGGCAGGCGCAGCAGCAGGTTGCTGCACCTCATCCGCCTCGAGCACGTCATCGCTGGTCAAGTCTAGGTCGTCTGCATCGTCCTCGAATTTCTTGGCTGCGCCGCGCTTACCAGTCTTGGCTGTGGCCTTCGGTCCGGCCTTGGCTGCAGGAGCAGCCTTTTTAGCGGAGGCTTTGGCGGGCTTTTCTGCTGGTGTCTTGCTGGCTTTGGATTCAGGCTTGGCAGTCTTGGCTGGTGCCTTTTTCACAGCCTCTGCTTGTGCGGCTGATTTTTTGCTTTCAGTAGCGTCCTTCGCCTTGCTGGCAGGCTGCTTGGTGGTTGTGGCACTTTTGGGCGATGCGGCCGCCGGGGTCGCAGGCTTTTTTGCGGGCATGGTCAAACCTCGATTCAGTAGATTGCAGGTACACGAAGTGCGCCACCCAAAGTAAGTGACTCAGGGGGCGAATCAGAGGCCAGCTGTGTGGGCGAACATTTGGGATGCAGTCCTTGCGGTGCTTGGCGGGCTGGTGAAGCCGAGCGATCGTTGATCTGCGTGCCGTGCCGGAGGTGCTGCTGTCGCGCTAGCGTAAGAAATCGGATTATACCAAACACGCCATGTGGGGTGATCAATTTTGGGGCTATCTGTGTTGCGCAATGAGAAAGCCCGCCGATTGGCGGGCTTCTGCATAAAGGCAACACCTACCCCCATGTGGGGATAGGTTGGGTTCAACGCCCGAACACCAGATCTGGAAGCCAAGTCGCAATGCCTGGAACCACCACCACCATCGCAAGCGCGAGGGTCTGGATGAACAGGAATATCAACGAGGATTTGAATATGGTGGCCATGCTGATGTGCGCCGGTGCGACACCGCGGATGTAGAAGAGCGCGTAGCCAAAGGGTGGGCTCAAGAAGCTCATCTGCATGTTGACCAAGTACAGCACGCCAA
>Ga0181561_10004768_pt1 | contig 11646 bp, 6 predicted proteins | sample 011ome_19_FD_133760 | JGI IMG/M metagenome (GOLD analysis project Ga0181561, IMG submission 133760) | Coastal salt marsh microbial communities from the Groves Creek Marsh, Skidaway Island, Georgia - 011510BT metaG (megahit assembly) | ecosystem: Environmental > Aquatic > Marine > Intertidal zone...
GAAGACGAAGGATGGGCGAAAAAGTACGAGCCGATGAAACCAACGACTGCGCCTCCTCTCGTCGCCAGGAGTAAGAAAGGTAAAATGTCAACAACAACAACAACAACGGTTACCAACAAGAGAAAATTATCCACGAAAGCGGCTTCCGCGGACGCGCCGCAGACGCGTCGTCAATTCGTTCTCGAATTCGACGGCGCCTCGCGAGGAAACCCCGGGCCAGCGGGTGCCGGCGCGTTGATTCGAGCTCCGTTGGTATCGTCGTCGTCGGTGCAGGAGGAGGAAGAGGAGAGAACAGAAGAGGAGGAGGAGGAGTGCGCGAAGGGCGAAATCATCAAGGAGATTTGCACGTCGTTGGGCGTGGCGACGGTGAACGAAGCGGAGTACCACGCGTTGCTGACCGGGTTGAAAGCAGCGATTGAACTTGGGATAGAGGATATTCGAGTCAGAGGAGATAGTAATTTAATCGTCAGTCAAGTGAAAGGGGATTGGAAAGTGAAAGAGCCGAGGTTGATTCCGTTGCACGCGGAGTGTAACGAGATGAAGAAGAAGTTTCGCAGGTTTGATATAGCGCACGTGAGAAGAGAATTTAATAAAGATGCGGACGCGTTGGCGAATAGCGCCATAGATGATGGGACGCATACGAACGATTACGAGTATAAAAGTGGCGGTGGTAATAGTGGTGGATTTAACGGTGGTGGTGGTGAAGGTTTGGGCGGCGGGAACGTAAACGCGGCTGCGCGAATGGTGCGCCGAGCTCACTACGCCAACATCGCGAGAGCGACGCTGTGTACCATGCGCTTCGCTCGAATAGCCTTGCTGTAGAGTGAGAGAAAGAGAAGGAGAGAGAGAGAGAGAGAGAGAGAGAGAGAGAGAGAGACGTTTGTAAAAAAAGATGTATAACAGGAAATGTATAACAGAAGATCGGAGGATTGAGATTTTAGATAAAATATTATTAGATACTCAATGTTGATATTACTGGTACAATGCATGTGCTAAAAATTTTATTTCTTTGCCGCCGAAGACTTAAAGAAGCCTTTCTTCTTGGAAGAGGACTGCTGCTTATCGACGAGGTCAGTCATGGACGCGTCCTTCGAGACCTTCTTCGTCACCTCTTCAGTCACCTCTTCTTCCTCTTCGTCTTCAACTATCACCGGTTTACTAAGCATGCGTTCCGCTTCCTGTCGAGCGATTTCTCTCGCCGCCGTCATGGCATCCTTCTTCGCTTGCGCCAACTTGCTCTCCATCTCCTTCTCCTCCTTCATGCGTTTAAGCTCTCGTTCTTTGCGTTCTTTCTTCTCTTTGCGCTTGCGCTCTTCCTCTTTCTTCATCGTCTCAAACGCTTCGCGTTCCTTCTTCAACTCCTCGAGTTCTTGCTCGAAACGTTTCTTGCGCTCCTCGTTTTCCTTTTCAAACTCCGCGCGAATCTTCTCCGCAGCTATCCGTTCGCGCTCTTCTTGAGCTAAGCGCAAGCGTTCTTTTTCGGATTGCTTGAATTCAGGCGTTCTCGGGGAGGAGAGTTTGTCTGCGTATGGGTCGTTGTTCGCGGTGCCGTATGCGCCTCGCGAAGGCATCGGCCGACGGCCTTTACCTTTCACGCCGCTCTCTTCGTCGACGTCTTGGCGTTGTAACACACCTGGAATCGCCCACGGATGCGACACAGAACTCGGATACTTTCTTGCGATCGCTAACAAAGCGACGGCTAACGCTACACACGCTGTGCCGATCGCAATGAATGGTGGAGAGTACTCTGCCCACTGCACGAAAGCTTCTTCGCGTGTGCGAGGCTTTTCTCTCGTTTTCTTGATGTCCATCTCGATGGCGTCGGTCAAGTCGCGCGGAGAGACACTCTCCTTCTTGCTACTCGACGATTTGCGTTTACTTTTGCTATTACTCGACATCACTGACTCTTTCTTGCTGATAGAGGAGCTTTCCTTTGAAGATGAAGCAGTGTTGCTCATTTTGCCAGCGCGGCGAGGTGCTTTCGTCAAAGGCTTTTCAACCGTTCCGCTCGTCTCTTTCAAAGCTTCTTGAACTTTGGAAGAAGGAGTAGGAAGAGATTTTTTGGGCACCACGCGAGCTTTGTTAGCAGGTCTCATCGGTCGCTCATACTTTACTTGTTCGACTTCGTAATCTTCGTCGGTGATATCCTCGATCGGTTGCGCGTAGGAGGATGAGGAAACGGCGGTTTGTTGACGCGGTGTCCACGTGCGTTGCGGAAGTTGCTGAACTCGCGGTTGCTCTTGAGCTCCCGTAGCAGGGACACGAATGATGACAGGCGCTTTCGTTGGCGCGAACTCCATTTCCGTGTTCGCTCTGCGTAACACCATGGTAGATTTCTTACACGGTTTCAACGAGAACGAGCAACTCGCGTATCGAACGGCTTGGCACTCGTACACTTCGGCGACGAAACTTCTTTCGAGCTCACTCGCGTTCGCGCTCGGGTCTGGACACGCGCGCGTTTGCTTGCAACTTTGATCCGGATGCTGTTCGGGGCCGAGCAAAACGCCCTTGGAAGATTCAACGCAGGCGTTGACGACGCCAGAGGTTGGGCACTGCGCGTTTCCGAGCTGTCTCGCGGTATCGCACGCCATCGAAGCGTCGCCGTTAGGCGTCTCGTCGACAACATCGTAGCAGTGGTGTTCAACTTCGTCGGCTTTGCCCGGGCACGCGCACGAGCACGAACCGTATGCTGATGGTGAATCTTCAAAGTTGTTTGATCGTATCGGCGCGTCGGTGAGTCGTTGCTGCGCGAGATTAATTCCGTTACGCAACTGACTCCTGTCGTCACCTAATACGCTCATTTCTTCTTCGGCATCTTCTTCTGTTCCATCTCGATATTGTTGCTGCTCTTGCGCTTCTTGTTCGCGTTGAATGTTGCGCTCAACTCTCTGAATATTCTCGCTGTTCAATCCAGAGTTTTCATTTTCAACGAATCGATTTGTTCTCGGCGCGAGTAACCTTTCTTTCGTCGCGGCTTCAGATCGAGGTTGGAGAAATACTCTGCGTTGCGCGTTGCGCTGTCGCATTTCATGCACGTACGGAGACTCGCCGAAACGTGTCGCTTCTCTAGAGGACGTGGGTCCTTCGCCGAGCTTCGCCGTATCTTTCTTTGTGCCCATCATCATGACTCTCACCGGAACGTCGCCGAGGACGGCCATTCTCGCCATGTTTTGTGTTGGCGTCAAAGCCTGTCGGAACCAGCTTTTCTTCTTTTCTACTTTCGCGGAACCTAAGCTCGGGACGGAATAGTCGTGCGGCTCAGCGTGTTGCACAGCCGGATATTCCGGCACGGCGCTGTACTTGGCGTCTTCGTCGCCGGCTTTCCTCTTCGCCGCAACCGTTCTCGCCGCCGCTTCTTCGAGTTCTGCCATTGGCGTTTTCAAGAATTTCGGGTCGATACCTTGCTCTTTGTAATATTCCTCTTCGACAACGGTCGGTTCGTGCTTGGACATGTGAATGGCGTCTTGCCATCTTTGCATGGACCCGTAGACGTCCTGGCCGGCTTTGACCGCTTTCTTGTGCTCTTGCAAAAATTCCGCGGCGGAGTTGACAGCTTCCACGTAATACCCGCCAATCATCTCCTTCCAGACTTGATCGTGGATCTCTCTGTCTTCTTCGTATTCTTGCACTCTCCTTCCGTCCGCGGTCGTGACCATGGTTCCCTCGCCAATCGGCACTCTCTTCGGTTTGCCGCTTTGCGGATCGATGACCACTTTTGTGTTCATCTTCTCCTTGCCGTCGGGGCCAACCTCAATGCCGCTCTCTTGTTGCGCGGCCGCCGATAACTGCGGCTCGCCGTCCACCACGCGGAACTTCCCATCGTCTAAACCTTTCATGCCAATCGTATCCGGCTCTAATCCAACCTTTGCGGCGCCCCACAACGCGTGCGCTAAAAACGTATCGTCTCTCTGATAACTCTCGCAATTTCCCGTTTCTCCGCTCGTTCGCCCGAAAGTCACAATCGCCACGTTTTGTTTCGGCAACATGAAAATAGCGGATCCTTTATCGCCCAAAGTCATCGCAACGAACGACGTCGTCGACGCGCCGAAAAGAGGACCGCGCAAATTCTTCGCCGCGTGGCCGCACGGGCTCGACCCCAGCGCCACCGGCGAACAGCACGTCGCTTTCTCCGGGATCTTCTCGTCTTTCTCTAAAGGTTGGTGTACCCACGTCAACAAACCGTGCTTATCGTTTTGCTCGGTTTGCGTGAACACGTCGTAAGCGAAGTCTTTGTTGAACAACTGAATGGAGTGGCCGGTTTTGTCCAACGTCACGCCTTTGTTCAAAAACAACTGCGCCAACTTCAACGCGTCTCTGCAGGATAAACTAAACCTTCCCGTCAACGAGAACTCTCCGTCTGTTTGATCGTCTCCGTTCAAAAACGCCTCTTCCAACCCGAGCGGTTCTAAAACCGCCTTCGTCGCCCACTCCCTCGCGTCTCTCTTCGCCCGTCTAAACACAGCGTGTTGAATCGCATCCTCCACGACTTTCAAATACAACGAATTCCTGTGATCTCTATCGAAACTATCGTCCACGTCCCACTCTTGCCCGGGCTCGTTCGCTCTTTGGTTCTCCTCCACGGCGCCGCCGTGCGTCTGCTGCAAAATGTGCCTCGTCGTCACCGTCGTATCTCGTCCGAAAATCTCAACCGCCAACGGCGTGTAATCTAACAACGGCGCGTCGAGTTCAATCAACCCATCCTTCACCGCGGCACCAATCATAGCCAAAGACAAAAGCACGCCAGACGTATCCGTCGTTCTCTTGGCGTCCGGGCCCGAGGCGAACCCGGGGTAGCTCTCGTGCACGATGGCGCCGTCTTTGGCGACTAAGAAGCAGTCTCGCCCGGGAAGGACGGAAAGACGCGCATCGGCGGTCTATAAAACAAATAAAAAAGAAATAATGAAAGCGAGAGAGAGAGAGAGAGAGAGAGAGAGAGAGCGGTCAGTACTCCGAAGCGAACACGAAACGATAACAAAGCGAACGCATCGAAATCACGACGCGCGATCTCGAGAGAGAGAGAGAGAAAGGATTTGCGCGCTCCCAAAAAATGCGCCCTTCCCAGAGGGAAATGCCGCGGCTCGAACGAAGCGCATCATCCCACAAAGCCTCACGGGCCTCATAAGAATAAGAAAACTACCTACGCGAGAGAGAGAGAGAAAAAGATATCTCGCAATTCAAGATCGTACCTCTAAACTGCTCTGACTCAAACCTTTCGATGCCGGCGTCGCGAACGTCCACTCCGCGTCCGATTTGTTGATGATGTTCCTCATCTTCGCGCTGCTCGTCGTCGTCGTTTGCTCTTTTCCTTCCGATGATGCCGCCGCGAATCCTTGCGCGTGCGCGTTACCACCGCAGAACAACAACAAAAACAAAAACGCGATGATAGCTAGCATCGACAACGACGACGGCATCTCGCGTCTCATCACTATTATCGTCGTCATCGCGGTGGTGTCGCGCGTGTTCTCGAAAAAAAAAGAGCGCTCTGCGCGCGTTGTTCGATTTTTCTTTTTTTTTTGTTGTGAGGGAGACGAACGAGACGGAGAAAATTTAAGGGGAGGATGTTGAAACCCTAAACAATTTTGTTCGTTTTTTTTTGGAAGAACTTTTTTTTCCCACACACACTCGCACTCGCACACTTGGGGAAAAAAGAAATGGCGGTGTTTACTACCCCAGGGTTCGCGCTGAGATGCTATTTTTCAGCTTCACCTTCTTCTTCTTCTTCTTCTTCTTCTTCTTCTTCACCGGCGTGCTATCACCACCACTCGATGTCTTCTCGTTGTCGCGTTTTGGAAGAGAGCGTTGTTGTCGACGCTAATAAAAAAGGTTGGAACGTGGATGAGGTGCTTTTTTTTTGGAAATCGGGGCGAAGAAAACAGATAAAGTTCGTTACGAAGAAAACGAGGACGATGATGAACGTGCTGAGCAGCGCGACGCACGACGAGGAAGGGTACTACGTCGCCTCGAACGCTAATGCTGCTGCAGCTGGAGCCGCGAGGAGGAGGAGGAGGAGGAAGACCACGACAAATGATGATGGTAATAATGCTAATAATAACAACCAAGAGAAGGAACAACACCAGTGTCACTATTGCGAACGAACCGCCTCTTCTCGCTGGTACAAGAACAAGACGCAGTGCAACGCGTGCTACAACCGAACGAGACGAATTCGGATTAAGAACGATTTGCAAACTCACTCGTGCGAGATATGTCAGACGTCCAGTTCGGTCGAGTGGTACAGGAACAAGTTCACGGGCGCGAAAACCGGGCGATTGTGTCACTCGTGCTATTGTCGGGAGAGAGCTACGGCGCTCGACGTGCGGTGCGCCGAGTGTCGAAGCGAGAACACGAGCGGGAACTGGGCGATACCGAAGACTAAAGGCAAGTTTAAACCTGGAGATCGGTTGTGTAACGTCTGTTACAGAAGAGAACTCGTATCTTTGAAAGCAGAGGCGGAAGAGGAGAGCACGAGCGAAGGTTGATGTGTGTATTATTATATGTATGCTTTGTGTGTAAAGTTGTGCCAGTTACCGTATTTGTACAAACTCTGCTGTAAACAAACGTTGTTGTGCGACTCTCTATTTAAAAACTAAAACTCTTGCTAAAAATGGTATCTCTGCTCTTCTCACAGTTTACTTCGCGATCTCAGAAAAGAAGAAGAAGATAAAGAAGGGCTCGTCCACGTTATCACCTTCCCCGGGTTCATGATGTTCAAAGGATCCAACGCTTTCTTTATGGACCTTTGGATTTCAATGTGCGCCTCGCCGTGTTCGCGGACGATGTGTTTCATCTTCCCGACGCCAACGCCGTGTTCGCCCGAAGCGACTCCTCCAACATCTAACGCGGCGTTAACTAATTGTTCTTCTAATTTGTGCAACTCTTTCTCGTTGTCGTCGTTGAACGGAATCAAGCAGTGGTAGTTACCGTCGGCGATGTGACAGCACATGACGCACGGGAATCTCGCTCGTTTAAACAACCTTTCCGCGTTAGCTATCGACTCTGCGAGTTTTGAAATAGGCACGCACACGTCTCCGACGTATACTTTTTCTTTCTTGTGCGTGCCTAACTCTATGCCGCGGTATCGCATCGCACCGAGATAGCATCCTCGTCTCGCTTCCCAAATCGAATCTAACTCGTCGGCGTTTTTGGCAAACTGTATCGAACTCTCGCGACAGTTTTTCGATCTCGCCAACTCGACGAAGTGCTCGTAATCTGCTTTGCATCTCTCGTACCCACCTTCGTCGGGAAGCTTGGAATCCACAAACTCTAAAAACAACGTCGGAGTTTCAACCATTTTCGTCTTAAACACGACGTTTGAGACTTGCACGCCTTCCGAGTTTAACATTTCGCATCTCAACAGCGTCTCTAAATTCGCGTTTCTCGCCAACACGACCGTCTCCGCGGCGTCTTTGACCGTTTCAAATTGAACCACCGCTCCGACTCTCGTTTTTGGAATCGGAAACAGTTTGACGGTCAACTCTGTGATCACGCCTAAAGTGCCCTCCGCGCCTAAAAACAGAGCGTTCAACTCGTATCCCGTGGAACTTTTTCTAACGTTGCGTCTCGTTTCGATGAGTTCACCTTTCGGAGTGACAACCTTCATGCTCACGATATTTTCTTTCGACGTGCCGTATTTCAGCGTGGACAATCCGCTGCCCCCAGTGCTCGCCATTCCTCCTACGGACGGATTCGAAGAAGGGTCCGGCCCAAACACGAAAGAGTGCGGCGCTAAAAATTTATTCAACTCGTTCTTCAACACGCCGGCGCCAACCGTCGCGGTCCGTTGCATCTCGTCCAAAGACATCGTCTTCAACAGAGACGTGTCCAAAACGACGCCTCCGAAATACGCGACGCACCCGCCCTCCAAACCGGTCCCGGCGCCTCTCGGCACGCACGGTTTCTTAAACTCCACGCACGCTCTGACGATATTTTGCGCCTCTTCGCTCGAGACAACTCTGACCACCGCATCTGGCGTCGCGCCTTTATGCGCGCCCATATCTCTCTCGCAGCTCTCAAACTCCTCGCCGCCGACGTAAACCCTCGACGCGTCCGCCACCGATCGACGCAAACGCTCGATGAACTTCTGTTTCTTCTTTGCCAAAGCCTCTTTGCTTTTCATCGTCGTCGTTGTTGTCATCATCAACACAAAACTTTTCCCCGGGACACAAGCGCTCTTCTCTCGTCTTCTCTTCTCTCGTTATCCGCTCTCTCTCTCTCTCTCTCAACGAAAATATATGAAACAATATAATAAGTTCGTGAAGAAGAGAGTCGTTGTTTTGCGCGAAGAAGAGTGTGGTTGTTGGTGTCTGGCACCACCCTCTACATTCACAACGAACTCTTCGTTTTTGGCGCCAAAAAAGAAAGCAAGCGACGATCGAAAAAAAAAAATGAAAAAATGAAAAAGAAGAAGAAGAAGAAGAAAAAACTCTCTCGTTCTCTCTCTCTCTCTCTTCACTTTTTTAGCACGAGAACGGCGCTAATCTCATCTTCTTTGCCTCTTTTTTTTAGTTTCAAGAATACACACGCGTATTAATAACAGAGAAGAATGAATTTCGGAGGCATGCCTCGCGGACGCAAGGTACGGAAAAACGCGCAGCAGCAGCGGCGTAATAAAGCGGTTGTTCTTCGTTTGGGGGGATGCGTTTTTTTTTCTGGTCCCTTCCATTTCTTTCTTTTTTTTTCTTTGACGACGAGACTTTTTGTTTTTGAGAGAGAGAGAGAAATCGCGCCGGCGCATCATCAGGCGTCGGTGGTCGCGCGCTTCTCTCGATGTATATTTTTAGAGAGCGGGACGCTAAGAGAGAGAGAAACGAGAGATGTCGCCGCCGTCGTCGCCCGCGATGTGCGCTCTGCTCCAATTCGCGTAAAAGCGGAGAGAGAAGACAAGGGGGGAGAGCGTAAAAAAGAAAAGCTCTCTCGTTGGAAAAGAAAGAAATCGAGATCTCTTCTTCTTCTCTTCTTCTCTCTCGACTGCTCGACGTGCGGCGCAGAGAGAAGAAGAGAAGAAAAAACCAATCGACGGCTGACGTTTCTCTAAAACGCTCGTTTTCTCTCGATTTTCCACGGGGGTGAAGCCGTCTCTCTCTCTCTTTTCTCTCTCTTTGGATCGAACGCGGAAGGCGCAGCACGATCTGGTTCTGGGATTTTGTTGCACCACCACGAGTACTACTGTTCGTGAAGATCGACGACGATAAAACGTAACTCGTGGTGGGGCGCGTCGCGCGTCTCGCGAGAGCGCGATGATGAGAGAGATGGGGGTCGAGTTGATGATTTTTCCGTTTTTTTATTCCCGGGAGAAGATGAAGAAGAAGAAAAGGAGGGTCTCGTCTCCTTCTTTTCTTAACTCTTCGTTTGGACCGTCTTTTACGCGCGAAATAATCAATAATCACAATCACAAAACAAAAGCGCTGACGAAAACGTTCTCTCATTCATCACCAAACCTCTCAAAAACAACAACAGTCCAACGACACGAAACTGTACGACATCCTCGGGATATCGAAATCCGCGGACGCGACGGAAATCAAAAAAGCGTACCGAAAAGCGGCGATTAAGAACCATCCGGATAAAGGCGGCGACGAGGCGAAGTTCAAAGAGTGCACGCACGCGTACGAGGTTTTATCGGACCCAGAGAAGAGAGAGTTGTACGATAACTACGGCGAAGAGGCGTTGAAAGATGGCGGTGGCTTTGGTGGCGGCGGCGGGTCGCCGTTTGATATTTTTGAGCAGATGTTTGGCGGGAATCCGTTTGGCGGCGGCGGCGGGAGAGGCGGCGGTCGATCGAGAGTGAGAAGAGGAGAAGACGTCGTCCACGGTTTGAAGTTATCGTTAGAAGATTTATACAACGGCGTGACGAAGAAGTTATCGTTGGCGAAGAATATTATTTGCCCGAAGTGTACCGGAACTGGGTCCAAGTCGGGTGCTTTAGGGACGTGTCGAACATGTTCCGGTTCCGGCGTGAAGTTGGTCGTTCGACAAATTGCCCCGGGTATGGTGCAACAAATGCAAACCGTCTGTCCGGATTGTCACGGAAACGGCCAAACGATTTCCGAAAAAGACAAATGTCCGGGATGTAAGGCGCAAAAAGTGGTCCAAGAGAAGAAAGTTTTGGAAGTGCACATCGAGAAAGGGATGATGCACAACCAAAAGATTGTTTTCAACGGCGAAGCGGACGAGGCGCCGGATACCGTGCCCGGGGATATTGTTTTTGTCGTTCAACAGAAAGAGCACAAGACGTTCACGAGAAAAGGAAACGATTTGTTCATTGAGAAGAAGTTGACGTTGACGGAAGCGTTGTGCGGGTTCAAGTTTCAAATCGAACACTTGGACGGACGAAAATTAATCGTCGGTTGCGAGCCAGGGGAGATCATTCGCCCGGGAGATTTGAAATCCATCCAAAACGAAGGCATGCCAATCCGAGGGAACCCGTTCAACAAGGGGAAAATGTTTGTGAAGTTTACCATTGAGTTCCCGAAGAATGGCGAGTTGTCCGGCGACCAAATCCAAGCGTTGGAGAACATCTTGCCGAAACGACCGACGGTTGAATTAGACTTGGAGCACGGCGAGGAGTCGGAGTTGCACGACGTCGACCCGCAAGTAGAAGCGAGAAGGAGAGAGGAAGAAAAGAGAGCGGCTGGGAACGCGTACGACGAAGAGGACGACGACGAGAGAGGAGGCGAGAGAGTGCAGTGCGCTCAACAGTAAACGAAAGAAGTCCCGGGTCAGAAAACAACGTAAGAAGAAGATATATATATTTAGACAACAGAGAGAGAGAGAGAGAGAGAGAGAGAGAGGAGAATTGATAAAATTGTATGCGAGAGAGTGTGTGTGAGAGAGAGAAAGAGAGAGAGAAAGAGTAACATGAGAAGTGCAGAGTGCGATGACGTGCGCACTACAAACTACCAAACATATCCCACAACGCCGTAACCTGCGGCCCGCCGCCGTTAATCACGTTCGTAAAACCTTTCGCCTTCAACCACTCTTTACTTTTCTGCCCTCTCCCGCCGCCGCCGCAGTGCGTGATTATCGGCGCGTCCTTCTCCGAAAACATCGAGTCCTCGAACCCGCTCAGCGCTTTCTTCTCTCTATCGAACGGTAAATTCACCGCGTTGGGACGTTTCTCAGTCCCGCAATCTGCGATGGGAAAAGGCCCGTCCGCTTTCCCGTACGTCTCGTCGGACGGTTCCACCTTAAAATCCGGGTTTCTGGAATCCACCACCGTCACTTTCTTCCCTTTGTTCTTCTCCAGGAACGCTTTCATCTCCTCGTCGGACGCGACGCCTGGTTTCCGCGCTTCTTCGGGGACGACATCACCACCATCGGAAGACGCCGACGCTTTCATTTTTCTTTCCGACGACGACGACGACGAAATAATATGCAACGACGACGACGCGTTCCTTCTCCTTCTCCAAAAATCACCGGCGGTGGTAGCGGCGGTGGTGGCGGCGGCGGTGGTGGCGCAGAAGAAAGCGCTTCTTTGAAGCATACTAGGCGCGCGCGCTTTAGTGGGGAAAAAAAATATTCCATTTTCACTTCTCACGAGGCGCGTCAGGAGGCTCCACCACCGAAGAACCACCACGACAACGCGTTGTTGCCGCGCGCCGTGACGCTCGCGCTCTCCCACATCTCGCGTCCAAAAACGCTCTCGCCGAACGC
>Ga0181561_10004770_pt1 | contig 11644 bp, 7 predicted proteins | sample 011ome_19_FD_133760 | JGI IMG/M metagenome (GOLD analysis project Ga0181561, IMG submission 133760) | Coastal salt marsh microbial communities from the Groves Creek Marsh, Skidaway Island, Georgia - 011510BT metaG (megahit assembly) | ecosystem: Environmental > Aquatic > Marine > Intertidal zone...
AAATCAGAACATCGATAAAAAAACGAAGAGTGTAAATTTGTATTAGGTGTTCAGTTTGTGAGCAGAAAGACGAGCAGAAAGAGCAGAGTGAGCAGATGGACGATTTTTCAAAATAACAAGATGGCGACCGTGCGCGAGAAGAGTGAATGGTGGAGTTGGTGTTCGACTCTCTCTTTTTTTGCTTCTTGATAAAATTGCTGCGACACACGTTGCAGGACGTTGAGTGAGGCGAGAAAGAAGAAGCAACACATCCTTGACGATCCAATATACAATGATAAATGAAAAGATGTACTAAAACCACAATCTCTCTTCTACCAACCTATAACTTACCACTGCAAATCTGCCTCGTTCTCGATGGCGGTGAGCAGTTTCGAATCCACTCCAGAGTCTCGCGGCAAAGCTACGCGGCCACTTCTGGCCACCTCGAGAATGCCATACGGTTCTAACAAACGCTGAATCGAAGTGATCTTCTTTTGCCGTCCACCGACTTCAATTGTGGCCGTATTTTCGGAAACATCGACGATTTTTGCGCGAAAAATAGCGCAAAGATCAACTAACTCACCTCTTTGCTTCCTATCGCAAACGATTTTAATCAGCATCAACTCTCTCTCGACATATGGCGTTTTCGTGATATCGTCCGCACTAATCACATACGGAACTTTTAAAATTTGCTTCAGAAGCATTCTGATGTCCTCTTGCGTGCCTGGCACGACTGTAGAAATACGAGAAATATCAAATGTAGCTTCCGGACCGACGCCTAAGGATTGAATGTTGTAACCTCTCCGCGCAAACACTCCGGTGATTGAGTCTAAAACGCCCGGCTTATTATCGACGACGATAGAAAGCATGTGCGCGGTAAATCCACCGTCTGCAGCGGCAGTACCAACGGGTTGCTTTGGGATATCTTCTTGATTCTCGTTAATCTCACCCGTGTACGATGAAGATAAGACAGGAACATCCCAAACACCTTTGACTTCATCGTCGAGATCGCCGCCGTAAACGCCAAGATCGCTAGACGGCGAATCACTAAAAAATCGTTCGTTCAAGTCTCCGTCTAATCCTGCAACTGCCCTGACGATTTTTGACGCGAGCAGCGATTCGGCGCGATCGTCCGAATTAAAGCCAACGCTCGAGGATGAACTAGAATCAACGTAAGTACCGTCCATAACTTGTTTTGCCTTGCGCAGAGCTTCCATCAACTTGATTTTCCTCGAGCGCGACTCTGAATACATCGGCTCTCTCTTCAGAGCTAACTTACCAGTGCGAGCGACTTGAATGACGCCAAATTTAGACAGCGCCGATTGAAAGGCGCGATTCTTTCCAGGATCTCCAGTCACGCACGCCGTAATCGAGTGGTTCGAAACGTCAACCACGGAAGCACGAAAGATGCGAATGACTTCCAACAACTCCGTACGAGTGCTCGAATCTGATTTAACCTTCACTAAAAGTAATCCTCGATCGACGCACTCTTTATCGGTGACATTTTCAACCTTTCTCACCTTGGCGAGTTTGTTCAGCTGTTTGATTAACTTTGCGATCGAATTATCGTCGCTCACAACCATAATAGTGAATATCGCCTTATCTTCGTTCAAACCGACGCACAAAGAGTCGATGTTATACCCGCGTCTCGCAAATACGCCGGCAACTCTGTTGATCATACCGGTTTCATCCGCCACGTAAACCAGTATGGTGTGTCTTCGCAAACCTCCGGCTAAACGCGTCGGGCCCTGGTACACGTCTTTCAACTCAGCTTCTCTTTTTTCTTCATCTTCTGTTCCGTTCTTTGAAATGTTACTGCCGTCATCGACGCTCGCTGTACCGGCCCTTTGAACAATTAAACTTCTTCTTCGTCTGCTGCTCCTTGGGTTGCTTGAGCTCTCCTTATTCACTTTACTACTATTATTGTTAATTTTGCTGTTAAACACACCAACATTACTTCCTTCGCACATCATCAAAAAGTGAGGATGTGATGGAGCAGTAAAGCTGCTCGAATCCATCATCGCACTCGTCGACGTCCTCGACGTCCTCGTCCTCGTTGTCGTCGTCCTTGTCATCAAAGAACCGCTTTCACTCGCGTTATTTTTTTTACTGAAAATCGGGCAAGCCCTGAAAAGAGGAAGAGGAGGAGGAAATTTGAGGAAAAGAGGAGAACGGCGTCCCGGCTGTCGCTCCCCAGCGAGAGACGCGCGAGAAAGAAGACATCGCCCGGTGGGTTTATGCGCCGCAGAGCAACAAAGGGACATTTTTTTGAGATGTTTTTCTATCTTCACCCTCCTCCTTCTTCTTCTTCTTCTTCTTCTTCTTCTTTTGTTGTTGTTGTTGTTGTTGTTGTTGTTTGAAACAGAAGGAGCAGAGTAGTAGACTTCCTCTGACGACTCTTGGACGTGTGCTTCTTTTTTTCGACCACCTCGAGAGACGAGAGCAGTGAGATGAGCTGCCTTGCCTGATGGGCTTTTTTCGTAAAGTCCATAAATAAGATTTTGTGATGTCATCGTATTCTTTTTTTATTTTCACTCCTAGTGACGTCTTCTTCTCCGTTACTCCTATCACTTCTACCCTCCCGTGAAGCGTCGTTGTTGTTGTGTGCGCGCAGCATCAGCAGCATCAGCGGCATCAGCGGCGGCGTAACGCTGCGATGACGGTGACTGCCATCCGCTCAATCACGCACACTAGCTTTAGGCGTATTAGTAATAGTAGCAATATCGTCAGGAACAACTATAAAAATGGACGAAAATTGAACGCCGCTGCTGCTTATCGGAAAAGAAAGATCTCGGAGATTCCTCGCGCGACGTCGTCATCGTCGCCACCGCCGTCGAGCGATGCGAATGGAGAAGGCGGAGAGGGACAAAAACAAATGTTAGAGTCAGCGATGGATGGAGCGGGAGAAAGTAGCGCGACCACGAGCACGAATACTTTTAAGACTTCCATCACGGAAGATCCTAACTTTCTTCGCGGATTAGAGTCCTCAACCTCCTCCTCCTCTTCCTCAACATCTCAATCACAACCGTCATCATCGCCGTTGTCATCGGCCGCTTTGTCATTGCCCGACGAACAAACGCAAAAAGAAACAGTTCGATCTTTCCTGTATCCAGGAGAAGAAGAGCTTCCAGATGACGTGGAGATGTCTATCTGGGAACACTTGGAAGAGCTTCGCGATAGAGCGCTCGTTTCATCCGGAGCAGTCGCCGCGTGTATTTTGCTCTGCTTTTGCTTCGCGAAAGATTTAGTCATATTTCTCGAAAAACCAGTCAGCGATATGGGAGTTCGTTTTTTGCAACTCGGTCCAGGAGAGTATTTCTTTACCACGGTTAAAGTTGCTGGATATACGGGCATTTTGTTAGCCGCACCGGTTGTCCTATACGAGATCATCGCGTATGTCTTACCCGGGTTGACGAAGAAAGAACGGAAAATACTTGGACCTATTGTCCTCGGTTCCTCAGTTCTGTTTTATATAGGCATTTATTTCGCGTATTTGATCTTGACTCCGGCGGCGTTAAAGTTTTTTGTCGGGTACGCGGATGGGGCGGTAGAAAGTTTATGGTCCATCGATCAATACTTTGAGTTCGTGCTCGTGCTCTTATTTTCAACCGGTCTTTCTTTCCAAGTCCCAGTCATTCAGTTGCTGTTGGGACAAACCGGTATCGTGAGCTCGAAACAAATGCTCTCGGCATGGAAATTCGTCATCGTTGGTTCCGTGATTGCCGCCGCGGTGCTCACTCCTTCGACGGATCCTTTCACGCAAATGCTTCTCGCCATTCCTCTCATGAGTTTATACTTTGGCGGTGCAGCTTTAGTAGGCGTCGTCGAACGCGAACGCGAGATGGAATCATCGTCTTAGCGTGTTCAAAAGAGCGGTTCTTGTAGAAATATATCTGGTTTTGCGAAATATACAAATTACACAACAATATTTGCATCAAGTGTTTTGTTATTTTTTATTAAATAAAAACGTAAAAAAGAGAGCAGTTCTCTTTCAACCCAACTAATAGGAGGAGAAAGAAGACGAGTAGTAACGGAATAATCCGTTCAACTCGAACCCACCATTTCCACCGACCCAGCTCTCAATTTTCGATGCATCTCCAACTTTCAAGCGGTTTTGGAAAACGTCTTGGGAAAGCCATTCCTTGTTCCCTCTCGAGTCGTCTAAACATCCGAGAATGCACCCGCCCGACCACGTCGCTTCCGAGTACACCGTTCCAGCGCGGTGATCGAGCACGATCGGCGTGATTGAGCGCAAATGTGTGGCAAGCTCATCGTCCTCCATGCTAGAAATAATGAACGATAATGTAGAAGAAATTCTACCCTCGATGACCTCTTCAATCTCGGGTATTTCGGCGCCGCCGCCGACGAGTAAAATATTCTGTAATGCTTCGCACTTTTGCATTGGTAACTCACAACTGAGACAACTCGCAACGATAGCCTCGTGTAGCCCAACGACTTCGCGGTCCGGTCTACTTTTTCGCATCGATTCCTTCTTCTCGCCATCTTCTTTTTCCCTTCTTTTTTCTTTTCCTTCTTCTTCTTCTTCCTCTTTTTCTTCTTCGCGATTCGACTTATTAACCAACGAGTCTTCCTCCCGCGACAGAGCGGAGGGTAAAATAAACGTACCAATGGAAGTAGCTATGCTTCCTTTCCTCTCTGCGTCGTTGTAATCATCGTCCTCGTCGTCCTTTTCTCTATTGTCGTCCTCGTCGTCGCCACCGCGACCGCCGCCACCGCCGCCGCCACCATTGTCCTCGTCCTCATCTATGCCAACTTTCTCGTCGTCCCAAAAACCGCCGGCGCCGGTGAAAGGCCCTTTAAATTTGATTCGTTCCGGTTCAAAAAGCGCGTCAGAGGCAAAAGCTAAAGCCTTCGAACACGAGCTACTTTCGTACAACTTACCACTATGTTTAAATCGAACAACACGATCCTCGTAACGTACGTCGTTATCGCAGGTTATGGTATCTCGCGAAAACGCGAGAACGTTTTCAAACCACTCGTACGCTCCAATTCCCCCGTTCAACTTCTCCATCCATGTTCCGCACGATCGATTTGCCGCAACGTTACAAAGACTCATGTGTTCGTAACCATATGGCAATGCTACAAGTGAGTTCGGTATCGGACACCCCGAGCTATCCACACATTCAGCGGTTATTTTTTGCGCGCCAATGTCAACGACGCACGTAACTTTTTGATTCCTCGAACCCAACGAAAAGTACGCGCACGTAGATTCGCCATGAACGCAGATGGAGCGAAAATTCAAACCGACGAGCAACGTCCGCGCCATGGTTTCGATATCTTCTCGCGAGCAAAGCGGTGAAGCTATGACTAATACGTCCATTTTTTCACGAATGCGCTTACTGGAAAATCCAGCCTTCTCCAGCGCGTCTCGCCAACAATTTTCTAAAACAGTCTCTGAAGCAACGAGTTTCCCTTTCCTGAATGGAAAGACCAGTTCCCAATCGTCGTCATCTTCCTCGTACATTTCTAAAGCCTCTTTTCCGAATTTCCAATCGACGAGGCGATGTCGAGGAGAATGAAGTTTTCGACCAAAGTCATCTTTCGTTTCTTTCTCCTTCTCTTCCTCCTCTTTCGTCCTCTTTACTTCAACCGCACCAAATGTTTCGTCGTCGTCGTCGTCGTCGCCGTCGTCGTCCGCGTCGTTTTCGTTCTGGCTTTTCTTCTTCGTCTTTTTCTTCTTCTTCTCGTGATCATGATCATCTTTTACCGTCGTCGTCGTCGTCGTCGTCGTCGTCGTCGTCGTTTCTTTTTCCAGAGAAGCTCTAAAAGCCTTTTCGTTATCGCCGACGTACACTTCTCTCAAAGTTCTCTTCCCTCGTCGTTCTTGTGCTTGTTCTTTTCCTTTCTTCGTACCGCCTCTGTGCCGAGCGGTCGATTGGTACGCGCACACGTGCTCAAAGACGAAAGGTCTTTCCTCGCTCGCTCTTCCGAATTTCAAATACTTGCTTCCGCCGCAGTGAAAGACGAGTAAATTTCTCCCTCTTTTCGTCAACACTTCTTCTTTTAACAGCTTTACGCGTTGTTTGTCCTGTTCGATTTTCTCCAACTCGTTGCGCCTCCTCACGAGTTCGACTTCGGCCCAGTAAGCCGCCTGATCCTTCGCCGCGTCGCTGCCGTCCATCGGTCTCTCCTTCTCTCAACGCTTATAATTAATGTCGTCTCTCGATCGATTGTTTTCTGTCACAAAGCGCAGGCTTTTAGCTCTTCCCGCTGTCTTTTCACGACACGAAGATTAATAAGAAGAATAAGGAGTGATTTGATGATGTGAAAACGATTATTTCTTCTTCTTCGCTCACAACTTCTCCCCTGGCACCTGGGCATGCTGGGGGCTCCCCAATCATCTCTCTTTTTCTGTTTACTTTTTAAAAACCACGGCGTTTTTCACACCCAAAAAAAAAAAACACAAAAAAATAACCGGCAAAAAAAAGAAGAAGAAGCGGACGATGACAACGACGATGCTCTCAACGACAGCCGCGATAACAACAACAACAACAACAACAACAACAACAACAACAACAACTGTTCGCGCATCGCAATCTCCTACTTCTTCTTTCTCCGCCTCGTCGAGCTCGACGACTTCTTTTTTTTTCAGCCATCTTCACTCTCGCTCTTTTTTGGAAAAAAAAAGGATGACGAGGATGGAATCCTCTCCTCGTGGAAGAACGCAAACAACAACGAACACGAACATGAATATGAATATGAAAAAGCAAACAACTCGACTCGCGGCGTTGGCGTTCATTCCCGTGCAAGGCGTCTTCACGAGGAACGAAGACGACGAGACGGATTTGATACCGAACCCCACGTTTAAACAGTTGGAGAAATACTGCGAGGGATGGACGGTGGGAAGAGAACGAGGAGCAGACGACGAGGACCATCTGTGCAGACGATTCCGAGCGAAGAATGCCAAGGCGGGGCATCGCATTCTCGAGGCTTTACAGGGGAGGTTAATGTCGGAAGAAGAGAGAGGATGCCGCATTCGAAGAGAGACGCAAGAAATGTATTACATGTGCTGCGACGGCGTGCGCGTGCGAATGAACGAAGGGAAAGGGAGCGTCTTGGTGGAAATTCCCATCGAAGGGGAAAACGCTTTGCTGGGACAATTTAAGCGAAAGTGCAAACTGATAGAGAATATCGTCGAGGAACAAAACAAGCTCTAGCGGATTATTTTTGGAGAACACCTTATATTTCCTGAATTGTAAATAGTGACAAAGCGTCTTCTTTTTTCGTCCAGTCTCGAAAAGCTTCCGCGTTCAGAAACATCGTGCGATGCAATCCATAGTTGCCCTGCTTTCCAGCGTACGTCTTTAACGCCTGATACGATTCGATTTTTGCTAAAGTCGCGCGAAAAGTAGTCGGAACAACTACTTTCTCCATAAAATCTCTCACCAAAGCTCGTCGCGAGAGGCGGGATACGTGCTTCTTCCAAAGATTGCTCGAAAGAGCTAAAGACGCCTCTGAAGGTGGTCGCGGTGCGCCCGCTTTAAATCCCGTGGCCCCGACGGTGACTTCTTGCTTCTCGCAATTTTCAAACCAATTTATCGACGTTGGACAACTCACTCTTTCTTCGCCGCGAGTCGCCGAGGAAAAGCTTTGCAAATACTGTTCTTCTTCGCTAAAATCTGTCGATAGATTAATAACAATTACTCTTGGTAGACCTTCCGAGTTTAAGAATTTATCTCTGAGAGATACGGGTACGCGGTCTATGAAGGCTCGACGAGACGACAAAGCAATGCGCTCGATATCGTCGCCTTTCCCTGCGTTCAAACCGATTGTAATCGTACTCATACGCATCGGATGCGATAGTACTAACGATAACAACGTACCTTGGAAGCCTAGCATGATCCATTTCGCTATCTTATCCGAACACGACATTGAAGACGTCAAGTCTCCGCGACCGGGCTTAATTCTACATCTGCTCGTTTCTTGTTCTGAAACGCCAAATTCTGCGTCTACTTTGTATCTCGCACCATCCTCGGCGTCGTCGCTTAAAGCAACCACTTTAGCGCCAGTCACGCCAGGTTGTCCGTTTGTTACGCCACCCGTTTTCCTCCGCTTCAATCCTTTCCCTCTCACTTCTCCCCGAACTGTCGAGTTTCTTTCTTCTTCTTTTTCTTCTTCTTTCTCTTTTCGTACTTTGGCCGAGAAAACAGACGCGTCGCCGCACGGCGGTTGAGAAATGAAAAAATGCAGTTTCACATTCCCTTTGAGCTGAAACATCTCCGTTTGCGCGTCGCGAATAAAAACAGACTTCTGTGATGGTGCGACTATCGTCGACGTCGACGCCTTTGATATCTCCTCGTGGATCCATTTCACCAACGCTCGTCTGGCGATAACCTCCGCGTGCGAGTCGCACAGAACGCACCCGTCTTTCCTCCGTTTTGCATTTGGAATACATTTTGTTCCCGTACCCAGCGCGACACATCTGAACGAGGAGGACGTCTTCTCGCACTCCTTCTCACACATCTCTTCAACGACAAAACCCGCGAGAAGAGTAAATTCGTTCTTTTGCTTCTCCGGTTTCCCATTCTTTGTGATTTTTCCACTCGAGAAATACAGTTGAAGTACGGCGTCTTTTACCTTCTCTGCGATTTCAGTCGTCTCGGATACGCCTTCTTCTTCTCTCGACGATGCTCTATCCTTCGCGCTGTTGTTGCTGTTGATTATGATAATATTACAGTCTTCATCATCGTTGTCGTTAAGAATCATTATTTTCAGGCTCTCGATGATGTAGTGCGCGCGTTGACCGCGTGAATATTTTGCAAGAAATAACAAAGACAGAATTTTTTTTCCGTGGCGGTTGGTTGTACGTAGAGAAAATGTAGAAATGTGTATGAGGTCTATTCTATAATAATGTCTACCTTTCGTCCTCCTCTGCAGACGAGGACGAATTCTTCATTTTAACTTTGAAGGCTTCCAATCGTTCTTGCGCGTCTTCAAACGTGTTAGAAGAATCGAGCGGGCACAAACCAGGTGCATCTTTCAACATTCGAACTAGCGCGCCAATCTCCATGTCTGTGTTCTTCGTTTTTTCAAACGATGCGGCTTGAGACACGTCTTCGTCCAAAGCGAACAGATCGTCTTCGTTCTCGTTTTCTTGCGCAATACTCGTTTTCCCACCAGAATTCGACGAAAATGTGGCTATTCTTGGCGATACTACTAATGTGCGAGCTTGTTCGGGAGGTTCGAGGTGCACTGCCGGGGAACCGTACGGCGAGATAATTTGTTGGAAGTTAAAATTTGGACTTTCTCTTCCAAAAGAGGAGGCTTTCATCGACGGGAGCAACGCCACCGACGTACCTGGAACATCAGCCGCGCACGTTTCTGTTCGCGATCGAATTGCATCGAAAAGATTTGATGGAGCCGAAGAGGCATTAACTGGAACAAAATTCTTTGATGGTATACTTTTTTGGCTCGTATCGACAGCAATCGCTCCGTCTCCTTTCGAGAGATTTTTTTCGCACTTAGCCAATTCCGTCGTCAATAAGCCTTTCACTTTTGTCTTTTGTTGTTGTACGTCTTTTCTCTCTTCAGTTTTGTGTGGAGACACACTGACGTCAGCAGTGACAGCCAATGCCGCCGCCGCCGCTAACGACGACGATGACGACGCACTCCCATTCCTACAAGACATCCCTGGCACTTTTCTCGACTCGTTCAAGCTGTACTCGTCGAGGAAGAAACATCTGGCGTGCATTGAACCGACCTTTGTGTCTATTTTTGAAAACATAAACGTTCGCCACACGAAATTTTCTCCATTGATATTCTTCGGCTTACAATCCGACGTTGTTGTTGCGTAGAGTTTATGAAACATTTTACCAGCGTCGGCACGTAACTGCAACCTCGCGCGCCGCTGCAAGCGATGCGCCGGAAGCGACCGAAGTAACGAAATCAATACGCGAGTTTGAATTACAGCCTTTTTGTACATAATAGAAGTTTCGTGGGACGGTTTCGAGGCGCATGCTCCATCAGATGCGATCAAAGGATCTACCGACAACACCCATCGTTCGACTAAAAATGCTTCTTCATTTTCCTTTTCTTGTTTTTGTTCTTTTTCGTCGTTGTCGTGGCAGTGGAAGATATCAACGACCAGAGGAGTTGGATTGAATCCAAGTTCGTTATCGTTCAATCTCCACGGCTCGAGTTGCTTTCGTATCGAGTCGAATGCGAATGCATCTGCATCTCCACCATCTTCATCGTCTCCTTCACCTTCTTCTTCGTCCATACCGTTGCACTCAACCTGCTCGTTTTTATCAGCGAGGAGAAAATTCGTTGGCTCTAAATTGAACCACCAACTTCGAGTGTCCTTTTTTTTCTTTATCTTTTTCTTCTTCTTGTCCGTCTTTCCGACGGTGGAAGGAGTGGCGCTTGAATTACCGCCACGACGCGAGGAAAGAATGATTTCGACGCTCTTCAACAGCCACTCGTGCGCGATCGTCGCGTGTCGCTGGTGAGTTGTCGCCGTCGTCATTGTCGTCGTCGTCACTTTCTTTTTCTCTGCTTTTTTTTTTTGGCAAAAATTGATATGGATCTATTTTTATAGAGTCGTTTGATCGGAAAGAGTGGAATATGCTATGGGTGTTCACTTTCTGCTCAATTGAGCAGATTGAGCAGATTGAGCAGAAAGAAAAAAATTTTAAAATAAAAGAACGGCGCAGATATAACGTCGTCGTTCTCTAAAATCAAGCGTAGCTAGGTTACTAGTTTGTAATATGTATACTCTTGGCTAAACATACTAAATGCGCATGCGCGCCGCAATCGAGACACGTACAACGCACTTCTTCCTCTCCTTTATCTTCTGCACTATTTTTATTTCCTTTTTTAGCTTTGCCTCAAAACGCACGAACTCGCAGGGCCCTTGTTGGCGTCCGTGCACAGGAATTTGTCTTGGAACGCCGTAGCTACCTCAAACATTCCTACCTGCGCCGTCGTCGCCGCCGTTCCAGTCCACGAGGAAATGTCATAGTTGAACGAATAAGCGTGACGAAACATTTGTTCCATTTTCGTCACTTGCGCTGTGTTCCAACTTCCAATGTCTTGGTTGAACGCAGAAGCGAAAGCAAACATCCATTCCATATTCGTAACTTTTTCTGTATTCCAACTTCCAATATCTTGGTTGAACGCAGAAGCGAAATAAAACATATATACCATATTCGTCACTTGCGATGTGTTCCAACTCCCATCTGATTTTGTCCCGATGTCTTGGTTGAACGCAAAAGCGTTAGTAAACATCCATCCCATATTCGTCACTTTTTCTGTATTCCAACTCCCAATGTCTTGGTTGAAAGCAGAAGCGGAATAAAACATCTTATACATATTCGTCACTTTTCCTGTGTTCCATCCCGATACGTTGCCGTCAAATTGACCGTGACCTTGAAACGTACTGCTCATATCCGTCACCAAACTCGTATCCCAATTTGGCATCGTCCCGTAATTATTACCGGACGCCCACTCAGTGCACTCCCCAGTTCCTTGAGCTTCGACTAAACACTCATCCACAAACGTTTGCAAACTCGCGTCTTCTGGAATTGGATCGGGAGAAGAAGTCAAAAGACACGACATCCACTCGTTTTCATCATTGGTCGCTACGATTTCCGTGACTGAACCGTCGTGATATTGACACCAACACTCACCGTTTGAACCCATGTTG
>Ga0181561_10004774_pt1 | contig 11630 bp, 9 predicted proteins | sample 011ome_19_FD_133760 | JGI IMG/M metagenome (GOLD analysis project Ga0181561, IMG submission 133760) | Coastal salt marsh microbial communities from the Groves Creek Marsh, Skidaway Island, Georgia - 011510BT metaG (megahit assembly) | ecosystem: Environmental > Aquatic > Marine > Intertidal zone...
CAAGCCTTTTAATTCATCGTAATGATCGCGCACCCATGTCGCATATGTTTCATACCACGCTGTGTTGCGCGAAGGGATCGACTAATTTGGTGTCCTTTGAAATACTGTAAGATTTTTGCAGGATTTGGCGATTTCGGGAGCAGCTTGTATTCCGGTGGACCCAGTTCCGATTTGCCCGACCTTCAAACCTGCAAAATCCACGCCTTCGTGTGGCCATTTTCCTGTGTGATACCACTGCCCTTTAAAGCTAGATAACCCCGGAATGTCTGGCACGTTTGCTGTGGAAAGGCAGCCAACTGCCGTGATAAGCCACTTTGCAAACAAACACGATCCATCGTCAATTTTAATTTCCCAAAGGTCCTTTTCAGATATAAATCGACAGCTGGATACTGTGGTGTTGAACAGAATGTCTTTTTTAAGGTCCAGCGTATCGGCGACATAATTCAAATATTCTCTGATTTCTGTATGCCCGGGATACCTTTCAGACCATTGCCACTTTTGGTGTAGATCACGCGAGAAAAAATAAGCATACCCGTGGCTTTCGCTGTCGCAGCGTGCACCCGGATAGCGGTTCCAATACCATGTCCCCCCAACACCGTCAGCTTTTTCGACGACAGCCGTTTTCAACCCGAGATCGTCGCGCAATCTGTGAAGTTGATATAGCCCAGAAAATCCGGCACCGATGACAAGGGCATCGTAATGATTATTTATTTTACCATGTTCCATCGTGATCCAACATGCAGAACAAATTTACATTTTGCACGCGTTAATTTTGTTGTTCTTTTGAGCCCATTATTTTGGGTCCCATCCACGTTGAGTTGGCGTAAAAAGGCTTACTGTATCACCAACAGCCAGTGGACCTGGTCGTTCAATCCAAGCTGTTATGCCACGACGTCCCATTGCCGCACCTTTAAATGCTCTTCCGAATCCTGGATGTTCGTTTTCAATTTCTCTGGCGGGTAAGTTGCAAGGTGCATTTTCCAAATCTACGGTCAGTGTTGTGCCAGCACTCGTTTGTAAGCGTGAACCGGGCGGGATATGCGTAAAATCGGGGAATCCTTTGACCACGATCGACGCGCCAAACCAACTTGGATCAAGATTATCTAATCCCATATGCGCTGCGATCTCTGCAATTTCTTCTGCAGAAAGCACAGAAATCTGGCGGGTGTTTTTGATGACTGTCCCTTTTGGATAAAGCATAGTGACCCTGACGCATGAGGGGCGGTTCAGACCGGAATGCGTTTCACCACAGATGCCTTCAAAGGTGGTGTCAACCTTGCCAGTCGTCTCCGATCGAATATTTTTAGATGCGTGAGGCACGCGACCAAGCCAAGCTACGCTGCCGGTGAACTCAGATTTAACAAGACAATCCATCAATCTTCCTTTGGGCCAAAAATCTATGGCGCATTTAAAAAGCATCTATTTTGATTGCAGACCTTTTTGATGCCTAACCCACAATGACGAAGCATCTAATTTCAGTCAATAATCATATTATATATCTCAAATAGACACCCGCGTCGGGATGGAAATTTTCACTGACCATCATTTGAAATAATCCAAACATAAAGGGATGCATTCAAAAAGTTTGCAGAATTTTATCTGCATCAGGGATACTCTTTAAAACTTTTGGAGCTTAAATAAAGAATGAAATAGTTTTACTTGCTCTGTATTGGTCAGTAAGTTCAAGTTAGGCCAATATTCGACGTACAAAGAGTTGAGAACTAAGTTGAAAACAGTCCCATTGATTGGATATTCCAGTCGCCTATCTGGGCGTGCAAATGAACGTATAGATTTCATGGTTTCCAGTGAACATGAAGAAAACTATACTGCACGACTTTTTCGATCCATAAGCGCTGATCCCAATCCCCAAGGCATGGGGCTTGTTGAGTATGCCTGTGATGATTTGTTTCCGGAGCAGTCTTTCATATCGCGCAAACAAATGTTCAGTCCGGGATCTTATGGAATAACAACCGAACGGCTTAAAATTCGACCTGAACAAAAAATCAAGTTTTCGCTCGTGTTTTATCCGACCCTTATAAGCGAAGCTGCTCAGGAAATTTTACATTTTGGCCGGTTTCGTCTGACGTTGACGGCGGGTGGTCATGTTAATTTTGGTGTCGATCAAAATACTGTCAGGAGCGAAAACAAGGTTACTGTCCGCAGATGGTATCGAATTGAGGCCTCGATCAATAAACAGGGTGCACTCAGGGTTTCAGTGAATGGCATTGAGCACATCCAAAGCCCCAAAGAAACTGTTCAAGATGTGGAAGCACAGATTGATTTATCGGAAAACTCGATCGTCATAATTGCCGGTCAGAACGTTCAAAATGCGGTTAAAAATTGTTTCAATGGGAAAATTGAGGCCCCATCGATATTCGTGGATGGGCAGTGTGTTGCCACTTGGGATTTTGCCAAAAACATTCAAAGCATGACGGTTCCTGGCAATGGCTGCGCGGATCTGGAACTTGTCAACGCGCCGACCCGTGCTGTTACAGGCGCGGCATGGGATGGAAGCGAAATGAACTGGCAGCACAAACCAGACCACTACGCTGCCATTTCCTTTCATCAGGATGACATTTATGATTTTGGCTGGGAAACGGACTTTAGCTTTGTGATCCCTGACAATATGCCATCAGGTATTTACGTTATGCGTATTTCCTGCGGGGATGACTATGATGCGATGCCTTTTTTTGTCTGTCCCCAAAGAGATCAACCAACCGCAAAACTTTGCGTTTTGGTGTCAACTTTTACCTATGTTATCTATGGAAATCATGCGCGACCGGATTACAAACCTTCATGGCTGGATCGGATCGCTGAATGGAACGCATACCCGCACAACGCGGCTGTCTTTTCAAGTTACGGGTTATCTACTTATAATAACCATTTGGACGGCAGCGGAATATGTCACGCCTCTCATAAACGTCCGCTTTTTAATCTACGTCCCGGGTACATTACATTTGGTCAAGCCACCTGCTCGGGTTTGCGTCACTTTCAGGCGGACAGCCATCTAATTTCTTGGTTACATGCCAAGAACATAGCTTATGACATCATTACTGATGAGGAGCTCCACAATGAAGGTGTGGACGCAATAAAACGCTACGATGCGGTTGTGACTGGCAGCCATCCGGAATACCACACCAGAGAAACCTTAGACGCATTGACCCATTACAGAGACGGCGGGGGCGCTTTGCATTACCTTGGCGGTAATGGGTTTTATTGGCGCATCGCGCGCCACAGTGAAGATCCAAGTTTGCTTGAAATTCGAAGAGCAGAAGATGGTTTGCGCGCATGGGCCTCCGAACCCGGAGAATATTATAACGGATTTGATGGGGCCTATGGTGGTTTGTGGCGGCGCAATGGTCGAGCTCCGCAGAAATTGGTGGGCGTCGGATTTACGGCACAAGGCACATTTAACGGGATGCCCTATCAGCGTGTGTGTTATGATCCGGAATTTGATTGGGTCTTTGAGGGTATCGATCAGGACATCATTGGTGATTTTGGGTTCAGTGGCAACGGCGCTGCGGGTTTTGAACTGGACCGCGTTGATCCAAAGCTGGGCTCAGGTGATCAGATCACCATTTTGGCGCAATCCTTTGCATCTGACGACCATTTCATTTTGGTGCCAGAGGAACAATTGACACATTTAACAAATTTGTCGGGTGGTCCTGAAAAAGAAGTGATGCGTGCGGATATGGTTTATTTTGAAACACCCGAGGGAGGGCGCGTTTTTTCAGTCGGGTCTATTACCTTTTGCGGGAGCTTGCCTTGGAATAATTTTGACAACACTGTCTCTCGCCTGCTGCTCAACGTCTTATCGCGCAGCTTGGGCAATTTGTCTTTGTAGCTATTAGTGAAACAAACGGAAGAGTTCGGGGGGAATATCGTCATCAATTTGCGAGTGGCGTTGATGAGGGGGCACATTCAACGAGGCGTCAGTCACACATAAGACGCCTCTGATTGCAGCTTTGGATGGCGTCGAGCCATTCGTCAGCTACAATTTCTAAAGGGTGACATGCCTTGCTTATGTGGCAAGTTTGCGATCCCAGTTTTGTCCTGGTACAGCCGCTAAAAGTTCCTGTGTGTAACTATGCTGCGGGTTGTTGAAAATGTCACCGGTTGCGCCTGTTTCAACGATCTCTCCATAACGCATGACTGCCAAACGATCACATACCTGCGCGGCGACCCTAAGGTCATGGGTGATGAACATCATCGACAGGTTCATCTTTTCTCTGATTTCGTCCAAAAGTTCCAAAATTTGTGCTTGGATCGAAACGTCGAGGGCGGATACCGGCTCATCGGCGACCAATATTTCTGGATCCAAAGCCAAAGCGCGCGCAATGCCTATCCTTTGGCGTTGACCACCAGAAAACTCGTGCGGATAACGGTTGAAGGCCCGCTCATCCAGCCCGACAATTTCGAGCAGTTCGCGCGCGCGCGCCTCGGCACTCTCGCGTGCCTCTCCTTGGATCATAGGTCCTTGGGAAATGATCTGCCCCACTTTAATTCGGGGATTTAAAGAGGCAAACGGGTCTTGAAACACCATCTGTATTCTTTTTCGAAATGGACGCATTTCTGAACGCCCAAGAGATGTAATATCAACATCGTCCAGCAAAATACTCCCGCTGTCACTGTCCATCAGTCGAATTATGCAGCGCGCCAAGGTCGATTTTCCTGAGCCACTTTCGCCAACCACACCCAAAGTCTCGCCACGGCGCAAATCAAGTGTGACATCTTTTACGGCTCTGACATGACGATTTGGTTTTCCAAAGCCGAATAAACTTTTCCCGCCTCCAAAGGACTTCTGTACATCCTTCCCGGACAATACGATGTGTTCTGAACGCGGGCGGGGGGCGCGAGGTATCAAACTCGGCACGGAGGCAATCAATGCCTGTGTATAGCTGTGTTCAGGTGCATTTAAGACCTTATCAACAGTGCCTGTTTCCACAACTTTTCCATACTGCATAACGACAACGCGATCCGCAATATCGGCAACAACACCAAAATCATGCGTTATAAACAAAACACCCGATTTATGAACGTCTTGCATTTCATTTATTAATTTCAATATTTGCGCTTGCGTCGTGACATCCAACGCCGTTGTCGGCTCATCGGCGATCAAAATCTTTGGTTCCAAGGCGAGGGCCATAGCAATCATTGCCCTTTGGCGCTGTCCCCCTGATAATTCATGCGGGTATGCCGCGACTATTTGCTTAGGATCGGGTAAATGAACGTCTTCAAGCAGCTGTATCGCGCGTTTGCGACGCTCACGTGGCGGCATATCCGCGTGAAACCTGAACACCTCATCAATTTGCCCCCCGATCGTCATAACCGGGTTAAGCGCTGTCATAGGCTCTTGGAAAATCATGGATATTTCGCTGCCGCGGATCTGGCGCATTCTTGGCTCGGACGCTTGGGTAAGGTCTTCTCCACAAAACAAAATTTTTCCCTTTGTCGCCCGAACATGGGGCGCGGGCAGCAACCCCATCAAAGCGCGTGCAGTTAATGATTTTCCTGAACCACTTTCGCCGACAATACAAAGAGTTTCCCCGGGAGATAGATCAATACTTAGATTTTCTACTGCCAACCTGCGTTCGGACCCCTCAGGGAGCGCGATGTCAAGATTTGATATTGTGAGGAGTTTATCTGTCACTTTCTTTCTCTCAAACGGGGGTTCAGCGCATCGTTCAAACCTTCGCCAACCAAATTAATGGCAAGAACCGTGATTAAAATCGCAATGCCGGGAAAAGTACATATCCACCAAGCAACCCGAAGCATCGAACGCCCGTCGCTAATGATGAATCCCCAGCTCATAACATTGGGATCGCCAAGGCCCAAAAATGCCAACCCACTTTCAATTAGAATTGCTGTTGCCACCATCAGCGATCCAATAACGATGATAGGGCTCAGACAATTGGGCAATATTTCCGCCAGCATGATGCGCACATCACCCATGCCCAATGTGTGACAGGCTTGCACAAATTCACGGTTCTTGAGCGCTAAGAACTCGCCTCGAACCAGACGCGCAACCGCAGGCCAAGACACTACCGTGATCGCAATCACAACACTTTCAATGGAGGGCTTCATGATAGCCACCAGAAGGATTGCGAAAATAAAGGAGGGGATTGTTTGAAACACTTCGGTGACACGCATTAAAATGTCATCGACGATCCCACCGTAATAGCCTGCAAAAGCACCAAAAATAACGCCGATAAAAACGGCAGCAAGGGTCGCAATGAGGCCGATCAACAAAGATGTTTTCGCGCCATGGGCGATGCCCGAAGCCACATCGCGTCCGATTGAATCGCTGCCCAAAAGAAAACCGTTTTCGCCAGGGGGGGACAACGGAAATTTTGAATATAAAAACGGATCACCTGGGTAAATAATATTTGCAATCGCCGCAAGGAAAATCACGCAGCACAAAATCAGTAATCCAAGCACAGCCTGACGGTTACGTGAAAACCTTTTCCAAAAATCTGCCATGTCAATTCACTTCTATTCTTGGGTCCAGAAAACAATAGATCACGTCAACGACCAAGTTGACCGCGACGACCAAGGCCGAAGAGAGCAGGAAAATGCCCAACAACAGGTTCAGATCACGTGCAAAAAGCGATTCAAAGGCGAGCATTCCCAAACCGGGCCATGCAAATACGGATTCCACGATCACCGATCCACCAATCAACGCTCCAACTTGTACCCCCGCCATTGTGACAACAGGTAAAAGCGCATTGCGAAGAACATGAACAAAGGTAATGCGCCGTTCTGTAACACCTTTGGCTCTGGCTGTAATCACATAATCCTGTCCGTATTGTTCCAGCATAGAGGCACGCATCATCCGCGTGTAAAGAGCCAGATAAAACAAAGACAACGTGATCGTGGGGAGCACCAAGTGGTGTGCTATATCTTTTACCCGCTCAAAACCCTCGTAAAACATCGCGCTGTTTTCCATCCCGCTTGTTGGAAACCAGTCGTTTTTAATAGAAAATAAAATTATCATCATCAGCCCCACCCAAAAAAGCGGCGTTGCATAGGTTATCAGCGCAAACACGCTGACCACAGAATCTTTCCATGTATTCAAATTTATTGCAGCAAAAAGCCCGAGCAGTATTCCAAAGCCGACCGCCAAAAGGATCGTGCTGACCATCAAAATCAATGTGGGCCAGAAACGGTCAATGATCAATTCTGTAACCTGCATGTCATGACGGAATGAATATCCGAGATCCAGTTGGATAACATTTTTGAGGTAAACTGCCAGTTGTACCGGTAAGGGTTTGTCCAGACCAAATTTTTTGCGCATTTCTTCCATATATTCCGGCGTTGCCGATCCGGCTTCACCTGCCAGCACGTCCACAGCGTCGCCTTCGGCCAGATTTAACAGGAAGAAGTTCAACACAACAATTGCCAGGATAATCGGAATTCCCTGTATCAGCCTACGGGAGACATAGCGGAAAATCTTGCTTGATCTGTTCATATTTGGATCATCTTTTAATGTTTAGTGCTCGATTGTTTGCATCCCAAAAGAGAAATGCAAAGCGAAAAGAAACAGAGCTGAGGCGAGCTCAGCTCTGTTTTTGAGTTATCACCTATTCAAGATAGGCGTCACCAAACGATGCATATGCACCCATCGCTGAGTCATAAGCGCCCTTGAGTTTGGTATTGTAAACTGTCAAAAACTCAAGTTCGAACAGATTTACAACAGGCATGTCATTGGCCAGAATTTTCTGGATATCAAGATAAACTGCCGCCCGCTTTTCTGCATTTGGCTCTGTCATACCCGCAGAAAGAAGCGCATCCAGTTCTGGATTGCTATAGCGAGAAGAGTTCACAAAATGCGTACCCTGACGGATCATATTGGTTCCGTAATGACGGTGGACACCCAAAACTGGATCTGACAATTGGTAGAAATAGTTGAGGTTCATCTCGAAATCATAGTTATGATAGATGCGCTTAAGCCATGTCGGCACGTCTTCGTAACGCAGTTCGACGTCTATTCCAATTTCTCCAAGCACCTGTTGAATGTACTGACCACCACGTTTCCAGTCTTCGCCGTAAGGGATCAGATCGAACATAGCCTTCATTCTGACGCCATTTGCATCTTTCGCATATCCGGCATCATCCAGAATTTTATTGGCTGCGGCGATATCCCCGTTCGCAGGATAGTTTGGCATCGCTGCATGAAGGCCTGTCGCCCCAAAGTTACTGGACAGCGCGCTTGTCGCTGGTTTTCCGTATCCAAAGAAGATCGTGTCGATCATATACTGTCTGTCGATCGCCGTGGAAATGGCACGACGGACGGCCGCGTCTGTAAACGGACCTTCCTTTGTGTTGAACTCGATCAATGCCATAGGATTGATCATTGAATAGCCATTGGTTGTGATTGAGATGTCGTCTTTTTCTTTGTTCAATCGCACGGCTTCTACATTGGAGACCGCATTATAGGCAGCATAAAGGACTTCACCCTTTTCCATTGCGGCGGCGCGGGTTGACGCGTCAGGCACAAATCTTCCAACAATTCTGTCAAGATAGGGGCGACCGTCTTTCCAATAATTCTCATTCTTATCTAGACGGATATATTGGCCTTTTTTCCATTCAACAAACTTAAAGGGACCAGTGCCGATGGGACTATTTGCCAGTTTTGCGGCTTTGATGTCTTGGCCTTCCAAATGGTGTTTGGGAACCATCGGCGACTCATAGGAGGAAAGCGCGCGAAGCATGTATGGTGCTGGATTGTCTAGATTGAAAATAGCCGTATGGTCATCCGGTGTATCAATGCTTGACACTTCTTTGAAGGAGTTTGGCCCCCGAGGGTGAACTTTTTTGAGAACATCCATGATCGTGAATTGGACGTCTTCGGACGTAAATGCTTCACCATCGTGCCATGTGACACCTTTGCGCAGCTTGAACGTTACCGTCTTGCCATCTGCGCTAACATCAACACTTTCAGCAAGCATCGGAACCATTTTGCCATCATTATCATAGTCAAACAGTCCGTCGTAAATTTTTGGACCCAAGAGGCCTATTGGACCCGACGTTGATACATATCCCGCCATCGTTGGGGGTTCCGGTTGAACGAGAAAGACCAGCGATCCGCCCGCTTGTTGGGCATGTCCCAAGCTTCCAACCATGGTAACAGCTGCGGCAGTTAAAGCAGCCTTAACGTACCTATTTAGCTTCATTTTTACTCTCCTGTTGGTTTGGATTATGTCTCAACAGTCAGTCTTATTAAGCTACGAGAGTCAATTAATTTTACAAAATAATAACAAAATGGGATTTTTTTAACTGGAATAATTCGTTGATACTGAAGGGGAATTGGTTGATTTTAACAGTAAGCTGATATCGATTTCCCCAATTCCGATATCATTGTTTGGATCAATATTTCAGGCATTCTGCTTTGTTGATCCGCGACCGAGGAGAGTTTATCGAAGCCCAATTTTCTCTAGTGAACCGCATTGTCTCCGGTGCGTCATTGAATTAAAGAAACTTTGTTTCTCAATTGGGTTAAGCGTCGAAAAGAGCTACTTTATGGCTGTATATCAGGTGGTTGAGGCCTTTCGAGGAGGCCCAGATTTAATTAAGATTGTCGGGCATCGGGGCGCACGTGGATATTTTCCTGAAAACTCACATGTTGGTTTTATTGAAACCATAAACATGGGCGTGACCCTTTTGGAATTTGACGTAGTTTTCACGTCAGATGGTGTGCCGGTCATCACACATGATCACTATTTACACGCCCCGACATTTCGTGGCCCTGATCGCGCTTTCGTAAATGCCCAGATCAAAGTGAGCGACCTCACATGGATGCAGCTTCAAGACTATGAAATTGGCGTCATGGATCAAGAGAGCCGCTACGCAAAAAGATTTCCCGCTCAGCGTCAGATTGCGGATGCGCGTGTGCCACGGCTTGTGGATCTTTTGGCTTTGGCGGCGGACCGGCAACATGACGATGTCTGCTTGATGCTAGAGATCAAATCTGATCCAGATTTTCGATCTGATCTTGGCTATCGAAGACAAATGGTGGCAACAATCATTGATCAGCTGCGCCGGTTTGGACTGGCTCAGCGCACGCTGTTGCACAGCTTTGACTGGGAATTATTGACAGAATGTCAACGGCAGGCTTCTGACATCGCAACCTCTTTCCTTACCGAATTGCCACAACTATCGGCGTCGTCGAACGATCCGACTGCATTAATCTCTCCTGATTTCTCCGGTCGGAAACGTCAGATACCGGATCTTGTCCATGATGCAGGCGGACAGCTTTGGTGCCCGTATTTTAGGGATGTCACGCGACGCGACCTGCAGCGGGCTAAAGATCTTGGCTTAGTCATCGCGGTATGGACCGTTAATGAATTCAAAGATATTGATAAGATGATATCATTGTCTGTGGATGCCATTGTGACGGATTTTCCTGATCGTGTTCAAAGTGTTTTAGAAGATCGGGGATACAATTGGCGCGCACAGTCATAGTTGCGTGTATTTCCACTAAAAGCCAAGATATTGGGTCACGTCAAACGTGGATTCCCCTTAGAAACAATTCATAAAAATTATCATAATGATTGAATATATTTCCGTTTGCCTGTGTAAAAATAAATTATGCTGCTATGGTTCCACCCAATGTTGCAAAGTCTTGGAGAATTGGCATGGGATTAAATCGGCTTGTTGTGAAAGTTTTTTCCGCCTTAATCGTACTGCTGCATTTCGTGGTCATATGTGCATTGGGCTTGGGCCTCTATTTTGAGTCTGACCCAGAAGCTGCCATGCAGCTGATTTTGCAATTTGACCTTACATTTCTTCTTGATCCTCCATTTGAGTTGATGATTGCGCTTGCATTTGTGGTCTATGTAATTTTTGTCGGTGCACTTTCGCTGCTCATTAACATGAGCCAGAGGCTCGATCAGTCAGTAAAGGTCCTGGAGGAAATCAGAGACGCAGTACAATATAATAATTCGGAAAATTATTGATACGATAAGAAAATACAGAATGTTCTAACTGAAAAAGGCGCTAAGCTAAGAGCCCGGGCAGAGGTGCCCGGGCTCTTTATTCTAATGCGTCGTTGCCGTACCTGCCTCATCAGCGCTTGATGATGAGGCAGCCTGTTCTGCAGCTTTCTCATAAGCCTCTTCATCCCAATCAACAGGCTCAGGCGTTTCAATCAGAGCATGTTTCAACACTTCTGAGACGTGTTTGACCGGAATAATCTGCAAACCTTCTTTGACGTTGTCCGGGATATCAGCGAGGTCTTTTTCGTTTTCTTCTGGGATCAAAACTGTTGTGATCCCCCCGCGCAGAGCGGCAAGAAGTTTTTCCTTAAGCCCACCAATAGCCAGTGCATTGCCACGCAGGGTCACCTCGCCGGTCATTGCGATATCCTTGCGTACAGGAATACCCGTTAGAACAGACACGATTGAGGTCACCATGGCAAGTCCCGCACTTGGCCCGTCTTTGGGTGTTGCCCCTTCCGGCACGTGGACGTGAATGTCGATCTTGTCAAACTTTGGCGGTTTGACCCCTATTTCGGGACTGATGGAGCGAACATAGGAACTCGCCGCGTCAATGCTTTCTTTCATAACATCGCCAAGCTTGCCTGTTGTTTTCATCCGTCCTTTACCAGGGAGCTTTAGCGCCTCAATGTGCAA
>Ga0181561_10004783_pt1 | contig 11621 bp, 7 predicted proteins | sample 011ome_19_FD_133760 | JGI IMG/M metagenome (GOLD analysis project Ga0181561, IMG submission 133760) | Coastal salt marsh microbial communities from the Groves Creek Marsh, Skidaway Island, Georgia - 011510BT metaG (megahit assembly) | ecosystem: Environmental > Aquatic > Marine > Intertidal zone...
AGCGATTACAGGCCACCCGACTTTGCTCAGGATCGAGATATAGTCGAAAAGAAACAGGCATTTTATGCCTATTTGATACCAAAAATAGACCAGGCGAATCGAGAAATTACGCGAGAGCGGCAATGGCTGTTGAACTTTAAAAACCGCATCGAACATAGCCGCAGGCTGCAGTCGAAAAAACCACAGAAGCCAGACTCAACTGCAGGGGCGACTCATGAAGCCTCTCAACGCGTCGATGCCAGCTTTGACACGGAAGAGCTGACCGCGCTGGCGCGTCTGGGCAAACGGTATAACCTTGCAGTCGATACGCGTAATTTTGACGGGCTAGACGCCCAGATTCAGCAACTGCTGCTGCGGGTTGATGTGGTACCCGCGTCTCTGGTGCTCGCTCAGGCCGCAAAAGAATCTGGTTGGGGATCTTCGCGATTTGCTCGAGAAGGCAACAACTTTTTTGGCATCTGGTGCTTTTACCCAGGCTGTGGCATGACGCCTGAACGCCGTGATGCCGGCCGTCGCCATGAAGTCGCGATGTTCGATACCGTGGAGGAAAGTGTGCGTTACTACCTTAGAACCATTAACAGCCATGCCGCCTATGTTCAGCTTCGGCAGATTCGTGCGGCTGCACGCAATAACAACCAGCCCTTTGGCGGCGAGCAGCTGGCCCCTGGATTATTGCGCTATTCAGAGCGTGGTTTGATGTATGTGAACGAAATTCAGTCCATGATTCGCACAAACCGACTCCAGCGATTTACTCGGCAATACAGTATCTAGGGTCTTTGGTCTAGAAGCTTTGGTCTAGAAGCTTTGGTCTAGAAGCTTCGGTCTGGGGTCTTGAAAAGCCCGTCTTCGACAGACCCAAACCTCTGTGGAACGCGCTGTTTTACCGCCAGCTACCGATCCTCTCAGGTCTGGTTGATTACCAGACCAGCGCCTGCGACCGCGCGGCAAATATGAATATCTGCCTGCAGACCTGTCGCCGCGAAATAGCCTTGAGTGACCTGTGTAACGACAGCTTGCACCAGGTGCTTGGGTACCAGCGCGACGACACAACCGCCAAAGCCCCCGCCGGTCATGCGCACGCCACCGGCCTCGCCCACCGCGCTTTTAATGAGCGCCACCAGCTGATCGATGGGCGCTACTGTGATTTCAAAGTCATCTCGCATAGAAGCATGCGAGTCTGCCATCAGTTTCGCCATGGCCTGCAGATCACCGCCATTCATCGCTGCTTCGGCCAGCAGTACGCGAGCATTCTCGGTCACAACATGTCGAGCTCGGCGCCGAACCAGCGGAGCCAGCTTCGAGTCCTGCGCCGCAAAGGCAGCAACACTGACGGCACGTAACTGGTCGACACCCAGTTGTTCTGCGGCCGTTTCACACTGCTGTCGACGGCTATTGTACTCGCTGTCTACCAGCCCACGACGAACATTAGAATTGACGATCAAGACCTGCGTGTCCGCTGGCAATGCAACAGGTCTGGCGTCCAGCGTCTGACAGTCTATGAGCAGCGCGCGTTGATCCAGCGCCATAGCGGAAATATATTGATCCATAATGCCACACTGGCAGCCAACAAATTCATTCTCCGCGGCTTGACCCAACAGTGCCAGATCGAGCATTGATGCCGGCCATGCAAACAAGGTCTTGAAAGTCAGCGCCAGCGCCATCTCCAATGACGCAGAGGAACTCAAGCCGGCGCCCTGGGGCACATTACCGGTAACAACAATATCCACACCCGCCAAGGGATAACCACGGGCCTTGGCACAGAAGATCAGGCCTCGAACATAATTGACCCAGTCTCGTTCCTCATCTCTGACCTGTGGTGCCTGAACATCAAACTCATCGACCTGATCATAATCCACCGCAACGACTCGCAGCCGATTGTCTGTTCGAGGCGCTGCACTCACTACCGTGTAGTAATCGATCGCACACGGCAGCACAAATCCGCCATTATAATCTGTATGCTCTCCGATCAGATTGACTCGACCTGGAGCCTGCACCGTCAGGCTTGACGGGTAACCAAAATGGTTGGCAAAGCGCTGTTCAGCAATCGCGACCAGGGTTTTCATGGGTTACCTTTTTGGCTGTAATGTTGATCACTCTGATCCCTGAGTCGGGCCGCCGCTTGCTCTGGCGTCAGGTCACGTTGTGCCTCTGCCAACATTTCATAGCCAACCATAAATTTCTTCACAGACGCCGAACGCAGCAATGGCGGAAAGAAATGTCCATGAAGTTGCCACGCCGAGTGATCAGCTTGAGTAAAGGGCGCGCCATGCCAGCCCATAGAATAGGGAAAAGCGCACTGAAACAAATTGTCATACCGAGTGGTTAATTGTTTGATGACCGTCGCCAGATCTTGACGTTGGACCTGATTCAGCTGCGGCAGCTGCTGCACCGAAAACAGGGGGAGCAGCAGAGTTTCGAATGGCCAGGCCGCCCAAAAAGGCACGACAGCCAGCCAATATGCCGATTGCACGACGACCCGCTCCGCGAGATCTACCTCACGTCGCGCATAGTCCAACAACAAGGATCCCCCCTGTTCTCGCGCGTACTTGACTTGTTGAGCCTGTTCTTTTTCGACCTCAGTGGGAATAAAGCTATTCGCCCAGACCTGCCCATGTGGGTGTGGATTCGAACAACCCATCACTGCACCTTTGTTTTCAAATACCTGAACCCACGGATAATCCTGACCCAGGACTTGAGTCTGCTCACACCAGGCATCGACCACTCGTTCCAGGTTTTCCTGACTCAGCTCCGGCAAGGACTTACTGTGATCCTTTGAAAAGCAAATCACTCGACTGACACCGCTGGCAGCCGCCATTCGAAACAAGGGGTCGGCAGACTCAATCGCCGGCGAGTCTGCGAGCAGTGCGGGGAAGTCATTATCAAAGACAAATATCTGATCAAAATGCGGATTCTGAGCCCCTGTTACACGGGTATTGCCGGGGCACAGAAAACACGCCGGATCATAGGCCGGCCCACTGACGAAGCGGGTCTCTTCCTGCTGACCCAGCCAGGGTCTTTGCGCCCTGTGAGGAGACACCAGCAACCAGTCGCCCGTGAGCGGATTGTAGCGTCGATGCGGAATGTCTTCACCAAGTCTGAGGCCTTCGGCTTCGGGACTAGATGTAGTGCTTTCAGTTACCGTTTCAGTTTCCGTTTCACTATCGCTGGCACCGTCCTGATTAGGGAAGCCCATCAAACTTTCTCCAACTTCATGATTGCTCCCGCGTTTGCTGTTCGCATTGCGGCCGGGAAAGACCGATAATACCGAATCTTCACTGACATTAGCAGTCTGGTTCGACTTTATGCTGACGCCAACCGACAACACGCCACCCATTGATACGCCGCTCTGGCGGCCTTCGGCCAGCCGAATCAAAGCATCACAGCTGATGCAGTTCCAGCAAGGGCTCGGCATGCCTGATCTGAGTTATTCGGCATTTCATGAATGGTCAGTACTGCAGCCAGGGTTATTCTGGAACGCCGTTTGGGACTATGCCGGCATCATCGGCAGCAAAGGCGTTGATGACTCGAGTTCACCTCGTGTGCTGATCCACTCGACAAAGATGCCAGGCGCACAATTTTTTCCCGACGCACGTGTAAACTTTGCCGAAAATTTGCTGCGCGACCAGGCAGATGGCATTGCCTTGATCAGCCGCCTTGAAACTGGCCGGCGTCGGCAAATCAGCCATGCTGAGCTGCGCCAACAGGTCGCCAGCCTGGCCAATGCGCTGCGCGCCCTGGGCATCGAGCCTGGCGATCGAGTCGCGGCTTTGCTACCCAATATCATAGAAACTGTGGTGATCATGTTAGCGACGACGAGCTTAGGGGCTGTCTTTACCTCCTGCTCACCTGACTTTGGCGAGAACGGTGTGTTTGACCGCTTCAGCCAGACTACGCCAAAGATTCTGTTTGCCGCAGACGGATACTTCTACAACGGCAGAACCATCGACAGTCGCGCCATCGCGGTGGCGTTGGGCGAGCGTATAGACGCCATTCAACAGGTCATTATGATCAAGGTGATCGGCCAGGACTCGGTTGACTTTCCATTGCCTGAAAACTGTCAGGACTACGAAACTGTACTTCAAGACTTCGCTACGACGAGATTGACTTTCAATCGAGTCGGCTTTAATGATCCGTTGTACATCCTGTATTCTTCCGGCACCACTGGTACACCAAAATGCATAGTTCACGGTGTTGGCGGCACCCTTCTGCAGCATATGAAGGAACATAAACTCCATGTCGATCTGCGACCTGGCGATCGGCTGTTTTATTACACTACTTGTGGCTGGATGATGTGGAACTGGCTGATCAGCGGCCTGGCGAGTGGTGCAACCCTTGTGCTCTACGACGGTTCACCCACCGCACCCAGTGTGACGAGTCTCTGGGAACTGGCTGAAGAAGAGGAGATCTCGGTATTTGGCACCAGCGCTCGCTACTTAGCCAGCTTGGAGAAGCTTAACTTCAAACCAGCCGATCATTACGCGCTGCCAAAACTGCAGACGATCTTATCTACCGGCTCACCCTTATCGGCAGAAAGCTTTCGTTATGTTTATCGGGATATCAAAACTGACGTCTGCCTGGCCTCTATCTCGGGAGGTACCGACATTATCTCCTGTTTTGCTTTGGGTAACGTTTGCCTGCCGGTCTATGCGGGGGAACTGCAATGCGCAGGCCTGGGCATGGATGTTGATGTCGTGAATGAAAAGGCCGAACCCATTCTTGGCGAAAAAGGTGAATTGGTCTGCCGGCGGCCCTTTCTCGCCATGCCGACCGGATTCTGGCAGGACCCTCAAGGGGAAAAATATCACGCGGCTTACTTCGAGCGGTTTCCAGGCCTCTGGGCTCAAGGTGATTATGCCGAGAAGACTTCCCACCAGGGCTTTATCATTCACGGCCGATCTGATGCTGTGCTGAACCCTGGCGGGGTCAGGATTGGTACTGCCGAAATTTATCGTCAGGTAGAAAGGGTTCCACAGGTCCTGGACGCCCTGTGTGTTGGCCAACAATGGCAAGGCGATATCCGAATTATTCTCTTTGTTGTACTAAGACCCGGCGTGAGCCTTGACCCAACCCTAAAGCAACACATAGCGACGGTCATTCGCACCCATGCGACGCCTCGACATGTGCCCGCAAAAATCCTTCAGGTAGCAGATATACCCAGAACCATATCTGGCAAGATCGTTGAATTGGCTGTGCGTAATGTGATTCATGGACTGCCTGTCACAAATACGGATGCTCTCGCCAATCCGCAGACGCTTAAGTACTTTCAGGATCTTGACGAGCTGAAGCAATAACGCGACTCAGGCCTGACGAGCCTAGACTCACTCGCTGACTGCGTCTTTTTTTTCGCCCGAGCCGAAGTGTCGATTGCTGGGCTTTCGATTGCTGGGCTTTCGATTGCTGGGCTTTAAGGCGCGACTCGAGCGCATGCCAGCGGCCAATCCCCGGCACCTTATATCCCAGCACCTTATATGCCAGCTCCATAAACCCCAGCGCCTTAAGTGATACATATCAAGGCATTCACCACTGCAGTTTCCAATAATAGGCAGGTCTTTCGTTCAACACCAAGCTCTTCAACAACAAGCTCTTCAACAACAAGCTCTTCAACAACAAGCTATTCACCACTAACCAAGGTACTTAACATTCTCACAGTGTCTGACTCGACGAATATTTTCCTGCCGAACGTCTTACCACTTTCACGATCAGCTCAGCCCTGTTCCACTCAGCCCTGCCTGTACTTACATCTCAACAGCGGCTGCATCTCCAGCTATATCGGCTACACCTTGGTCAGCGCATTGTTCAGATTACTGCGCCGGCTGGGCCCCGGCCTTGTTGGGTTGATGTTGGCCGCCGGCAGCACAGCTGAGGCACTGGACTGCGGCGCTTGTCATCCCGCACAGAAGAACAATCTAGGCTTCAAACACGCAGCCAAGCAGCTCAGCTGCCAGCAATGCCATGGCGATAGCATCGAACACCTGAAAGACCCTCGACAAGCGCCTTCCCTGCCTTTTTCAGCCGATCGCTTTCGAAGGGATCAACAAAATCAGATCTGCCTTAACTGTCATAACGATAGCGCTCGACTCGGCTGGTCCTTCAGCGCTCACGCTTTGGCGGACGTGCAGTGCACTGACTGCCATCAGCTGCACCAGCCAGCCGATGAGGTTATGCAGCCCCAGACCCAGACCAAAATCTGCGCCGGTTGCCATCAGGATATCAAGGCCCAGCTAAACTACCCGCACCGCCATCCAGTCCTGGAGGGTCAGGTCGCCTGCAGTGACTGTCATGCTGCGCATGATAATGCCGCGGCTCATGGCCTTAAAACGACGAACCCCACCGACACCTGTATAGCCTGTCATCCGGAGACCCGCGGACCCTTTTTGTTTGAGCATGATCCAGTCACCGAGGATTGTGGCCTGTGTCATCAACCACACGGTTCAACTATCGAATCCCTGTTAGTCGCCCGCAGCCCATTTCTCTGTCAGCAGTGTCATATGGCCAGCGGTCATTCCAGTCGACTGAACGATGGCACGGCCCTGGCTGCAACTAGCAGTAATCTGCTTGCCCGCGGTTGCAGTAATTGTCACAGCCAGGTTCATGGTTCGAACCATCCTGCTGGCGCGCGCTTAACGAGATAGATGATGCCGATTCCCTTCAACGGATCGGCTCTGCTAACTGCCTGTTTATTGACGACAGCAGTCGCCGTATCCGCAGAATCTGTCGATTCAAACGAAGGGCGTCTAGCGCTACGCTGGACCTGGCTCAGCCGAGACAACTACACCCTGAACCCATACCAGCGAGTGGGCGGTCACGGCAACCACCTGGGGATTGACTTGCAGCTTCACTCTCAAGGGTCGAGGCGCGGTTTAACCACAACCCCGAACTGGACAGTAGAAATGCAGAACCTGGGGTTGCCAGCACTGGCGGCAAGATTCTCCCTCGACACGCTCGACTCGCTGGCATTGAACATCAGCTACCGCGAGATCACTCAGCAACACAATAACGCTGGCCTGACGCCCTTTACTGGCACTGATCACCTGGTGCTGCCGGCGCACTGGCGGTCAAGTAGCCGATCCGAGGACTTCAACCCTGAGCTGTTTACTCAGCCTCTGAACCCAGCGCTCATGCGGCGCAACCTGCGCCTGGATCTGAGCCAGCCCATCATGGCTGGCTGGAAGGTCAACGCGCAGGTCGAGCTAGAAAGAAAGACCGGCACCCGCCTGACAGGTATGGCCATCTACACCAATGCCGCCAATCCCCATGGGGCGCTGCTACCCACGCCCGTTGATCAAGCATCACTGATCTACGGCCTGAAGGTTGAGTACACTGGTACTGGCAGCGTTTTCAGCCTGGGTTACAACTTCAACCGGTTTGACAACCATTATCATCGGCTAACTTGGCAGAATCCTTTTCTCAGTGGCCTCGGCCCTGGGTTTGACTATCCAGACGGCACAGGCTCCTACGCCAGCGCCCCCGACACTGACAGCCACCAATGGCTGCTCAGCGCGGGCCGGCAGCTAACCCATAATATCCGTATTAGCCTGGATGGCAGCGCAACCAAAACACGGCAAAACGATGATCTGGTACAGGCAGCAGAAGCCGGTTTCTCGCCACCGGAGGCGAGGCTGCCGCTGACTCGACTAAATGGTGGACTCGCCAATAATACCCTAAGCCTGGCGCTGCAAATCCAACCATTGCAGCGAGTCGCGGTAAATTTTCGCTACGGATTTCGGCAGCGCGAGAACACGCTGGACCGTCTTGCCTGGCCCCTGCTTCGCGGAGATGGCAGCGATTCAACGGATACAGATCCGACGATTTATAATCGGCCACTGAATCTTGAGCAAGACAGCTATCGAGTCGATGTTAACTGGCGCGCGAAAAACCGCAGCCGAATTCAACTGCGTTATGACTATCTTCGCACCGCACGAAATTATGCGTCGGTCAATATCACACGCGAGGATAGGTATGCACTGACTGTGCAGCTGCCCGCCTCTGCCCGAGTTAAACATCGCCTGAGCCTGACCCGAGTAGATCTGGCGGGTTCTACCTACGAGTGGTCCAGGGCTTTTTTTCAGACGCTGAATATTCATCTCATCAACCAGCTGCCAAACAACCAACGATTCGCTAACCATCCGCTACTGCGTCAGTACAGCCTTGCAAATCAGGAGAAGACCGGTATTGACTGGCTCACTAGCTATCAGCCAACCACGGCCTGGACTCTGCATTTCAAAGGCGAGACTCAATTCGTAAACTTTGACAAGAGCGAACTCGGCTTGACCGACGTGCATGATACCCACTTCAATCTCAGCACCAATTATCAGCATTCGGTGCGCCTCAATAGCTCTGGCTGGATAGATTATCGCGTTCAGCAACGGCGTCAGACGGGCCGCGACTTTCTCGGCGGTATCAACAAGCCCGCTAACATCCGCACACCACCCTACCCTCAAGGCAGCGACCCGACACGCAATTATGAGACCGACCAGAGCAACGCCACGATCGGTGTGGGAGCGAGTGTCGAGTGGCAGTTTTCTGAGCGTCTGTCACTGAGCTTCGACTACAGCTGGCTGCATGATGAAGAGACATTTGGACTAGAGACGGCTGGCGCGCGTGATCTCGAAGGCAGCGACTTGCCGACTATTATTAATCGACTACACAGTATCAAAAGCCTGCTGCGCTTCGAGCCGCGCCAGGCGCTGCAGTTAACCCTGGAACATCAGTATCTGCGATTGGCGGATAACAACTGGCAATGGCAGAACGTCAGCCTGGACACGCTGAGCCGAGTGCTCGGCACCGGTCAGCGCAATCCAAATGACTTAGTCCATCAACTGACACTGGGTTTGCACTATCGCTTCTAGGAGACCGATAACGTGAAGATTAAATGCACAGTCGCCCATCACCCTCTTGATCAGTCCTGTTTTATGGGACGAGTTCGCTCACTGGCAACCGGGACGCTGTTGTGCCTGGTACTCTCCGGGTGCGGAGGTGGCGGTGGCGGCGTCGCTGCACCCCAGGCGAGTCCCGGTCCCATTGCGCCCAATGGCCCCATAACGCCAGCTGAGCCATTCCCCGCACCAGACAGGCCAAACGAATATGTCAGGGCACAGCAGGTGAGCGCAACGATTACTGCGGTACACATCAATTCTTCGCCGGCTGTCGACTTCACTCTGGTCGATGGGCTTGGTATTGGACTGACTGGCCTGACCTTAGCCAATGTCAGGTTCCATATAGCCAAACTGGTCCCAGGCGCTAGAGGCGACAGCAGTTACTGGCAAAGCTATCTGAATCGCTCGGCAGAACCTCGTGTCAATCCCGGCAATCCGGTCGCGATTCAGGCTACCGCCGAACGGGATGGCAGCCTGACCGATCATGGCGATGGCACCTATACCTACTTGTTCAAAACGGATATCACCCGGGTCACGACTCCGCTGGCGGTGAGCTACGAGCCACTGCTGACGCACAGAGTCGGCATTCGACTAACCGGCGGCCCTGTCAGTAACACCAGCTTTGACTGGATTCCTGCAACCCAATCAAACACGGGTCTGGCACATCGCGATATCGTCGCCAATGACAGCTGCAACAGTTGTCATGGAACACTGACGGCGCACGGGGGTGGATACACCGACATGCAATTGTGTGTGCTCTGTCATAACCCTGTGTCGACTGAACCTAATTCGAGTGCCAGTCTGGACTTTAAAGTGATGATTCACAAAATTCATCAGGGGCATCAGCTGCCAAGCGTGATCAATGGCGGAAAGTACCAGCTTTATGGATTTGGCGATCGTCTGATCGACTTCAGCAACATCGTCTTTCCCCAGGACAACCGCAACTGCGGCACCTGTCACGCTGGCACCGCAACGCAGGACGCCAAGATACATACGGCAAGCCTGACCCGCGACGGCGATAACTGGGCCGAAGTACCTTCACAACAAGCCTGCGGCGCCTGCCACGACAACCTGGATTTTACGACGCATTTTGGCGACCAAGTAGATAACAGTGGCTGTCAGAGTTGCCATAGCTCGACAGGCATTGCCGGCACTGTCGCCAGTGATCATTACAATGAACGGGTCGAAGGCACCGCTCGATTTGCCCTTCGAGTGCATTCAGTCACTCACACCGCACCCGGTCAAAATCCGCTGATCACTTTCTCACTGACGAACCCACAAACCAACAATGAAGCCATCGAGATGACCAGCACCAGGATCAATCGACTGAGAGCTGCCCTTGCCTGGCCTACCACCGACTTTAGCAACGACGGCGCAGCGAGCCCCAACTACAGCCGAACAGATGCGCCAAGCCTGGCAGTGCCTCTGGGTAATGGGCGCTACTCGCTGACCGCCGCCACCGCGATACCCACCACAATCACGGGCAGCGGCATGTTGATCTTCGAAGGTCGATTCAACGGCAGCGAAGCACTGATTCCTTTGGTCACGACCCCCACCTGGTTCGCGATCACAGACTCGATTCCCAAGCCTCGGCGGCAACTGGTCAGTACCGAGAAATGCAACGCCTGCCATGGCCTCACCGCAGCCCATGGAGAAAATCGAGCTGATCCTCAAGCAGGCTGCCAGGGTTGTCACAACCCCAGGCTCGCCACCGACAACAAGGAGTCCCTGGATTTCAAGCGCATGATCCACGGCATTCACGCCGCTGGCTTTCGCCAACAACCCTTATTGTTGGATGCACACCTCTACAGTCAGGCGACAGTCCAGTATCCGGGTAATCTGGCGGCTTGTGACGCCTGTCACATCGATGACTCTTATGCTCTACCACTGGCGTCCGGCGTCCTCGCTTCAACCTATGACAGTGGCACTGAGATCGATAACTATGCTGATGATCTGATGATCTCGGCGACAACCTCTGTTTGCAGCAGCTGTCATGACAGCGACCTGGCAGGCTTGCATATGGAGCAAAATGGGGCTGACTACTTCGCAAGCCAAGCTTCGGCTAATCGCGAGTCCTGTTTGATCTGCCATGGACCAGGCCGCATCAGTGATGTCGCCAGGGTTCACGGGCTCACAACGGATTAGCGAGCGGATCCAGCCAGACTTACGCGGATTTGCCCTGACGGCCACTGGACGCTTGAAGTTGATATATATCACTCTCAACCCATCCAGAGCCCCTTAGAGTAGGCCTGTCAGCAGCTAACCGGGGTCCTCCTGTATGTCATGGCTTGCGAAGAGTGCTCGCTTGATCTGGCGCCATGCCGGCGTGCTGTCCATCGGGGTGTTTTCAGGTGCCATTATGACGATTGGTTTTCACTGGAGCCTGGAAGTCACCAGCACCGAGTCTTTTTGTATTTCCTGCCATGAAATGCGGGACAACGCCTTTGCGCTAAGTCAATCTACGACACATTTCAGCAACCGCACCGGCATCCATGTCACTTGCGCCGACTGCCACGAACCTCGAGGTTTTACGGCACGTATTGCTCGAAAGATTGAGGCTGCGCGAGAGGTCTATCATACGTTGCTGGGTACTATCGACTCGCCAGAAAAATACGCTCAACGCCAACCGCTCATGGCACAAAGGGTTCGAACCCGGCTGTTGAATTCAGACTCTGCTGTTTGTCGAAGCTGCCATCAAAACATGAACTTGTCTCAACAGTCGGCCCTCGCGCGCAGCGTGCACAG
>Ga0181561_10004784_pt1 | contig 11619 bp, 5 predicted proteins | sample 011ome_19_FD_133760 | JGI IMG/M metagenome (GOLD analysis project Ga0181561, IMG submission 133760) | Coastal salt marsh microbial communities from the Groves Creek Marsh, Skidaway Island, Georgia - 011510BT metaG (megahit assembly) | ecosystem: Environmental > Aquatic > Marine > Intertidal zone...
GCCGTTTGTCGTATTTATGTGTGTGGCGTGGGATGCCGCAGCACAACGTCTTGGTCGCCGAAGCCCATGGTTCGACATACGCCCGGGTTACTCCCGAACTCTTCGAATCCTTGCGGTGGTGTCCCTCGCAGTGGCTATCGTGCACATTCTTGAAATGGGTCGGGCCGTAGGTGAATGGGCTGTTCAGACGGGCTTATTCTCGTGAACCGCTGGGCGGTTGCGTTGACTGCGACCCTTGTCGGGGCGATGTTCTCCCTGGCTTTCACTGCGCCCCAAGAGTCTCGTGCGGTGGAGATATCAGAGATTGGTGAGCGTGCCTTTGAGGATGTGACGACTTGTCTCACGTCGGGTCGAGAAAAAGCACTTAATGTCCACTACCTCATTGACCAGTCGGGGAGCCTGAGCTGGACCGATCCTGAGCTCGCGCGAGTTGACATCCTAGAAAACAGCGTCTCTGAATTGGGCAGTTTTGTTGAACAGGGAGTCGTTGTCCACGTTGCGGCGACAGGTTTCGCTAATGGTGCTCAGATTCTTCAGGATTGGACACAGGTTCAAGACCGATCGGATGCTGCGTCGATGGGCTCAAGACTTGGAAGCGCAATCCTGCAAGTGTCGCAAGCATTTGCGGGAAGTACAGACTGGGAACAAGGCCTTCTAATCGCAAAGAACTCTCTCAATCAAGCCCCGGAGGGTTGCTCGATGCTCATCTGGTTCACCGATGGAGCAATCAATCCTTCGGATGGTGACGTGTTTCGCAGCCTCGAAGCACTCTGTCAGCCAGGGATCGCCTACGACGCGATTCCGAGCGGGAACGGACCCTTCGGCCTGATGCAAGAGTTTCGCGAGGCTAATGTTCCTGTGTTTGGGGTGCTCCTCAACAACGAGGAAAGCTCTCTCGCAAGATATCAACTCGACTACCCGGGACAAGCTAGCGATCGCTTGGCGGAGGATCGCTGGTTCATGAGTTTTCTCCGACCCATTGTTGAGGGGGTCGGGACCATCCCTGAAAGTCAGGCATACGGTGAAGCGCTCGCTGGAGGTGAATTGCAGTGTGGTGAATTGGCGACCAACGGGTTTGCACCTCCCGGTCAAGCGAATGGTGCATTCATTGATGCCGCTGACCCAGTAGCGCTTGCGTTCCAGTTCCTCCGTATTGGTGGCCAAATATCGGGAGGTAAGGGCACTCCGATCGTTGATGGCTCGTTTGTTGTGCCTCAGGGAACGGCTGGCTTCCAGGTCATAGTGAGTAGCAACGACTGGGCACTTGCGGGACCCGAGGGATCGGAATTTGTCGCATCGTCGGCCAACGTGGGTTCTGCGGTGGTCGATGAGAGTGGCGGAGCGGTCAAAATCAACGTACGCGTTGGAGATGACGACGACCTGGTGGGACAGTGGAGTCTCGACACCTCAGCCCAGTACGCAGAGTTGTTCATCTTCACAGGTCTCACGCTGGAACTTGATCGAGATCGAGTCAGCACCATCCTGAGCGACTTTGACAACACTCTCACCGGTCGCGTTGTGAGGACCCAAGAGTTCTCTGATTTAGCGATTGACCTCGGTCGCTATCCCTCCTCAAACTTCTCGGTAAGCGTTCTTGAGGACGGAGTTCTTGTTCAACGGGACACCTCGATCGAGACAACACCTGAGGGCCAGTTCAAGATAGAGAGGTTCAACCCGGGAACTCAGTCAGGTGAACTGCAGCTGTGGCTGACTCTGTCGCTGGGTCCCGACTTCCAGGACATCACGAGCCAGTTCTCCCTTGCGATTGTGGACAAGACCGCGCTGGCGACGCCCGCGAGCGATGTTATTGTGCTCTCCCCGCTTGAGGGTCCGCAGGGCGTGGCTGCTGGATCGCTGGTGATTACCGGGCCCAACGTGTCAGATGCGTCGACATTCTGTATTGCAGCTAACCCGCTACGACTCGACGATGCACAGTCGAAGGCAGATCAGCCGGTAGATAGGCTTGGCGATTTTGCATGGTCCTTCGTTGGACTCACGGCTGGTGGCTCGTCAAACTGTGTAGAGATTCAACGTGACCAGTCGGTGACGGTCCTCATCGAAGCCAGAAACCCATTACAGGCCAATTCCTCGGTTGTGTCGACCTGGCAGGTCACGAGCACCACCGCCGGCACTGCAGCGAGTTTTGATGCACCCATCACGATCGAGTTTGAATCCACGACCCAGTCCAACACCGCCGTGGAGATTGCCGCGATAGTTCTGCTGTTGGTCCTAGGCCTACTTCTACCCCTCTTGGTTATGTGGCTCATCAACTTGGCGCTCACTCGGTTCCTTCCGGTGGAGAGCATGATGCGAGCATCGTTCCCTGTCACCGTTGAGTCGACGGGTTTGACGCCTCGGATTTTGGATCGCCGGGGCGAATCTGCGGGTTCTCTCATCACCGTTGATCCCGATGATTTCCGCAACGTCATGGATCAGCCTGCCTCTCGCGAATACGAGACTGGCTTGGGATCGGCGAAGGCGAAAATCCCCCTGTTTCCTCTGGCGCCTACCTGGTATCAATGGGAGGCGCCGCAAGGGCATCGCGTCTTGACTGTTTTTGACGGCGGATCCACGACATCGAAAGAGTTTGATTCCGGTCGCGCTGCGGAAATCTCGCCAAACATGTCAGACAACTGGGCTCTCATCATTCCCGATTCCGAGCTAGCAGAGGACAAGTCCGAGGTATCCGCAGAACTTGTCGTATTCTCGCGCATGTCAAACCTTCCCGACTACCAGAAGCGACTGCAGGAAATCTCGATGAAACCGGGGCTTTCTGACCGAATTACTGCGCTTCGCGCGGCAGTGGCTGCAGACGTAGGCGAGTCTGATAACCCGGAGTCTGGGGTTACTGCCCCAGCCCCCGCAATTCCTGAGGGGTTTACATCTTCCCCATCCTCCGCAACACTGGATGGACCGCTCGATCCTCCGAAGCCTCCGACGTCAGGGCCTCTGGCCCCACCTCCACCTCCACCTAGTTAGTCCCTGGAAAGTAAAGGAAGAAACATGTTGCGTCCATTCTTAGTTGTCGGTATCGGCGGCTCAGGGGGAAAAACTGTTCGAGCTGCTCGTCAGGCTCTGAAGTACAAACTCGATCAACACGGTTGGGATGGTGGCTGGCCCGAAGCGTGGCAATTACTGCAGATTGATAGCCCCACCACCCCCGATGGACTTGAGTTTCCGGCGCCTCTGCTTCCTCAAGAGGATTATCTATCCCTCGTTCCCAGTGGTGTGGGCTACAAAGTGGTGCACGACAAGATTATTCAAGGTCTTGGAACCAAGCAATCTCAAGAAGTGTCTCGGTCTTTGCCTTCTCCAGCCGAAGTCAAGGTCCCCATTCAATTAGGTGCTGGAGCTTTTCGCGCCGTCGGTCGGACTATTGCGGCTGCGGCGATGAAGGACATTTATGCAAAAGTTCAAGACTCTCTCAACCGTATGACGTCTGGGACTGCTGATTCAGAACTGAAGGAGTTATCGCGCCTATTCGGTGCCCAGGTCGTTGGCTCGCCGGACCCGACAGTGATCATTATTTCTTCGGTCGCAGGTGGATCGGGTGCAGGGATGTTCATCGATGTTGCTGAAGCAATTAAGGCGGCAATCGGTAGTGAACCTTGGGCACACAATAGTTTTTCCCTCTTGTTCGCACCCGACGTGTTCGCAGGGCTCGGCCAGTCGAGGCTTGCCGCCATGGTTCCAAATTCCATGGGCGCCTTGGCTGAGCTCGTTTCTGGTTTTTGGCGGAACACTCCAACTGAGGGAACTCTTGCGATGTACAAGCGACACGGTCTCAATGTTCCGCAGAGCCCGAAAGCGAAACTGGGTCCGGCCTATAACTACATAATCGGCCGGAAGAATTCAAAGGTTTCTTTTGGCGATCAAGCCGATCTATACAAAGCCCTGTCAAACAGCCTTGCCGCGTGGATGACAGATGTGAAGATTCAGGATGATTTGTCGGCCTATGCGGTCGCAAATTTCGACAACACCTCTGGGCAAACAAAGGACTTTTCAAACCTCAGAAATGTGGGAGGCGGGCTGCCGCTCTCTTCATTTGGTTTCGCTCGAGTTTCTCTAGGGACAGACAAATTCTTCGAGTACGCAGCTGAGCGTATGGCGAAGCAAACTCTGAAGACGCTTCTGAGTCAACACACATCGACAGACCCCGATCTCAAGGAGAAAAAGGAAGACCAGTGGGTTGAGCACTTCACAAACTTGAATGAAGGCGCATTCATTTCCGACTCAGGTCTTGACGAACTCACAGAGGCCAACAATCAAGTCATAGAGGCTCTTGCTCCAGATACCACTGAGCTGCAAACGCGCCTCAAGAGCGCCATAAGCTCTGCGGTCAGCAGTGGAATGCCGAAAGGGGGGCACAGTTTCGAAAAGTGGGTTGCCCTCATTACCAATGCTTTCGAGGTTAATCTTCCTGGGCTGCTTGATGATGTCAGCAAGGCGAGACGTGAAAAAGGTAGGGCTTGGGTAGAGCGAATGCCAGACCACGTCATTGCTTTGGTCTCAAAGACGATGTCGCAGCAAGGGCTTGCAGTGACATCCAAATTGGTTGATCGCCTTATTCAACAGGTCAGAGCTGCCGCCGATGAGTTATTGCAGGAGCGCACAACCCATCTGCGAGATGCCAGCCAGATAAGTCACACCGTGTCCCAAGCTATGGGGCCTGCATCATCGATGAACGCGATTCCGCCGAATCATCCCACGGTAGCTAACGCACTTCACCAGGCAGAGCTTGCGTTTTTCTGGGCGGCAATGGGTGACCTTAAGCAGAGCGCGAGCGAACTGATGATTGACTTTGCTGACAACTTTCTCGAGCCACTCGCAATGACGCTCTCGAGAGGGTTTGTGGCACTAAGAAACTCCACAAGTGACCCGAAGCTCCCGGACAACACGCAGAATCCTTTTGCCGGATGGCCCGATTTCACTCAGAAGTCTGTCGGTAGCCATTTTCTGCCGGCCCCGAATGAATCGATGCTCATTGATATCAAGGACTTTCCGGCCGAATTCGATTCGCTTGTCGAACAGACAGTCAATGACCCGTCAGTAACCGCAGCTCGAATTGTCATCGACGAAGTGCTTATGGGAAGTAAGTCCGAGGAGGTCGCGAAGCTTCAAGAAAAACAACAATGGAACGTGTTGGAGCTCAAGCAGATTTGGATTCCCAAGAATCGTCATTACCAGCTCCGCCAGGCGGCTAACCAGCAAGCGGCATTCAGTTTAGTAACCGACCATATGCAGTACCTGGAATTCGCGAAGAAGTGGATAAAGGTCCCTGGTCGGGCATTCAGAGCCTTCATGGATCAGACTATTCCGAGTTACTTGAATGCTGGTGGCAACCAAGCTCTCCAGAGCGAGCGTTCCAAACGTTTCCTTGGGGCACTCAATGTAGCTCTCCAATCATCTGGTCCCTTGGTGGACATCGATGCGACGCTGCTTGCGGCGACGCATGAAAAAGTTGGAGTTAGCGCCAGGTGCTCGGGAATTCCCATTGACCGTTCCGACACAATGAGGGCGGCAATTGACACACTTCTGGTTGATAACGGGCATGACCCTAAGTCGGGTTGGTACACAGAAGATGCCGGGAAAGCTGCAACTACGAAATCGATAGAAATCGTGTCTCAGATGGAGAGCTCGATGAGCCCAATTCCATTTGCATCTCTGATGGACCCAATTCTCCAGGAATGGAGCAAGGCAAGCTCGGATTTTCAGTCCCGTTCGACTTTCATGACGTGGCGTCGGGGCAGAGGACTTGCGGAAGCGATTCCTGCGCACCCTTTGCAATGGCAAACAATGCTGACGGGATGGTTCATAGCTCGGTTGCTTAATCTCTTGGAGAATGACAAATCAGACCCTTCATACAAGGAGAAGGGACCTCGAGTTAGCATTTGGTCTTCTCCAGCCGAAGGAATGGTTGATTTCCCGTTCCCGCTGCACTCTGCGCACATCACAACAAATGTTGATGATTTTCCAGCAGTTGTCCTCGATTCTCTCGTCGTCGCAATGGCTAACTGCCACGCCGCTGCCTCCCTACAGCCGCTGGCCGGGTATCAGAAACTTCTTGAGCTGGGAGGATTTGAGGGGTCGTTCGACACGTTGTCCGACTGGATACTTTTTGCTCGCACTGGTCAGGGGTCACCCACTCCAAAGGCCGAACGAGCGGGAACTCCAGAGATGTCTCCTCGTGAACGCCAGGATGCGTGTGCCGGGTATTTAGAAGAACTTCTGATGAAGTTCCGCGAGAAGATGGCGGGCCTAGATTCTCACGCCGATTCGAGAACTTATCCAATTTCGTGGGAGCTCCGCGCAGAGATCGAGTATGCGTTGGACGCAGGTATCAAGGCTGTACGGTCTATAGAACCCGAAGAGGAACTATAGACAATGGCAAAGGACCCCATTTGGGGCGAATCTGGCCTCAGCATCATCCTGTTGCCTTCGGGGGAGCAGGGCGATGCTCTGTATGCCGTTGCGAAGGCCTGGACAAAGCTGAAGTTGCTCGCACCTTCTGTGTGGGTGCGGTCGGAAAATCTCGATGCCAGAAAAGGTAACCCCCCACGGCAAACGGCCCTCGTCATCGGCGCTGCGAGATCGGGGGAGCCCCATGAGGTAGAGGTAGACCTCTTTGAGCAGTTGGCTCGTCAGAATCTCACCCAAATACGACTTGTGGTGGTCAGAACGGCTGCCCCCGATTTGGAGTTCGACCAGAAGCAAGATGAGCTAGTTGAAATACTGAATCGCTATCTGGAGCAGTCAGTTCCGCAGCTTCCCTACTCCAGCGATCAGGATGCTCCCGCAACAACCCTGGCAAAGGTAAACCTTCTGACCGGTCCGACAGAGTTCATACCTGAGAACCAGGAGCGGATGGTGAATCCTCTCTTCAATGCTCACTTTGTCGCTTCAACAGAGGATCGATCCAGTCCTCTCGCCGGTGATGCGTTTGTCAGGTTTGAGCCATCGAGCGGGCGGTTTGCTGGCTTCACTATGCTCCACGTTGCGACGCTCGCGGCACTCTGGCAAGGGCTTCCCCGTGGTGGCTATGAGCTTGCAAAGCAGGCGAATTGGTCGGGAGACAAGGTCTTTGTCTCACGCGTTTTCGTGAGTGCAATTTTGACCGATGGCCTTATCCAGAGGGCCTGCGCTCGCGTCTTGAAGAGGGCCAGTAACGCCAAAGACGGTTTCACGGATCTGTCTCTCGACTTTGCCGTTGAAGGAACGTACCCGATTCCAGATGCTGATGTCGATGGCTTTATCGACAAGATGGTCCAGCTGACATTTGACTTCCGGGATGGAATCCTCCAATACAAGCCGGCTGTGGATCTCAGTCCGCCTGACAAGTTCAAATTCACCGCTCTTAAACAGCTTGGCGATTTCTTCGTGTTCTCGGGAAACAAAGTTCTCCGCATTCCCTATTACACAGGTCTCTGGTTTTGGAGAAAGACCGTCAAGATACTCAACGCGCTGTTTCAAGGCGGAGGAAGAGGCTCTGCCGAGGTTGTTGGACCCGACGACAAGTTGGATCCGCGCGATGAAAGCGTGATGAAGAAGTTTGACCAGGTTGCTGACTCTCTCCAGAAGGCTAAGGAAGCGCTCCATTCGCCTGTGGGAAATAGTCCCGTTCGCTCAACTCCAGAGCTCTGGGAGAAAATCAGGAAGCTTGTCTTTGGTTTTCTCGATGGTTCAAACCTTCACCTCTTTGGTATCAAGCGGGCTGACAACGGGTGGCCCATCTTCTATCGAGTGAGCTCCATGTTTTCTGATCCTGCAGAGGTTCTCACGGTCCCAGATCCCCTCGATAGTAAGAAAAATCTTGCATTGAAGTGGATGGATCTAGCGCAGGCCACAGAGATTCAAAACGCCCTCACATCCCAAGCGGTCAAGACCGAGCAGGCCATGTCGGCAAGTCTTGGCAAGGTTGTATCTGCTCGATCTGACATCGATCGACTCGAAGATGAAGTCCGAGAGCTTCAGCTCGTGCTCGACCTAGAGGAGATCGATAAATCAACGTCGCAGGGGGAGGCGGTGACTCGTGGCTGAGAAGAAACCCGCCCGATCCGCCAAGAAGGCCCAGCAACAGTCCCCGGTGGTGGAACCCGATTACAGCGACATCGACGATGACTTGGTCGACTTGCTCAAAGAAGTCGATGAGGAATTGGCTGCGGATGTAGCAGAGGGCCTGGTGAGTGAAGACACCGTCGGCGACCAGCCCGGTAACGTCGCGTCAGATGCGGCTCCAGAGGAAGACCCGGACACGGTTGCTGAAGATGCTGCAGAGAATAGCGAGCAGGATGCCGACTCCTCAGTTGCAGACACCCTCGATGACGCAGTGTCTGAGGCATCCGATGAGGCAGATGACTCGCCAGTGGAGGAGTCACCGGATTCCGAGGAGCCTGAGCTCGAGGATGGAGTAGCGGCTGAATCTGCGGAGGACGAGGAAAAGCCCTCCGATGAGCTTCAGGATGATGCTGACAAGGGTGCCAGCACATCGGACGAGCCGGAGGCTGATGCTCAGCCGGACAGAGAGACTGAAGAACAGGTAGAGCCAACAGAAACCAGCGTCCAGGCCGCGCCACAGAAAGAAGAACAGGAACCAAAACCAGGTTTCTTCCGACGACTGTGGAGGCGCCTCTTCCGGAAAAAGCAGCCACAACCTGCTGTTATGCAAGACGATGCAGTACCCGCTCGGCCAGTTGATCCCAAGAAGGAGCTTGCCAAGAAACAGGCGGCGCTTGTGAGGGCTCAGAAGATTGCCGATAGGGAGTCTGCCGAAGCGCAGAAACTACAGGAACGTTTGGAGTCACAGCACAGTGAACTAGAGCGCGTTAAGTCATGGGTTGAGGGTCTTGAGCGTTCCTATTTATGGAACGTCCGGAAGACGATGGCGTCGAATCTTGACCGTGCTCACGCGGATTTGCGCTTCTATGAGGAGTCCGTTCAGAATGTGGAGCTCCCTGAGCGAGGCGACCTCGTTAAACACCGCATGCGTTTCCACAAGAACTTTGGAATCGGGCTTCTGATTTTCGGAATCCCTACCGCCCTCCTGTTCTTCATTCCTTGGTTCGCCGAAGCCACCATGCCCGTGTGGTTGCTGGAATTCCTGAATTCAGGGTTCTTTAGCGTCATGGTCGCTGGATCGTTTGCGCTCACGGCAGGCATTGTCGGCATTATCCGACGCGCAGGTGGGAAAGAGAAGATGACCTGGTGGCGGATGGTTCGGATTACCGCATTTGTTGCGGCGATTCCTATGGTCATTTTTGGCATCGCACGTATCCAGGAGTGGCTCCTGACATACGTGGTGCCAGTGATTGATCGGTGGTTTGGTGCTGCGCTCACGGCTCTGGGGGTCAGCTTTTTCTTCTATGTCGTGGGAATCCTTGCCTACTACTACTCAGGGTGGTCTCAGTTCAGTCGCCAGGTCACGGAACAACTGACCAGGCTCGACAATGTGGAAAAGGGTTATGTCCACTCCCAGACAGAGATTCGTCGACTCGAGGCGCTCTATCAGCAGACCTCAGACTGGCTTGAGCTTCTCGCGCATTCGCTCTATCGGCCGTGGAAGGTTGATCCTGACTGGGAGACGACGAACGAGCTGAAAATCACGTCAGAAACCTTCCCCTTTGCGCTCCGTGTTGCTCACGCGGTGGATTCGGAAACCTCACAAATCGCGAATCTCGAGCGTTTGATTGGTCAACGCTTGATGACGCAGGGTTGGCGTAATGAAGCGTTTGAGCACACGCTTGCGGAAATCGGCAAGCAGATGGGCCTCGATGAAGATCACGTGACACCCGAGTTCCTGGACGCCGATCTCCCGCACCAAACCAACAACTCGCGGGCCCTGATCCGATCATTCTTTGAGCAGTCTGCGGCAACAGCGCAGAAGGGTGCGCCGAAGTTCTCTAACCAGACCGGTGTCACCGAGGATGGCCACGCTCGCTTCAGTGACAACTACCTCGTGGAAGTAGCTCGCAGGCGCCTGCGCGAGCTCATCGAGAAGACTCAGTCATCCGTGCTTTCTGAAGCTCGGCCGGCAGTCGAGCAGATTGTGGACGATCCGCTTCAAGAAATTCGGTTTGATTCCTCCGTCATTGACAGCAAGTCCACTGCGCAGGACTGGGATGATTTCTTGAGGGACGCGTTGGGTTACGAAGAAGTCAGCCAACCTCCGCTGTCGACTATGACCTTTACTGACGAAGGCGCACTGGCGAAAGCACCGGAATCAGCGCAGACTCACGTCTTAATCCCGGAGCGACTCAAGGCGTCAGCGCCCACGCCTCAGTCGGATTCCGTCACGATTCATCCACTGCCTGATCAGGGTAAGAGCAGGTCGGTAGAACTCATTGTCCGTCTCGATGTTGTTGGCCCGGTTCCCTTTGATCACGTTCGGATGGTCGAGAACGCTACCTATCGTCCGACTATCCCTCAGGCTCCTGTTGATCATGACGACAGTGAGCTCTGACACTCTCTTCGCTTCTCGGAACTGTTCTCAGTGCGGGATGCCCTTAGCTCCTCGAGCGACAGGGTGCTCCCGATGCGGTGGAGCGGCAGCGGGCACTCCTGCTGTGGCGGCTCCGGCCGCCCCGGTCACCTTCTCCTACGGTGGAGTCTCGTCGTGGGAGCGCATTCTGGGAATTGTCATTGACTTGGTTCTTGCGTCTGTGACAGCGGGTATTGGCTGGCTCATTTGGACAGCTGTCTTGTTCCCGAAGCGGCAAACACCGGGAGCAAGGCTGCGCGACAAAGTACTCGTTGACAGTCGAACAGAGCGATTGGCAGCGCCATGGAAGCATGCAATTCGCTTACTTGTTAGCGTCCTCATGTATTCCTACGTCGTTGCTGGTTTCTTCTGGGGCTATGGAGTCATTCTTGACATTGGCGGTTTTTGGATCAACACCTTTGTCATTCCTATCGCGCTCGGATTAGTCATCGCGCTCGATATTCTGTGGGTCTTTCTACCCTCTCGCCGGAGGCTTATCGACGTCATTCTGGGGACCAACGTCGTCGATGGTGGAGGTATTAGCTTTATCGACTACTCGGGTTCGAGCGGATTTGTCAGATGATACGACCGAGTCAAATGTTTGCTCTGGTGACAACCGCGATGCTACTTCTCTCTGGGTGTTCGGCCTTTGATCGATCATCTCGCGATTACCGGGCCTGTGAGGGCCTAGGGGCTGTTGGCGCGTCGCCCGTGTCGGCGTCGCAGGTGATTAGGGAGGAAGCCCTTCCCTATGCCTCCGCCCGCTTGGGCAGAGACCTCTTTGAGTTAGCAAATCTTCAGGAAGATCTTGAAACAGGTGCTGTGATTCCTAGTCCGTCACTGTTGCGACAAGTGGAGCAAGTGACGACTCGTGTCCTCATCCGCTGCTCGGAGGTGACGCAGGCGCTCGGGATGGGTACCCCCGATCCCATGAACCAGGATGGGAAGGCAGGGGACTCATCACCGGGTGACATGGCGGACGACGGTGACAACGCCAATGATGGTTCTGACCCCCGATTCCCCGGGTCTCTGGCGGACTTGAGAGTTGAGGCTGAGAACAGAGCTGGCTATGACAGGGATCTGTTCGAGCACTGGATCGATGCCGATGGTGATGGCTGTGACACACGAAGAGAGGTCCTGATTCA
>Ga0181561_10004786_pt1 | contig 11618 bp, 8 predicted proteins | sample 011ome_19_FD_133760 | JGI IMG/M metagenome (GOLD analysis project Ga0181561, IMG submission 133760) | Coastal salt marsh microbial communities from the Groves Creek Marsh, Skidaway Island, Georgia - 011510BT metaG (megahit assembly) | ecosystem: Environmental > Aquatic > Marine > Intertidal zone...
CGACGCGAGTCGCCGAGTCCCCTTTGCGACTCGCGGCGAACGATGACGGCTCGGGCGAGGAAGACGAGTGGGAGGACGTGGACGACGCGGCGGATCCCGAGCGCGCGCCGCCCCTCGCCGCCGCCGACGCGCCGATCGACCTCGCGGGCGACGACGACGACGACGACGACGCGGAGACCGCGCCGGGCGAGACGCGCGCGGCTCCGGGCGCGTCTCGCGCCGAACCGAAACGCGGGAAGTTCTGGTCTCTGAACCACGGGTTCCTGAAAGGGCGGAGCCTCGGGCAGTGGGACGAGGCGGAGGAAGCGGGTGGGGCGGCGGCGTCCGCGCCGCCGCCGCCGCCGGACGCCGAAGGGCTGGAAGCTGCGTTGCGCGCGGCGGACGCGACGGCCGGCGATCGGAAAGGGAAAGCGCCGATGGATCCCGGACCGCCTTCCGCCGTCGCCGCGAGCGACGGGGACGTCGTCGACGCCGCGCGCGACGTCGAGGACGAGGACCTGCAAGCCGTCATCGCCGCCAGTCTCGCGCCGCGCAGCGGTCCCGGGCCGAGCCATGTCCCTGCCGGCGAGGCGGAGCGCGAGGACGTCCCGCCGCCGCCGCCGCCGCGGGAGGACGTTCCCGCGGCGGTGGAAGACGTTCCGGGCGAGGACGAGGACGATTCGGAGGCGGCGTACGACGAAGGGGACGATTCGGACGATTCGGACGACGGAGACGGAGAGGAGAAAGACGCGGAGGGCGCGTCTCCACCGCGGCCGGCTTCGCCGCCGAGCCCCGGCTCTATGCGCGCCGCCGCGCGGCGCGCGAGCGGCGCGGCGACGACACCCGATCCGGCTCCCCCCCCCCCGGCTGACCGAATCCCGAGCGGCCTGGAAGACGACGACGACGACGCGCTCGTGGCTGCCGTGACCGCAGCCGAGGCTGCCGCGGCGGAGGCGGCGCGGCGTCGTCGCCTCGAGGATCTGCTCGGCGAGACGCGCGACGAGCGCGGCGCGCTTCGCGCCGAAGCTCGCCGGGCAAACGCGGGCGCAGACGCCCCCACGGAGGACATGTACCGCCAGATCCAGGACCTTCTGACTCTTTTCGGGATCCCGTACGTCATCGCGCCGCAGGAGGCGGAGGCGCAGTGCGCGTGGATGAACGAGCACGGCTTGGTGGACGCGGTGGTCACGGACGACAGCGACGCGTTCCTTTTCGGCGCCAAGCACGTGTACCGGAACGTCTTCGAGAGTAAGAAGTACGTCGAGGCGTACGCGGCGGACCGCGTGCGCCTCGAGCTCGGGCTGGACCGGGAGAAGATGGCGCACCTCGCGCTGCTTCTCGGGAGCGACTACACCGAGGGCGTCGCGGGCGTGGGCATCGTCAACGCGCTGGAGATTGTCACCGCCTTCCCGGGGATCGAGGGCTTGCGCGAGTTCAAGGCGTGGGCGGATCGCGCCGAGTTCTCCGGCGCCGTCCCGGCGGCGCTCCGCGCGCCCGCGCTCCCCGCGCCACCCGGGACGGGTAGCAGGACGGGCGACGCGGCGGCGGCGGCTGCTGAGAACGCGCCCGAGATGGACGACGACGCGATCGTCGCGGACGAGCCTCGTTTCTCGTCTCGCGACGACGCGCTTCGCGACGCGTTTTTCAAGCAGCACCGCTCGGTGAAGAAAGGCTGGGAGCTTCCCCCGGGGTTCCCCTCCGAGGTGGTGGTCCAGGCGTACGCGCGGCCCTCCGTTGACGGCTCGAAGGAGAAGCCGACGTGGGGTAAGCCCGACCTCCCCATGCTCCGCGTGTTTTGCCGCGACGCGTTCGACTGGGACCGCGCGCGCGCGGATGAGCTCCTCGCCCCGGTGTTGGCGCTGTGGGAGAAAGCCGACCGCCAGAGCCGCATCGACCGCTTCTTCACCGCCGCCGCGCCGCACGCGGCGTACAACGAGCGGTTCGCGAAGTACCGCTCCGAACGCCTACGCAACGCCGTCGCGGGGCTCACCGGGCAGGCCATCCTCCCGGAACTCGCCCTGGAGGCGTCCGCCGCGGAGCTGGCGGACCCCGGGAACGAAGCCGAAAAAGAAAAACCGCCGAAAAAACCGAAAGCTGCGAGCCGAAAGCCGCGCGCCGCCAAGCGGGGCTCCGCGGCGGCGAGGAAGGGTGCCTCGGGGAGGGACGGGGAGGCTGAGGTTCCCAAGACCATGGCGAAGCGCGCGAGGCGCGCGCCCGCGAAGGACGCCGCCCCCTCGGGCGGGCCCCCCTCTGGAGTGTAGCGCGAGAAGGCGTTCACACGCCGCCCGCTGACGCAATCTATGTTACGATTGTGTATGATTGTTTAGTCTTCATTTAGAGTAAAAAACGGCAGCCGTTCGATTCAGGATTGGCGGTTTCATCTGGTTTTGCTGCGTCAGCATTATTCAGCGGATTTTGCGGTGCTGTTTCTTTCGTTTTCGGCTCAGCCGACGGGCCTCCCCCACTTCGCACGGCGCGAGCGTCGCCACGCGCGGTCACGAGAAGGGCAAGATGAGTGTCCAGGTAGCTCCTCCGTCCGTGGCGCGCGGCGTTGGAGCGAAACACACACAGCAGCGCTACCTCGAACTCAAGCGAGAGCTCACCGAATTTTGCGCGAAAGGCCCTCAGGTGCGAATTTTATTTTGGAATGTGCAGCCGCGCGGCGGCGGACGCCCCCTGCCTCCGCGCGGCGACGTCGCGCGTTCGCGCGCGCGAGTTCGCGAGCGCGCGGGCTCGGCACGCGCGTTTCAGCGCCGCCCGACCGGTTTCCCCTCCCCGCGCGCGAGCATTCCTGTCTGATGTCAGATGGCGGCTGCGCGTTCCCGCGTGTTTCGCGGGCCGCCGCGTGACACGGATGCGAGATGCTTTTCACCGATTTTCGCCGACTCCGCCGACTCCGACTCTGACGTCCGCGACCTTTCTCCGCTCGATTCGCAGCACGACGCGGCGACGCCTTTGCACCACGCCGCGGAGGAGGGTGACGTGTCTCTGATCCGCGCGCTCCTGAAGATCGGCGCGCGGGTGGACGAGCGCGACGCCGAGGGCCAGACGCCGCTGATGGCGGCGGCGAGCTGGGGCGAGCCCGAGGCGATCCGCGCGCTCGTGGAGGGCGGCGCGGACACCTCCGCGCAGGACGACGGCGGGGACACCGCGCTGCACGAGGCTGCCCGCGCGGACGAGGTGGAGTCACTGATGACGCTCCTCGAGCTCGGCGCGGAGAAGGACCCCAGGAACAAGCTCGGCGCCACGCCCCTGCACCTGGCGTCGCACAAGGGAAACAACGCGGCGACGAAGGCTTTGATCCGCGGCGGCGCCGCGGTGCGCGGCGCCAAGTCGTTGATGCGCGGCGGGTACTCGCCGCTGCACGCGGCGGCGGCGAACGGGTCCGCGGATTGCCTGCAGGACCTCATCGACGCCGGCTCGAGCCTGCGCCACTCCGCGAGCGAGAGCAGCCTGCGCGGGGGATCGGCCACCGCGCTCGAGCTCGCCGAGGACGCCGGGCAGGGACGCGCCGCGTCCGTGCTTCGAAACGCCTCGGTCAGCGAGTTCGAGAAGTACGGTCTCTGGGGAAAGCCGGAGGACGACGCGGGAGGCACGTCCGGCGGATGATGCTATTTGAGGATTCGCGGACGCCCGACGGACTGACAACTAGCGTAGACGCCGCCGACGAGTATTATTTCGTCGAGTAATATCACGAGTAATATCACGAGTAATATCGCGTCGCGGCGCGCGCCGCGTCTCGGCGCGGGAAGAAGGTTTTTTTTTTTAGTGAAACGATACACGGGGTCGATACTAAAAACAATCTTTTCGTTCACCCGACCCCTACCCGCTCGCTCGCCGTCGAGCGCTCAGTCGCCGTCCCAGTCCGGGTCACCGGCGACGTAGCCGAAGTACTGCACCATGGGCACGACGAAGGAAATCACGAGCAGGCCGATGACGACGTTGGAGAAGACCTCTCTCTTCTCGTTCGTCTCCTCCTTGGTCTTGTACGTCTTCTCGCGGCTCTTCTCGTACTTCGCGGGAGGGCCGGGGTCCGCCTTGCCCTCGAGCGCCGCCACGATGCGGTCCACGGAGGAGGTGAGCGCCTCGCCGTACTTCTCCTCGTCCAGGTTGATGGGGATGTTCTTGCTCAAGATGGAATCCAGGACGTCGTTGCCCACGCCCTTGAGGAACGCCGGGCCGCCGACGATGGCGCCCTCCTTCGTGTTCTTCACGAGGAGCAGGTTACCCTTGTTGTTGCCATCCTCCAGGGTGGGATACCACGTCTCCAACACCTTGTCGCCGAACGCGAAAGGATCCTGCTCGAACACCAGCTTACGCACGGTGATGACGTTGACGTGGTAGCCGGTGGTTTCCTCCAGCTCCTTCAGGCGCGAGTTGATGGAGCCGGACGCGGCGCGGGAAAGGAGCTGGCTGTCGTCCACGATGTACCCCTTCAGCGCCGCGGGGGCGGGGGTCTGGAGAATCTCGAGCTCCGCGGCGGTGGCCACGTCGGGCGCGCCCAGCGCGAGCGACGCGGCGGCGCCGAGGCCGACCACGGCGGACGCCAGCCTGAGGAGACGCGGGGAGAAGGGCGTTCGAGAAGGAGACGCGGTCGCGGTCAGTCTCGAGAAAGCGCATGGAATATTCACGGCGTCGAGATCGATGAGACGTCGGGCGGGACGGCGGACGGGGTGGACGCACCTCTTCACGGGACCGGGCGCGGCGTCGTCAGAGCGCGCGGCCGAGCAGGACACGACGGTCTTCACCGACTTGGAGGTGGTGGCCGCGCGGCGGAGCGCCACGTTGCGTTTGGCCCTGACTGTGTTATCGCCGAGCGAAGGGACGGATGCGGGTGGGGACGGGGGTCAGGCGGGCTCATCTCCTTTTATCTCTCGGAAAAAGCGGAGCGGGGAGATCGTCCCGAAGACGGAGAGCTCGCGGCGATCGAGCGCGCGTGGTGATCGCGACGACGGTGCGTACCGGCGACGGGCGCGCGCGATGCGAGGTTCATGGTAACGGCGCTCATCTGGTGCGTCCGTGTTGTGCGCGGCAACAATCACGTAATGACGAGGTATACGTGTTTTTTTCCAGAGTCGCCCTCTGATTGGCTCTCCGAAAATCCTGTCAGCCGAGAGCTTCCCGCGACAACACTTTTGGTTTTGAGAAGGCGTGTACGTAGGACGAAGCGAAAGAGGGAATGACCTTTTGACAACGAGTAGTGCCACAAGAGCAGGCGAGGCGTCGGTGCACCACAACAGGCGAGGCATGGCGACGCTCGCCATGCGAGCGGTAGGTACCCCCCCGCTCGCGCGCGCGCGCGCCGAGCCGATCTCGTCCCGAGCCGCTCGGCCTCGCCTGCGTGTGCGATGTTTGAACAGAGCGGGGGCGAAATCCTTCCACACCCCGCCGGCGCTCCATCCTCGAGGCTGGACCTCGGTGGCGCGTTCGACGGTCGCCGCGAGTGACGCCAAGGCTGAGGAGGAGGACGGGGCGGGCGAGTCCGCCGGTGCCGTAAAGAAGTACGAGGGGAGCGCCGAGCTCGCGACGCAGCTCGAGGCTGCCGGGGACGCCGTGGCGGAGTACTTGAACGAAGCACTCAAGACGTGGGAACCTCCCAAGTTTATGTGGCGCACGCTGTACACCCTGCTTCTGCTCGGGCTCGTGGTCAAGCGCGTGGTGTGGCAGCGCAAGCTCAACATGCAGCAGACGTTGCAGCAGATCGCGCGCGTCGGCCCGGATACCCTCGGCGTCGCCATGTTGACGTCGTCGTTCGTCGGGATGGTGTTCACCATCCAGTTCTGCAAGGAGTTCAGCAAGGTCGGCCTGACGCGGGTCATCGGCGGCCTTCTGGGTTTGGCGTTCACCCGGGAGCTCACGCCCGTAATCTGCGCCATCGTGTTGGCCGGGAGAGTCGGCAGCGCGATCGCGGCCGAGCTCGGGACCATGCAGGTCTCGGAACAGGTGGATCAGCTGAGGACGCTCGGGAGCGATCCCGTCGATTACCTCGTCGCGCCGCGGGTCGTGGCGTGCGCCGTCTCGCTCCCGATTTTGTCCCTCGTGTCCTTCTCCATCGGGATGGCGGCGAGCATCCTGCTCGCGGACCTGCGGTACGGGATCTCGCCGAACGCCATCATCGACTCGGCGGCCAAATACCTCGAATCCGGGGATATCGCCATCATGTCCGCGAAGGCTCTGTCGTTCGGCGCCGTGATCGCGACCATCTCGTGCGGCTGGGGGCAGACGACTACGGGGGGGGCTAAAGGAGTCGGCGAATCAACGACGGCGTCCGTCGTGATCAGTCTCGTCGCCATCTTCGTGGTGGACTTTTTCATCAGTCTCACTTGGTTTCAAAGGTGACGCAGGTACCGTAGCGGCGAGAGCGAAAACGACGCGTTTTTCAATGGACACTTCTACGTAGAAGTACTCACGCGGCTCTCTCTTTCGAAGCGCGCGCGCCGTCTCGCGGCGGCGGCTCAGGACTCGGTACTCACGCGGCATTCTCTCGCCGGCGACGCAATATGTCCATCAACATCCCCGGAGGCATGTAGCGCATGAAGTCCGACGGCGAGACGCTCGAGAAATCGAGCGCGGCGAGCTCGGGAAACTGCGCGAGATAGCCGTCGTACTCGCACTGTTGCAGTTCCATGAACGTCGCGATGGGCACGGCATCGAGCCATGCCTCGAGGGTGGGCGACGTGCACCCGACGACCCATTCCGCGTCGACGCCCTCGTACGCGGTGGCGTTGAAAGAGTCCCTGTTCGCCTCGAACTGAGGAGCGAGGAAGCGGAATATCGCGCCGACGCACCCCTCGTCGTGAGAGCACGCCTGCGCGGGGTCCGAGCACGGAGAAGAAAGCGCCTCCACCGCGTTGGTCATGTTGATCGGGGGGCACGGCGGGTCCGCGGGCGCCTCGGAGGCGAGGACGGACGAAGTGGCCAGAACCGAAAAGACCGAGGCGAGTAGCAGGGCGAAGGGGAAGGATGAACGCATCACGGCGAGGGAGGAAGGGTGAGTGAGCGGAGGGGGGGGTGGGAGGGCGCGGCGTGGAGTGAGCTCGCTTCCCCGGCGACGCGTCTATGTATCGCGAATTCCGGGGTTGTCGACGGGACGAGCCTTGACGAGCCTTGACATCCGTCCCTCGAGAGCTCGAACTTCTCAGACTCAACAGGTTTTTGGAAAGCGTTACGACCGAGTCCGTCAGACTCATGATGATCCCACTGGCCACGTCACTCATCCGGTACCTCTTCCGCTCACCTCGTCACTCCTCGTCGCGCGCGGTCCCCGCATCGACTGACGCGCGCGAAACCCTCGCGTTCGTCTCGCGTCGACCATGTCTTCGGCACTGTGCGGGGTCTGCCCCGTCGTGGCGAGATCGTCCGCCGCCGGTTGCCGGCGGACGGTCGGTTCCCGGCGAGCAACCCACGTCGGCCGGGGAAATCTTTCCTCTTCCAGCTCCGTCGCTCAGACGGTCGGTTCCCGGCGAGCGTCCGCCGTTCACCACGTCGGCCGTGGACATCTCGGCTCCAGCCGCAGCACGTCGACGCCGAACGCCGCGCTTCCCCCCGAGGCCATCGACGCCGGCTTCGTCGCCTCGGACGCCGCCGTCGAGACGTTCGCCGCGCAGTCCATGTCGGACGCGCTCGAGGGCACCGGCGTGGAGGAGTGGCAGCTGTGGTTCGGGCTGTGGATCGGACTCTCGCCTTTCGTGATCGCGGCGTACGAGTTCGGGAAGCGCATCTTGATCCAGCGCCAGTGTGAGCTGTGCAAGGGCAGCGGGCTCATCCAGAAGGGGCGGTACGCGCGCAAGTGTACGAGCTGCGGCGGGTTCTTGCCGTGGCAATCGTGGGGGCAGTTCTTCACGAGCGAGGCCGGGAACGGAGGCGTGGTGAGGGTGCCGAAGGGGCAAACGAGCGTTTTCTACGACGTGGAGGCGGCGAGATTAGACGGGAAACGCCAAGCCGCCGAGGCTGAGGCGGCGAAGGCGGAGGACGACGCGGACGCGCAGAGGGAAGACACGCCGGCGCGGTAGTCGGTAACGAGCCTTCAAGGTAAACTCATGTTTCCGAAGCACCTTCGCACGTATCCGCGAACTCGTGTCAACGTTGAGGAAATACTTGTAAACCCGCCTTGTCGCCCTCGAGGAAACACTGTCCCCACGCGCGGTCGAGATGTCGGCGTGCGTCGCTTCGCGCGTGAGCCTGATTCGGGGGGCGACCCCGTCGACCCCCGGGTTCGCGCGGCGTGTTCCTGTCCCGGTGGCTCGCGCGGCGCGCGTGCGGGTTCGGGGAGCCCGATCCGAGTTGTTCGGGGATGAGGACCCCTCCGGACCACCGGATGAGAAGGTCATCATCGAGCCCAGGATGACCTTTGGATTGGACATCCACCGACGGATCCACCACGAGGCGTGCAGGCAGATGGCGTACCAAGCGCAGTGGCGAGCGTTTTGCGAGAGGTGCGACATCGTACCGCGAGAGCGGCGTCCGATCCTCCGTCGTGTCCGTCCCCGCATCGCAAGAACCAACCCCAGAAACTGACCTCTCCGCGCCCGACGCCGACACGCCGACGCCCGCCCGCCGTCCCCAGATCGAAGCGCGACTGGAAAGACTGCGTGAGCGACGAAGACGAGACCACGCTGTGTTCGTTTCACTACGAGCTGGAGAAGGGTCTAGAGCGTTTCGAGCGCGCGAAGGAAAACGACGACCTGACGGGCTGGCCGCCGCGCACGTTGCACCCGACGCAGGGATTGCCGGCGATCCAGGCGTCGTTTCGCGCGGCGGTGCAGAACGAGTGCCAGGGACGGGAAACGCTGTTCCGACACTACACCGGGCCCGGAAGGAGGAAGTTTCAGCTGGGGCGGTCGAGCGCGGTGAGCGCGCGAGACGCCGGAAATGACGAGGCGTAGAGCGTAGAGCGTAGAGCGCAGAGACGAGCGCCGCGTGCGTAGAACAGATCGCCTGAAATCTGTATGGTACATATGCTTTTCCCGACGCGCTTCCGAGACCCGAGGTCACAGTGCACCCCCCGCGCGCCTCATCTGCGGGCGCGATGGCTTCCGCGACACCGAATCCGTTCGCGTGGCTGCGTGGCCACCTCGGGTTCGACGCCGCCGCGCGGACGAGCCGGGCGCCACGCGACGCGGGTAGTCGGTCGCGACGTCGAGCGTTCGCGAGCCTCTCCATCGCCGGTGCTGCGGTCGCGGGCGACGCGACGCTCGTCGCCGAAACCCCGACGTGGGGGGAGGGGAAGCCCGTGACGCGCGAGGAGCTCGGACGCGCGACGTGGCTGTTTCTACACACCCTCGCCGCGCAGTACCCCGAGGACCCCACGCGTCAGCAGGCGCGCGACGCGCGAGATCTCGTCTCGATAATGACCCGGGCATACCCTTGCGCCGAGTGCGCCGCACACTTCGAAGAGGTGGTCCGTCGCGTGCCCCCGGACGTCTCTTCCGGTGCGGCGTTTCGAAGGTGGACGTGCGAAGTGCACAACGAAGTCAACCTCCGGCTTGGGAAGCCCGAGTTCGACTGCTCGCGAGTCGAGGAGCGGTGGCAAGGGTTGGCATGCGACGGCGACGACGACGAGGAAACCGGGTGCGCGAGGAAACCGGGTCGCGGGCCCGGGATCGGGCAAGGCGGGGTTGGGGGTAGGGGCGGGGGCGAAGGACGCCGACGGCTGGGAATGGATGCCCCATAGCACGTGTGCGCGGGTGGAACGACCGCCGAAATAGAAGGATGGAGCGGACGGGGAGGGTACGCCGTCGACAAAGGAACGCGACGCGCGTTCCTCCGTTCAAAATAGCTAGTTTTGATACCAACGATACGCTCGGCGCCGTTACCCCTACCTCCACGCGGGTTCCTCCTCGGCAGCCCATTTTTCAGCGGATACGGGAGAGCCGAGGCGCTTCCCGCGCTCGCCGTTTCTCGCCGCGATCGTCTGTCGCCTCCCCTGCCGCCGCTTCCTCATCCAGTTCATCCCAGCCTTCCTCGTCGGACCAGTTTTCGTTAAAGTTTTCGTTCCAGTTCGAGTCCCCCGCCGTCGCGCGCGCTTTCCCCGCACCGCTCGCGGGTCCGCGGGTTTTCCCTCGAGCGCGTCTCGAGGTGCGGCTGTACACCACGACCCCGACGACGAACAGCGCGCACCCGCCGAGCGCGATCGGAACGGCACGCTCGAATTCGGATTCGCCGCTTTCGGGATTGCCGACCGTCACCTCGAGCCGCACGGCGTCGTCGCTCCCGCCGCTTCCCCGCCTCGCGTCCGCCGTCGACGCGGCTTCCCGCCAGCTCGGCGTCACTCCTTCCCTGCTGTCTTGCCTTCCCGCGCGCGCGACGTCGCTCTCGGCGTCGTCCGCGTATTCCGAGATCGTCCCCACCACCGGGGGAGGAGGGGATGGAGTCTCGGGAGGGAGAAGATCCTCCTCCTTCGGTTCCGGCGCGGGATCCTGCGACGCCGCCGGCGCGTCCTCCGCGGAGTCCTCTTCGGCGGTCTCTTCGGGCGCGGGCGCGGGAGCGTCGTCCTCCTCTTCAACGCCACCGGGGTCTCCCGTCTCGTCTTCGTTCTGTTCCCGTTTCTTCTCGTGTTTCTTCTCGACCGCCGGGTCCACGTCGCCTGCGTCGCTCGACTCGTCATCACCGTCCGCGTCGCCCGCGGTGGCGTTCCCTTCCTTCGCCTCGGGAGCCGCGGCGGGCTCGAGACCCGACGCCGCGGGCGCGTCGGCGGCTGGGGTATCCTCCGTTGCGTTCCAAGGGGCAGGGGCGGGAGCCGAAACCTCCGCCGTGGTGTTCACGTGAGACGCCTCAGGAGCCTCCGCCGGCGTTTCCTCGTCCGAGGACAACTCCTGGGCGGGTCCCGGCGCGTCGGCGACGTCGTCGTCGCGCTCGACATCCGCCGCGGGCGCCGGCGCATCGGCTTCCTCCGCGACCGCGGCGGTGGGTTTGGTTTTCGCGGTGACGCGACGCACGGGGTCGGCGTCGACCACGACGAGCGCTTTTGATTCCGATTCCTCGGACTCGTCCACGGACGCGCCTTCGCCGGCTGTGGCGTTTCCTTCCTTCGCCTCCGGAGCCGCGGCGTTTTCGATTTCTCCGCTCGGAACCGCGAGGGAGGTTTCCGGGGGGCCTTTCATCTTTTCGTCAGGTTCGTCTTCCGTTTCCGTTCCCGTTCCCGTCCCGCCGTCCTCGGACGCCGGCTCTTCCACGGACGCGGACGCGTCGGCGTCGAGAGAGGCAGCGGGCGAGTACTCGTCCTCGAAACCGGCGGAAGGCTGCACGTCGAGGGGCGCCAAGAGCATCCTGCCAGACGCACGTGGAGCTTTTCTTACGGGGACACTTCCCGACGTGGCCGCCGCGGGGACGAGAACGACAACCAACAACATCACGACGATGACCGCGCGTGCCATCGCGGCGATCGGGTGCGGGTGGTGTCGCGCCATCGATCTCTCGGCGCGCGCGTTGTGTGGCCAAAGGGAAGGAAGGTGGAAGGAAGGTACTTGTAGATCTGCGAAGTTGATAATATGTGTACCACGAAAAAATAGATCAACTTTTTTGGGTCCACACGGACTGTTTGCGCATAGCACGTTGACTTTGTTTCGCAAAATTTCGTTGATCTCCGAAATCGAGTCCCGGGATTCTGACTGCGGCGCTGTGGGTTTTTCGCAAAAATC
>Ga0181561_10004792_pt1 | contig 11613 bp, 1 predicted proteins | sample 011ome_19_FD_133760 | JGI IMG/M metagenome (GOLD analysis project Ga0181561, IMG submission 133760) | Coastal salt marsh microbial communities from the Groves Creek Marsh, Skidaway Island, Georgia - 011510BT metaG (megahit assembly) | ecosystem: Environmental > Aquatic > Marine > Intertidal zone...
GGCGGCGGCGCTCAAGCGGTGCCTGAATTGCGGGTGCCAGAAGACCCCGCAGTGGCGCATGGGCCCCACGGGGCCGAAGACGCTGTGCAACGCTTGCGGCGTTCGGTTCCGTAAGGGCATGCCGATGCACGAGTGAGAAGTGATACATTTACGTTTGTCGTTTGTCGTTTTCGCTGTTTGTTTCGAATCGCCGCCCGGTTTTCCGCGTGATGACACAACGACTTCATAGGAGTGAGATTCGGACGACGCGCTTCGCCACTCTCCCAGGTTCGTCACTCCCGCGCGCGTCGTGTCCCTGTCGACACGATGTCCGCGGCGTACGCCCCCCTTGGCGCCCACGAGGGCGTCTACAACCGCGGCCCGAGGTACGCGCGCCTCCCCCCGCCTCCCGTCTTTTCTCGCCACGTGTGGAGATTTCCCGCAACACCCACCGCATTCTTTCTTTTAGCGCGTACCTCTTCTCGTGAGGCGCCCGAGTCGCCGCGCGCTTCCGCTCACCCCGCGTTCGCTCTCCCCCGCTCCCGCGCGCGTTCCTCACGCAGGAAGAAGCAGGACGCGGTCTGGTCCTGGGTGCTCCTGGCGGTGGTCCTGGCGACCGCCGCCGGGGGCGTGCTGGCGTACCAGAACAAGTCCGAGAGCCCCGACGCGGCGGCGATGCGCTCGGGCGGCGCGTGCTCGGCGCCTTCGTTCCACTTCGACGACGTTTTGGCCGCGAACGAGGCGCGGTTCCGGAAGCGGGCGATGCGCGGCGACGGGCCGAGCGCTGGTTTAGGTTCGTCTGAGGCGGCTCAGACGTCGACCGCCTCAGACGTCGACCCGAACGCGCCGTTCGACGCCGACGCGTTTCAGCGCGGCGCCGTCCCGTGGCTGGGCGTCGCGCTGGGCGCGTCGTTCTTCCTCGGGCTGGCGATGCTGTGGCTCTTCCGGCAGTGCGCGCACACCATGGTGTGGACCGTGGTGTACGCCAAGGTGGGCGTCATGGCGGCGCTCGCGGTGGCGTTCCTCGCGATGGGCTCGCTCATCCCGGGGGTGATCTTCGCGCTGCTCACCGCGCTCACGGCGTTTTGCTTCTACCTCTGGACGGACGAGCTCAACCTGGTGGCGTCGCTGCTGTCCGTCTCCACGCAGGGTTTGCGGGACAACCCGCACATCATCACCACCACCGTCGGCCTGTCCTTCGGCTCGCTCGTGTACATCGTGCCCGCGGCGTTCGCGATGACCTTCGCGTTCATGAACGGAAGCGTCGCCGTGTCGTCCGCGGCTGTTTCTAAGACGGGCGCGGCGTGCGCCGACTTCGCCGGCGACGCCACGGACTGCTGCGCGTGGCAGGTGGACGCCTGGGTGCCCTTCTACACGGCGCTGGCCACGGTGAGCTTCATCTGGGTCACGTCGTTCGCGCTGGAGACGCGCCTGTACGTCATCGGAGGCACGATGTGCCAGTGGTACTTCGCCCCGGCGGGCACCACCGAGTTCCGCGGGCTCGTCGGCGACTCGCTCCGGAACGCGCTCGGGCCCTCCTTCGGCACCATCGCGTTCGGGTCGTTCGTGCTGACCATGGTGGAGATCGGCAAAGCCGCCGCGGAGCGCATGCGCAGGGACGAGGACAACCGCGGGAACATCCTGGTGTGCCTGGTGACGACGTGCCTGGAGTGCATCTACGCCATCATCGAGTACATCTCGAAATTCGCCACGCTGCAGGCGGCGATGACGGGCGCGGCGTTTTGCGACGCCGCCGCCAACGTCACGGACCTGCTGCAGCGGAACTTCCTGGCCGCGTACGGCGCGTACGCGTTCCCGGGGATGATCCTGCAGGGCACCGCGTTCGTGTTGGCGGGCGGGTTCGGCGTCGCGACCTGGCTCCTGTCGTACGCCACGTTCGCCGTCTCCGTCGACGCCAACGCCGGTTTGTACGCGGCGCTGGTCGGCGCGCTCGCCGGCGTGGTGGCGTTCGTGGTGCTCATGTTCTTCGTGATGATCATGCTGAACGTGGTGGACGCCGTGTTCCTGTGCTACGCCATGGACAAGGACCAGAACCAGGTCCACCACCGCGAGTTCCACGCCGTGTTCGAGGAGGTGAACCAGAAAGCCGCGCCGCGAGGCGCCGTCGTGCAGAATCCCAGCGGGAATCGCATGTACGCCGCGGTGTAGACGTGTTTTTGGAATACGCGACGGGAACGAGTCGAGTCGACGATCGTCGTTTCACTAAAAAAAAAAGACTATTCGTCTACGCGACTCGTAGACTACACTACCACACGGTACCTTCGTGCGACGCTTCTCTCAGAACACGCCACCCCCCCTGGCGCCTCCGCCTCCGCCGCGCCGCGCCGCCGCCGCGCGCGCGGCGGCCCAGATTTCCCCGACGCGGCGCGCGGCGGCGTCGGCGGCGTCCGCCGAGCCGCAGGCGGCTGTTTTCCGCGCCGCGCGCGCCGAGGCGTCGCGGCCCTGCACGACGACGTCCGTCGCCGAGACGCCGGCGGGGTCCGTCTCGGGATCCCCGACGCGCACGGCGACCACCTCCGGCCACGCCATGATCCACTCGACGCGCTCCTCCGCGACGGCGACGACGCCGACGTGCCTGTCGGAGACGAGCATCGCGAGCCCGGCGTTTAGGGGCACGAGCGCTTCGAACCGCCCGCCGGCGAACGGGCGTCCCCGCGGCGCGTTGAAACTGCCCAGCGTGTTCCCGATGTTCAGCGGGTTCAGGGTGTCCACCACGTTCCGCGACGTCAAGCCCATGGACGGCCCGCTCGACGCGACGCGAAGCAGACGCGCGCCCTCGGCGTCGCGCTCGTCCCACGCGCGCACGACGCCGTCGCCGCGCACGGCGAGCGGCGCGCGACGCGGTTTCGCCGCCGCCAGCGCCGCCGCGTCGGTGGCGACGAGCGCCTCCGTGACGCCATCCTGGACGCCCCCCACGGTGGCCTCGACGCCCTCCACCACGCGCGCGGCGAAGCCGACGGCGCCCGCCGCCGTGCTGGTGGCCGCGCCCACCACGCCGCGCGCGGCGCCGTCCGCGAGGCCCTGGAGCCCCGACTTTTTGAACCCCGCGATGGACTTGGTGAAGATGCCGCCGACGCCGCCCAGCACGCCGGCGGCGAGCTCGCCGCCGCCGACGAGCGCGCCGGTGACGACGTTCTTGCGACCGCCCGTGAGCTCGTCCACGGCGTCGCCCACCGCCGAGCGACGCGCGGAGGCGCCGCCGGCGTCGGTGTCGGCGTCGTTCTCCCCGAGCTCACCGAGCCCGCGGATGGTCTCGCCCGCGCGCTCGAGCGTGCCGGCGACGTTACTCAGGTGGTTCACCGACGCCAGCACGGCGAGCGCCTGCTTGGTGCCCTCGCTCCGCGCGTGCGCCAGCGCGGCGGCGGCGAGCTGCGAGGCGCGCGCGCGCGCGTCGCGGCGCGTGAACTCGCCCACCTCGAACCGCAGCCGGTCCAGGTGCAACATGGAGAGCGTCGCCGCCAGCGCGGGCCCGACGCTCGGCGGGCGCTGCTGCGGCGCCGGCTTGAACGTGACCCGCGCCGCGAAGGGCGAGATGCGGAACACGTCCAGGCGCATCGCCGGGTCCTCGGCTTTCGCCTTCGCCGGCTTTTGCGCCGCGGATCGCGCAGAGGAAGCGCTTCCTCCGGCGCTTCCTCCGGAACCGACGCCGGAAGCATCTCCATCCCTCGGCGGCGCCGCGAGCGCGCTCGCGAACGCCACCAACCGCCACACCGCGCTCTCGTGCACGCGCAGGTGCACGCCCGCGGGAGTCCACGCGACGCACGCCGCCGGATACCGCGTCTCGACGGCGGCTGAGTCGTCTGTTTTCGTATTTCGCGAATTTCGCGAATTTCGCGTCTCGAAGCGCTCGCGCGAGTCGACCGAAAAAGTCTCCTCGCGCGCCACGGAGGTGAGCGTCGCGCGAAGCAGAGGCCCTCGCTCGGGGTCGTGCCACACCACGACGGGGAACGCCGCGCCGGGGTGCGGGTCGTCCACCTGCAGCGCCGCGACGTTCAGCTCCAGCGCGCCGGACCCGCCGGCGACGCCGAGGCCGGAAGCGCGGCGCGCCTCGACGCCGTCCAGGCTCACGAACGCAATCTCCCGCGCGCCGTCCACCACGCTCAGCGAGAGCGACGGCAGCGACAGCTCCAGCGCGAATTCAAGCTCGAGCGGATTCCCAACTTGTTCGGTTCTCGGAGTGTCCGGAGTGTCCGGAGTGTCCGGAGTGTCCGGAGTGTCTTTCGGCGAGGTGCGCGTGAATGACCCGCCGCCGAGTTTTTCCGCGTCGGCGGCGGGCGCGAAGGAAAACGCGAGGCGTCCGTTTTCGAAACGCGTTCGAACCGCGACGAGACTCGTCGCGGTTCCCGGCGCGCGCAATACCGCCGCGGGGAGCTCGTCCGTCGTAACATCACCGTCCGCGAACGCATCGCGAATCCCGCGAATCCCGCGAATCCCGCGGGACCCCCTGGCGACCGCCGCGGGGACCGCGAGCGTCGCGCGCGACGCTCCCCCGTCGACGCGCGCGTTCGATTCGGGACAGTCGCCGACGCACACCTCGACGAACGCGGGGACGGAGGACAAAAGCTCCTCGGATCCCGCGAGCGCCGTCCCGGAAGACGCGTCCTCGTCTTCGTGATCGAGCGCATCAGCATCGTCATCCTCGTCCTCATCTTCGTGGCCGGCGAACCTCGCGGCGCCCCGCTCGCGCCGGGAAACGGGCGCGGACGCGGCTTCCCGCGCCTCGAACCGCGCGGGGTCCTCGAGCGCCCACGGGACGCACGACCCCGTCCCCACCTCCGCCCACGCGCCCGCCGGGACGAACCGCCCCGGGTTTACGGTTCCCGGGGTTCCCGGGTCGAGCGAACCGGGAACCGCTCGCCGCGTCTGCCTCGCCCAGACAGTCTCGCGCGTCCGGTTCTCCAGGCGCACGTTGGCCGCCGCGGCGAGCGCCGCGCCGTCGCCGCCGCGGAGCACGACCAGGCGACACCCGTCCCCGGCGAGCTCCACCTCGGCGCGGAGCACGGCGGCGACCGGCGAGAAGGACGCGCCGCTGTCACCGCCCGCAGGCGCGCCGGGGAGGCACACCAGGACGCCGCCGGAGGCGGCAGCCATGTCGGCCACGGCGACTTCGCGGGCCAGAGGGAACGCCTCGCGTTCGCCGGCGAGGCCGAAGGCGAGCGCGACGGCGTCGGGCGGCTCCGTTTCTTCGCCGCCGCGGCGGCCTTCAGCCTTCGGCCGAAGGCGCAGGGCGTGCCCGCGAGTCACCGGCGTGGGCCCCGCGCCCGGCGGTACAACCTGCGGCGCCGCGCCCGCGCCGCGGTCCGCCGCGAGGAAGGCCAGCGTGACGTTGGACAGGTTGAGCACCGCGAGCGTCGGCGAGACCGCCACCCGCAGGCTCGGCGCCGGCGCGGCGGCGGAGACGCCCGGGGGGGCCCAAGCCGCCGCCGACGCCGCGAGCTCAACCTCTCCGCCCGAGGCGGCCACGGCGAACCGCAGGGGGGGCGCACCGGGCTCGAGCGCGATCTTCGTCGGCGCGCCGCCGGGCGCGCCTACCCACAGATCGCGAGGCGCGAGCGCGCCGGAGCCGAGCGCGCCGGAGCCGAGCGCGCCGGAGCCTGGGTCCGGCGGCTTGGCTCTTTTCAAAATAAGCGCTTCCGGCGTCGCCGCCGGCGCGTGCTCGCCGGGCGCGACGACGACGCCGCCGACGCCCTCCGCTTTGAACGAGGAGACGCGCAGGGGGAAGGGACACCCGTTCGCGACGATGAGTGAAGCGCGGACGTCCACGGCGAGCGGCGCGGGCGCGCCGGGTCGACTCCGCGCGCCGTGCGTGGAATCCGCGCGGTCCACCGACACGGCCAGCCGCAGGAAGCTTTTCGGAAACGCGTTTCCGTTTTCGTCGTCTCGGGACCCACTTTCGTCCCCGAACGGCGCCACCAGCGCCTCGGACGGAGAGGTTGGCGAGACGCGCCCGCTCGCCGCGTCGAGCGGGCGCCCGCTCTCGCCGAACAGGCCCACCGCCTTGACGCACGTACCCGTCGGCTTCCCGAACGCATCCAGAGGCACGAGCTCCAGGCGCGACGGCGCGCGCGGGTCGGCGCCGAAGATGCCCGTCGGCGTCCCGGGCGGCGCCACGCCCTCCGCCGCCGTCGCGCCGTCCGCGTCGCGCACCACCTTGAACCGTAGCGCGCAGGGGAGCGCGTTGGTGAGCACCGCGGGCGCGCGCGCCACGAGGCGCCACGCGGAGCACGCGTCGCTCCCGAGCGCGTCCACGCCAGCCGCGGAAACGACGTCGGGGTCGCGCTCGGCGGTGACGGCGACGAAACGCTCTTTCGTTTTCACGGTTTCGGTTTCGGTTTCGGTTTCGGTTTCGGTTTCGGTCAAACGCGCCAGCCACGGGCCCTTGCCGGCGGCGGTCCCGAGCCTGCCCACGGGCACGGGCCACGCCGCGGTGGGAGGCACGACCCCGCTCGACTCAGACCGCACGTCCAGCTGCTCGAACGCCCAGGCGGAGGCGCGCGGCGCGCCCGTATCCGGGACGCCGAGAAGACGCAGGTCCAGTGCGAGGTCGGCGGCTCCCCCCGCGAGCGCGTCGCCGCATCCCAGTGGAAGCGCGACTTCTCGCGGCGTCGTCGCGAAACCGGCGTCGCGCGACCTCTCGCGCGACCTCGGCGTGAGTGTCGCCGAGGTCGCGCCGCGCCAAGAAGTCACGTCATCCACGCTCGACACCGACGCGTCCGAGCGCGTTGAGTCGTCCCCGATGAGGGCTCGGCGCCTCGTCCACCGCCGGCGCCTGGTGGCGTTGAGCCCCCTCTTGTGCGACCCGCGCGGCGGAGGCCACCGCGTGACCCAGTTGACGCCGTAGGCCCAGCCCTTGTCGTCCACGTCGTGGTCGCGGTCGACGGTCCAGGGCCCGACCCAGCGCCAGCCCTCGGGGAGCGGCACGTCGCGGAAGTGCGACGCGGAGTCGGCGCCGCGCGCGTCCCCGTACCGCGCGGTGAAGAACTCGTCGAACGGGCTCCGGGGCTCGCGCCAGCCCGCCAGCGGGAAGAAGCGCTCCGACTCGAAAACCTCCACCACCGGCGAGACGCGCGCGGCGGCGAAGCTCGCGGCGGCGGCGGCGGCGGAGGACTCGGCGCGCGACAGCGAGCCACCGCCGCCGACGCGCACGAGCCGCGCCTCGAGCGCGAAGGGCACGTCGCGCGCGACGAGCGTCGCCGGCGCGCGCACGCACCCCGAACGCCGGTCTACCACCACAACGGACCCGGCGCCGCCGACGAACGTCGCGGCGACGGCGACGCCGCCGAGCGCGCGCGACCCCGCCGGCGTCCACGGTCCCTCCGCCGACAGAGCGAACGCGCGCCGGTCTTTTTGTCGTTTTCCATCGCCCGAACCGCCCATCGGCGCACGAAGTGCGTCCTCGTCATCCTCGTCGTCTTCGGCGACGCGCGCGCCGCGCGCCGCGTCCCAGCGAAGCTCGTGCGCGTCCGTGAACGCCGCCGCGTTCCCGTCGGCGACGGCGATCCAGCCGGCGCCGGCGGCGACGCCGGTGCGGTACACGCTCAGCTTCCCCGCGCCGAGCTTGGACTCGGCGCCCTCGGTGGTCCACAGCGGCGCGGGCGCGGGGGTGGACAGCACGGCGAGATCCGCGCGCACGCACGCCACGCGGTCGGGGTCCGGCGGATCGTGCGTGGTCGTCACCACGCACCCCAACGCGACGTACCCCTCCGGCGCGATCGGGCGCCACGCCGCGAACGTCCCGGTTCTCGGGTTTTTCCGCAGACGCGACCCGGAGTCGCGAAACGCCGACGCGAACCCAGTCGCCGGCTTCGTGGCGGGGCGCGCCGCGACGTTCGCGCGGTCCATCTGAGCTCCTGACGCGAGAAGCCACGGCGCGGGCGCGACGAGCGCCTCCGCGGGCGCGGCGAGGGACGCCACGACCGTGGTGCCGAGCGCGGCGAATCCGGGAGGACACGCCGGCGTCCACGCCGAAAAATCGCTCGCGCCGGAGTTTTTGCTCGACCACGTCATGTCCAGTCGCGGCGCGCGGCGCAGGACGAGCCTCGTCCTCGTCCTCGTCTCCCCGGGGACCCCGGTGACGAACGCCTCGTCGGAGGACGTGACGAGGTTTTCTCCCGCGAGGGTGTCGTCGTATTTGTCGGACTGTTCGGAAATCGCGGAAGTCGCGCGTTCGGAGCCTTCGCTGTCGCCGTCGCCTACGGTCTGGTCTCCGCCCGGTGATACGTCGCGCGGCGGCGTCAGGTCGAGGCCCTCCGCGATTCGCGCGCGCACGCGGAGCGCTTTCTCCGCTTTCCCGCTCCCGGCGCTCCCGACCCAGACGCCGTCTCGGCTCGGGTACCACCCCGAGGCGCGATCCGCGGACGCCGCCAAGAGCTCCGCCGCGGGGAACGCCACGGTCGCGCCGTCGCCGTCATCGATGCCGGCGTCGCCCTCGCGCGGCGTCGCGCCGAACGAAAGGAGCGAAGGTTCCAGGAAAACGCGCACTTCAAGCGCGGCGTCTTTTCGCGTCTTTTCGCGGCGGACGCGCGCGCGCCACTCGCCGACGTCGAGCATCGCCGCGCCGGTGGTTTCGCCCGCGGCGGTCGCCGCGACGGACGCCGACTCGGGGTCTAACGCCGAGTCGTCGATGAGCTCGAAACGCGCGGTGTCGAAAACGGCGGCGTTTCGCGTCTCGAGCACCTCCACGATGAGGTACGTCGGCTCGGCGGCTTCGTCGCGCGTCGTCGACGTTTTCGCGTTTTCGGGCGTTTTCGGGCGCGTCTCGACGGGCCCGGGCCCGGGCCCGGGCCCGGGCCCCGCCGCCGCGCGCCCCACGAACGGCACGGGCTCGCCGGGCCGAGCCTTGACCACGGTCGCGCCGTCGCCGGAACGCACGTACAAAGGCACGCCGAGCGCGTTGGTCATGCCGGAGACACGCGGGCCGCGACGCTCGCGCCGATGGGCTCCGGTCGCAGCGATGGGCTCCGGCGCGCGCGCCGCGAGCGCCGCGTCTTCGGCGAACGCGCGAGTCGCCACCGCGCGCAACGCCGACGCGCCCTCGACGCGGACCGTCGAGCCGCGAGGCTGCGCGTCGAACGATCCTGAAGCCTCGCCGGGCGCCGACGACGTCGCGGGGGACCCTACACCCGTAAAACCCGTGGCCTCGTACCGCGCCGCCACCTCCCACGGCTCCACCACGGGCTCCCAGGCGGCGACGCGCGCGTTGAAGTGCGACGCCTCGGCGACGGCGGACGCGCGCGCCTCCGCCTCGCCGCGCGCGCCGGCGCGCGCGTCGAGGGAGACGCGCCGCATCGCCACGCGCGCGATCGGGACCGCATCCGTGTCGTCATCCGTGTCGTCACGCGCGCGATTCGCCGATTGATTCGTCGATTCGTTCACGAACAGAGTCGTCTCGACACTCTCGACGCGCGCCGCGAAAACCGTTCCGTCCCGCGGGAGACCCGCGGCGCGCGGCGCGAACGGGGCGCGCGCGCGCGGCGCGCGCGCGAGGGGCGCGCGCGCGCCGGGTCCAGCCGCGTCGCCCGCGACGGCGTGGAACGCGCCGAGCGCGAGCCAGCCGTTCTCGTCACCCGCGTCGTCGTCCTCCGCGAAGACCGGCAGCGGCGCGCGCGGGCGCCAGATGCGCAGCGGCTCGCGGCCGAGCTTGAACCCGGCCCCCTCCGCGGACCAGAGCGACGCGACGGGCGCCGCCGCGCGCCGCTTCGCGGCGAACTTCCGGCGACCGCCGCGCGCGAACGAGGCGGAGCCCATCGCCGAGGGCGGCACGGCGCACGCCAGGTCAGCGCGCAGACACGCGACGACGTCGATGGGCGGTGGCGCGTGCGTGCCGCTCGCGACGTGGCCACACGCGACGTACCCCTCGCTCGGAACGGGTCGCCAGAAACTAAGCGTGCCCCTTCGTTTTCCGCGCGCGCGCCAGCCGGAGTCGCGCCAGACGCGCTCAAACGCGGCGGGCGGCGCGAGCGCCGGCGAAACGACGGTCGCGTCTCTTTCGTCTCTTCGCGACGTAAAACTTTCGCGAAACAGGACGGTCCTGGCTGGGGGCTCGAGCCCGGCGACGGCGACGTCGCCCAGAGAGACCCAGCCCGGAGGACGCCGAGCCCGCCATACGCTGAAATCGCCCGCGGCGGCGCCCGCGTTGAAACTGTGCCACACGCGATGGAAATCCACGACGGTTTTCGCGTCGACGCCGGAACCGGACGCGCCCCGTTCGCCCGCCGCGTCGCCCGCCGCGTCGACGTCGTCGGGGGAAGCGTCGCGGCGGCGCTCTTCGCCCGTCTCCGAGTCCCGGTGTGAAGTGGCGGGGGGCTTCGCGGACGCGGGGTCGCCCGGGAGGCCCGTCGGCACGCGGATGTCCAGGCACGCGTCGGGATCGGGACCCGGAACAAGGCCTCCGCGAATCGTCGGGGAAAAGGAAAGAGTCCTCGCCGCGTTTTCCACGACCCAGAGCGCGGGAGCGCCCTCCCCTGCGCCGGCGCGCCCGCGCGCGCCGACGGCAGCGGCGACCAGTTCGCGGCGAACGCACCTGAGCGCGTCCAGCGGGGGCGCGCCCGCGTCGGTTTGCGCGCACGCCACGCCCAGGGCGACGAACCCGGGCGGAGGCACGGGTCGCCACACCGCGAGCGTCGAGCTTCGTGAAGCGTCGTTTTTTTCAGTCGCGAAAAAAACGCGTTCGAAGGAAATCGGCGCCGCCGTGAACGCGGGGGAGTCCCGAATCGCCGTCGTCGGCGCCGAGGGGGGCACGTCCGCGCCGCCGTCGCCCACCACGTCCCCGAGCGAGGCGTAGCCCGGCGGGGGATGCGGGCGCCACGTGCTCCACGCCGCGGCGCCGGCGCGCGTCCCGGCCGCGCCCGCCTCGAAGAGCACGGGCGCGGTCGGCGACGCCGGGTCTGGGGACGACGTCGAAGACCACGTCTTGTGAAACGCGGCGCACGAAATCGTCGGCGCGCGCGCGGCGGCGGCGGCGAGCCTCGACGCGACACGCGAGACGACGGCTAGGCGGTCCATGGAGAGCGCGACGGCGATGGGTGACGCCGCGAGCGTCACGCGCGCGTCCTCGGCGTTTTCGCCGAGCGCGTCTTCGCGCGTGACGTACGTCGCGACGATATCGAGCGGCGCGAGCGTCGGCGCGCCGTTCACGTCCGCGGAGAGACGCGCGACGCGCGCCGAGACGCGCGCGACGGAGGCGCCTTCCTCGTCCGTCTCCGCGTCCGCGCGCGCATCCATCCCGAAACACAGTTCCAGGGCGTCCGCGGTGTCGCCCGACGCGGGGCTCGATGAAAAAGTGTCGCCGAGCACGCGAAGCTCCAGCCGCACGGCGCGCAGGGAGTAGGACGTTTTCGTGTTTTTCCAAACGGCAGCTCCTGCGCGCTCGTCGCGCCGCGCCGCGAAGCGCCGCGTCGTCGGCGCCGTCGCCTCCACCGCGACGCCGTCCTCCTCGCCGGCGCGTATTCTCGCGCCCGGGGCGAGCCGGGCCAGGCTCGCCCACGCGGCCACCGCGTCCGCTTTCGACGCGGCCTCCACCTCGACGCGCGCGTTCCGGATGCGGAGCTCGGCGCCGGGCCCCACGAAAATCAAGGGGACGCGTTCGTTCGAACTCGAACCGTTCGAACCGCC
>Ga0181561_10004800_pt1 | contig 11591 bp, 9 predicted proteins | sample 011ome_19_FD_133760 | JGI IMG/M metagenome (GOLD analysis project Ga0181561, IMG submission 133760) | Coastal salt marsh microbial communities from the Groves Creek Marsh, Skidaway Island, Georgia - 011510BT metaG (megahit assembly) | ecosystem: Environmental > Aquatic > Marine > Intertidal zone...
CGCGAATCAGTTCGCGCGCGGCGGCGTCGGGCTGAAGACGGACGTCGCCGACGTCGCCGCCGGCGCGCCCAAGACGGACGCGTCCGCGTGCTTCGTCTTCGGCGACGTCGCGCTCGGCGCGACCGCGGCGTTCGACGGGAAGACGATGAAGCCGACCAAGGTGGCGGTCGCCGCGCAGTTTACGCCGAGCGAGAATCTGACGCTCGCGGCGACGTTGGCGGATGCGGACGTCCTCAAGGCGTCCGTCGTCGCGTCCCTCGACGCCAAGACCACCGCGGGCGCGGAGGTGACGTTCAAGACGAAGAAGCGCGACGTCTCCGCCGCGCTCGCGGCGAGCAGGAAGTTCTCCGCCGCGTGCGTCGGCAAGGTGGCGGTGTCGTCGCCGCTGCCGGTGAACGGCGGCGCTCTGGCGCGTTCTCCTTACACTGGTTCCCATACGACCGCGTTCGCGTGGTGAACGCCGATCCTTAAGGACTTTTGCCGTCGCCTCTCTCCGCCCAGGGTCCCTCGCTTTTAATTTCCGCCCTCGGCGCCTTTCAACTTCAACTGACGCCTTTCAACTCCACCCCGATATCATCGCTCGTATGGAACGGCCCTCAGTCGCCGGTGATCTCAGCGTCCACCTCGGGCGACGTCGCGGCGAAGACGACGGGCGCGGCGAGCGTCCGGTACGACACGAAGAGCGGGAAGTACAAGTACGGGGTGCAGTTCACGACGAAGGTGTGAGCGATGTGATGATCGCGCGATGGATGGATGGATGGATTGGATGGATGGACGGAGAGAGATGAGATGAGATTCGACGGCGCGAGAAGGCGAGTAAATATTATTACCGTCGCGTCGCGGAGACGCGAACGACGGGGCGGGGACGGGGACGCGTAGACGACGTTCTGTTCTCGAGATGTACAATGAAGGAAGAGTAAAGAAAGAGAGAAGCGCCGCGATGACGACGCGACGAACGACTTCTTAAAGAGCGGAACTCGCGCGCATCTTATTAGGCCTGCGAAGGATGTCTTGTGCTGTGTCGTGGTGCGAGAAAAAAAGCGGTCGGTCGAAATTTGCCATCATCCAGCGAGCAGACGAGCGCGGCGGGTGTTTCATCGAACGAGCCAGACCGCGAAGCGCGCGGCCGTCTCGGCACGATGTCGACCTCGCTGAGCGCGATGAGTTCTCAGATGACGTCCGCGATGTTCAGCGTCATCCCGACGAGCGTGATGCCAACCTCCATCGCGGGCGCGTTCAAGGACGACGCGCAGGTGCGACCGCGATCCGTCCGGATCCTCTCGCTCGATGTCGAATCCGGCGATTCCGCGCCCGCGCCCCTCCGATCCGATCGATCCGATCGATCCTCCGCGCCGTCGATCGAATCGAATCGAATCGAATCGATCGGTCGCGCGCGCGTCTCCGCGATCACGCGCGCGCCGCTCGCACGCACGCCGACCACCGCGCCCTTCCCTGACCCGCCCCGACCCACCGCGATCGCCGCCCGCGAATGAATCGAATCGTCCGTCCGTCCATCCCGCGCCTCCTCGCGAAATCAGATCGAGGACGACCGTCGCGAGCTCGACGCCGCGCTGAGATCGACGACGCAGTCCAAGAAGCTGGACGGCCTGAAGCGCCTCATCGCGAAGATGTCCACGGGGCAGGACGTCTCGAGCTTCTTCCCGTCGGTCGTGATGAACATCGGCGAGGCGACGTTCGAGGTGAAGGTGCTGGTGTACATTTACCTCGTGCGCACCGCGGAGCAAAAGCCGGACGAGGCGCTGCTCTCCATCAACTCGTTTCAGAAAGATCTCACGCACGCCAACCCGCGCGTCCGCGCGCTCGCGCTGCGCGTCATGTCGAGCATCCGCGTGAACGTCATCGTCCCGGTCGTCATCCTCGCGGTGAAGAAGTGCGCGTTGGATCCATCGCCGTACGTCCGCAAATCAGCCGCGCACGCGATCCCGAAGGTGTTCAGACTGGACGCGACGCGGGTGGAGGAGCTGGTGGAGATCGTGGAGACGATGCTTCGCGACAGCACGCCGTTCGTGCTGTCGTCCGTCGTCGCGGCGTTTCAGGAGGTGTGCCCGGACCGGATCGACCTCATCCATCGGCACTTCCGGAAGATGTGCCGCATGCTCGTGGACGTGGACGAGTGGGGGCAGGCGCGTTCTGCTTTACAAACGTTTGTTTTTCACCCATCGCCCGTTCCTTTCAACACTTGATCGCGTGGGTTCCTTTCAACTGACCGATGAACACACCTGTTATCGTATGGAATGGCCCATCAGATTCTCATGGCGAAGCTGCTGCTGTCGTACGCGCGAACGCAGTTTTTGCGACCGGACGGGTACACGCGGGAGCTCACGCCTCTCGCGGTCGCGAGCGCGAACGGCGACGCGAGCGCGCAATCCATCGCGCTGAATCTCGGGATGGGCGGCGAGAGCGGCGGCGCGTTCGAGCGGTCGCACGCGGACAAGGATCTCGGGAACACGCGCGGGTTTTACTCGAGCGAGTCGGACTCGGAGGACGCGGACTCGGACGACTCGGACGACTCCGATGAAGACGAAGATGAAGACGAAGACGCCGCGAAAGAGGACGGCAGCGGCACGGACAGCGACGAGTACGCGGCGGCGAGGAAAGGGAGGAAGGTGGGCGGGTTCGCAAAGAGTAAGCCGAAGGCGAAGAAGCCGGCGAGCGCGAAGAAGGCGGCGAAAAAAGCGGAAAAACGCGCGCGGGAGAAGCCCAAGATGTCCGCGCTCGAGGCCGCGACGTCGTCCTCCGCGGCGCCGGAGTACCTGGACGACGACCACCGCCTGCTTCTCAAGTCCACGCGCCCGCTGTTGCAGTCGCAAAACGCGGGCGTCGTCATGGCCGTCGGCGCGTTGCACTTTTACCTCGCGCCCATCTCGGACATCCCGAAAGTGCTTCGAGCGCTCGTGTTCGCGATGCGATGCAAACCGGAGTCGCAGCTCATCATGCTGAAGAACATCTGCGCCATGGTCGCGACGCAGGCGAGCTTGTTCCGGACGCACTTCGCCGCGTTCTACGTCCACCCCGCGGACTCTTTGGAGATGCGCGCGTTGAAGCTCGAGATTCTCACGCACGTCGCCACCGCGGAGAACGCCCCCGCGTTACTCCGCGAGCTCCAGGCGTACCTCCGATCGTCCAACTACGAGTTCGTCGCGCTGACGATCCGCGCGGTCGGGCGGTGCGCGGCGATCATGCCGCAGATCGCCGCGGTGTGCGTGCGATCGCTGCTCGAGCTGTCGTTGCACCCGAGCGAAAAAGTCGCGGGGGAAGCCGTCGTCGTGATTCGCGCGCTCGTGCAGCACAACCCCGGGGAGCACACGCACATCGTCATGCGGTTGGTGCGCAGGTTGGAGATGCTGCTCGCGCCCGCGGCGAGGGCCGCGGTCGCGTGGCTCGCGGGCGGGGAGCTGTACGTGTTTAATAATAACGCCCCGGACGCGGACGTTACAAACTCCGCGGCGCCCGCGGCGGCGGCGGACGACTCGAAGAAGGCGATCAAGTCGGCGGCGAAGAAAGAGGCCGCGCGCGTCGCGGAGGCGGAGCACCGCGGGAAGTTCCTCGAGCTCTCCCTGGACGTTGTACGCCGCGCGATCAAAAACTTCGCGAGCGAGTCCGACCTCACGAAGCTGCAGATTCTGAACTCGACGTGCAAGCTGTACGTAAAGGACCCGACGCGCGTCGGGCCGCTCCTGAAACATCTCTTCGACCTGTGCGCCGCGGATCCCAGCGTGGACATCCGCGACCGCGTGCGCGTCTTCAAGGCGATGTTCGCCGTCGGCGGGAACGCCACGCCGCTCGCGACGCTCAAGGAGAAGGTGGTGCTGTGCGAGAAGGCGGCGCCGAGGTTGCCGTCGCCCGCGGCGCCGACGTGCGCGCACGCGCTCGGATCGCTGTCGCTCTTCGTCGAGCACGCCGCGCCGGGGTATCGACCGCTGCCGCCGCACCCGCTGACGCAGCCGAGCCGGGCGGTCAGGGAGCAGTACTACAACGCCGCGAACGCGAGCTCGAGGGACGACGGAAGGAAGGGGAGGAAAGGAGGGTTTTACAGCGAGAGCGAGAGCGACAGCGGGAGCGGAAGCGCGTCGTCCGCCGGGTCGGATTCCGATTCCGATTCCGATTCCGACTCGGACTCGGACTCCGACTCGGACTCGAGCTCGGGCTCGGGCTCGGGCTCGAGCTCGGACTCGAGCTCGGGCGGCGACTCGGACTCGGGCCCGAGCGACGCGGGGAAGAAGGGGAAGGTGAAGAAGGACGCGGACGACTCGGATTAGACGGGGGGTCTCGGATTGGTTGTACGTGTGCTATCATACGCGAAAACGTTGTTGCGCTTCTTTTCATCGCCGCCAGTTTTACCTGACAATGCATTGTCTCAACTAACAACGCCCTCGCTCGGGTCCACTCGACGCCGCACCTCGCGCGGCGGCGAGGATGCCCCCCGTCGTTCGATGGGTCTCCGTCCGCGCGCTCGCGTCCGCGTCCGCGCCCGCGTGCGCGCCGCGCCGGCCGTCGCGACCGCGGCGCGGCGCGCGCGTCGACCGTCGAGATTCGAACCCGACGTCGTCGTCGACCACGCCGCGCGTCATCGTCAGGAGCGAAGATGCGTTCGCGCCCCTCGAGCTCGACGACGGCGACGGCGACGGCGACGACGGCGGCGATGAAGGCGGCGGACGACCGCCGCGTCCCGTCGCGGAGGCTGCGGGCGCGGGCGCCGCGCCCATCGCCGCGCTCGCGGGATTCGGCTCCGACGACGACGACTCGGACGACGACTCGGACGACGACTCGGACGACGACGACGACGACGTCCTCCGAGTGCTCTTCGCCGCGGGAGGCACGGGCGGACACGTCTTCCCCGCGATCGCCATCGCCGACGAGCTCACGAGACTCGCGCGCGAGGGCGGCTTACCTCCGCCGTTCGCGCGCTTCCGGTGCGACTTCGCGGGGACGTCCACGCGGCGCGAGTCCACCGCGGTCCCGAGCGCGGGGTACTCGCTCAGCGTCGTCCCCGTCGCGGAGCTCGCGCGGCCGTGGGCGTCGTCGCCGACGAATCTGACGCTTCCGTTTCGGCTCGCCGCCGCGACGCGCGCGGCGATGTCGCTCGTGGATAAACTGAGGCCGCACGTCGTCGTCGGCACGGGGGGGTACGTCTCGCTGCCCACGTGCGTCGCCGCGGTGTTGAAGCGCGTGCCGCTGGTGATACAGGAGCAGAACGCGGTCCCGGGGGTGGCGAACGCGATCTTAGCGCGCGCGGCGACGACGCGGTGCGCGGCGTTCGCGAGCGCGGCGGACGCGTTAGGGGGGAAGTGCGTCGTTCGGGGGAATCCGACGCGGGCGTCGTTGCGGGTGATGACGAAAACGGTCGCGCGGGAGCGGTTACGTGGGATGTTCGCGGAGGGAGGGACGGAGGAGGTCGCGAGCGAGCGCGGCGGTGAAAACGGAGGCGCGTTCTTACACTGGTCCCCATACGACCGCGTTCGCGTGGTGAACGCCGATCCTTAAGGACTTTTCCCGGCGCATCTCTCCGCCCACCCCTCGCTTTCAATCCCCGACCGCGACGCCTTTCAACTCCGTCTGACGCCTTTCAACTCCACCCCGACGTTCGCTCGTGTAGAACGACCCGGCGACGAAAACGAAAAGGTACTCGTCGTCCTCGGCGGCTCGCTCGGCGCCGCCGCGGTGAACGACGCGATCGCCGCCGCCGCGCCCGCGCTCCTCGCGTCGTTCCCGAACCTCCGCATCCTGTGGCAGTGCGGCGAGAAAGCGCTCGCGGGGACGCGCGAGAAACACGCCGAAGTAACGTCCCACCCTCGGGTGTTACTGACGCCGTTCGTGCGCGACGTCGACGTCGCGTACGCGGCGGCGGATCTCGTCGTCGCGCGCGCGGGCGCGGTCACGTGCGCGGAGCTCCTCGCGACGCGGACGCCGAGCGTTTTAATTCCCTCGCCGAACGTCGCGGAGGATCATCAGACGGCGAACGCGGTGGAGATGGAAGCGAACGGCGCCGCGACGGTCGTCAGGGAGGCGGAGTTGCGAGAGGGATGGATCGATTTCGCGGCGGCGACGAAGGCGCTGCTGGTGGACGACGAGCGGCTGGGGAGGATGCGCGAGGCGGCGGGGAGGGCGGACACGCCGGACGCGGCGCGGCGGATCGCGTTCGACGTGATTCACGCCGCGAAGAAGAAGAAGAAGAAGAAGAAGAAGAAGAAGAATGGGAAGCGAAGGTAGCCGCAGTCGTCAACAGGTCTGGTACGACGATACATCTTCGCGGTCGATTGCTCTGAACGACAAACAGATCACTCATCACTCCTCGCCCATCATCCGCGCGAACCGCACCGGGTCCCGCTCCCTCGCCCGCATCGTCCACGCCCGCTTCTCCTCCTCGCTCAGGTCGTTGAAGATAAACACGCTCTTATCCCCGATGTCGTCCTTCACCTCTTGCGTGTACTTCCTCGCCGCGAACGCCGCGATGAGCGCGCACCACGCCACGATCGCCCCCTTCTCGAACCCCTCTGGGGGTCGTTCCATACAAAGCGAAGTCGGGGTGGAGTTGAAAGGCGTCAGTTGGCGTTGAAAGGCGTCGAGGGCGGGGATTGAAAGCGAGGGACCCTGGGCGGAGAGAAACGCCGGGCAGAGTCCTTAAGGATCGGCGTTCATCACGCCGACGCGGTCGTATGGGGACCAGTGTGATAAGAGAACGCGCCTGATCCAACCCCCGTGAGATGCCCTAACAGCGTCGCCGGGACGACGAAGAACAGCGCCGCGCACTCCGCCTTCCCGTAGCACATCCCCTCCTTGAAGGCGACGCCGGTGAGCGCGGCGAACATCGGGCCGACGAGCCACACGGCGGCGGGGTGCGTCGCTACGAACGCCGGGACGGAGACGTCGGGGTGCGTCGCCGCGATCCCGACGCTCCCTATGAACCCGGCCAGCCACATCGCCTGCATCGCCTTCTTGATCGGGTCGACGTACATGTGGATCAGGGTCAGCGCGACCCCGAGCGAGCCCGCGCCGGTAAAGTACGCGGCGTTGAGATTTACGGGCGCGTCCGGCGCGAAGGCGGCCGCGGAGCACGCGAGGACGGAGAGCGCGACGGAGCTCAGGCTGACGCGGTAGGACCACACCTCCGCGACGTCCGTTGGGGTGACGGACCAGTCGCAGTAGAGTCCCGGGTAGGCGGGTTCGCCGGGGATGACGTATGATGAGGCGTCGGAGCCTGGCGCGTCGGAGGACGATTCCACCGCGCGCGTCGCGACGCCATCAAGGCCGCCGCGTCGATGACGCGATTTCGATTCCGACGACGACGACGCGAGAGATCGAGATCTCGCTCTCGGCGCCGCGAGGGCGGGCGCGCGTCGTCTCGTCGCGCGCGCGGCGGGGGCGCGCGCGGTCGGCGCGCGGCGGCGCGACGCCGCGGGCGGCGCCGCGATCGTCGCGAGCCGCGCGATGGAAGCGCGCGCGGTCGTCATGGCGCGTCGCGGAGTGATGTCGCTGTCGCTGACGCTGACGTGTCGTCGTCCGAGGAAAAATAAAGATATCGCGTCGCACTCTTCTGCATCGCGCGCGCGCGAGGCGCACGCGCGACGACGACACCATGTCGTCCTCCTCGCAGTCGCAGTTCCTCAACGACCCGAACGCCGCGGTGTGCGAGATGCTGACGTCGCTCGTGCGCTCGCACCCGGACGCGGCGCTCCTCGACGGGTTCCCGGACGTCAAGGTGGTCGTCCGCGCGGCGAGAGATCCCGACCCCGACAAGGTGGCGCTCATCTCCGGCGGAGGCAGCGGGCACGAGCCCTCGCACGCCGGGTTCGTCGGCGCCGGGATGCTCGACGCCGCGGTGTGCGGCGACGTCTTCGCGTCGCCGTCCGTCGCCGCCGTCCTCGCGGCGATCCGGCACGTCACCGGGCCCGCGGGATGCCTCCTGATCGTGAAAAACTACACCGGCGATCGCCTCAACTTCGGCCTCGCCGCCGAGCGCGCCAAGCTCGAAGGGTACGCGGTCGAGATGTGCGTCGTCGCGGACGACTGCGCGCTGCCGCCGCCGCTCGGCATCGCGGGGCGGCGCGGCCTCGCCGGGACGCTGTTCGTGCACAAGTGCGCGGGCGCGGCGGCGGCGGCGGGAATGGACCTCTCGGCCGTCGCGCGCGAGGCGCGCGCGACGGCGGCAGTCGTCGGCACGATGGGCGTCGCGTCCGTCGCGCACGCGCTCCCGGGCGCCGTCGAGCGCGCGAGAGAGATCCAGCGCGGGCAGATCGAGCTCGGGTTGGGGATCCACGGCGAGCCCGGCGCGCGCGTCGCGCCGGCGGCGCGCGCGGATGAGGCGCGTTCTATACACTGGTTCCCATACGACCGCGTCCGCGTGGTGAACGCCGTTTCTTAAGGACTTTTGCCGGCGCGTCTCTCCGCCCACCCCCCGCTTTCAATCCCCGACCTCGACGCCTTTGAACTCCACCTGACGCCTTTGAACTCCACCCCGACATCGCTTTGTATGGAACGACCCTGAGATCGTCGCGACCGTTCTCGAGACCATCACGGACGACGCGCGCGGGTACTTCTCTCTCCCGGGCGGCTCGCCGTCCTCGCCGACCGCGCGACGCGGCAGCGTGGACGGCGTCGTCGGCGGCGTCGTCGTCATGGTGAACAACCTCGGCGCGACGACGGGGATGGAGCTCGCGGTCGTCGCGAACGCGGCGACGGCGTGGCTCGAGAAGAGACGCGTGAACTGCGCGAGGGTCTACGTCGGCGCTTTCATGACCGCGCTCGACATGACCGGGTTCTCGATCTCGCTGCTGCGCGTGGACCCGCCGAACCGCGAGGATTGCCCGTGGCAGATCGACGCGGGGCTGGCGAGCGGGCGGTTGGATCTGTTGGACGCGCCGACGGGCGCGCCGGCGTGGCCGAGGGCGGCGAAGGGCGTCGCGAAGCCGTATCCGCTGCCGTCGCCGCCGGAGGGCGCGGGCGCGGCGGATCACGACATCGTGCGGGAGAACATGACTTCGAAGCGCGAAATACGTGCGAGTGATGTATCGACGGAGATGTCGCGGATCGAGCGAGCGACGCGCGCGGTGAAGGAGGCGCTCGAGGGCGCGGAGAAGGCGCTCACCGAGGCGGACACCAGAGTCGGCGACGGCGACTGCGGCGTCACGCACGTCAGAGGCGCGGCGGCGCTCTCGAGCGCCACGCCGTACATGCACGACGGAGGCGAGGCGCTCTCGAAGAGCGAGCTCGCGCGGTCGATCGGGCTCCAGATCCGGAAGAGCATGGGGGGCACGAGCGGGGCGCTGTACGACATCGCGTTCGCGGCGGCGGCGGCGGCGATGACGACGAAGGACGAGTGGTTCGTCGGGTTCGAGGCGGGGACGCGCGCGATGATGACGTACGGCGGCGCGAAAGCCGGGGACCGGACGATGATCGACGCGCTGATCCCCGCGATGGAGGCGGGGAGGGAGGCGCTGCGGGCGGACGGCGCGGACGAGATCGCGGCGTTGAGGGCGGCGGCGGCGGCGGCGGCGGCGGGGGCGGAGAAAACGAAGGAGATGACCGCCGGCGCCGGTCGGAGTTCGTACGTCCCGGCGGAGGTGTTGAGGGACGTCGCGGACCCGGGGGCGACCGCGGCGGCGGTGTGGATCGGCGCCGTGAGCGAGGCGTTCGCGAAGAGTTAGACACGCGTTGATGGAATGAAAATGTTGTCGTCGTCGTTTTCTCGGCCGCGCTTCGTTCGCTTCGTTCGCTTCGCGCGTCGCGCCCGCCTCACCCGATCTGCGTCATCCACGCCTTCTTCACCTCCTTCTTCATCTCCGCGTAGTCGTCCACGTCGATGATCCCCGCGGCGAGCCACTCGTTCAGCTCCTTGAACGCGTTATCGATCGACCGGCCGCCGCCTCCGCTGGCGCCGCCTCCGACGGCGGCGGCGCCTCCGGCGCCGCCGCCGCTGGCCGCCGCCTCGGTTTTCACGCGTTTCTTCGCTCGCGCGAAGCTCGTGCTGTCCTCGGACTCGTCGTCGTCGCCGCTCGTAGCGGGCTTTGGCTTGACCGGCCTCGCAGTGGGCATCATCGCCGAGGGGGCTTTGCGCCTCTTCGAAGCCGGGGTCGCCGGTTTGACCACGGGATCCGCAGCCGCCGCCGCCGCCGGTTTCTTTTTCTCCGTCGCGGCGGCGGCGTCTTCGTCGTCCCTGAACCGGTCGTTCGCGCCAGCGAGCATGATGCCCACGAGCTCGTGCCACGGGAGGTCGGGCTTGTAGTTCGTGCGCGTGCCCTTTATCGTGCCGACGCCGTAGCTCTGGAGGACGCGCACGAAGATGTCGTGCGCGGCGGCGGCGCCCCATCGCGTGGGAAAGTGATACCCGAATTTGTGCTCGCCCCAGGACGCGTCGAAGACGACGGGCTGGAAGGCTTCGCGGTTCATCGCGTCGGTGACAGTTTCGAATCCGCCGAACCAAACGTTGCCGCCAGCTTTGATCGTAGAGGTGTAATTCCTCAACCTATCCAGAATCGCCTTCTTTGGGCATCCCTTGGTTTTGATGATGGCGTTCGTGAAAATGGTCGCGACCTCGACCGACGCCGCCGGCGCGCGATCCTCCTTCAGCACGAGTAGAAGCTCCTCGAAAATGAGAGCTTCCTCCTCCTCCTCCTCCTCGTCCCCGTCCACGTACTTGACGTTGTACACGTTGCCGTACTCAGTGCTGTCGCTGCTGTACCCGATGACGACGCCCTCCTCGCGGTACGCCTCGCCGCAAGTTTTGCCGTTTCCGTCCACGGGGACGACCAACCTCGAGACTTTGGCGCCGACGAGCTCGGCGCCGGGGCCCGGAGGGGGGGGGGGTGGGTTCGAATCATGCTTAGCGACGGGCCTGCTCGGCGGACTCAGCGTTTTACACCACTTGTCCGGGTCTCGGAGCACGAGCTCAGAGCTGCCAACGCGGTCTGCGAACGCCCGTGCGGCTTCTATCTCCGTGGCGTAAGATCCGATCTGTTTGCTTTTATGTCTAACCCTCCAATTGTGACGTTCAGCAGAGACACCAACGTACTTGGACGTACAGGGGCGTCCTGCCGGCTTTTCCTCGACGTCTTCATTTCCACTCTCGCGTTCGGAGTCGGAGTCGGAGTCGGAGTCTTCGGACAGCTCGACCACGGGCTCGATCTTCATGCCTCGAGCGCTGCGAGTCAACGGACCGCCGTGTTGCAATCGTCGCGCGAGCTCTTCGTCCGCGTCCGGCGCGGCCGCGGCGGCGTACTTTCTTCTGGCCGCTATCCCCGCTCTGATTGCTGCCGAGTGATCATAATCCTTTCGAAGCACGGGCTCCGTCCAGCCGCGGTGCTTAGCGTACGCGCGCGCTGCTTCTTCCTCAGTGGCAAAGTAAGCAGCGCTCCCATCTCTAAAATTTGCCCGCCACGGGAGTCTGGCGAGGTTCTCATCCAACGATCTCACGCGGTTCCTGAGGATTTGGACGCCAACGTACTGCGACTCGGGAGTCTTGCGTTTGAATCGAACGACCCTATCGTCGGAGACGTTTCTCTCCGCTGCCGGTACCATTTCATGATATCGGTGCCACAACGAGTCAGCGCGCAATCGCGGTTCCGTCCAGCCGC
>Ga0181561_10004827_pt1 | contig 11542 bp, 9 predicted proteins | sample 011ome_19_FD_133760 | JGI IMG/M metagenome (GOLD analysis project Ga0181561, IMG submission 133760) | Coastal salt marsh microbial communities from the Groves Creek Marsh, Skidaway Island, Georgia - 011510BT metaG (megahit assembly) | ecosystem: Environmental > Aquatic > Marine > Intertidal zone...
CGCCTTTCAACTCCATCTGACGCCTTTCAACTCCACCCCGACATCGCTTCGTATGGAACGACCCTGAAGATCGGCGTCGGGTATAAGATGCCGGACGGGACGGTCACGACCGCGTTCCCAGGGGACATCGACGACCTCGCGAGCGTGGAGGTGGTGTACGAGACGGTCTCGGGGTGGGACGAGGACATCTCGGGTGTTCGCGCGTACGGCGATCTTCCGGCGGGGTGCAGGGGGTATGTCGAGAGGATCGAAGAGCTGTGCGGCGTGGAGTGTCGTTACCTCGGCGTCGGACCGGGAAGGGACGCGATGGTCGTGAAGTTTTGATTAAGGGCGAAGAGTTTGATGAGGAGGAGGAGGAGGAGGGTTTTCCCTCCGCGGGTGATGTTTGGTTTGTTATCGCAACGTAACACATATCGTATTCATCGTCGCGATGCGCCTCGCCGAGACCTTTCGTTCTTCAGTGCGGCCGTCAGATTATGCGCCCGCCGCAACTGCTGAACCAGACATTTCCGCCGCCGAACGTTCCGAGACGGCCGCATTCGCTCCTCGCGCGCCGCCGTCGACGCGCGCCGCGCGGAAAGAGGAACGCGCCCGCCGTCGACATGGGACGATGTCCCACCGGGGGCGGTAAGAAGACGTCCAGCCAGAAGAACCGCGTCGGGTACGCCACGAAGCGCCTGCGACGCGCGCAGTTCGAGCTCCCGCACGCGGACGTCATCTACAAGGCGGTGCATAAGCACGTGAACGCGGACGGGACGCCGAAGAACCAGGGCGGAGCGGGGAACAAGGCGAGGGAGATCAGCAGCATGGAGGCGATGATCAGAGGGGACGCGAACCAGCCGTGGAACGAGGATCTGCCGGGGGGCGGGCAGCACTACGACGTCTTCACCGGACGGCATTTCGAGTCCGCGGAGGCGCTCGCGAGGCATCAGAAGACGAAGCAGTACAAACGGGACAGGAAACGGGTTTTGAACGGGCCGAAGCCGCACGAGCAAGGGGACGCGGAGGCCGCCGCGGGGATGGCGCCGCCGGACAACGGGAAGAAGCTCAACCGAGCCCCGGTCGCGGCGATGATCGAGTAACCGCTACGGTAGTAGTCCCTCTAGTAGTTCCGTCGTCGTCGCGCGTGTTTCGATTCGACGATTCGCTTCGATTCGCTTCGCTCTCGTCCATCCGTCTATCTATCGCGCCGCTCGCTCACTCCGCGCACCCGATGCACTCGACCGCGCCCTGACTCGTCGCCGCGCTGAAGAAGAACGCGTTCCTCACCGGCGTCCCCTTCTGCGTCGCCGCGCGAAGCAACTCCGGGTCGTTCCATACGAGCGAACGTCGGGGTGGAGTTCATAGGCGTCAGATGGCGTTGAAAGGCGCCGAGGGCGGGGATTGAAAGCGAGGGGTGGGCGGAGAGATGCGCCGGCAAAAGTCCTTAAGGATCGGCGTTCACCACGCGGACGCGGTCGTATGGGGACCAGTGTATAGAGCGCACCTCCTGCCCGAGGACCCCCCCGACGATCGCCGCCACCGCCGGCGACGCGGAATGCCCGCTGCCCGCGCCGAGCTCCCGTCCGACGTGCTCCTCCACGACGCTCGGCGGGAGCCACCCGGGCTTCACGCCGTTGTCGCGCTCCGCGTCCGCGATGCCGTCCAAAAGCTCCGGGAGGTCCGCCGCGAGAGGCCGACGCCCGGTTCGCGTCTCGAACGCGGCGCAGAGCAGAAACGCACCCGCCGCCTTGTTCACCCGCCGCAGTCCGCCCTCGCGGCCGTTCCCCATGGAGCTCCACTTCGCCGCGAGCGCGTCGCGGAGAGGCACGTACGACGCGACCGCGGTCGGCGCTGGCGGCGGCGCGTCCGTCTCCTCCTTTTCTTTTTCTTTTGCTTCGCTTCCTGAGGGTCGTTCCATACGAAGCGAACGTCGGGGTGGAGTTGAAAGGCGTCAGAAGCGGAGTTGAAAGGCGTCGAGGGCGGGGATTGAACGCGAGGTGTGGGCGCAGAGACACGCCGGGCAAAGTCCTTAAGGATCGGCGTTCACCACGCCGACGGGGTCGTATGTGGACCAGTGTGAGAGAGAACGCGCCTGATCCCGGCGCCGCGTCCGGCGCGTGCTCGAACGCGTCCCCGAGGTCGACGAAGAAGTGCGCCGTGGACGCTCGGCAGTGCGCGTGGAAGAACGCGACGCCGCCGGGCCCAACGCGTCTGCACGACGCGTTGATCTCGATCGCGTCCGATAGCGAAGCGCCGGAGTACAGCACCGCGTCGACGCCGGCGCGGAATTCCACATCCATCAGCGGCGCGCTCGGAAGCGCGACGCCGGGATCGGAGCGACACTCGACGAAGCAGAACGGGTTCATCTCCTGGAGCGTGTCGCGCATCGCGCGCGCGACGGTGATGCTGAGGACGAAGCGAAGGGAGGGCCCAGGGAGGGAGGGAGGGAGGGAGGACGACGCGTGAGATGAGAAGAAGATGGGATGCCCAGATCGATTAGCGGTAGTGTGCGACAGACGCGATCTCGCGAGGAGCGCTTAGCGGACGGATCGATCGATGGACGCACCTCCCCGCCGCCTTCCCCGCCGCCCCCGCCGTCGCGAGAAAGTTCCCCGGCGGCGCGTTCGCGTCGTGCGCGTCCATCCCGTTGTCCCAGATCCTCAGCGTGCCGACGCCCGCGAGCACGATGTTCTTGCACGCCTCCGCGGCGACGCCGTCGAGATCCCCGAGCACGAAAAACGTGCTCGCGCCCATGCGCTTCTGCGCCTCCACGCCCCAGACGCGGAGCTGACGGTCGTACACCGCGGCCTGCTCGTCCGTGAGGCCGCCGCCGTTCGGATCCGCGGTGGCCGCGGTCATGACGAGACGATCGAGCGACGCGACCGCGCGACTCGAGATGTGATCGCGATCGGTCGACAGCTGCGCGCGTGAAGTCCCGTTCTTTTGAAGCTGATCAGTGAAGTTTCTCTTCACTGCCTACGTGTAGTCTAAGCCCGCGTCACACCGGCGTCTCCGCGGCGCCTCGCAAGTGCGCGCCCAGCTCCGGGCGTAACGTCAACGCGCGCGTCAGCGCGCGCTCGGACGCGCGCGCGAACACGACGTCGAGCCTCCGCCCTCCTCCTCCTCCTCCGCCGCCGCCGCCGCCGCCGCGAGCTGTGCCGAACACCCACGATTCGATCCCCGCGGACACCTCCTCCAACGCGGGGTCCCCGCCGCAGCACGCGCGCCACGCGGCGACGACGTCTTCGTCCCCGAGAGGCAGAGCCGCGCCGTCGTCGCCGCCGCCATCGTTCTTCTCTTCGCCGCCGAGGCAGCAGGCCTGCGCGCACCACAGCGCTCTCTCGTTGACTTCCATCCACGCGCGCGCCGCGGCGTCCGCGCACGCCGGCTCCCCCGCCGCGAGCGCGTCTAGCGCGGCGGCTCTCGCGAGCGCGAAGCCGAGCGCGGACGCGAGCGGTCTCATCGTAACGTCAAGCGGCGTGTTTCCAACATTTCCGTCGTTGTTGTTGTTGTTTTCGAACATGTTCGCCTTCGCGGCGATGGACAGCGCCACGGCGAGGAGCTCGTGCGCTTCCAACCGCGTCGCGTGAAACGCGTGCACGCGCGCGTCGAGCGCCTCCGCCTCTCGTAACCGCCGCCGAAACGCCCGCGTCGCGGCCGTTACTCTTTCGGCACCTGACGACGGTTCGGGACCCGAATCGTCGAAGATGACGGCGCGGGCTTCGTGGACGAGCGCGACGAGCGCGCGGACGGCGTCGGACGCGGCGACCGCGGCAGCGGGAGACGGCGCGCAGCCGTGGACGCACCGCAACGCGTCCTCGAGCGGGAAGTTTTTTTCATCTTCGGGCGTTTCGACGCCCACCTTGGCGAGCCACCCGCCGCACGTCTCGCACGTCCCCGCCGCGGAGAGGAACCAATCGTGCGGCAGTGATTTCGCCACGTCATCTGGATTTTCTTCACCTTCGCGAATCAACCGTTGACACCTGTCGCACTCGCACGCGAACCTGTACTCCGCCCACAGCCGCCGCCGGCGCGCGTCGCGGCCGCCGCTCGCGTCCAGGTAACACACGGTCGCCTCGTCCCCTTTCTTTATCGGCCGGATCGCTTTCACCGTCACGGAGACCGGGGAGTCCGCCGACCCCGGCGGCGCGAAGTGCCACGTGCAGTTGGGCGCGCACGAGTGGTTGAACCGCGACAGCTTGGCGTAGACGGCGCCGCCGACGCGTTCTTCGCGCGGCACGCCGCCGAAAACGCCGCCGCTTTCGGGGGCGTCGTTCCCGGGCGGCGGCGCCGCGAGTCGCGTCTCCCACTGCGACACGTCGTACGCGTTCGCGAACACCGTCCGCGTGGTTATCCACCATGGGTCCATCGTCAACTCTAACCGCGCGATGGCCGTCGCGAGCGCTTCCTCGTCCTCGTCCTCATCGTCCTCGTCGTCCTCGTCGTCGTCTTCTTCTCTCGAGTCTTCGACGTCCACCACGGGCGGACACACCACGACCGCGGCGTCTTCCGCCGCTTCGCCCCCGCTCTTCTCCCTCCTCAACTTCATCTCTCTCGCTTCGCGCTCGAGCTCAGCCTTATCGTACGTCCGCGTCAAGCTCGCGGCGCAGAACCCGGCGTCCGCGACCTCCGCGATCTTCCGCAGCGTCCTCGTCGCGACGCGCGCGCGGTCGTCCCATCCCGACTCCGATCGGACTCCACCTCCGCCGCGCGTCTCGTTCACGTCCAGACACGACAGCGGCGGCCGCGATCCGTCCGCGACGCCGCCGCCGCCGCCGCCCTCCTCGATCATCTCGCCCGGGTGGTGCCCGTCGTGGACGTTCTTCGCGTCCGCGTCCGCGCGGCATCGCATGACGAGCCTTGCCTCGTCCGCGAGGTGACGCCACGCGCGCGGCACCTTCACGCCGGGCTTCGGATCGCGCCCCAGGACGCGGAGGAACGCGCACTCGCCGCCGGCGCCGTGCGCGTTCTGATCGTCCTTCTTGCATCGCGCGGAGCAGTAGTGCACGCCGCATCGCGCGGGGCACGGCGCGACGGCGTCTTCGCCGGCCGCGGCGAGCGAGCGCGCGCATCGCGCGCAGCGTCGCGCGAGCTGATCGAGCCCGAGCGCGAGCGCGACGGGCGCGGGTTCCGAGGAGACGATCTCGCCGACGTCGAAATCCCTGGTCGCGATGACGCCCAGGCCCTTCCCGGGGACGTCGCGCGTCTCCATAGCGGCGACCGCGCGAGAGCGAGCGACTCCGTCGAGCGCGCGGCGGAGTGACGCCTGAAGGCGTTCTGGAATCTGAGAGCTGCGGCGTTCGTTTAATTCGGCGCAAAAATTTGTTGTGGGTGGTGGTGTGTTGTGTACATCTTGCCCCACCCCGCCCCGCCCCATTTTGGCGGTTAAACCCTCATTTCTGGTTTAGACAGGTAACCAGGGGTCTCACCCAATGAAAATTGGGTGAAAACAGGGTGGATTCGGGGATGAAGTTGGGAGTAAATTTCCCATCGAAGAAAATTGACGATTTAACGACGATTTAGACACGTGATTTTTGCTGGATTTTTGCGAAAGCCCATGCAGCATTTTTTTGCTTAAATCTTTGCCTATAAGTGCTTGACTAAATGAGTGATTAAGATTTTGACTACTGCGTGACCTCACCCACCCCCATCGCCATCGACGCCATCGCGGTGACGACGCCCATGACCCCCGCGCCCGCCAACAACCCGCTCGCCATCACGTTCGCGTGGTCCTCGTGCTGCGTCGGCCTCCTCCTCCGCCACCACCCGCTCGCGCTCGCGCTCGCGGCGATGACGACGGAAAACTCGGGCGGGATGATGAACGCGATCCCGGCGCTCGTGGGGCTCGGCAAGTGCCGCACCCACGCCCACCCCTTCCTGTGTCCATCCCTCCCGAACACCTCCACGAGCCGCACGAAGATCGTGCAGCAGGCTGCGAGTTGCATCAACGCTTTCGCCTCGTTCGGTAACCCCCCGATCCCGCCGCCGCCGCCGCCGCCGCTGGACCGATTCGTGAGCACCTCCGCGACGGCTTTCCACGCCACAGCCGCCGGCGCCGGGAACTGCTCGCCCCCGAGCGGGTACACGTCCCGAAACAACACGTACGCGGGCACCGCGCCGAGAATGCCGACGGGGATCCCCAACAGCTGCGCGATGAGCTGTTTACGCGGGGACAGGCGCATCATAATACCAGCCTTGAAGTCGTGCATGAGGTCGCCCGCTTGCCCCGCGCCGCCGCACGCGACGGCGGCGGCCATGAGATTCGTCACCACCTCCCCCGGCGCTGCGAGCGCGAACACGAGCTGGATCACCTTACCCATCGGGCCGATCGGGTTTATGTCCGTCTCCCCGGTGCACCGGACCGCGATGTAGGACATGACGCCGGCGACCGGAAGCGCGAGCGCGGGCTGCCACGGCGCCATGTCGAAGTTTCGGTTGAGGATGATCGCTGTGCACGCGCCGCCGGCGGCGACGCCGGCTTTCCACCACCACGCCGGGATGACGTCGTGGTGATCCCGCGCGACGACGACGCCCGGTGCCGTGGTGGTAGTGCTGCTTGATGACGTGGACGACTTAATCACGAGCGGTCGCGCGTCGTCCATACCTATATCGGCGTCGTCGATGGAGGACCGCCCGGACTCCAACCCGCCCCAGCCGACGAGCGTCGGGCCCGCGAGTTTCGAAGTAGAAATCGCCCCGGACGCCGCCGCCGCGCGCCTCCCGCCGCCGTCGTCCATATCTAGGTTACCTCCTCCCGTATGTGCGACCCGTCCGTCGCCGTACTCGTAATCCCACTCGACGCGTGCATCGCCGTCCCCACCGACGCCGCCCAATGACCCTTTCAAGGGAAGGCCTTTCCCGCCGCCGCCCTTATTACTCCTCGCCGTCGCGATCGCCAGCTGCGCGAGCGAATCCACCACCATCGCCGCGACCCCCGGCCACAACAACAACCCCCGCGCGCCGCCCTTCATCGACAGCGGGTCCCCGCTCACCCACCCCATCGCCTCCGCGTGCGGCCCCACGAACCCCCACGCGACGATCGCCCCGAAGAGGATCGAGACCCCCACCTTGGGACCCATGAGCACGCCGCCGCCGACGAGCGTCGCGTCGAGCCGCACGCCCCACCCCCACCTCGCCAACGCGCTGAGGGTGTTTGCCAATACGAAGCGATGACATCGGGGTGGAGTTGAAAGGCGGGCGTCAGAAGCGGAGTTGAAAGAAGGCGTCGAGGCGTGTATTTGGATTGAAAGTAGCGAGGGGTGATGGGCGGAGAGGTGCAAACAGACGCCGGGAAGTAAAGTCCTTAAGGATCGGCGTTCACATCGCGCGGACGCGGTCGTATGGGGACCGGCGTAATAAACGTGAACGCGCCTGAACCCGAGCGTTTTCAGTATCGGCGGCTTCAGGAGCCACGGGTCGAGCCACGTCGCGACGACGCAGAGCGCGGCGACCGCGCTGGAGATGAGCAACGTCCGGACTTGGTCGCGCGCGCGGCCCGCGTCGGCGAACATGGACGTGATGGTCGCCGCCGTCGCCGTGCCGGACGGAAACTTGAGGGTCGTTCCGTACGAGCGAACGTCGGGGTGGAGTTCATAGGCGTCAGTTGGAGTTGAAAGGCGTCGAGGGCGGGGATTGAAAGCGAGGTGGGGGCGCAGAGACACGCCGGCAAAAGTCCGTAAGGAACGGCGTTCACCACGCCGACGGGGTCGTATGGGGACCAGTGTATAGAACGCACCTTGAGCGGGTGGTCGACGAGGAAGTGCCGACGCATGGGCACGGCGAAGAAGACGCCGAGGTACGCCACGGACGCGCCCCACGCCATGATCGTGAGGCCGTCGTACTTGTGCCCGAGCATCTGCAGCGCGGGTATCGGGCCGATGAGACCGGCGGCCATGGTCATGGACCCCGCCGCGGAGGCCACCGTCTGGCAGATGTTCGCCTCCGCCTGCGTGAACGGAACCTTGGGCTTGAGCGCGCTGAAGAGGCCGATGCTGACGGCCGCGGCGAGGATGCTGCGACGGACGAGAGGTGGAGAGGAGGAGGAGGGCGCGCGCAAGGGGGGGGAGGGCGCGTCAGATGGAGGAGGGAACGACGGACGGCGAGATGAGATTCGGCGTCGGGTCGAACGGGGGTCGAACCGCGCGACGCGTTTTCGTCCGCCGCGAGGGATCGATCGGTCGATCGGTCGCGACGCGCCTTCCGCCCTGCGCCCATCCCGCCTTGAGGCCGAACGAGACGTTCATCGCGCTGACGACGAAGCCGACGACGAACCCGGCGAGGACCGCGCGGAGGGACAGCGGGTCGACGTCGCCGTCGTGCGCGGGCTTCATGGCGCCGCGGGGCGCGCGCGTCGCGGAGTGGAGATGAGATTTCGCCGCGCTCCAGTCTGCTCGTCTCGACCCGTGACCTAGGTCAGCGTCGGCAGCGGCCAGGCGGACAGGACTGCTCGCCTTCGCTCTTCATTAACCTGTAATTGCGAGCGCGTCAGTGATCGCAGCGCGCGTCAGCGACGTCACGCACGCGAGGGGCAGCACGCCCATCCGCGCGCTACGATGCCCAAAGATAAAGAGGACGCCGCGGACGAGGCGGCGGCGGCCGAACCCGAGACGACGACCGATCCCGCGTCGGAGGATGACATCGCGGAAGACGACGCGGACGGAATCGCCGCCGCGGACGATGACGGCGACGAGGCGACGGCGACGGACGTCGCGGCCGCGAACGCCGCGGACGCGCCCGCGGATCCGAGCGTCGAACCCAAGACCGCGACGAACGCCGACGCGCGCGACGGCGGCGACCGCGCGAAGAAGCCCGACGGCGGCGCCGCCGCCGCCGAGGACGCGGCGAGCGCCGGCGCGGCGCCCGTCGCCGCCGTTCGATCCGCGCTGCGAATCGAGATCCCAGCCTCGCGCGCGGGGTACATGATCGGCCCTCGCGGCGCGATCGTGAAGTACCTGCGCGACTCCACGCAGTGCGGCGTGCACGTGCAAGAGGGCGGGCGCTCGCACCGCGTCGTCGTCGTGACGTCGAGCGACGCCGCGGATCATCCCGAGCTCTTCCGCGGCGTCGACGGCGTCCTCAAGTGTCACCTCCGAGCGACGGAGCAGGAGGTGGACCTGCACGCGCCGCCGGGGACGGACGGCGCGAGGCCGGCGGGGGAGTACGTCGCGCGGGTTGTGATTCCGAGCTCGCAGCTCGCGGGGTGCGTGGGGGAGATCCCGGAAGAGGAGGACGTCGCGCCGACGGCGGACGCGGATGCCGACGCCAACGCCGACGCCAACGCCAACGCCAACGCCAACGCCAACGCCCCGGACGCGACGTCGTCGCTTCCCGGCGTCGCGATCGCCGCGGACATCGCGTCGAACACGGGCGCGTCGATCGCGCTGCGCCCGAAGACGGAATCGTTCGCGACGTCGCTCCCCGCGGATCGAGTCGTCGAGATCAGAGGCTCGGACGAATGCGTGCGCTCAGGCGCGTTCTATCTCACACTGGTTCCCCATACGACCCCGTCGCCGTGGTGAACGCCGATCCTTAAGGACTTTTGCCGGCGTCTCTCTCCGCCCAGGGTCCCTCGCTTTCAATCCCGACACACCTCGACGCCTTTCAACTCCAACTGACGCCTTTCAACTCCATCCCGATATCATCGCTTTGTATGGACCCTCGAATTACCCTCAGCGCTGCTCATCATCGCGAGGAAGCTAGACCACCGGACGAATCCGCCGAGCGAGGACGAGGACCCTCTTCGTCTGATCGACGCCCCGGACGTCAAGGAGGGGTACTTCCGACAGAAGCAGGAGGCGTTCGCGAAGGAGTTCGCGGCGAAGGGGTACAAGCATAACCCGCACGGACGGAGCCCGGATCCGATCCCGGTCGGTCAGTGCATGATGACGTTCGTCGTGCGGCCCGAATTCGCGGGCGGTTTGATTGGCAAACGCGGGAGCGCCATCACCGCGATGCGCGACGCGTCCGGGGCGAAGATCACCGTGCACGATAACGGGCGTCTGAGCGGCGATCCGAACGCGCTTCGAACGGTGGAAATCAACGGCACGGAGGCGCAGTGTTGGCACGCGAGGAAGCTCATCGAGAAGGGAGTCGTCGACCAAGGCGGCGCCCCGTGCGCGGAGGCGAGGGTGCAAAAAGAAGGCGAGATCCCGGATCTTCCCGCGTACTTACTGGAATATAAGCCCGGCGGGCAGACGCGCGACAGCGTCCGCGCGCGGAGGCGCGACCGCGGCGGCGGGGACCACGGGGACCACCGCGACGGGCGAGGACGCGCGGCGTATCGCGACGGCCGCGATCGCGACGGCGGCGGCCGCGATCGCGGCGGCGGCGGCGGCGGCGGCGGCGGCGGCGGCTACCACCCGTACGGCAGAGATAGACGCGACGACCGCGCGGGGGGAGGATATTACGACGATCGGAGGGGCGGCTGGGACGATCGGAGAGGCGGCGGCTGGGACGATCGGAGAGGCGGCGGCGGATGGGACGACCGCGGCGGCTGGAACCGCGAGCGCGGATATCAGGAGCAAGAACGCGGCGGATGGGGCGGCGGGTGGGACGGCGGCGGCGCGTACGGGCAGCAGCAACAGTGGGGCGGGCAGCAGCAGCAGTGGGGGCAGGGCCAGGGTGGGCAGCAGCCGCAGCAGCAGTGGGGCGGGCAGGGGCAGCAGCAAGGGTACGGCGGGGAGTACTACCCGGACCAGTACGGCGGCCGCGTCGACCGCGGCGGGTACGGGCAAAACGCCTACGCGGAGTACGGCGCGAATCAACAGCAGGGGTACCCTAACCAGCAGCAGCAGTACGGGCAGCAGCAGCAGCAGCAGCAGGGGTATCAGGGCGGGTACCCGCCGCAGCAGCAGCAAGGGAACTACCGCGCGGGGCCGTATTGATAGCGCGGCGACGGGAACGCGACTCGACGTGTAACGCGGCTCACGAAAAATCTTGACGACAATTGTAGTCTACGCGCTTCGTACCTCTCGTTCGATTCCGGCGATGATCCCCGCGACTACGCGCACGGCGGCGGCGGAGGCGCCCTCGGAGGCAATCGCCTCAGCTTCTCCACCTCGCATTCGACCGTTTCCCCTCGCCGTATCTCCACGGCGACGGTCCCGTCGGCGACGTCGCCGGCCACGAACCCGACGGGCGTCACCGTCGCGTCCTCGGTCCCTCCCTCGCCCTCGCGCGTCGGCGGCAACTGGACCATGTCGCCGCGTCGGAGCTCCTTCTTCGGGCGGCATTCCGCCTTGTGACGCGCCGCCCAGTCCGCTCTCTGGCACGGCTTCCCGCAGTACGCCACGAGGCCGCACGCGGCGCACGACGGGTATCGCTCCGCGCACCCGGCGCGCGAACCGCAGCGGTAACAGCTCGCGCAAATCGGTTCCAGCCTGTCGTTGTATTCGTCTCCCGTCACCCCGCGCTCTCGCATAAGGTCCGGATCGGCGCGAAACGCCACGTGCTGCGATCTTTCATTGCTGATGACGCCTCCGCCGTGCGCGCGCATCCTCGCCGTTTCGCGTTGGATCATGAGGTCGTCGACTACCCTGTCCAAGTCGACGTCGCCGTCGAC
>Ga0181561_10004829_pt1 | contig 11539 bp, 10 predicted proteins | sample 011ome_19_FD_133760 | JGI IMG/M metagenome (GOLD analysis project Ga0181561, IMG submission 133760) | Coastal salt marsh microbial communities from the Groves Creek Marsh, Skidaway Island, Georgia - 011510BT metaG (megahit assembly) | ecosystem: Environmental > Aquatic > Marine > Intertidal...
CTGCGGGACATTTGGATGATCAGATGATGAAAACCATTGGCGAATTGGGAATTCCTTATATCATGATGCATATGAGAGGAACTCCACAAACCATGCAAAACCTTACACATTACGACCATCTTGTTACTGAAATTTTTAGCTATTTTTCGGAACGGATACAACTTGCAAAGCAACATCAAATTATGGATGTTGTTATTGATCCTGGATTTGGATTCGCAAAAACATTATCTCAAAATTATGAACTGCTTGGAAAATTGGAGTTTTTCCAAAATCTCAACTGCCCTATACTTTGTGGTGTTTCAAGAAAATCTATGATATATAAAACCTTGAATTGTCTTCCAAAAGAAGCTCTAAATGGAACTACCGCCTTGAATATGGTAGCGCTAATGAATGGTGCAAATATTCTTAGGGTTCACGATGTGAAAGAAGCCATGGAATGTGTCAAGTTGTTCAATCAGCTCTAATGGTTTCGATAATATTAGTATCTTTATTCAAATTTTAAGTTTAGTGGAAATTTATAAAGACCTTTTTAATTTTAATATTCTTGATGCCATTGATATTCTACTTGTGGCACTTTTGCTATACTATTTGTACAAACTCATTCGTGGAACAGTAGCCATAAATATTTTTATTGGAATTGTAATATTTTACCTCTTTTTCCTGCTTGTTGATGCACTTCAAATGCGTATGCTTTCTACCATTCTTGGGGGGTTTATGAGTGTTGGTATTATTGCGCTTATTGTGGTCTTTCAACCTGAAATAAGGAAATTTTTGCTGATGATTGGTTCTACAAATTTTGGCAAAAAAAGTGGCATATTAGGGCAATTTAAATTTTTGTCAAACACTGTGAGTAGCAATACCACAAATGCAGACACCATTGTTGATGCATGTGTGAAAATGGGAAGCACAAAAACTGGTGCATTGCTAGTTATTGAGCGCAACAATAACTTAGATTTTTTAGTTGAGACCGGAGATGAGATGAATATCAAAGTGACTCAACCTATTTTGGAAAGTATTTTTTTTAAAAATAGCCCCCTTCACGATGGCGCTATCATCATTGCTAATAATGTCATTAAAGCCACACGTGTTATTTTGCCTGTAACCAACAAAAAAGACATTCCCAATCGTTTTGGACTTCGTCATAGAGCAGCCATAGGAATTACCGAAAATACAGACGCTATTGCTGTTGTTGTAAGTGAAGAATCTGGACAAATTTCTTTTCTGAATAATGGCGAGTTTGTAATCTTTAGCAACACTCAAGAATTAAAAGAAAAACTCAAGGCAGACCTAGCTTAATTCTTTTTCTTTTAAAAATTGAGCTTCATACAACCCTCTATAGACACCGTCTTTGTTTTTAAGAAGCGATTTGTGTGTGCCAAATTCTACAATTTTACCTTTGTCCATCACAATAATTTTATCGGCATTTTGAATGGTAGCCAACCTATGAGCAATAATTATAGACGTTCTCCCTTTGGTAATTTTACGTGTCGCTTCTTGAATCAACTGCTCAGAATAAGTGTCAATAGAAGCAGTAGCTTCGTCTAGGATCAAAAGTCTTGGGTTGATGATATAGGCCCTCAAAAAAGAAATCAATTGGCGCTGTCCAACAGAAAGCATTGTTCCACGCTCCTTGACATTGTATTGATATCCCCCTGGCAACGACATTATAAAATCATGAATTCCAATTTCTTTGGCAGCGGTTTCAACATCTGAAAGAGTGAATTTTGGATGACCTAAAGTGATGTTATAAAAAATAGTATCAGCAAATAAAAATACATCTTGAAGTACCACGGCTACATTTTTCCTCAAAGACTGTAATGAAAATGATGTAATTGGTGTTTTATCAAATAAAATAGCTCCAGAGTCAATATCATAAAAACGATTCAAAAGATTAATTATTGTTGTTTTTCCAGCCCCTGTAGAACCTACAATTGCAACCGTTTGACCAGCTTTTGCTTGAAATGAAATATTTTTCAAAACGGGTTCATTCTCAACATAAGAAAAACATACATTTTTAAATTCAATATCTCCTTTAAAATCTGTTAGTTGCTGAGCGCCAAGATCGTCTATATTGGATTCTGTATCTAAAATTTTAAACACTCGGTCTGCGGCAACCATACCCATTTGAAGCGTATTAAATTTATTGGCAATCTGATGTAAGGGTCTAAAAATCATAGGGACCATCATGATAAATGCTGCCAAATCGCCAACAGATGCCGTTTGTTCAAAAATGACATTCAAGCCGCCAAGCCAAATTACAGTTCCAAGAGTGATAGACGATAATAATTCGGCGATGGGAAAGAATACAGAATTGTACCATACTGTTTTAATCCAGCCTTTTTTATGGCGTTCATTGATTTCTTTAAAACGCTGGTATTCTATTGTTTCACGCGCAAAAAGTTGAACAATTTTCATCCCAGTTAGACGTTCTTGTACAAAAGAGTTCAAATTTGAAACTTCATTTCGTACTTCTTCAAAGGCCTTTTTCATGTGCTTTTGAAAAATTTTTGTCGCTATTAAAACGATGGGGAGCGTACAAAATACAATGATACTCAAATGCCAATTCATATAAACCATAACTGAACCGACAACAAGCATTTTTAGTATATCGCTAAAAATCATAAAAAGTCCTTCACCAAAGATATCGGCAATACGCTCCATATCTGTAACCGTTCTTGTCAATAGAACCCCAACAGAAGAATTATCAAAATATTTCATTTTAAAGCCCAATATCTGCTTAAATAATTTGATTCTAATATCGCGGACAACAGATTGTCCAAGCCAACTCGCATAATAAATAAAAAAGAGGTTGCAAATAACTTCTAAAAAAAGTAAAACAAGCATCCAAATGATGTATTTCAAAAATCCAGGCTGTACTTGTTGTTCGATGTTTTGATCCATGGCAAGCTGCAACACTTTTGGGCGCAGAGAACCAAAAATTGCTAAACCAAAAACTGTAATAAGTGCAAAAATAAAGACCATATAATAGCGTTTTGTATAGCCCAAAAGACGGCCAAACAAGTGTGCATCGAAAGCTATATTCTTGTTGTTTTTAGACATGAAAAATGGAATCAGGATAAATTATTTCACTCAAATACAAACCTATAGCCGGAGCTGATGCCCCTGCATTTGAACGGTCTTTAGATTGAATAATCTTTTGAAACTCTTCCAGCGAAGTTTTATGATTTCCAACATCGAGAAGAGTTCCTACAATAGCACGTACCATATTTCTTAAAAAACGATCGGCGCTTATTTTAAACACTACTGTGTTTTTTTCTTTAGTCCAATGGGCTTCGGAAATGGCGCAAAGGTATGTTTTTACGTCTGAGTGTGCTCTGGAAAAGCATTGAAAATCAGAATATTCCAAAAGTAGTTTTGAGGCCTTATTCATCAGGTCGATGTCTAAATTTTTATTGTAATAATAAACACCGTCAACATTAAAAACATCTTTTACTGTTGATATTTTGTAAATATATGTTCTTTGGGTAGCATCAAATCTTGCATGAGCATCATTCTTTACTTGTTGAATATGATGTACTGCAATATCTTTCGGTAAAAAAGAATTCAATTTATAAGTTAAATCATCTATATCAATAGCGGTATTAAAATCAAAATGTGCTACCATTTTTGCTGCATGTACTCCAGTATCAGTTCGCCCTGCGCCCATTGTAGTGGTTGGTGTTTTTAGCAAAACAGATAGCGCTTTATCCAAAACAGATTGTACTGTAATAGCATTGGGCTGTACTTGCCAACCATGATAATCGGTTCCATTATAGGAAAGTTCTATGAAATATCTCAAGCTAATTTGATACTTTTGTTACTGAAAAACAAAGATAAGACTTTGAAGCGAAACCTTTTTTGTGTTTTAACAAATCCATGAAAAAAATACTATTACTTTCCGATACCCATGGATACATTGGGGATGAGATTTTAAAACATGTACAAAAAGCAGATGAAGTTTGGCATGCTGGAGATATTGGTGATTTACAAGTTACTGATGCAATTAAAAAACTGAAACCTTTACGTGCAGTATATGGAAACATTGATAGTGCAAAGGCACGCCTAGAGTTTCCCTTGCATCAAAAATTCACAATTGAAGGTGTACGTGTTTGGATGACACACATTGGGGGCTACCCAAATCGGTATCCTAAAATAGTCCGAGAGGAAATTCAGCAACAACCTCCAGATTTATTTATTGCTGGACATTCGCACATCTTAAAAGTGATGCACGACAAAAAACTAAATCTCTTGCATATGAATCCTGGTGCCGTTGGTATACATGGTTTTCATAAGGTTCGAACAATGCTTCGGTTTGAAGTTTCAAATGGGAAAATTCAACATTTAGAAGTTATTGAATTTGAAAGAAGAATACAAAAAAACCCTGAATAAGACAGGGTTTTTTCTCGCACTAATACTACTAAGATAATAGGTTTATCTCAATCGATCTACTGATTTTACGAGTGCTTCATCCTTTTTAATGGCTTTATTGGCTAAAACCAATAATACGATAGAAATAACAGGAAGAATTAACCCAATACCTTTCTCAGCATGTTCTAATGCTCCAGGTAAATTAAGAAGTCGATATACAAACAATCCTAGTAAAATTAAGTTTAATATGATATTAAGGCGACAAACTACAAACTGAGTTTGTCGTGATTTAAATTGAAATACTGCAACAACAGCCAAAACTGTAGAGGCCATAAACAGACTGAAATACTCAATAGAATCTATAGCATAATAGGAGTCATTAGCATTTGTCCAAAGGGGCAACAAAAAAGAGAGTACACCCGAACAGAGAGCCGCTAGAATAATATATACCGTTTGAATTCTTTGAAGCATTATTATTTTTTGAGGAATCAAATGTAGTAGTTTCTTTTTTATTATTTTAAATAATTTATTAAAAATATTGTTGTATAATTGCACTATATAAATATGAAAGCGCTCTTATAGCTTTCATTGATTTTCACTTTATCAACAATTATTTCATTTTAAAATAATCCTCACAATACTTTGTTGCCCGCAACATAAAACCAATTTAAATATCATTAAATACTCAACAAATAATGTTTGAAATTTCACAATTAAAAGAGAAAAAACTCCCTGAATTACAGGAAATTGCAAAAAATTTAAATGTCCCAAAATTCAGAAGCTTAAAAAAATTAGACCTGATTTATCAAATTTTGGATGTTCAGGCGGCCAATCCAACCTCTGAAGCAAAGGAAGAGCCAAAAAGACCTCAAAAACAAAAACGTGAGCGTATCCAAAAACCTGCGCAAAATCAGCAACAAAATGATAATTCTGACCGCGCTCAAGACAAAAATCAGAAAAACTCGTCCAATGCAAACGAAAATGCTACTGCAATTGAGCAACAAAACAAGCCAAAACAGCAGAAGCAACAAAAACATAATAACGGGCAAAATCACAAAAACAATAACAACCAGCAACGCAAAGAAAATAACGGTAACAAGGACAATAGAAACCGTTATAAAGAACCAGACTTTGAATTTGATGCGATTATAGAAAGTGAAGGCGTTTTAGACGTAATGTCCGATGGCTATGGGTTTTTGAGGTCTTCAGACTACAACTATTTGTCATCTCCAGATGATATTTATGTATCACAATCTCAAATTCGTTTATTTGGATTAAAAAATGGGGATACAGTACTAGGTCATGTACGCCCTCCGAAAGAAGGCGAAAAATATTTCCCTCTTATTAGAGTGAGCAAAATCAATGGATTAGACCCACAAGTAGTGCGCGATCGCGTAGCATTTGAGCACTTGACACCGCTTTTCCCTAAAGAAAAATTTAATATTGCTGAAAAACAAAGCACCATTTCAACTCGAATTATGGATTTGTTTTCGCCTATTGGAAAAGGCCAGCGTGGTATGATTGTTTCGCAACCTAAAACGGGTAAAACCATGCTCTTGAAAGATGTGGCTAATGCCATTGCCGCCAATCATCCAGAGGTGTATCAAATGATTCTTCTCATTGACGAACGTCCCGAGGAAGTTACCGATATGCAACGTAACGTACAAGGGGAAGTGATTGCTTCTACTTTTGACAAAGAAGCGCATGAACACGTCAAAATCGCCAATATTGTGTTGGAAAAAGCAAAACGATTGGTAGAATGTGGCTATGATGTGGTGATTCTTTTGGATTCTATTACACGTTTGGCCCGTGCCTACAACACCGTACAACCCGCTTCTGGAAAAATATTAAGTGGTGGTGTTGATGCTAATGCCTTACACAAACCCAAACGCTTTTTTGGTGCCGCTAGAAAAATTGAAAATGGGGGCTCGTTGTCCATTATTGCTACCGCACTAACGGAAACAGGTTCTAAAATGGACGAGGTTATTTTTGAAGAATTTAAAGGAACTGGAAACATGGAACTACAGTTGGATCGTAAAATCTCCAACCGCCGTATTTTCCCTGCAATTGACCTGACGTCTTCAAGCACACGACGCGACGACTTGTTGTTGGACGAAAAAACCATACAACGAATGTGGGTGATGCGTAAATACTTGGCGGACATGAATCCTGTAGAAGCCATGGAATTTATCAATGAGCGTTTTAAACAAACTCGTAACAACGAAGAGTTTTTGATTTCCATGAATGGATAATCAACACTAAATCCATAAAAAAAGGCCTTTCAAACATGAAAGGCCTTTTTTAAAATAAGTTTAAAACAATTATAGCTGTGCGATATGGCTTGCCAATTTAGATTTTAAATTTGCTGCTTTATTGTTATGAATAATATTTCTTTTGGCCAATTTATCAATCATAGACGCCACAGAAGGAAACGCTTTTTCAGCTTCCTTCTTATCGGTCAACTCACGTAAGTTTTTGATCGCATTACGTGTTGTTTTATGCTGATACTTGTTTAGAATACGCTTCGCGTTGTTACTTCTAATTCTTTTTAATGCGGACTTATGATTTGCCATAATGTTCTAAATATTAAACTTTTTATTTGTAGCCCGTAGGGGAATCGAACCCCTCTTACCAGGATGAAAACCTGGCGTCCTAGCCGATAGACGAACGGGCCGTTTTGTTTCGATTTAAATCTGTTGGTTTAAATTCCAAAACAGCTGCAATATTTCTATTGCGGTTGCAAAAATACAACTATTTTTAAATGCTACAACAATCGTGATTGTTTTTTTAGCTTTTTTTGAAAATTTTAATAGGCCTTTGCGAATAGAACACGGCCTTTGGACGGTGCTCCAGAAAATACACAAACACCAGATTCTTCTGGTGTATCATAAGGAATACAACGAATGGTGGCTTTGGTGGCGTCTTTTATTTTTTGCTCGGTTTCGGCAGTACCATCCCAATGCGCAGAAATAAAACCGCCTTTTTCCTCCAAAACTTCTTTAAACGCATCAAAAGAATCAACTTCTGTAATATGCTCATTTCTAAAGTCAATGGCCTTGTTGTACAGAGAGTGCTGAATTTCTGAAAGTAAATTTTTAATTTCTTTGGATAATCCTTCCAAAACAAACGTCGTTTTTGAAAGAGTGTCACGACGTGCGACTTCTACCGTCCCTTTTTCCAAATCTTTTGGTCCAATGGCAATACGCAACGGCACCCCTTGTAACTCATGTTGAGCAAATTTTGCTCCTGGTCTTTGAGTGGTTCTGTCATCATATTTTACACTAATGTTCTCACTGCGAAGTGTTTTCATAATTTCCTGAGCAACAGTGCTTATGGCCTCTAATTGTTCTTCGCTTTTATAAATGGGTACAATAACGACTTGATAGGGTGCTAAATTTGGGGGAAGTACCAACCCTTGATCATCGCTGTGTGTCATGATGAGGGCGCCCATCAATCGTGTAGAAACCCCCCAAGAAGTGGCCCAAACATGATCTTGATCACCAGCACTGGTCATGAATTTTACATCAAAGGCCTTGGCAAAATTTTGCCCCAAAAAATGTGATGTTCCCGCTTGTAGGGCTTTTCCATCTTGCATAAGGGCTTCAATACAATAGGTTTCTTCTGCACCTGCAAAGCGTTCGCTTTCTGTTTTGGTCCCTTGAATAACAGGAATTGCCATAAAATTTTGAACAAAATCGGCATAGACTTGATTCATTTGTTTGGCTTCGTCTAATGCTTCTTGTTTTGTGGCATGTGCGGTATGTCCTTCTTGCCATAAAAATTCGGCAGTACGCAAAAACAAACGGGTACGCATTTCCCAACGTACCACATTGGCCCACTGATTAATTAGTATAGGTAAATCTCTATAGGATTGAATCCACCCTTTGTAGGTATTCCAAATCACAGCCTCGCTTGTTGGTCGTACCACAAGCTCCTCCTCCAGTTTTGCTTTGGGATCAACACGAAGTTTTCCCGGATGTTCAGGGTCATTTTGTAAACGATAATGGGTAACTACAGCACATTCTTTGGCAAAACCTTCAGCATTTTTTTCTTCCGCTTCAAACAAACTTTTTGGAACAAACAAAGGAAAATAGGCATTTTGATGCCCAGTTTCTTTAAACATTCGATCCAACTCTGCTTGCATTTTTTCCCAAATGGCATAACCATAAGGTTTTATAACCATACAACCTCGTACAGCAGAATTTTCGGCCAAGTCGGCTTTTACCACCAATTCGTTATACCATTTGGAGTAATCTTCAGCTCTTTTTGTAAGGTTTTTAGCCATAATATTGTAATTTGGCACAACTATTGTGTTGTAGCTTATATAAAATTTTAAACAAAACTAAGTATTTTTAAAACGTCCAACAATTTAATTTACAACGTCATGAGATTTATTACATTTTTAAACCACCAAAAAATTGTTTTTTATAGCTTATTTGGCGCCCTATTTTTAGCCTCTTGTGGGTCTTATCAATATGTTGGCATGTCCGATGATGGTATTTATGGTTCTTCTGAAAATGGAGATTATGTAGAAGTAATAAATGATGACAACGCTGAAAATGTTCAAGGAAATAGTTACTATAAAGACTATTTTAAAGGTAAAGCAACAGAATACAGCGATGACAACTCTAGCGTTTTTACTGATGCTGATGATTATAGTGGAGACTATAACAATACTGAAAATACATCTGAAAAATCTTATGCAGGATGGGGTCAAAATAGTGATTCTCAAGTTGTTATTAATATCCAAACAAGACCTTATTACTATGGCTTAGGATGGGGCTATCCTTTTTATAGCAATCGCTGGGGTTGGAATAACTGGGGATGGAATGTTGGTTGGAACAATTGGGGATGGAACAACTGGGGATGGAATGTCGGTTGGAATAATTGGGGTTGGAATTGGGGTTATCAAAACTTTGGATTCTGGGATCCTTATTTCTATAGTGCTTGGCAATCTCCATATGGATATACTGGAAATTTCTACTATAACCCTTATGGAAGACGTTATGGAACATATACCAATGGCTACAGAAATACCGGAAGTAGAAACTTAGCCTACAGATCTGGAAGTTTATCAAGTCGTAGTGCTTTGGGAACAGTGTCTAGAACACGTTCTACTGCGACACGAAGTGCAAATTCTTCAAGAAATTCATACAATACAACAAGAAGTACAACAACACGTTCTGTTAGAAATAACAATGGTACAAGAACGACAACTCGTACAACAAGAACAACCACACAACCTACGAGGTCAGTACGGTCAAGTACAAGAACGACAAGCCCTTCCACAAGAACAACAACAAGAAGTACGCGATCAAGTACGAGAACAACACGACCAACTTATAGCAGACCAACATCAAGACCAAGTAGTACTATGAGATCTAGTGGTGGTACTACAAGATCTAGAGGAGGAGGAACAACTTCAAGAAGAAGAAATTAGCACAATATTTAATTTTTATAAAAAGTAAGTAGAATGAAAAGAATTTTTGTTTCAATATTTTGTTTCATTGCATTTCAAACAATCAATGCTCAATATGTAAGTGATGGTCTAAGATATTCAAGTGGAGAAACTCAAGGAACTGCTCGATTTAAGGCAATGGGTGGTGCATTTGGCGCCCTTGGCGGCGACATCTCTGCCATAAGTATAAACCCAGCTGGCGCTGCCATTTTTAATAGAAGCCATGGAGCATTGTCAGCATCTAATAATAATATTTCAAAAGATGCTGCCTATGGTGGTGGAACCGCTAATAGAACTGAAAACAACTTTGATTTACATCAAATAGGAGCTGCATTTGTGTTCAAAAACAACAATACAAAATCGCTTTGGAATAAGTTTGTGGTGAGTATATTTTATGAGCAATTACAAGACTACAATACGCGTTTTTTTGCGGCTGGCACAACAAATAATTCCATTTCAAGTTATTTTTTACAAAATGCAGATGGATTAAAATTGGGGGATATTAGAATGCTCACAGGAGAAACACCAACACAGGCCTATGCAGATATTGGAGCTAGCTTTGGTTACCAACACCAACAAGCATTTTTGGGTTACGAAGGCGGAATTTTAGAACCTGGTGATGATAATGATGACAACAATACGGCATATACTTCGAACATAGCATCAGGAAATTTTAATCAAGAGTTTGATTATGAATCCGTGGGTCATAATGGTAAGTTTTCAGCCAATATTGCATTTCAATACAATGAATCTATAAGTTTAGGATTGAATCTAAATTCTCATTTTTTGGAGTTTAGTAATAAAACATTTCTAATTGAAGAAAACGATAATGTTGGCTCAACAGTGAATCTTGTAAATTTTGAAAATCAATTATTTACAAAAGGCGAAGGTTTTTCATTACAACTCGGAACTATTGTAAAATTATCTGACGAATTGCGTTTTGGATTTAGTTATGCTTCGCCCACATGGTTCACACTTCGTGAAGAAACAACGCAATATTTATCCACATTCAACGATACAGAAAATAACGGATATACTGTAAATCCAAATATCGTTAATATTTTTCCTGAATATGATTTAAAAACACCTGGTAAAATTACAGGAAGTGTGGCTTATGTTTTAGGTAAAAAAGGACTGATTAGCTTTGATTACTCACGCAAAAATTATGCTAACATGAGTTTTGATACAGGTGATAATCAATTAGATACTGCACTTAGTAATGATATCAATAACACTTTTAAAGTTGCTAATACTTATAGGCTAGGCGCTGAATTGAGGCACAAAAATATTAGTTTTAGAGGGGGATACCGAATTGATGAAAGCCCTTACAAAGACGCAAAAATGGCTGGTAATTTAAATGGATTTTCTCTAGGCATTGGCTACAATTTTGGATATACCAAACTTGACTTAGCTTACGAAAATATAGAACAAAAAAGACAACAACAACAATTTTTTGAAAGTGGCACACTTGATGCAGCTTCAATAAACAACAAAAACTCCATTGTCTCACTTACTTTAAGCATGGATTTATAATCTGAATTAGTCTAAAATAAAAAAACCCAGCAAAGCTGGGTTTTTTTATTATTATCACTTACCTCTTCAAGCTAAAATGTGCTCGGAGTTGTTTGGGTGCTCCTGTTGTTAAATCATTGTATTCCAATAAGAACCAGTAATCCGTTGTTGGCATCTTTTGGCCATTGTAGGTGCCATCCC
>Ga0181561_10004831_pt1 | contig 11534 bp, 10 predicted proteins | sample 011ome_19_FD_133760 | JGI IMG/M metagenome (GOLD analysis project Ga0181561, IMG submission 133760) | Coastal salt marsh microbial communities from the Groves Creek Marsh, Skidaway Island, Georgia - 011510BT metaG (megahit assembly) | ecosystem: Environmental > Aquatic > Marine > Intertidal...
ACATCAGTCTGGGCAGCAGTCGCTGCGGCGGTATTCATAAAGCGATTATCCTGCATTTTGTAACTCCCCAAAATGGCATTACCATCGGATGGCATTGAATATGGATGTAATGTAGGGTGCGTAAACAAATTTTTCAAGGTCAGACTTTTGTTTAGGACAATGAAAAATAATGGGTTGCCAGCCGGTTATGCAGAGCCAGCTAAACCAGTTTTTTGTCGTCTATCACGCTGGGACTCAGACTTTAACTGCCCGCACGCAGCCAGAATATCACGGCCGCGCGGGGTGCGGACAGGTGATGCGTAACCAGCGTTCAAAACCCGTTTGGCGAAGGCCTCGATCCGATCATCCGACGAGCAGATATACGGGCTACCCGGCCATGGATTGAACGGGATCAAGTTCAGCTTTGACGGAATGCCCTTAATCAACGCCAATAGCGCGCGACAATCCTCGTCACTGTCATTCACCCCGTCAAGCATCACATATTCCCATGTGATACGGCGTGCATTCGACAGGCCCGGATAGTTACGGCAGGCATCGATCAATTCGGCCAGCGGGTATTTGCGGTTAATCGGCACCAAATCATTGCGTAATTCATCACGCGTCGCGTGAAGCGAGATCGCCAGATTAACACCCAATTCATCACCACAACGCTTGATTTCCGGCACCACACCTGATGTTGACAGGGTGATACGGCGCTTGGAAATAGCTACGCCTTCACCACTCATAATCATCCGCATGGCCGTAGCGACATGGTCATAATTAAACAAAGGCTCACCCATGCCCATCAGCACGATATTGGTCAGTCGACGATCCGGCTTGCCGGCCGGCCAGTCATTCAATTCATCCATCGCCAGCAACACCTGGCCGCAAATTTCCGCAACAGTTAGGTTACGCACCAGTTTTTGCGTGCCGGTGTGACAAAAGCTGCAAGTAAGTGTACAGCCAACCTGCGATGAAATACATAAAGTGCCGCGCGCTTTGTCTGGAATATAAACGCATTCGGCCTCGTTCCCATCGGCAAAACGGATTAACCATTTGATCGTGCCATCAACCGACTGTAGCCGCCGTGATACTGCTGGCCGGTCAACCGAAAACTGCGCCGCCAGCAATTCGCGAACCGGCTTGCCAAGATCACTCATCTCATCAAAGCTGGTCAGCCCATGCCGCCAAATCCAGCGCCATACTTGCCGGGCCCGAAATTTTGGCAGTCCCAGAGCCACGATCTCCGCTTCCAACTCGGCAAAGGGCACACCAAGCAAGTTAGTCCTGGGCGCTATCGCCGCCCCTGGGATCAGCGGATTCGCTGAAGCGGTGGCCGGAGCAAAGGTCATTTGCAAGTCTTATCGATAACGGCTTTGGTTTTGGTAAAGCCCAATAACGAATAGGTGTCAGTGGTTTTTGTGCCGCGGCTTGAGGTGCCAACAACAGTCATCTTGGCGCCACGCTTCATCAGCACAATAATCCGCCGATCATCCTCTTCGCTTTCCGCATAAGCACGATCTTCGAGGGTGAATAATTTGAATTTTTTGCCGTCGATCGTCAGCGTGACATCAGACTGTGGCTTATAACGATAACCTGCAATCACCTGCACAACATCGCGTTCGGCCTTTCCGGGCCCATGCGAAACAAAAACCCGGATATCGCCGCGGTTTTTCGGGTCATACTTGCCCTCACTTTTGGTCGGCACACTGCTGACAAAACAGATCCGGCTGCCGTCACTGTCATATCGATATGCGCCCCAGTCTTTTTCAACAAGCATTTCAACTGGATCGGAAACTGCTGGCAACGCTGCAAAACTGGTCGCGATCACCATCGTGAATACACCCAAAATTCTGCTTAGTTTAAACATTAATTCGCTCTTTCTATCTTCGCTCTTTTAGCTCTATTCGCTCGGGTGGTTGCATTCGCTGTTTTTGTATTCGCCTTAATTGTTTCATTGATTTAACGGTCTCATTGACAAAAATGTTGCGCTGGCGCGTAACGCCCGCGTGACTCTGCCACAGCATCTACCCAATCTGTCATTGGTTTGTGGCTTCAATATGAAAAAGACACCAAACCTGCTATGCGGCGACACAGATTGTTTTAGGATACCTCGAGTTATGATGCAAAGACTTTCCAAACCCCGTTTCGGCAAATTTTGTCTCGATTTTGCTCAGCCATTCCGATCAGTTTAGCAATGGCGCCAGCACCTGTCACCGCGATGCCCGCGCTTGCTGGGCCTTTGCCAGCAACGCCTTTGCCTGTGGCAAAATCTTTGCGGCGATATGCGTGATACCCCGCTGGTTCGGGTGCATTCCGTCAGAAAGGTTCATTTCAGGCTGTAACGCCACCCCGTCCAGAAAAAACGGATAGAATAATATGTCATGGCGCTGTGCCAATTTTTGATAGATAGCATCAAATTCATTGGCATAATTCGCACCCAGATTACGCGGCGCCTGCATTCCCGCCAAAAGCACCTCAACATTGCGGGCCTTAAGTCGTTCGATTATAGCCTCAAGGTTAGCATAGCTGGCCGATGGCTCAAGTCCCCGAAGCAAGTCATTACCGCCCAGCACAACAACCGCAGCATCCGGCGCGCTTGCAAGTGACCAGTCCAGTCTTGCCAGCCCGCCAGCTGTGGTATCGCCCGAGACGCCAGAATTCACCGTTGTCACCGCAATGCCGTCACGCTCGAGCATCCGCCCCAGCACATCGGGGAACGCCTCACCTTGCGGTAGGCCGTGACCCGCAACCAAGGAGTCACCAAGCACCATCAGCACTGGCGGGCTGGCGGCAAATGCGGGCTGCACAGGTGCCGCAGCAATCATTCCGGTCATCAATATTTGGATTGTGACCCGCAAAGCGCCTTCACGCAGCAGGTTTGTTAGCCACGAAAGGTGGCGGAAAAATTTGGTATAGATCATCACACTTCCCTTGATCTCACTCGTCGGCAAACCCATATCTCAGCAACAGAACCAAACCTATCCAACGGCAGTTACGTAAAGAACACAACGGGGCGTCTCTCATTGCCTCTAACTGCATGTAGGGTGGACAAGTCAGATTTTCCAGATCGGGCGCGTTTTCTGTTGCCCACCTGCCCTGATTTCGACGGCAACGATCAAGAATTGGACAATATCCATGCCATCACCCTCCCAGCCAGCAAGATCCAAGCCCGCAAATTCAACCAGGGTCGCAGAACAACCGGTCATTGATCTGAATGCAGCACATCTAACCCTCGGCAATGCTGCGGCAACAGTTAAAATCCTTAAAGGCATTAATTTGCAGATTGGCGCTGGTGAGACTGTTGGCGTTTTGGGACCGAGCGGCGCTGGCAAAACCAGTTTACTGATGGTGATGGCAGGGCTTGAAACCCTAACCAAAGGGCGTATTGCGCTTGCGGGAACCGACATCACCGAAATGCAGGAAGACCCGCTGGCAGCATTGCGCCGCGATCTTGTTGGTATTGTGTTCCAGGCGTTCCGGCTAATCCCTTCCTTGACTGCCCTACAGAATGTTGCCATCCCGCTAGAACTAGCCAGTCGGCCCAATGCCGAAGCCATCGCCAGTGCCGCTCTGAAGTCGGTTGGTCTTGGCCATCGGATGACGCATCTTCCCGACCAGATGTCTGGCGGCGAACAACAGCGCGTGGCGATAGCGCGGGCGATTGCTCCCAAGCCGCGTATTCTTCTTGCGGATGAGCCAACCGGAAATCTTGACAGTGCCACCGGTGAAAAGGTCGTCAACACATTATTCAAAAGCGCACAGGATGCAGGTGCTGCGCTGGTGCTTGTCACGCATGACGCCGTACTGGCAGCGCGCTGTTCGCGTGTCCTTCACATCGAAGATGGCATTATTGCCGGAGACACCAAAAAGTGACCCGCACCAGCAAAGAGGCCAGCCAAGAAACCAGCGGCGATATCAAAACAGATATCGGCAACGGGGATAGCCACGGGGGTAACCAACTGGCCGGTCAAGCGGGCAGCGTCACCGGTATGGACGGTATTTGTGCAAGCCGCGATGGCTGGCGTTTTGCCTGGCAACTGGCTCAGCGCGAAATGCGCGGCAATTTAAGCCGGTTCCGTGTCTTTCTGGGCGCATTGCTGCTTGGCGTTGCTGCCATTGGTACGGTTGGCTCAGTCGCCGATGCAATGCGGAGCGGAATTAATGATAATGCCCGTATCCTGCTTGGTGGTGATCTTGAAATCAGCAGCCTTCACACCCCGCCCGGAGCCGATATTCTCAAAACTGCGGCCACGTTTGGCAAAGTATCAAAAGTGGTGCAGATGCGTGCGATGCTGGAGGCAAGTGACCGGCGCAAGCTGGTTGAGCTGAAAGCTGTCGATGAAAACTGGCCATTGGTCGGCACTGCCGAACTTGAACCGGAGATGCCACTTGCCGAGGCGCTGGTTGAGGGCGGGATCGTTGCTGATGATGCATTGCTTCGAAGTCTTAGCCTAAAGCCAGGTGATACTGCGCGTCTGGGCGGCATGGAGGTTCGCGTGCGCGCGGCGCTGGCAATTGAACCTGACCGCTCGATCAGCTTTGTCAGCTTTGGGCCGCGCGTACTGATTTCAAATGCAACATTGGCAGCTACCGGCCTGCAACAGCCTGGTTCATTTATCACATATCGTTACAGGCTTTTGCTGGATCAGGCTTCAGCGCGCGAACCGGCGCTGGCAGCGCTGCGCCAGATCACAGAGCCAACCCATGTAAGGGTGCGCGAAGTTGCCAATGCTGCACCCGGTTTTGACCGTTTTATCAATCAGGCAGAAATTTTTCTGGTGCTTGTGGGGTTGACCGCGCTGTTGATCGGCGGGCTCGGGGTTGCTGGCGCCGTAAGGGCGTGGCTGGCAAGCCGGATGCCGGTAATTGCCACATTGAAATGTCTCGGCGCGCCATCATTATTGATCTTTCGGATTTATCTTCTGCAAATCCTGATGATTGCCGCTTGTGGCGTTCTGGCGGGGCTGGTTATAGCCGCAATTGCGCCACTATTTGCAATTCGCATCTTATCTACTTACGTCACCGTGCCGCTAGAGATGACGATCTATCCGCTGCCATTGACGATTGCGGCGGGTTTTGGAATTGGCACTGCCTTTCTATTCGCCGTCTGGCCGCTTGCCAAAGCCGAAGAAGTGCGCGCCGCTGATCTGTTTCGCAGTTTGATCGAAATGCCTGATGGCTGGCCCAAGCCGCGCTATCTTTTGATGATTATGCTTGCTGCCGTCGGTCTTACGATCCTTGCCTATCTTGCCACACATAACCTTGCGATTACAGCCAGCTTCATTGGTGGGTCAACTGCCGCACTGGTGCTGCTATCACTTCTTGGAAATCTTCTGTTACGCCTGTTGCGGCTTGCGCCCTTGCCCAATTTTGTGCCGGCACGGCTAGCTCTATCCAATATCATCCGCCCGGGATCGCCGGTCCGATCAGTCATTATTGCCTTCGGCCTCGGCCTGTCAGTTCTTGTGGCGGTATCGGTCAGCGAGTCAAACTTGGGTCGTCAGATCGATAACCGTGTTGCTGAGGATGCACCAGCCTGGTTCTTTATTGATATTCAGCCGAGCCAAATTGATGATTTTGAAAAACTGGCCGGGTCGATTGACGGTATTTCTCAAATTGCCAAAACCCCAATGCTGCGCGGCCGTGTTGTTAAAATAAACGGTGTCTCGACTGCCAATATCACCCCACCGGAGGGGTCAGCATGGATTTTACGCGGCGACCGCGCCCTGACATGGGCGGCAAGCGCGCCAAAAGGCAGCAAGATTGTCGCCGGCAACTGGTGGGCGGCCGATTACAGCGGCCCACCCTTGGTGTCGATGTCAGCGGACGCCGCCGCCGATTTCGGCCTGAGAATCGGCGACTCGGTCAGCATTAATGTACTTGGCCGTGAAGTTACGGCGACAATTGCCAACCTTCGCGAGGTTGACTGGCAGAGTTTTCAGATCAATTTTGTTTTCATCCTAAACCCGGGCGTTCTGGACACCGCCCCGCATAGCTGGATTGCAACCACCCATGCCGATAATGATGACGCCGCCGATGCGGTAGAACGCGCCATCACCAGCCGCTTTTCCAATATATCTGCAGTGTCGGTAAAAGAGGCAGTGGCAACCGCACAAAGGGTCATTGGCCTGCTTGGCGGTGCGGTGCGATTAACCGCGTTTGTAACGCTAATTGCAGGCATTGCCGTGCTTGCCGGAACCGTCGCGAGCAGCGAGTCACAGCGCCTTGCCGACTCAGTTATCCTAAAGGTGCTTGGTGCAACACGCCTGTCGATTGGTCTTGCCTGGTTTCTCGAATATGCGTTTTTAGGCTTCCTGACGGCAATTGCAGCGGCATTGATTGGCAGTTTGGCCAGCTGGGCCTTAGTAAGCGGGTTTCTGGGGGCTGAATTCATCATTGATGGGTGGCTAGTCTTTGGAACGACGCTCGCCGGCGCGGTGGCAACTGCAATTTTAGGGCTAACCGGGGCGATGAAGACGCTTGGCCACAAACCCGCACCGCTGCTTCGCGAACTATGAGTTGGGGCGCGAACTATAAATCGGGGTTTGAGCAATAAGGTGCTGGCCGATTAGACCCTTGCCAAAATCCAAGTCGCAAAAAACGTCATTGCGAGGCAGCCGGTGATCGGATATACGAATTCCTCATGAGCAAGCAAGATATTAAAAAAGTCGTTCTCGCCTATTCAGGCGGCCTTGATACTTCGGTTATTCTACGTTGGCTGCAAGATCATTACCGCGCCGAGGTGATAACCTTTACCGCCGATATTGGTCAGGGCGAAGACATTGAACCAGCCCGCGTCAAGGCCGAGCTTTTGGGAATCAAGCAAATCTACATCGAGGATTTGCGTGAAGAATTCGTGCGCGATTATGTGTTCCCCATGTTTCGGGCAAACCCGCTCTATGAGGGCGCCTATCTTCTTGGCACATCAATCGCACGGCCATTGATTGCCAAACGGCAAATCGAAATTGCCCGCGATGTTGGGGCCGATGCTGTCTCACATGGTGCTACCGGTAAAGGCAATGATCAGGTGCGCTTTGAGCTGGCCTACTATGCTCAGCAGCCTGATATTAAAGTGATTGCACCCTGGCGCGAATGGGACCTTAGCAGCCGCACAAAGTTAATTGCCTATGCCGAGGCTAATCAAATTCCAATTCCAAAGGACAAGCGCGGCGAGGCGCCATTTAGTGTTGATGCCAACCTGCTGCATATCTCGGCCGAGGGCAAGGTGCTGGAAGACCCATGGGTCGCGCCTGAAGAATATGTATTCTCGAGAAGCGTATCGCCCGAACAGGCACCAGACAAGCCGACTGAAATCGAAATCACCTTTAAATCTGGCGATCCGGTTGCCATCGACGGCAAAGAGCTGTCACCGGCCAATTTGCTGGCTGAGCTAAACCGGCTTGGCGGCGATAACGGTATTGGCCGCCTTGATCTGGTTGAAAACCGGTTTGTCGGCATGAAGTCACGCGGTGTTTACGAAACACCGGGCGGCACAATTTTGCTGACGGCACGGCGCGCAATGGAGTCAATCACGCTCGACCGCGGCGCAATGCACACCAAAGATGAGCTGATGCCGCGCTATGCCGAACTGGTTTATAACGGCTTCTGGTTCTCGCCTGAGCGTGAAATGCTGCAAGCCGCCATTGATAGCTGCCGTGATGCGGTAAATGGGGTTGTTCGAATCAAGCTTTATAAGGGCAATGTCACCGTAACTGGCCGCAAATCGCCAAATTCACTGTATAATGCCGACCTTGTAACATTTGAAGATGGCGCGGTTGATTACGATCATGGCGATGCGCACGGCTTTATCCGGCTGAATGCGCTTCGCCTTCGTGTCCAGAAAATGGTACGGGACAGCTAGTCTTGCAAGCGGCAGACGTCGCCGACCGTGCCATCATGATTAACCTGTTTCAGATATAGTTTGCCCGTCGGGACTAGTGAATAGCCTGACGGTTTCAGACCCGGCTCGCAGGGGACTCCACGGACAAATTCATAAACAGGATTATGGTTGCTGTTGGCGCTAAATTCCTGCATCGATTCAAAGTAATAGAATCCGACCACGGTCAGAAATACGATTGCAACGCCCATCGTTATACCTTTACATCTAACTGCTGTTTGGCCTGTTACCCGGCATGGTATGACGCCACCGTCAACAAGCCCTTTGGATAACGCTTTTTTTACAGCTAATTAAGGCCAATTTTCACTTAAAATCAGGCTATCAAAAGAACCATGAAAAAACCGTCACCCGTTATCAGGGTGACGGTTTTCATAATTCGCCACAAATCAATAGTGGATTTACTCCATCAAGGGTGTCTAGAGCTGGGCAGCGACATATTCCCAATCAACAAGATTCTCGAGAAAGTTTGCCAGATAGTCCGGGCGCTTATTACGGAAATCAATGTAGTAGGAATGTTCCCAAACATCACAACCAAGCAGCGCTTTTTGCCCAAAACATAGCGGGTTCACGCCATTTTCGGTCTTCGTCACGGCAAGGCCGCCATCGCTATTTTTGACAAGCCAGCACCAGCCTGAGCCAAATTGACCTGCACCTGCAGCTTTAAATGCGTCTTTGAACGCGTCAACCGAACCGAATGACTCAGCCAATGCGGCTTCTAGCTCAGATGGCATGGCGCGTCCTTTCGGCCCCATCATTTCCCAGAATTTCATGTGGTTCCAATGCTGCGACGCATTGTTAAAGATGCCATTTTGCGCAACCGCATTGGCATCATAGGTGCCGGTGATGATATCTTCGAGCGCTTTGCCTTCCCATTCGGTACCGGCAATCAGGTTATTACCGTTGACCACATAGGCGTTGTGATGCAGGTCATGATGATATTCAAGGGTTTCGGCGCTCATGCCAAAATCTGCGAGTGCATCATGCGCATACGGAAGGTCAGGTAGTTCAAATGCCATTTTGGTCTCCAAAATTATCTCTGGTGATGAATCTGTCTCTAAACAGATATAGTTATGAATTTTCAAATGCCAACAAAATAAAACTGACAGGCGGCGGCAAGCTGCTAAGTTATCACTAACTAGCGTCGGGATAAAGCCATCCACGCCCCGGGGCAAAGAGCTCAAGACAAAGGAAAATAACATGACTGGCCGCAAAGCCTACATCGCCCCTTTTCTAGACCATCACCCGGAAATCGATGATAGTGCTTATATCGCCGAGACCGCCGCAGTTGTTGGCGCAGTTCGTATCGGCAAGAACAGCACCATCTGGCATCAGGTGACCCTGCGTGGTGATAATAATTTCATCACCGTTGGTGAGGGCACCAATATTCAGGATAATAGCTGCGTTCACATCAACAGCCGCGATTTTCCGACGATAATCGGTAATCATGTGAATATTGGCCATAGCGCGCTTGTCCATGCGTGTCATTTACACGACCATGCCTTTGTCGGGATGGGGTCTATCGTAATGGATGGCAGCGTTATTGAGTCTGACGGTATGTTGGCTGCGGGCGGTATGCTGACGCCGCGAAAACGGATTCCCGCTGGCGAGCTTTGGGGCGGACGTCCGGCACGGAAGATGCGCGATCTGACAGCCGATGAAATTGCCAATAACCGCCGTATTGCCCGCCATTATGTCGAGGTTGGGCGGGCGCACAGGCTTGGCGCTGCGGGCGCGCCGTTTGTTGATATGCACACCCATCCATTGCCGCCTGTGTGATGAATTGCCCGGATCATTTGGTTTCGCGGCCAGATCATTTGTTTTAGCTGATTGTAAGCAAGTTAAAAAAAATGCTAATTACCCAAATGAGGCACCGGCCAGCTGGTCTCTGGTGCAATCAAAAGATTTACCGTTCGTCTAGCGGCATTGGAGGCCGATAAAATGAAATTGAAGGATCCCTCACTTCTTCGCACCGAGGCCTATATCAATGGCGCGTGGGTTAGCGCTGACGATGGCCGCGTTTTTGGCGTCCATAATCCAGCCGATGGTAGCCTGATTGCCGAGGTTGCTAATCTTGGCGCCGACGCCATTACTGCGGCGATTGACGCTGCTGTGCCAGCGCAAAAGGCCTGGGCAGCAACGCCGGCCAAAACCCGCGCGATGATTTTGCGTCGCTGGTATGATCTGGTGGTCGAAAACACCGATGATCTGGCAATGATTCTGACCACTGAAATGGGCAAGCCTTTAGCCGAAGCAAAAGGGGAAATCGCCTATGGATCCAGCTTTATTGACTGGTTTGGTGAGGAAGCGCGCCGGGTGTGCGGCGATGTAATGGAAAGCCCGCAGGCCGACAAACGCCTGCTGACCTTTAAACAGCCGATTGGCGTTTTTGGGGCCATCACGCCATGGAATTTTCCGATTGCAATGATCACCCGGAAAGTTGCTCCCGGCATTGCCGCAGGATGTGCCTGTGTGTTGAAACCGGCCGAACAAACCCCGCTATCGGCACTGGCACTTGCCGAGCTTGCAACCCGCGCCGGCATTCCGGCAGGCGTGATGAATATCGTTACGGGTCTCGATGCACCGGCGATTGGTCAGGCGCTTTGCAGCGACAGCCGTATCCGCAAAATGACCTTCACTGGATCGACCGAAGTTGGCCGTATCCTGATGCGCCAGAGCGCTGATACGGTAAAGAAGATGAGCCTTGAACTTGGCGGTAACGCCCCATTGCTGGTGTTTGATGATGCCAATATCGACGTTGCTGTCGAAGGCGCAATGATGTCAAAATACCGCAATGCAGGGCAGACTTGTGTCTGTGCAAACCGGATTTTCGTTCAAGATGGAATCTATGATGAATTCGCCAAGCGTCTTGCCGAAAAATCTGCCATGATGAAGGTTGGTAACGGCCTTGAAGACGGAGTTGAACAGGGTCCGTTGATTGATCAGCAGGGGTTTGAAAAAGTGTCGGCCCATGTTGAGGATGCGCTGGCAAAAGGGGCGACAGCAATAACCGGTGGCAAGCCACATGATCTTGGTGGCACATTTTATGAGCCAACGGTGCTGACAAACATGAACTCGTCCATGCGGATGTTCCGTGAGGAAACCTTTGGGCCCGTCGCTGGCCTGTTCAGATTTACCGATGAAGCCGAGGCCATCGAAGCGGCAAATGACACCGAATTTGGCCTTGCCGCCTATCTCTTTACCGAAAATGCGTCACGCCTGTTCCGTGTTAGCGAGGCATTGGAATATGGCATTGTCGCAGCCAATACCGGCATTTTCTCGTCCGAGGTTGGCCCGTTTGGTGGGGTGAAGAATTCCGGCCTTGGGCGCGAAGGGTCGAAATATGGCATTGATGAGTTTTTGGAGATTAAATTTGTCTGCATCGGTATGTAGTTACCGCCGACAAGCGAACCCTCTTTTGCCAGACTGAACGCGATAAAAAAGGCCGGGACACCCCGGCCTTTTTCGATCCTGACAGATTTGCACTAGACCTGCCGCAATCGGCGGATCAGGCTTGAGGTATCATTGCGGCCAAAGCCATCGGCACTAAGCTCGGCGTAATATCCGGCGACAATTTCAGTCACCGGCAACGACGCCCCGTTACGGTTCGCCTCTTCCAGACAAATCCGTAAATCCTTGCGCATCCAATCAACCGCAA
>Ga0181561_10004834_pt1 | contig 11530 bp, 6 predicted proteins | sample 011ome_19_FD_133760 | JGI IMG/M metagenome (GOLD analysis project Ga0181561, IMG submission 133760) | Coastal salt marsh microbial communities from the Groves Creek Marsh, Skidaway Island, Georgia - 011510BT metaG (megahit assembly) | ecosystem: Environmental > Aquatic > Marine > Intertidal zone...
GTACGCGCCCTCGATCAGGTTCAGCAAGAACCCGAAGTACCGAACGGTGACGAGCGACGGCGTCTTCGTCGCGCCGCCGGACATGTCCGGCGAGCCTCCCGCGCCCGGGTCGGCGGCGGACCGGGCGGCGCACCCTTCCGTACCACCAAGAAGCACCGGCGACGAGCGGCTCGACCGGAAACGCGCGCGCGCCAAGGCGGAGCGCGAGCGGCGCGCGGCGGAGACGCTCGCGTCGAAGCAGGCGGCTTCGAAGGCGCGGCGCGAAGCCGCCGCGGCGGAGGCGAGCGTCGGGATCGCCGAGCTGACGTTCTTCAGGAGCACCGTGCAGCGCATGGCAGAGAAGTACAACGCGCTCAAGGCGTCGCACGACGCGAAAGCCACCGAGCTGGGGAGGCTCGTGACGGACTTCGCCGAGCGGGACGCGAAGCGAAGCGCGCAGACGCGCGATACGCTCGCGCTGCGCGGCGGAGGCGGCGCGCTGGTCGGCAAGCCCGTGTCGCGGAGCGCCGCCGGCGCCCACCCGCGGGCGGACCTGCGTGTGGAGGAGCTTCGCGCGCGCGTCGCCGACGCCGAGCGCAACGCCGAGGAGGAGCGGCTGCGCACGGAGATGCTCGGGCACACCATCTTGAGGCTGCGCGAGAGTGACCCGACCACGGAGGCGCGACGGGCGGATCCGCACGCGAGCCTGGCGACGACGCGCGAGACCGCCGTCGCCGCCTCCGCCGCCGCCGAGAAGGAGTCCACCGTCCCCTGGGTCGCGCGCAAGCTCGAGCTCGTGAAGCAGTACCAGGCGGATATATCGGCGGCGATCGAGGCGGAGCGCGCGCGCGCGTACGCCGCGGCGAACGAGGCGTCGCAGGCGCGCGCGATGCTGGCGCGCACGATCGCGTCTGTTCACGAACGCCGCGAGGCGTACGCGGCGCAGATCGGGCAGCGCTCCTTAGTCCTCGGCGCGCTTCGCGCCGAGGACGAGGCCATGGCGCGACGCAAGGAGTCTTTCATTAACAGACTGGCGCAGATGAACAAAGAGCTCGCGGAGGAGGAGCGCGACAGAAAACGCGGCGGCAAAGTCGCGCTCCCCGGGTTTTCCGGGGGGCTGGCGAAGGCGTTCATCACGGCGATGACCGGCGGGGCGCTCCGCACGCAGGAAGCCGTGACCAACGCCGCCATTCGCAAGCTCGTCGAGATCATCCCGGACGTCACGCCGGAGGGCCTGATCGAGGGCTTCAAGAACCGAAAGCAGCGCAAGACGCTCACGCGCGAGGCGAGCCGCGCGCGCCAAACGGAGCACGACGCGCTGCTTCTGAAGCGGGACGAGCTGCTGGAGACGCTCGCGCGGACCAAGGAGGAGCTGTACAACGCGGACGAGAGCCTGGACGAGGACGCGGCGACGCGCGCGGCTCGTGGCGCGCGCCCGGAGGACCGCGCGGACGACGGCGTGTTCATGGCAGAGCTCGCGACGCGCGCGACGCGGCTCACAGTCGGCGACAAGGAGAAGGAGCTCACTGGTTTGGCGACGGGCGTGCGGAACCTCGCGGAGACGGTCGCGAGGTTCGACGAGACGCTCAAGCGGACGCTGCGGGGCTGGGCCGCCGCCGTGGACGACGCGCGCGAATCGCTCCGAGGCGCCGCCGTGGACGACTCGCGCGAGGCGAAGAACGACGCGAAGGACGACGCGAAGGACGATCTCGAAGACGCGGAGGATGAGCGTCTTGAAGGTCTTGAAGAAGACGCGCCTCATGAACGCGAGACGGGTCTCATGAACGCGACGGCGCGCGAGGGGATCGCGTACCTGGAGACGTTTTACGACGCGCTTGAACGCGCCAACGTCGTGGCGGTTGCGGATCTGCACCGCGAGCGCGTGCTGGCCGCCGCGCGCGAGCAGGGCGTGCACCCGTCGAAGGTGGTCGTGTCGAGACTCGAGCTCGACCAGACACTCCTGCGCCCGGCGGTTCCCGCGCTCAGCGCGCTGCGGCGCGCGGGCTCCGGCGAGAAGGGCGCGGAAAAGGTTTCCGCGGACGCCTCCGCCGCGGAGGGGAAGAAAAAGGCGCCGAAGAGGGAAGGGTCGTTCAAGGGTGTCACGCTGCTGCTCTTCGACGAGAGCGAACGGTTCGAGGTGGACAGCGTGAATGACGACGTGCACGACGCCGAGTTCGGCAGCCGTTCCGGGAGCGACGCCGAGCCCGACCGAAGTGGGTCCCCCGGCGCCGGGAACCCGTTCGCGGGCGAACTCCAAAAGCGGGACGAGAGGGTCGAGGCGAAGATCGGAAGCGGGCCCGCGCGCATCGTGCGCCGCGTCTCCAAACACAACACGCGCGTCGACGTGAAGGCCGGGTCGTCGTCGTCGTCCTCAGAGAAGGAGGAGGAGGAGGAGGAGGAGGAGGAGGATGCGGATGAGGGCGGCGGCGGCGGGGTGGGCGCGAAGGCGCTCGACCCCCGTTTGTCGCAGAAGGCTGCGTCCGCGGTGTTTTTCCGTAAGGGCCTGAAGAAGGGCGAGAGCGCGGCGTGGGCGCGGGAGACGGAGGCGCGCATGGCGCGGGGGAAGATTGGCGCGAAACCGGCGCGGAAACCGGCGCATTCGCGTCAGGCGTCGGGCGAGGGCCAGGCGGACGTGGCGACACGACCGCTCGGGGACGACGACGCGCCACCACACGCGTCGGCGGAGTGATAGCGTATCGATACGAACGCGCGTATCTATACGAAATCTATACGAAAACAACCACACCCGTAGTAGCCGTACGTAGACTCTCGCCTCCACGCCTCGCTCTTAACCGCGCGTGACATCGGAGTAGCTCTCGCCGCCGACGCGTCCGCCCTGCATGGCGCGGCGGACGTTGAGCTCGAACTGCCTCGGAGTCTCGGTGAGGTCCCGCGCGGCTTCTTTGTTCAGAGGGTCGTCCGGGTTGGGGTCCATGAACAGGAACTGCAGCCCGTACACGCAGCTGGAGATGCTCAGCACCGGCGACCAGTCCTCGCGCAGGATGTTGAGGCACACGTTTCCCTCGGTGTCCACGTTGGGGTGGTAGATCTTCTGCGTGCACTTCACCTTCGGGGGCTCGTGCGGGTACACCGCGGGCACGTTGAAGTCGAACACGAACTTGCCTCCCCGGTAGTACCCCTCGTCGGGCTTGATGGTGATCACGAAGTGCAGCATCTTGTCCGCGCCGTCCGGGAACGCGATGGCCATCGTCTTCGCCAAGGTGAGCTCGCTGATGTCCTTCGCCAACCGGATCTCGCCGGGGCTCTGTTTCGGGCCGGTCGCGCCGGACGCAGCCTTCGCCGCCGCCTCCTTCTCCTGCTTGTCCTTCGCGGAAAAGAGCTTGATCATCTCGCGTCGTCGTCTGACTCGGTCGTTCGCCGCCACCGAGGCCCGCGCGCCGGTGCGCGTCGGGGTGTGCGCCCGGCGAGCGGGCACTACGATTGCTCGACGCGCGCGAGGCTTCGAACGCGCGCCGGTGGATCGATCGGCGAGCCGATCGAGGCATCGGCATTCACCGGCGACTCTCACCGGGCGGACGAAGGCGAACGGCTTTTTGAAAGGGAAATTCGAGTTTCCTTTCAAAACCGACGCAAACGCCACAACTGGACGAAATCTTCTCGACTCGAATCTCGTCCACGAGACGCTCCGAAACGAAACCGGACGATCGGCCCGCACTCACTTCACCTCGCACGCGCAACGATGGCGGCCCTCTCCTCCACCGTTCACATCTCCTCCGCCAAGGCCTTGACGCCTAAGGCGGCGAAGCGCGCCGTGGCCGTCAAGGCTGCCGCCCGCGCCGACTCCAACAACGAGGTGCGCCTCCCTCCCGAAAACCATCGAGGCTGGCTCCGGGAACACATTATCCAGAATCCGTCGCGAGCGCTGGAGCGCGAACGCCCACGACCGCGTCGCGGTGGTGTCTCGACGCTTCACCGACGTTTCCGAAAAACGTTTCCGACTGACCGCCTCGACCTTTCCCGCGTCGTTTCGCAGTCCCGCTACGGCGCGTGCTGGCCCGGCCGCGCGGAGGTCCCCAGCGACGTCCCCGCGCTCGGGAACGGCAACGTCAAGAAGATCTCTCTGCTCGGCTCCACCGGCTCCATCGGCACGCAGACGCTGGACATCGCGGAGGAGCACCCCGACAAGTTCGAGATCGTGGCGCTGAGCGCGGGCAAGAACCTGGACGTGCTCGCGGAGCAGATCAAGAAGTTTAAGCCCAAGATGGTCTCCATCGGCGACGGCGCGGATGTCGCGAAGCTCCGCGAGATGATCGCGGACATGGACGGGCCCGCGCCCGAGCTGCTGTACGGCGAGGACGGCATGATCGAGGTGGCGAGGCACAAGGACGTGGACTCCACGGTCACCGGTATCGTGGGATGCGCCGGTCTGCCCCCCACGGTGGCGGCCATCGAGGCGGGCAAGAACATCTGCCTCGCCAACAAAGAGACGCTCATCGCCGGCGGGCCCGCCATCGTGCCGCTCGCCGTGAAGCACGGCGTGAAGATTCTCCCGGCGGACTCGGAGCACTCCGCCATCTTCCAGTGCATCCAGGGCCTCCCCGAGAACGCGCTGCGGCGGATCATCCTGACCGCCTCCGGCGGCGCGTTCCGCGACGTGCCGTACGAGGAGATGCTCCGCTGCGCCACGGAGGACCCCGCGTTTCTGCAGAAGAAGGCCACCACGCACCCCAACTGGGACATGGGCGCGAAGATCACGTGCGACTCGGCGACGCTCATGAACAAGGCGCTGGAGGTGATCGAGGCGCACTACCTGTACGGCACATCCTACGACAACATCGACGTGGTGATCCACCCGCAGAGCATCATCCACAGCATGGTGGAGACCTCGGACTCGTCCGTGCTCGCGCAGCTCGGCTGGCCGGACATGCGCCTGCCCATCCTGTACACCATGTCGTGGCCGGAGCGCGTGGAGTGCAGCGAGGTGACGTGGCCGCGCCTGGACTTCGTCAAGATGGGCGACCTGACGTTCCGCGAGCCGGACGTCACGAAGTACCCCAGCCTGACGATGGGCTACGCCGCGGGCCGGGCGGGCGGCACCATGACGGGCGTGTTCAGCGCGGCGAACGAGCAGGCGGTGGCGATGTTCCTGGACAAGAAAATCGGCTACTTCGACATCTACAAGACCATCGAGTTGGCCATGGAGGCGCACAAGAACGACCTGATCCTCGACCCCACCTTGGATGACATCGTTGCCAGCGACCTCTGGGCCAGGGCGCACGTCAAGGACCTCGTGGAGAGCGGCGTGTGCAAGGAACTCGTCGCCGTGTGATGAAACAAGAAGCGTCGAGGATGGGTATACTATTTTTCTGACTGCGCGAGAATACTAAAGGCGCGTATCCTAAACCTTCGCGATCGCGCGCTCTTCTCTCGTCCTGATGATCGAGACGCGCATCGCCCTTCTTCCCGCGCGACGAAGACGCGGAGATTCACGGCCCCTGCACGGTGAACGGGAGCTTGAAGAAGTCCACCAGCCTGGATTTGATCTGCGGCAACGCGTTCTCCACGCCGTGGCCCATCCCCGCGACTTCGAGCAGTCGCCGCTCGGCCACTTCGCCCGCCTCGCCCGTGCCCTCGCGCAGGTTCACGGACGCGTCCCGCACCCACGTCAGCGAGTTCTCCAGCGGCGACGCCTCGTCGTCGTAGCCGTGCACGACGTACGCGCGGCATGGCGCGAAGGGGAAGTCCGGGTGGTTCTCCAGGTCCTCGCGAAACGCGTCCCCGAGCGAGACGCCCATCTCCTTCTCCACCGTCGCCAGACACGCGCTCGGCTTGAACGTCGGCGCCAGGAGCATCATGCGGTCCACCCGCTTCGCGTTCTCCGGGTCGCTCGCGTACACCGCCGCGACGTACGCGCCGAGCGACGAGCCGATCAGGCGCACGGGACGGTCGTCCGGAAGCGCCGCGACGGCGGCGGCCAAACGTCGCGCGGCGGCGGTGACGGTGAGCGCGCCGTCGCCGAGCTCGTCGCCGTCGGAGATGAGGCTGGGCGTCAGCAGCGGGACGTCCAGCGCGCCCAGGACGTCCTTCAGGTACATGCACGCGAACGAGTCCTCGGGGGGGGACATCAGGTTGTGGCAAAACACGTACGCGTACGCGTTCGGGTCGCCGCCGTACTGGTTAGCGGGATCGACGACGGCGGCGGCGGCATCCTCCTCCGCCTCCGAGGAGGCCTCCGAAGTCGCGTCGCCGGAACCGGCGCTCACCTCCTCCGAGAACGTCCCGGCGCCCTCCGAGCTGGGGTCGCCGAACTTCCAGCCCTTGGCGCGCGGGAAGTTACCGGCTTTCCAGTTGGCGATCCAGTCGTCCGCGTTCTCCAGGCCCTCGCCAGCCGCGGTGGAGCCGTCCTGCTTCTTCTCGCGTTTCGGGTCGTCGCCCGATCCAGCGGACGCGGCGTCGTCGGGAGACGCGCGCGTCCAGGTCGGGCGGCGCGAGGGCGGCGCGGCGGCGCGAAGCGCGGAGCGCGCGGCGCGCGCGGGCGCGGTGCCGCGCGCGGAGACGCACGCGGGCGGGCAGAGACACCGAGCAGCCATCAGTGAGAGGCGCGCTGGGCGACGTGGCACGAAGTTTATCCTCGGAACGCCTTTCGGCGTGGCCGAGTTGCTGACACCAAGGGGGCTCCAGCCGACGCCCCGACGTCGAAATTCGCGAACGACCGGAACGTTCGCGCGCTGCGCTCGTTGGTGATTGACTTCTCGTCGTCCCATACCCCGACGCACTCCACGGCCGCGCGGTCGACCCGGCCGTTTCCGCGCTCGGTGCCACGCCCACAAGTCGAGCGTCGCGCGGCCGCGTCGTCTCGCGGGACCCGTACCCCGCGCGCTCTCGGTCGTGTCCGGTCGGGGTCGGCGCGCCTGGGCGCATTCGGACGCCCCTTTAGGCATCGATCCCGGATTCGACGCGTCCGCGCTTCCCCGTCCCCCGTGCCTCACGGGTGCCTCGCCGGCGCGACGAATCATGCCCCCCTCCGACGGCGACAGCGCCGCCTCTCGCGATGCGTCCGCGAGCACGTCCAGCGCGGCGCACGCGCTGGTGCTGGAGCACGTCCACCCCGCGACTCGGCTGATGGAGAAGCGACGGCAAACCTTCGTCGCGCAGGCGCAGCTGGATGCGAGCCGCGCCGCGCACGCGGAGAAGGAGGCGGGTTTCGCGGCTCGCGAGGCGGTCATCAAGCGCAAAGACCTGGAGCTCCAGGAGAACTTGGTGCGCTTCGGGAAGTTCCTGCAGGAGAACGACGGCAAGCGCGCGCGTGCCAAGCGCCGCGCGGCGGATGAAGCGCAGTCGCGCCTGCGCAAAGAGGCGGAGATTGAGACGCTCGCCGAACGGTTACGCGCGGCGCGCGCGAACGACGAGTCGGCGGCGGCGGAGGTTTCGAAAAACGCCAGGTACGCGGGGTACCTCGACCGAGTCCTGGAACACGTCTCGAGTGGAAACAACCCGGGGTTTCGCGAGACGGGCGATATCTTAGCGAGGCACCTGACGCTCGCGGCGACAAACGCGGATCTCGTCGAACAACACCGGGGCTTCGCGGCGGCGTCCGAGCGCGCGCGCGCGGAGACCGCGGCGTACGTCGAGGAGAAGAAGGATGAGTTTTTGACCCTGAACAACGAAATCGCGCGTTTAAAGAAAGCGTTGGAACGCGCGACGCGTCTGAAGGAAGAGACGGCAAGAGCGCGCGACGAAAAGACACGCGCTGTTACGTTACGAAAGATGGAACACGGGCGCGTGTGCTTCGCCGCCGAGCATTTGTTCCGCCGCGTGCGCGCGCGGAGCGCGGTGAAGTACGCGGCGGACGAGAATCCGCTCGAGCGCCTTCGTGTGATCGGGGAGTACATGAGCGACCTCGACGCGATCGTCAAGCAGAGGCATAAGGAAAACCCGGGCCTGACGGACACATAGAGACACAACAACAGCGGGACCGTGTATAATAGAGACGGCGACGCGGCGACGCCGCGGAGAGAGCGCGATACGTATCACGCGTGATGCGTATAAACTTTTTTATTAGAGTCTTCGTCGTCGTCGCGCGACCGTCTCCTATTACCGTCTCCTCCTGTTCTCTGCCCTCCTCTCCTGCCTCTCGCGCTTCTTCTTCTGCTCCTTGGTCTCGTTCATGCGCGCGTTCGCCTCCGCCTCGTCCGCGGTGGGCGTGAAGACCCAGGGCAGGATCAGGTCCGCCCACAGCTTGTACGTCGCGAACGCGGGGATCGAGAGGAGCGCGAGCCAGATCCAGTCCGAGACGAGCGCAGTGGCGACGAGGCAAAACACGCTGATGTAGATGATGTCGTGGTAGTAGCTGCTCATGCCGCCCAGCGTCAAGTCGCCGCCGCCGTCCACCAGCGCGCCGGAGGCGTCCCACGTCGGCGCGCCGACGTTCCGAAGCGACGCGTAGCAGAACCAGGACGCGCACGCCGCGAAGGCGAAAAGCGGCCAGTGCGTCCACCAGGTGGTGGTGCCGCGGTACACCACGAGGCGCACCAGGAAGTGCGCGCCCACGGCGAAGAGAATCACGCGGCGTAGCGCGCTCAGGCGCGCCACGTTGTCTTCCGCGCGTTTCTTCGCGTTGCCTTTGGCCATCGTGCCTTTCAGGTGCAGGCCGCGTCCTCTGGAAATGAAGATTCGGCTCGGTCGGCACGGCTCTCTGGTGCCGGCGCACGGACCCAGTCTCAGGCAGACTTCGGTGCACGAACACGGTGAACACGCGTCGCATCGATTTCTCCCGGGAAATCCTCAGGCGCTGCGAAGATCTTCGCACGACGAATATTCGCGGCAGTCTTGTCGCGTCGACGCGACGCGTCACAACAGGACGCGCGCGTCTCGCATCGCACACACGCAAGGCGGCTCGGCGATGGCCGCGACCTCCGTGGCCGCTCTCGCGGCTTCACGCCTCGGCGCGCCCGCTCGCGCGCCGAGGAAGGTCTTCCCGCGCGCATCCTGCGCGCGCTCGGATAACGTCGACGGGACCGTCGTCGTCCGCTCCCGGACGCGTCACGCGCGGTCCCGCTGGCGCCCCTCCGGCGCGCCTCTGGGTCTCCGTGCCTCCCGCTCGCGCCTGGTGCAGACCCCCGGCGCGATCGCCAACCCCGAGCCCGAGCCCCCCCGGGCCGGCACCGAGGACGACGCGCCCGTGGTGTTCACGTTCGCGTCTCGCGACGACGAAGATCTCGGCGCGTCGGGGACGACGGAGACGTCGCCGCGCGATTCCGGCGTCGTCACCGTCGAGGTGGAGCCGAGCGCGTTCCACAGCGTGGACGACGAGTTCGACGCGATCGCGGCCGCTCATGCCGAGGCCGAGGCCGCGGCCGCGGCGGCGCGGCCGCGGCCTTCGCCGCCGTCGCGCACCGTCGTGGTCGGCGGCGGCCCCACGGGCTTGGCGACAGCCATCGCGCTGGCCAGACGCGGCTGGGAAAACGTCGAGGTCTGGGAGCGCTTGCGTCGCCCCGCGCGTCCGGACGACACGGCCGTGTGGGGCGACCCCGACCGCTCGTACAACGTGGGCGTCTCCGGCCGGGGCCAGATCGCGCTCGAGAAGCTCGGCGCGTGCGAGCGCGTGCTGCGGTACTGCAAACAGGTCAACGGGCGCATGGACTGGTCGCCGCAGAACCCGAACGGCGTCACGCGCTTGACGGAGAAGAAATACGCCACGCAGGTGATCCAGCGCGACCGATTGGTGGCGGTGCTTCTGGAGGAGATCGAGGAGAAGTACTCGGACAAGGTGACCGTGTTCCACGAGACCGCGTGCGCGGCGTGCGAGTGGCTCCCGGGAGGCGGCGCGACGCTCACGCGCGAGCCCGCGGAGCGGATCGAGAAGCGAGAAGACGAAGACGTCGGCGAGACCGCCGAGATGCGAGACGACGCCGACGTCGACGAGACGAAAACGCCGTACGCCGACGAGACGAAAACGCCGTACGCCGACGCCGCGCGCGTGCGCGTGGTGGAGCCGTTCGTGCCGTTCGTGGTGGGCGCGGAGGGCGCGACGCGGCGGAACGCGGTTCTGAGCGCCATGGACGGCGACGGCGGCGTCCGCGTGACCCGGTACGCGGACACGAACCCGCGCGTGTACAAGACGATCCCCATCGATCTCCCCGAGCCCGAGTTTCGGTCGGATCTCAACTACAGCGCGCGCACGAAGGACGGCGTCGCGCTGGAGTGCCTCCCCACGAAAGAGGGCATGCTCGTCGGGATTCTGCTGGTCAAGCCCGGGGATGCGAAGACGTGCGCGATTCTGGAGTCGAAACACAAACTGCGCGACTACTTCGACACGCAGTTCCCGATGTTCGCGCCGTACGTATCGGACGAGGATCTGGCGCGGATGGCGAAGCGCGGGCTCAGCGCGCTTCCCACCTTCTCGCACGCCGGCGGCGAGAGCGCCCACAGAGTCGACACGTCTCTTCTCGCGTCTTCGGCGTCTTCGCAAAACACGAAGAAAGGAGGCAAAGACGCGCTCGAGCTCGAGCTCGGGGGCGCCTGCTTGCTGGGTGACAGCATTCACACCGTGAAGCCGTACTTCGGGCTGGGCGTGAACTCGGCGTTTGAGGACGTGTGCGTGCTGGACGCGTGCCTGGATGAAATCGCGGAAATCGCGGCGGGGGACGCGACGGGCGACATCTCGTGGACGTCTGCGTTGCCGCTGTTTTCGGCGCGGCGCGCGGCGGACGCCAAGGCGCTGGTGGACATCAGCCGCGGCTTCGACGGTGGGTTCCTGACGTTCGTCCTGCCGCTGATCCTGGACGGGGTGTTCCACAAAGCGCTTCCGAACGTGTTCATGCCCAACACGATCCAGATGCTGCAAAAAGAAGACTGGACCTTCAGCCGCGTCGCGCGACGGAAACGCGCCGAACGCGTCGCGCAGGTGGCCATCCTCTCGACGCTGCTCGCGGCGGTCGCGTGGCTCGTCGGCAAAGCCGCGAAGGCGGCGTTCGGGGCGATCGCGCGCGCGCTCGCCACGGGGGCGGCGTGAGGAAAGACAAGATACACGAAAAAACGGCTTTAGACAGACACGACGAAAAAATAGCCCACGAATTCACCTCGCTCGAAACGTCATCCCCGATCGTGCATGGTATGTGATTGCAGTCTTCTAAAATGTGTAATACGTTTTGTCCGTTTTTCGAGACTAAGTGAACGTGTTTAATCTCTGTCAAATCTCCACCGCTGATTTCCGGATTTTCCTCCAGTCACAACGCTCCAGTTGGTTTAGGGCGCCCCGGCCGTTGTGCCAGGTCGCCCACCTCGCGCGTGCGCGACATAACCGCACTCACCGAGATCCAAAATGTTTGCCGTGACCTCTAACGTCGCCGCGCCGGTGCGTCACCGCTCGATCGCTCTCCCCGCGGCGCCCCGCGCTTCCTCGCGCGCGCGCCGCGCCGTGCCGAGCCGAGTCAGCTCCACTGTATTTTTCAAGATGTGACCGAACCCGACGCCGAAGTCCTGGCGCAGATCCCGCCCGCGACCGTCGGCCGGGGCCCGCGTCGGTCTTTCCCGTCGCCCGCCGCGCCCACCGCGCTGACCGAGCACCTCCCCCGCCTCCGCCGCGATA
>Ga0181561_10004838_pt1 | contig 11518 bp, 5 predicted proteins | sample 011ome_19_FD_133760 | JGI IMG/M metagenome (GOLD analysis project Ga0181561, IMG submission 133760) | Coastal salt marsh microbial communities from the Groves Creek Marsh, Skidaway Island, Georgia - 011510BT metaG (megahit assembly) | ecosystem: Environmental > Aquatic > Marine > Intertidal zone...
CGGCGCGCTCGAAAAAACACCCGTCCCGTTTTAGTTTTAGTAACTCCATAACCTGTAACACTTTCTTAGAAAAAGCTGTTCCACGATCGTCGGAAAGGACAACCTCCCGCGCGCGAGCCCTTCGCGCGTTCCGAGGAACCCCCGTATCCACTCGCGCGATGACCTCGTACCAAGCCATCGAAGACGCCTCCCTGCTCCGCAAGGAGAGCGAAACCCCCAGCCGGTTTGCGCGCGTCGCCGGCCTCGCTGTGTCGCTCTTCGCCGTCTCGGGGGTGTTATACCTCCGAGGGAACGCGCAGTCCTCCGCCCTCGGCCTTTCCGCCGCGTCCGGTCCCGATGCCGCGTTGTTCCCCTCGACCGTCGCCGCAGTGGGTCAGGGCGTCAGCTCCGACCCGGCGATGCGCCGCGCGGTGAGCTTCACGATCGACGTCTCGTGCCCTCCCATCTGGTGGAAACGCGAGAACGAGGATTTTTGGGACCAAGGCATCGCCCGCGTGCAGGTTGTCCTGCGCTGCGCCACGCAGCCTCCCCCGTACGAGTTCAACCGCGAGCTCCCGGGCGTAGACCTGCATGAGGAACTCCGCCGCGTGGGCGACACCAAGGTGTTCACCGGCACGCAGATGATGGACGACACGTGCGAGTACGGTTTCGTGCTCATCAACAACAGAGGCGAGGAGCGGTGGGAGATTGGCGGGAACAACATTCGCCCCGCACTGATGGACGCGGAGTGCTCCTCCAAGACGCAAGCCGGAGGCAACGTGTACCACAACCGCCTCATGAGCAACAGCCCCGGCAACACCACCATCACCACCACCTTCGGCGGGTGCAATCCCGAGTGCCCCATCCCGTGCAAGATCATCGCGCTGAGCGACGAACCCGGCGACAACATCTACTCGGTGCTCGAGCGCGACCGCGACGAGGTGTGGCGCAAGGCGGAGGGGCACATGGTGGACGTCGCCGCGGGTTTCGACGACCTGTGGGCGCTGGACGCCAACAAAAATGCCAAGTACACGCACATCAGCGCGCTCAACGAGAGCGGAAGCGGGTGGACCTCCCCTTCGGTGCCCGGCGGCACCGCCAGGACGCTCGACGTCGGCCTCGAAGAGGCGTACTTCATGGCCACCAGCGGCGCGTACTACTCCAAACCCGCGGACGGCAGCGGCTCGTGGAATCGACTTCCGGGCCTCCTGCGCCAGGCGGGCGTCGGTAAGTCCTGGATGTGGGGCGTCGTGCAGGACGGGCAGTGGGTGTGGGCGTGCGAGCTGCCCTGCACGGGCAAGGGCGTGCACCACGACCTGCCCGGCACGGTGCGCGCGTGCGAAGTCGGTCTCGACTACGTCTTCTGCGTTAACGAAGACAACGAGCTGTACCGCAACGACGCCGTGGTGGACTGGATCGACCCGGCGACGAACACGCGTTGGAAGTACCCGAACCACCTTCCCTCCATCGACGTCTGGACGAGGATTCCCATCGCGGCGAAGCAGGTCACCGTGGGCGAGGAGTACGTCTGGATCATCGACACCAGCGACAAGATCCAGTTCTGCGCGCTCCCGTGCGACGACAACAACTGGAAGCAGCCTTTCGGCGTGCCGGAGGGGATCATCTACATCGACGCGAGTAAGTTTAAGGATTGAGAGCGCGCGAGCGCCGTAGGTATTCAGGACTATTACTAGCCATCACGACTATCATGCATGTGTAACCTATATTATCGGTTTTAGTAACAGTAGTCTACTTTCGTAGTACGTACGATGACGCGAGACGTCGACGCCGATGAAACGAGTGACGTTCGCGCACGCGCGCGCGTGTTGATATGTATGTACTGCCCAAATCATCGCGCGACATCATCTCGTCTCGGGCATCGTCTCGTCACGTCTCCTCTCGCGTCCCGGCTTCGCCTTTTGCGTCCAGTCGCCGTCTCGCTCGACGCGCTTTCGCGCCTTTTCTCTCGCCTGTTCTCGCGCCTGTTCTCTCGCCTTCGCCTCGCGGCGCAGGCCCCGCTCGCGCGCCTCGAGCGCGGCGTCGACGTCGAGCACGCACGCGTGGAGCGTCTCGGGAGCGACGCAGGCGAGCTCGGCCACCGTCTCGACCGCCGCGCGGTACGCGCGCGGCGCGTCCGCCAAAACCGCGGGGCCGCGCCAGTACGCGTCGCGACCCGCTCCGACGACGCCGCCGTCGTTCGCGCGACGCGTTTTTTTTAGTGAAAAGGTTTTCGCTCGGAACGGCGCGATCGGCGCCGTCTCTTCCGTGGCTTCTTCCGAACCTTCCGAAACGTCCGCGTGATTCTCGCGCGCCTCGTACGCGCGCCACAGGTTGGCGACGACGCGGTCGCGCGGGGGGGGCACGGACCCTCGTCCCCCGAAGACGTGGTCGCGGCAGAAGGCGAGGAACGCGTCGTGACGCGTCGTCGACGATGCGTTTTTTCTCCCCCTAAACCCGGTACCGGTCGACGCGCTCGTAGACGTAACAGCGCGTCGCGTTTCCGCGCGCGCTGTTACGTCTACGCGCCATCGCGCGTACGACGCCTCGTCCGACGCGGATACGTCCGGCGCCGACAAGTCGTACGCCGCCTTCATCGCCGCGACGACGGTCGCCGCGGCGTGCGCGTGCGGCGGCGCGGGCACGCCTCGCGTCTGCGTACGACTCCTTCCGCGCGCTTCGTTCGGATCCGACGGCAGCGCCGCGCCCGCGCGCGAGGCGCGCGCGTGCCGCAGACCAGGCGCCTGGTACAGGCACAGCGCGCGCATGGCCTGCTCCGCGAACGCGCCGCCGAGGCCGAGCGCGCCGCCGAAGCGCTCGACGAACGCCGCCGCGTTGGTGGGCGGGAACGCGACTCGGCCTCTTTGCGCTTCTTTGAGCTCGGCGCTCTCCGCGACGCGCACCATGCGCGCCGCGAAGGCCGCGACGAGGTGCGTCCTCGGGACGGACCGAGCGACGAGCGCCGGCGCGAGCGGCGCCGCGAACCGCGCCGCGACGGTCCGCGCGGCGACGTCGACCGCTCCGGCTCCAGACGGCGGCTCAGGCTCGCGCGCAGCGACGTCGTCCGCGACGCGCGCGCTCTCTGCCAGGAACGGCAGACGGCCGTCCGCGGCCCAGACCGTGAGGTCCCCGCAGTGCACGGGTAGACGCAGCCGTAGGCACGCCAGGTACACAGACGCGAGCGTGCACCGGATGGGGAACCGACGCGTCACGAACGCGCGGAACGTGACTCTTTTGTTTTTCTTTTCGCTTTTTTCTTTTCGCGACGACGGACGCGCGGCCTTCCGCGGTCGTCCCTCGTCTTCCGTTCCGTCGTCGCTCGAAGCCGCGGACCCACCCGACGTGTCGTCTTCGGAATCGGACGTCGAAGTCGTGGCGGTGTCGCTGGCGTCGGAGCCTTCGGAGCCTTCGCGAACCGAAGCGCGGGGTTCGGGCTTCGCGTCGGCGGCGGCGGCGTTTTCGAGGAACGCGTCCGGGTCGGCGAAGTCCGTCTCCAGGATCCGCGAGCCGTCCAGGTACGCGAGCCACACCGCCCTCGTTTCCGCGCGGATCGCCTCCGGGAACCCCATCGTCTGCACGAGCGCGTCGCACTGCGCACGCAGCAGGCGCTGTACGCCGTCGCAGTACGCCACGACGCGCTCGAGCGCGTCGCGCGACTCGGGTGAAGTGTCCTCGGAGGCGTCGGCGTACGCCGAAACCCGTTGTCGTTTGGCGACGCGCGATCCGGGTCCCGCGGGAGTGGCTCCGTACGTGCCGTCCTGGAAATCCGCGCCCGGTGCGGTTCCGCGCGCGTCGCCGCGGTGGCTCGGGGTGCGCACGCGCCTCGCGCCGCGGGTGATCCCCGCGCCCGCGGTGTTGAACTGGAGCTCCTCGTCCTCGACTTCGCGCACCACATCCTGCGACTGCGTGCCGCACAGATGGCACACGTAGAACCCCTCCTCGGTCTCGTCGAAGTCCTCGCCGCGGCACACCACGCAGGTGAGCGCCATCTCGCGGCCGACGAGGCGACGCCCGGCCTCGAACCGCGCCGCGCGCGGGTGCGCGGCGAGTTGTCGCATTCGCGTCGGCGCGTGCGTTTCTCAGAAACGTGGGCTTTTTCTTTGTTTCGAGGCAAGACGAATTGTCACACGACGACAGGCTTTTTCAACCATCGAGCGTACTCGTAGTGTCACCGCGCGCGGTCCCTATTACATGGGCCCCCGACGCGTCGGCCGCGTCACCCCCGCGGCCGCGCGCCCGCGACGAGCCTCCCCTGCGTCGCGGGCCTCTCTCTCTTTCTCTTTCTTCACTTTCCGTTTTTCCTACACGCGTCGTCTCGGCGGGGGCGCCCACCGCCCTCCGCGCGCGCTTTTTTTTTCGTCCGCTCACTTTCCCTCCTCTTCGTCGTCCTTCTTGGCCAGCGAGAGCGCGACGCCCGCGCCGAGCATCCCCACGACGACCGCGAGCGAGGCCTCGGTGGAGACCTCGACGCCGCCGAACTCGGCGACCATCTTGCACCCGACGAAGCCCAGCACGGCGGCGACGGCGGTCTGCAGGTACTCCAGCTCGGCCACCATGACGGCGACGAAGGCGAAGAGGCTGCGCAGCCCGAGGATGGCGAAGATGTTGCTCGAGTAGACGATGAAAGGGTCCTGCGTCACCCCGAACACCGCGGGGATGCTGTCCACCGCGAACACCACGTCCGAGAGCTCGATGACGCACAGACACAGGAGCAAAGTGGTCGCCATCTTGATCATCTCGCCGGTTTCGTCGTTCCGCACCTCGGTGAAGAAGTTGTCCCCGTCGTACTCCTCCGACACCGGCAACAGATTCGAGCAGAACTTGACGATGGCGTTCTCGGACATGTCCTCCTCCTCCTCCTCCTCTTCGGTGATGAGCTTATACGAGGAGAAGATGAGGATGCCCGCGAACACCAGGAGCACGGGCTTGAAGTTGGTCACCGCCTCGTACCCGGCGACGATCATCGCGGCGCGCATCGCCATCGCGCCGCCGATGCCGTAGCTCAGCACCTTCTGCTGCTGCTTCATGGGCACCTTGAAGTAGTCAAAGACGAGCACGAACACGAACAGGTTGTCCACCGACAGACTCTGCTCCAGCAGGTACCCGGAGAAATACTCCTCCGCTTTCCCCGCGCCCATCGTCGCGCCGACGCCGAGGCCGAACAGCGTCGCCGCGCCGACCCACAGCGCGACTTCAGTCATGGAGCCTTCGCCTTCGCTCGCCTCCTCGACCGTCTCGGAAGAGGCTTTCAACGCGGTCTCCGGGTCGGTCTCATCGAAGGACCCGCCGAGGGCTCGCATGGGACGCACACGCGCGGTCCCTCGCGCGTGTGTGTCCGCGCGGAAGGCGCTCCTCTCGCGCTTCACCGCCGTGCGCTCCCCTTCGGCGCCCTGGACGCGGGCGATCACCGCGCGTCTCCTGGCGCGCGGGACCGCGGAGGCGCGTCCGCCGCTGGCGCGGCGGTCGACGCCCATCCCGAGGCCGCGCCCGAGGCCGACGTGCTCCACGCGCGCCGCCGTCATCGCGGACATCTTCGCGCCGGTCGAGCGCGTTCGGGGCGGACGCGAAACACGCGAACGGGGGGCCCGCGAAGAGGTGCCTTAGCCTCTCGGCGCCTGTCCCGAGCGCGCGCGCCGCTTCGGGTGACCGCGCTGCTTCGGCGGGGAATGAGCGCGAGGGACACTCCCTGGCGCGAGTCTCGTTTGCGTGCGGTGTCGCGGTGAGGCGGACGCCGTGTGGACTGGGGTACACGCGGGGCGCGCGCGAGCCTAAGCGGTGAAATCACGAAGACGCCTTCGCTCAGCCTCTTGGGCGCTCTCCGGGCGCTTGTCGCGCCACGTAGGTTAGGTTGGAGCCCGAATCGCGTTTCGTGTGCGTTTCAGTCTCGCCAACCGACCCGACACGATAAATCCCCAAACGACGGTTCATAATATCGTGAGGCGTCTCGTTTTCGCGGCGATTCGACGCGGTCGGACTCGTGACAATAGAGGAATTTAGAAGTCAAATGTTGTCACTTCTGTTGTCACATGGTGTGTCTCTCAATCAGAATCATCCATTCACCGAACCGCGCGCGACGCTCTCACGACTCTCACGACTCTCCATCTCGTCCCCCTGGTTTACGCGTCGTCACGACACGTAACCCTACTACGCTACGCCGCCACTCCGCCGTGACGCCTTGCCCCCCGTATCAACGCGTGCAGGAGGATCCCCGTCGCCACCGAGACGTTGAGCGAGTCCACCGTGCTGGCGTCGTCGCCCCCGGGCACGCGCACCAGCGCGCCGCACGCGCGCCGCACGTTGGTCCTCAGACCGTCGGACTCGTTGCCCATCACCAGAACGGTGGGTTTCGTGACTGACGACGCGATTTCATCAATGTCCCGCGCGCCCGCCTCGCCGGCGGCGCCGAGGACCACCCACCCGTCCTCCGCGCACCGACTCAAAAAGCGGTGCATGACGCTCGCGCTGAACACCTCGACGCTCTCTATTGCGCCGGATGACGCTTTGCTCGTCACCGGCGACAGCGGCGCGCTGTTCTTGGCGCACACCACGACGCCGTCTACGTTCAGAAAGTGCGCCGTGCGCACGATCGCGCCGAGGTTCTGCGGGTCCACCACCTCATCCAGCGCCAGCCACACTGGGGGTGGCCCGACGCCGTTCCATTGTGGGAGGGCGTCGATCGGAATCGGCTCTAACGGCGACGCGTCCAGCGCCACGCCGTTGTGCGGGCGAACGCCGCCGACGATTGTTTTGCCGTTCACACTCGGCGCCGCCGTGAGCATGTTCAAGTCGTGCTTGGAGACGATTTCGATCTCCAACCGTAACTCTTCCGTGACCCGTTCTCGTAATCGCGCGTCTCTGCGAAAAAAGTCGCACCCCTCCTGCGCGAAGACTCTGTGCACGGCGCGGCGGTTCGCCAACAGCGCGGCGCGCACCGGATTCGCGCCGTACACCGCTTCGCCGATTAACGACTCGGCGAGCGTCAACGCGCCCGTCTCTTCCCGCGCGCGTTTCTTCGCGTCGTGGCGCTCCTGCCACACCGTGCGGTCGCGCGGGTCGTCCAAGGCGTCGAAGGCGTCGCGGCGGCCGCGGCCGCCGCCGCCGCGCGAAGCGCCGCGGCCCCCGCGGCCCCCGCGTCGAGAAGACGCGTCTCGGCGCGTCGACGGGCCGTCATCCCGCCCGCCCGCGCGGCTGCGCCGCGCGGCGAAGCCCATCTCCCGAGCGTCGACGCGGCCGAACTCGGAATCGTCATCCTCGTCGTACCGCTCGACGTACCCGTCGTCGTCGTCGAAGCGCCCGCGCGCGCCGCGGGCCTCGCGGGGGCGCGAGGGGGGCGGGGGGTCGTCCGCGGGCGCCCCGCCGCCGCCGCCCATGCGCCAGTTCGCGAACGCGGCGACGCGGCGCATGGCGTGCGGCTTCGCGCTCGCGGGCGCCACGCGCGCGCGCCCGAGCCGGCTCAGGTCCGAGGGGAGACGCACGGTCACGCGCGACGCGCGCATCGCCAGGTTGGAGAGCATCGTGCGCGGGCGCGGCAGGCTGTGAAGCCGCTTTTCCTTTTCACTTCTCTCGCTTTTTCTCATTCTTGGACGACTGGGAACCGGAGCTCGCAACCCAGTTCGGCGCGACATGATGCCCGTGTGGGCATTTAGTCTGTCGTGTCCGCCTCGGGACGCCGCCGTTCCGAGGCGCGATTTCGTGCCCCTCGATCGCGCGCGATTCCGCGCCGCGCGGCACAGTTCCCGCGCGCGCTCGGGTTGCGCGACGCTCGCCGGCTGACGCGCTCGCGGGCGAGCGAGGCACCATGGACCCGCGGTCGCGCAGGAGCGACCGAGGCGGCGCGGGCGGGTACGACGACCCGCGCGACGCGCGAGGCGCCGGCGGGCCGCCTCCACCCCCCGGGGGATCGGGCGACCGGTACCACCCGTACGGGGGCGGCGGACGGCCCGCGCACGGAGGCAACCTCGGCGCGCTCCCCCCCCCGCCCGGCGCGGCGGCGGGGGGCTACGACCCGAGGGCGCCGCAGGGCGCGTACGGCGGCGCGGGCGTGCCGGCTGGCCAGATCGATCTGCAAAACATCGTCAACACGGTGCACGCGGCGCAGCAAGGGGGGCACGCGGGGTACCCGCCCCCCCCGGGCCCGGGGGGCCCTCCCGGGGGCGCGTACGGCGCACCCGTCGGCGCATACGGCGCACACGCCGGCGGTTACCCCCCGGGACCCCCGGTCGGGGTCTCGCACGACCCCCGGTTCGCGTACGGCGTCCCCCCCGGGCCGGCGGCGGCGGCGCCCGGGCGCGCGCTTCCGCCCGCGCCCGGCGCGCGCGCCGGTGGTTCGGCGGGCGCCGTGTCGGACGAGGTGCTTTGTCCGAGCGAGAGCGCGGGGAAGGTGATCGGTCACGGCGGCGAGAGCATAAACTCGATCCAGGCCAACTCGGGGGCGCACGTCAAGATCCAGCCGAGCTCGGAGGTTGCGCCCGGGCAGCCGCGCGTGATCTACATCACCGGCGCGGCGGCGGCTGTTGCCGAGGCGGCGCGCGCGGTGAACGAGATCATACGCGAGCACCAGGCGGAGAAGAGCGCCGCCGCCGCGAAGGCCCGGGATTCGGCGGGACTCGGCGGTGGCGTCGGTGGCGCGTACGGAGGCGCTTCGCGAAGCGCCGCGAAGGAAGAGATGCCCGTCCCCATCGACATGGCGCTGGTGGGGAAGATCATCGGGCGCGGCGGCGAGACCATTCGGCGCCTGAGCGAGGAATCCGGCGCGCGGCTGCAGATCGAGCGCGACCAAGGTCGCGTGATGATCCGCGGCGACCACGAGGCGTGCGTGCGCGCGCGAGAGCTGATCCTTGACGTTTTAAACGACCCCAACCCCCCGGGCGCGGGCGGCGGGGGGGGGGGCGCCGGGGACTACGCCAAGCACTCCATGCCCGCGGAGGGGTGCGAGGGGAAGATCATCGGGAAAGGCGGCGAGAGCATCCGCGAGCTGTGCCAGCGCACGGGCGCGAAGATCCAGATCGACAAGGACGCCGGGACGGTCGCCATCTCCGGCAAGAAGGACAACGTCGACGCCGCCATCGCCGCGGTGCAGGCCATCATCGACGAGGGGCCGACGGTGTACATGCGGCCGGGGGGTCTGCCGGGCGAAGGCGGCGACCGCGGCTACGGGGGGGGGTACGGCGGGAGCGACGCCGGCGGCGGCGGGGGGGGATACGCGGCGCCCCCGGCGGACAAGCCGCTGTGGGAGACGCACAAAAGCCCGGAGGGATACACGTACTACTATAACACCACCACGGGGGAGACGCAGTGGGACATGCCGGACGATTTCCCGGGAGTCGCGCCGCCGTGACGGGTGACGAGACGCGCTTTTTAAGTGAAACGCTTTTTGAGTGAAGTGTGCCCACGCGAGCCTGCGACGTGGAAAACGTTTGTGTCGAACCGAGATCTTCATCTTCTCATCCTTCGTCCTCCCCGCGCGCAGACCGGCGCGCGCGTGACCACGTCGGCGCCGGCCGATCGCACCGCACGTCGCGATGACGCTCCAAGGTACGCGACGCGCCCCTCCCGAGGAACCCCGAGCGATGGGCGCGGGTCGCGTCGAGGGGACGGCCTCGTTCGGACCCGCGCGCGTCTCGTTTTCAAATCAACGGTCGAGCGGGGCACCACGACCGACCGGACTCGGCCGCGGGCGCGGTTCCCGGTCGAGACCTTCGCGCGAGCCTTAGTGGAACCCGCGTCTCACCGGTCGTGTCACCGCCGCACGCGCGCTCGCGCCTCCGGAAACGTCCTCTCGTCTCGCGCGTTAGTCTCGCGCTCGTCTCGCGCTCACCCGCCGTCTCCCCATCCCCGCCTGATGACATCTCGACATCTCGCGTTCGTCCGAAACGCGTGCCTCCGGGAAAAAGACGCGGAGCGTCGCGCGAACGGCGCGGAGGAATTTTCCTCGGTGCGTCTCGACGCGGTGCGTCTCGACGCGTCCGCCGATGCGTACGCGCACACTCCGAACACCGTCGACGACGGCATATCAGTCGAGCTCCGGCGCGAGCCTTTCGAGTTTGGCGCGTTGCCCGCGTCGCGCGTCGCGCCGACGGCGGACACGCCGGCGGCGCTCGCGCCGACGCAGCGCCGCCTCTTGGCGGCGGCGGTTCCCGTCGGCGGCCGCCCGGCGGTCGCGGCGGAGGACCTCGCGCGGTGCCTGGACCTCTCGCGCGACGCCGCGAGCGTGGTGATAGCCACGCTCCGCGCGACGCTCCCGGAGGAGGCGCCTCCCGGCGGAGAAATTGTCGAGGACGCCGATCGCCGGTCCGACGCCTTTGTGTTCGTGCAGGATCTGATGCTTTTCCTCTTCGCGCAAACCTTCGCGCGGCCGCGCGCGCAGTCGCAGCTGCGCGAGAGCGGCGGCGTCCTCGAGACGGGCGCGGAGCTTCTCGGGGGCGAGGGCGAGGACGGCGGCGAAAGCGCCGACTCCGAGCGCGCGTTCGCCTTCGGCTCGCCCGCGCGATCGCCGGCGCGGCGGCGCGCGCGGAGCCCGAGCCCGCGGAAGAGCGGCGGCGGGATTCACGGGACGGAGTCGGAGGATGAGAAAACCGAGGGTCGGTCCCTCACCCGACCCTCCCTGCACGCGCTGTTCGCCGCGCACCACTTCAACGCCGCGTGCGGGCTGGTCGTGGAGGACCCCGCGAAGATCGGCACGGGGGGCGCGGGGGGGGGGCTCGTCGAGCTCACCGCCGCCGAGGCGGACCGGCTGGGGTACCTGTTCAGGGTGGTGGTCCCGCCTCGCGAGGAGGAGCCTCCTCGTTTGAGCGAGAGCGACGGAACCGGGACGCTTCCCGATATGCCGAGATCCGATTTCGGGGAGGAGAGCTCCATCAGCCGCCGCTGCGGTTTGTTCGCGGGCGGCGACCGCGCCACCGTCCCGGCGGCGGCGCTCCGCGAGTGGCTCGTGTCCCGCCTGGCGGGCGCGCGCCACTTCGGCAAAAGCAAAAGCGCGCCCCACCGGCTTCCGGGGGCGCTCTCGTCCCCGGGGAGAGCCGCGTCCCCGGGGGCCGCGCCGGGCGGCTCCCCGGCCTCCCCGGGGACGAACCCGGGGACGCTCTCCTCCTACCTCCCCTGCTCCGCCTCGCGCGCCTCGGCGACGATCGAGAATGTGCGCCGGGGCACGGCGGTGCGCCGGCGGCGCGATTTCCCGGCGTCCGCGTCGGTGCGCGTCGCCGATTGCGAGGACGCCGTGGTGTACCTGCTCGCGCCTGCGGCGTACGTGAGCGTGGTCGGGTGCGCGAACTGCGTGGTCGTGGTCGGCGCCGCCTCGCGCGCCGTGCGCGTCGAGCGGTGCCGCCGCGTGACGGTGATCGCCGCCGCGCGGCGCCTGCGCGTCCGCGCGGCGGCGGAGTGCGTGTTCCACCTGGGCGTCGCCGAGCGCCCCGTGTTTTTAGGCGAGTGCCGCGGGAACGTGCTCGCGCCGTACAACACCTTCTACGAGACGCTCGAGGCGGATCTCGAAACCGCCGGCCTGAGCGTCGACGCTCTGAGCGTCGACGCGTGGCGCGAGCCGCAG
>Ga0181561_10004849_pt1 | contig 11504 bp, 7 predicted proteins | sample 011ome_19_FD_133760 | JGI IMG/M metagenome (GOLD analysis project Ga0181561, IMG submission 133760) | Coastal salt marsh microbial communities from the Groves Creek Marsh, Skidaway Island, Georgia - 011510BT metaG (megahit assembly) | ecosystem: Environmental > Aquatic > Marine > Intertidal zone...
CAACTGCGTGGAGAGATGGTTGGAGAATCATCGGGATTGCCCGTGTTGTAAAACGCCCGTGTTGACATCGGCGTGATTCTTCGCCGTATTTACATTTGAAAAAATCTAGCATATGTTGTTGTTGTTGTTGTTGTTGTACGATTACCAAAAGTTGTGTGTATTCTTTCTGTAGTAGTATCATTCATCGTAATACGGTGTAGCCGTGCGTTTCTTCTCGCAACCGCGCGCGCCAAGACTATTTTACGATATTCGAAAAATGTGTGAAACTAATTTCAAAAATTTCATCAGAGACAGAAAAAAGCGCGAGCGCACATCAGATACGCGCTAAGAAGAGAGAGATAGAGAGAGAAAGAAAGAAAAGAAGCGATAGCGCTCGAGCACGTAGCCGCGCGCGCACGCTCTCTCTCTCTTTCTCTTTCCTTTCGCGCTCTCGAGAGAGAAAGAAAAAGACAAAAATGAGTTTCTTCAGCGACGACGAGCTCGAAGAGCTGGACTTGGCGCAGTTCGATTCCATGGTTGAAACCGCGACCAATCGGGCGCCGCCGCCGCCGAAGACGACGACGACTCTCACCGGCGAGAGAGGAGAAAACGAGGGTTTCTTCTTCGCGGGAGCAGGAATAGGAGGAACGACGAACGCTGCTCATGTCGCTCGCGGTGAAAGGACGAAAGATTTTCTTCCCCAAGAAGAGAAGGACGCCGAGTTTGAAAACGCAAACACAAAAAAAGGTGCACACATTACTACCGCCGCGAAAAATGCAAACGTTTCGTCGTCGTCGGCGGCGGCGGCGGCGGCCATGAAGCAACGATCGATCGCGCAGATGTTCGCGACCAACGCGACGACGACAGATGGCAGCAATAATAATAATAATAATAACAACAACAACAACAACAACAGTAACGATGGTTTTACCAACGAGAGGGTGAGTTTGTACGACGCGAGTACGCCTCAGGAGCAACGACAGCCGAAGAAAAAGACGACGACGACGCAAACGACGAAGAGAAACACGAGCGAAAAAGGAGGAGGGACGCAGTTGACGTTACCGTCCGGGTATCGACCGAACGCGTTTGAGAACCCGGGTGAGTACGCGCCGAGAGTGTTTACCGCGAACAACAGTAGTGCGAGGGGCGCGAGGGGCGACGGGAACAACGCGAGTGGGAATAACATCGCGCGCGGGAGCGTTTTAGGCGGCGCAATGACGACAGAATTGCAGCGAAAGCAGCAGCAACGACGACAACAGTTTCAACAGCAACAACCGGTATCTGAACTTGATTTAGCAGCCGCGCAGACGTATATTTACCCAGCGCAAGTCAGTCGAAGAGAATACCAATACGCCATTGCCGCGAATGCGCTCTTAAACAATACTCTAGTTTGTTTACCAACTGGTCTCGGCAAGACGCTCATCGCCGCCGTGGTCATGTTGAATTATAAGAGGTGGTTTCCGAATGGGAAAGTCATATTCGTCGCACCTACGAGACCTTTGGTCGATCAGCAAATGCAAGCGTGTCACGATATATGCGGCATTCCATCGGAAGAAACGGTCGTCTTGATGGGAAGCACGAAGAAGAAAGGGAAAACTGTCGCAGATTCACGCAGAGAGCATTGGACGGAGAAGAAAGTATTCTTTTGCACTCCGCAGGTGGTGAGTAACGACATCGAAACTGGCGATTTGAACGCAAAAGATGTCGTCTGTTTAGTCGTGGACGAAGCGCACAGGGCGGTTGGGAATTACGCGTACACGCAAATCGTCACAAAGTTGAAAGAACGCGGCGCGGTGTTTCGAATTTTAGCGCTCACGGCGACTCCCGGGAAAGAGCTCGAAAACGTTCAAAACATCGTGTCAGCGTTAGATATTAACAGAATTGAATTTCGGTCCGAATCAGACGTGGATGTGGCAAAATACACGTTCAGAAGAGATCTTCTCGTCGAACCAATAGGTCAAGACGATGTTTCCAAGGGTATTTTGACTTTACTCAAGGACTCGATGAAACCGCATTTGAAATTAGCCATGGGATTTGGCGCGTTCAGTAATAACAATAGCAATCACGGAGTACCGGGAACAGTGAATGGACTTGGATATAACGTGAAACGATTTCTCGAGTTACCAGATGCTGACCCTCCGGCATTCTTCCCATTGCAACAAGTGACGCAGTTTGTACAAAGAGGTCAAATTCAAACGAGAAATAAGGATGCCTGCGGGCACTCCTTGCGCCACGCAACGTACATCGCACACATCATCGATTTGTTCACAAGATTTGGTGCCTCTCAAGCATACGAGTATATCATGAAGGATCGTCCGCACGCGACTATTTTAAGCGACAAATACGTACAGTTCAAAGAGGCGTGCGAGCAAATTCGATCATTAGCATCGAACGGCGCTAAACACTCGCCAAAGTTGCAGAAGCTTGTAAAAATTGTCGCGGAGCAATTTAGTAATAATAGTAGCACCATCAGCGGTAGCGGCGAGAAAAGGTTGACGGACTTTTTCAGCAGCGCAAAGGGGAATGGCGAAAGCGAGAAGAATAGTGAAGATGAGAAGAAGAAGAGGATTGATGATGACACTCGTGTGATGATATTTTGCAGTTACCGAGACACGGTTCGAGATATCGTTGAACAGTTGAGAGAAATTAAACCGAACGGCGAAAACGCCTGTCGAGTCAAAGTTGCCCCTTTTGTCGGTCAAGGCTCTGGAGAGAACGCTCGAGATAGGCGTAATCGCGAAAAACAAGTTTTAGCGCAACAGCAACAAAATAATAACAACAATAAAGGAGGAGGAGGAGGAGGAGGAGACGGTGCTGCCGATACCTTGATTTTCGAGAAACAAAAAGGACAGAAACAAGCTGAACAAAAAGCAGTGCTCGAAGACTTTCGAAACGGCAACCTGAACTGCCTAGTCGCGACATCGATTGGAGAAGAAGGTCTCGATATTCCATCGGTCGATTTAATCGTCTTTTACGACGTAGTTGATGTTATTAGAACTGTGCAGCGGATGGGAAGAACCGGACGCGCGAGAGATGGAAGAGTTGTCGTATTAGCAACCAGAGGAAAGGAACACACCAAGTTTACTGCGGAATTGAAAAAATACGAGGATTTGAAAAGCAAGTTGAGAACGCCGGATAAATGTTTAGTGCTATGCAATGACACTCCGCGGATGATTCCGGATGACATATTTCCGTCGTGCGAGTTGATTTGCATCGAGAGTACATCTAAGAAGGAGAAAAACGGTGCGAAATCGAGAACCGGAGCATCTCTAGCAAAGAGAACGAAACAACAGCAAGAGTACAAAGCGAGGAAGTACACGTCTACTTCAACGCTCATTTTCGACGCCAATCCGGCCAAACAATATCAAGCTTTGGATATCGGCAATCGGAGCATTCTCGTAGCCTATGAAGAACAAGGAGGAGATGAGATGAGACGAAAGGCAGCGGCGGCGGCGGCGGCGGCGGCGGCGACAACGATGACATCTTCAAGTTTGTTAGTTTTTGAAGAAGAGGAGCAACGAACACATCTGCAAGAAATGAAAGATAAAGGCTTCGCGGGAAGTTTGCCGTACCAATGTCGGTATCAAAAGGTGTACAATTTTGAACACGGCACAATGACTAAATTTCTTGTTCGCGCCATGTCAAAATTACAAGGCATCGCGAGAAGTCCATCGGGACTGGGAGGTTCGACCGACACATCTGCCGATGACTTTGATGAAGAAGCGTGGTGTGGAGATGCAATCGCCGGTGGCGCGGTGAGCGAAAAGAGACAAAACGCGCAGAGAATTCGAGATGGCGTGAACTTGCGAGTGAACGAAGGCGTCGACATAGACGAATACGACCGACAGATTTTCCCTCTTCATCCCACCGACGCAGAAGACGAAGACAACTATGGCTTCGGAGCTGGTGCAGATGGTGTCGATGATAAATTACCGATGATAATGAATGACGACGAAGACGATTCTTTCGAGAATAACGGAATAATCATCTCTTCCGACATCGAAGATGATGACGATTTCGCCAAAGCGGCACCCAAAGAAGAAAATGAAGAAGAAAAGGTTGTTGAAAATGTCCCTCCTACTGGGGGGCCGGGTACTCACGCGGAGGAACCTATTTCCTTCTCAGACGACGAAGAGGAGGGAGAGGAGGACATCGATGTCGACGTTGACGGGGAGAAGAAATCGGAACGAGAAGAGGAGGAAGAGGAAGTTCCGGTGATCGGTACCATGGAACCAAAGCAAGAGGAAGAGAATGATGACGACGAAGTCATCATAATCCAAGAAAAAGAATCTCCTCCGAAGGTGGCTCTCGTTCAAGAACAACCACAAAAATCCCCATCGGCAGCAGAAGCGGCGAGAATGCGCTTATCGTCGACTGTCTCTCGTGAACCGACGGTACAACCATCGTTGCGCAAAAATTCCGTTGATGCAGCACCGATACTCTCGCGCGTCTCGTTGGAAACAGAAAACCAAGAGTTAGTCGAGAAGACGCTTGATCACATTCCTTTGAATATTTTGAAAGAACACGTGCAATTTGCGAGAGAGAAAGCCGAAGCAGCTGAAGAGCAACGGCGTCGAAGCGTCTCGATGCCACCTCCCGATCCGCGTGTACCACGAACGAACTCATCCAAAAAGAAGAAAAATCTACAACAACAACAACAACAACAACAAGGTTCGTTCCCGAGTGATGAAAGTTTGCGTTTCAAGAGACGGCGACGCGAAAAAGTCTCGAAAGAGCCGTCGCCTGTGCACCCAGTTGCTCCTGCTCTTCCCAGTCGCGATATCGCCGCACACAAGAGACGCGAAAAAGTGCAACATAAGAAGCCTTTGAAGAAAAAATCGGCGTTTTTGGATGATATGGCCGGTGGCGAAGGCGATGACGACGACGATATGAATTACCAGGATTACGACTCTGATGATGCCCGTTTTATCGACGACGCGTCTCCGGAGACTGGATATGACGCGCATCATCATCACCCGCAATATTTCAGTTCGGCTGGAAACACAGACGGCGATACGAATAACCGCAGCGCGCCATTCACATGCGCCAATGCCAGTGGAAATCCGTACACGCAACCGACTCCTATGGTGAATCTCGGTGAAACTTTCGCTCGGTTTGGTCCGCGCAATCGACAGTACAACGTCCAAGACACGCCGCCAGATTCCTCGATGGAAAATCACACTCAAACTACGGACGAGTACGAGGATTCGTTCATCAACGACGACGAAATCGATTATGAGACGGAGGAAGATGATGGCGCGCTACCGAGCGTTCGAAAACCTGATAAGGAGAAGAAGAAGAAGAAGAAAAGGAGAGTTTTAGTCAAAAAAGCAAATCATAATGCAACGAAGAAACGCATGAGCGATGATAGCATGTCTTTGAGCGACCCGGCGATGATTGCGAAGTTTTCGGATTTTCGCCACGGTGTCGTATCGACTTTACCTTCGAATAGCAACACTCAAGAAAAGGAGGAGCAGAAGGAAGGAGAAGAAGCGCACGAAAGAAACGTACCGGACGTACTCGACGATGAGTTCGAAGATGACTGGAACAAAGGCAATTCCGACGACGACGATTGGTAAAAGTAGAGAAGTAGGCGCATAGAAAAGTAGAAAAATGTACCAGGTAGTAGTGAAGCAGCATATCATTTCAAATGGGTAGTATCAAGAATAGTAATATCGTATCGTCGTATCGTATCGTATCATGTCGCTTCTATTGCTGTTCGTGCGAAACATCTAGCGACGAGACGCCGCTCGAAGTACCCTTTGAGTTTCCGTCTCTGTATTCCGTCTCGGAATCGATAGAGTCATCATGCACGTGTAAGTGCTCGGAGACGTCTTTAACGAACTTCTCCAGATCGAAATGCAGTCGCTCTTCGTGATGTTCGTTTTCGTTGTTGTTACTATTGTTATTATTATCGTCTTCGTGGCGATCCTCTCGTTCGGTCTCGTCGTCGTTGTCCTTATCGTCTTCGCTCTCATCATTTTCGTCGTCGGTTTTGTTCATATTTTTGTCGTCAGTATCATCGCTGCCGCTGTTGCTGCTGCTACTACTGTGAACAACAGTTGTAGCACTCGTCCGCGTACTACACGGAGACCCCGAAGAAGATGAAGTCCCGCATCCAAGCATAAGAACCTTCGTCTCTTCTTCGGACTCCAAAAACATACAGAGCGCTTCGGCGTTCTCTGCGAAAGGATCTTCCCGCTCCAACTCTTTCTTAAACGCTCGAAACTCAAGCAACCGTTCCCGTTGCTCCTCGGTCAGTTCTCGATCGAAAGGTACCCCGTTCTCGTCCACGTTAATGCCCAACGCGATGCGTTCCTCTAACCGTCTCAACCTTCGTCTTATCGTACTTTGACCGCCGCCAGTTCTTCGAAGAAAAGACGGCGAGAGTCCGTACAGCGCTTCAAAATCTACGTAAGGAGTGCCGTAAAACGGAACCATTCCTCCGTACGAAGAGATTTGCGAAGACGAACACGTCGAAGAAGACGAAGGAGAGGATGTCGAAAACAAAGGAACCGTCGGCCACGCGCCTCCTCCTCCGCTCGAAACCTGAAGCCCGTCTTCACCGCCATCTCGGGGAGAAAATTGACGATGATAATGATGATGAGCTCCATCTCTTCCACGTCCTCGTCCTCGTCCTCCTCGTGGTTTCGGGATTCTCACTCCTCTCCCTCCTCTCTCTCTGCCTCCTCCTCTTCCTTGGTACCAAAACGACGCGTTTTCCTCCTCCGGACTACTTTCTTCGTCGTATTGCTGTCGTCGTTGTCGTCTGCGAAAATCTCCGCCGCTCCCGCGCGGCGTCGTCGCACCGTACATCTTCATCTTCCTCGGAAAACCATCGCTCCTTCCGCCGACCGGTTCGGCGACGACGATCAACCCGAACCGCTCGTACCAAAAGTATCGCAAGAAACTTTGCGACGGAAAGTGAAACTGTTTGCTCGATAAACGTTTTCGGAAAAGTTGTCGTTGTTTTTGTTGTTGTTGTTGCCCAACAGCGTCCAGAAAAGTAAATTCGGTCGACGGAAACGAGGCGTGGAAATGCGGAGGCGTTTGGTGGACCGAGAGCGGGTGGTCGGCGAACGTCGCGCGGTGGTGCGCCGTGGTCGTAAACATACGCGAGAGCACTTTCAAAAAGAGAGGAGGTCGTCTGGAGAAATATTTTAATGTTGTCTCACAATTTAGGGTTTTGTGCGAAACCCTAAAGTATTTTGTCCTCGTGGAAAGACCCTTCCCTTCGGAGACCGACCTCATTAAAAACTCTTAGAACGAGAGAAACGACATCATAATAATGCTCGCCAGAAAAACAACCGCATCATTAACGACGATCGTTGGACGACGGGTACGTTTTACCACTCTCTCACCCCCGCTCTATCGCTCGCTTTGCTTAAAAGAAAGCTTTCTCGTCGTTCCCTTTCCGGGGAAAATTGGGGAACGATCGGGAAATCTTTTCTCTCTCTTTTTCTCTCTCTCGTCTCTCGCGCATCAGAGACGAGAGAGATGACTTCACTCGAAACACTTACACCGAGAGAAAGGGAGATAGAAAGAGCTCGATCTAGAGAGACTCGCGTTCGTTCGTTCTCTCTCGCCGTTTTTTTAAACAAGTGTACTCACTCACCAATTTTTTGTCTTTTTCCCTATCTCTCTTTGGGGGGGGGATCTCTCTTCAAAACGCTCACCAAAACGCGCGCGCGCTCGATTAAACAACAACAGGTATCCGCCATCCAACAACAGCAGAGACTTTTCTCCGCGGATGCGGTCCAATCCACAGACGCGTCTTCCTGGGACACCGCGATCGCGGCAAACGCCACGGAGGAAACGAAAAGAGAGCTCGCCTCTCTGGCGAAAACCATGGCGGATATCAAAGACGCGGTGCAAAGAGACGCTGATCGATCGACTGAAATTGACTTTGCTAAGTTTAAGCAGCAGTTAACGAACAGCCCGGAAATTGTAGATTTGTTCCAGAAAGCGTACTCGACGTTGAAGTTGCCGAAATACGAATCCACGGAGATTGCGGACGTGACGCAAGCGTTTAAAGTTTTGGAGGAAGCGGCGAAGAAGCAAGCGGCGGAGAGCGCGAAGAGAATCGAGGAGTTGGAGAAGGAGTTGGTCGCTTTGAAGGAAGAGAGAGAGAGTTTGGAACGAGTGACCATGGACGAGATTTTTGAACGCGAGCCGGAGATGAGAGAAAAGTTCAACGAGCAGATTAAGAAGGATGAATGGTTCTAACTTTTTTATTGTAGCGAGGATCGGTGTGCGCTTACGTAGATGAAGTTTAGAGCGAGTTCGCGGGAGAAAGAGTTCCGCTCGGCGTCTTCGCGAACGACAAAAGCACACCGAAAAACCGCATTCGTTAAATACCCGTAGCCTTACCTCACTTGTAGCAAAGAGAGAAATGTAATTGTATTTCAAAACAAAACTTAAATTTTATGCGCGTATATTCGCGCTGCGCGAAATCTTTTCCTTCACACAACAGGAGGAACAGAAACAAAAACGACTCTATTTTTAGCCGCGAAAAGACCATCCAACGCGCTCCCGTGAGAGACGTCCGCACACCACCACCACCAACGACGACGACGACCGAGTGAGTCCATCGCGGACGAAATACATCCTCCATGCCGCGTCATCTTTCGACGACGACGGAGCTTGTTGAGCAGACGACGACGCGTCGCGCGGACTTGGAAAAGTCAAAAAATACGACGACGACGACGAAGAAGAAGAAGAAGAAGAGACAAGAAGATCGTGGTCATCGAGATCGAAAAAGAATCTATCGCTTCTCCACGCTCGTTCCAAACACGATACCCCACGCGGTGATGAAGTCGAGGAAAGATTGGCGCGAGATTCCACTTTTTATCGCGCCGGAAAAAGCGAGTTTGATGGAGGAGGAGGAAGAGGAAGAGGATCGAGAGCGCGAGTCTCGGCGCGCGACTTCGACGACAACATTGACGCCTAAAATTGATTTCTTTTACGCAGACGTCGGATGGATACATCAGAACATTTCGTACTCGCGAGGTGGTTGCGGTGGTGGGAAGAGCGCGTTCCCAGTGTGGCCTTTGTCTGGAGGAATAGGATCGTCGGTGCTTGTCGGGAAATTGAGCGCGAGAAAAGTGAACCACTTTGCGAACCACTCCGAATTAACGAGGAAGGATCTATTGGCGAAGAATTTACAGCGGGCCAGTCGAAGAGCGAAAAAAAACGGAGACACGAGAGAGGCGGAGGCATTTGAGAGAGTGAGTCCAAAGACGTATGCATTGCCGGGAGATTTGGCGTTGTTCACGATGGAGTTTGACAGAGCCGCGTTGGCCATGGGAAGTGCGAGGAGAATGGCAAATGGCGCCAGTATAGAGAAGGATGGAGGTGATGATAACGATGAACATAAAGATAAAGATAAAGATAACAACGTGTGGATTATGAAACCGATTGGTCAAAGCCAAGGAAGAGGGATTTTCTTCGTGTGGAAACGAGCGCAAATACGGAGATGGCAAAATCGAAGGAAGAAACTCGACGAGGAGTTGAATGGGAACAGCAACGTGAGCAGCGTTGGCTTTTCTACCACTGCGAGTTCGTTTTCGCAATATCAACAACAGAGCGAACATTGCGGCGCGTACTATTCCTCTTCGCCTACCCATCAGAATCAACATGCTTTTCAACAGCAGCAGCAACAACAACAGCAACAACAAAACAACGCGACCATCAACATATGCAAAGAAAACTACGTCGCGCAAAAATATATTCATAATCCGCTCTTGATAGGAGGACGAAAATTTGACATGCGTCTCTACGTGCTCGTTCTATCGTTTTCGCCTCTTGTCGCGTACGTTTACCGCGAAGGCTTTGCCAGATTTTCCTCCAAGCGGTACGAGAGTAAAATCAAAAGTAACTCAACAAAGAACTATTTCGTGCACTTGACGAACCATAGCGTGCAAAAGAAAGACGACAACTACAACGCGAGTGTGTGCGATTTGAAATGGCCACTGCATAAACTCAGAAGACACATCCGAGCGACGTTTAATGCTCGTGCGGAAGAGACGTGTTTTAAAGAGATTGAACGCATGATTAAACTTTCATGCGATGCGGTGAAATCGTCCATGATCCGAGACGAGCGATGTTTTGAGTTGTACGGGTACGACGTCATGCTCGACGAGCATTTAAAACCATGGTTAATCGAGGTCAACGCGAGTCCCTCTATGACCGCGGATTCAGTTTCGGATAGAGAGCTCAAGATGCGCGTGTTTGAAGACGTTTTGAACTGCGTAGATTTTGAAAATAAGTTTGCCGTGACTACCGAGAAAGACGAGGAAAGAAACTGCGCCGATATTGGTAATACCAGTAGCTGTAAAAATAATAAAAGATTAACATTTTCGAGGACTACGACAAATGCATCTTACACATCGCGTCTCGCGCGGCTTCCTTCGCGGATTGGGGGTTTTGACGCCATCGTCAACGAATCGAAAGAAAAGGAAAAAACGAGCGCGGAAAAAGCTGCGACGATTGGAACCGTCAACACCGATCGTGAGGAAAATTTGAAAGAAATAGGCGTGGTATCGTCCTCGGACGAAGAGGAAGAGGAGGGAGAGGAGGAGGAGGAGGAGGAGGAGGAGGAGGACATAGAAGAAAGTGCGTGAGTAAAGGTTTATATTCTTTCAGATATTTCTTGTTCAAGTCATGAAAATGTTTTCAAACGCTCTTTCCCTGGGTGTTCTTGTTTTTTACACACACGCGCACACGCACAGATACATACTTCTTCTCCAACGCATCGTGCGAGGGTGTTAACGACTCCCTTGCGCCATCCTCTCAAACTCTTTGCTCGGTTCCATGTCCACCCCTTCCTTTAAAATCGGCTTCCCGTTCTCGTCCAAAGGCCATGGATTGCCATCAACATCCACGGGCACATCCAACTTTTGCAAAGTCGGCGTCGACCACGGATACTTCTTCACCATACCAAACTCGACCGGTCGATCAAAGTTCACGTTAAAACGCGCCTGAAACTTCCTCGATGCCTCTTTAAATTCCGGCGTCGAGAACGATAATCTCGGATCTTCGTACTTTCGAGATTTTTCCAAGTGCTCCGTGTGTCTCCGCATCTCCTCCAACAGATCGGTTTGTTGTTTATTGTTCGGGTCGATTCTTTTTTCGAAATCTTCCAACTTGGCGCGGTCTTCGTCCGCCGCGTGTTGACCTCCGGTCCAGTTGCTCATTTTTTTGTACGTGTGGCGCTCTCTCTCTCTCTCTGTGTGTGTGTGTGTGTGTGTCGTTTCTCGCGCGCGGCGGTAGTAGTTCGGAGTTTTACGATGCCGAATTCTTTTTTTTTTCGCATGTGTAAAAAAGAAGCGTTTTCCTTCTTTCTTGGGGTAAAACCCTAAACTAACAGTTTTGTCCCCGTCAAAACACAAAAACTCACGCGAACGCTTTAATAAAAAATGGCGTCCTCCTCTTCGTCGTCGCAGCCGCTGTTCCTGGAAATATTCCTCGCCGCGTTTCGCGCGGTCGCGAAGTTATTCATCATGTGCGCGTTTGGCACGTTCGCG
>Ga0181561_10004856_pt1 | contig 11498 bp, 10 predicted proteins | sample 011ome_19_FD_133760 | JGI IMG/M metagenome (GOLD analysis project Ga0181561, IMG submission 133760) | Coastal salt marsh microbial communities from the Groves Creek Marsh, Skidaway Island, Georgia - 011510BT metaG (megahit assembly) | ecosystem: Environmental > Aquatic > Marine > Intertidal...
GGTTCAAACATGGCAAGGCATCTCCTGGACAGAGGAGCAGCTGAAGTCCGAATTTTCAGTCGAGATGAGGCCAAGCAAGATGCACTTCGCCATGAGATTGGAGACCCTCGCCTACGTTTTTACTTAGGTGACACAAGAGACACAGATTCGGTCAGGAATGTTGTCAGGGGAAGTTCGCTAGTTTTTCATGCGGCCGCCCTGAAGCAGGTACCGTCGGCTGAATTTTTCCCTCTCGAAGCTATCAAGACAAACATAAATGGTTCGGCTAACGTGCTAAGGGCAGCCATAGAGTTCGAGGTAAAAAGCGTTGTATGCCTCAGCACAGACAAAGCGGTCTATCCAATTAACGCTATGGGCATGTCAAAGGCGCTCATGGAGAAGACGGCGCAGGCCTTCGCAAGAGATTTTCAAGATTCTGAAACTAAAATTGCAATTACTCGCTACGGGAATGTTATGTATTCCAGAGGCTCAGTTATTCCGCTTTTCATCGATCAGATAAAGTCCAGAAGGAAGCTGACAATCACCGACCCTACTATGACGAGATTCCTTATGTCTTTGGCTCAATCTGTCGAACTGGTGGAATTTGCGTTCAAACAGGCAAATACCGGTGATTTATTCGTTAAGAAGGCTCCTGCGTCGACAATAGAAACTCTGGCTCAGGCCCTTATCGAGCTATTCGACGGAGACCCGAATCAAGTTGAGTCCATAGGCTTCAGGCATGGCGAGAAGCTCTTTGAATCCCTTCTTAGCACTGAAGAGAGAGCCGTTGCTGAAGACCTGGGAGATTTTTTTAGAGTCCCACTTGATACCCGGACCTTGAATTACGGCATTTTCTTTGACCAAGGTGAGGAGCGAGAAAAGGGTCTTGAGGCTTATACCTCTCATAACACCGAGCGACTTGCTTTAGATGAAGTGAAAGATCTCCTGCTTTCTCTTCCCGAAATCCGAGCGGAGCTGACAATTTGAAAAAGCTCAAAGTGGTAACGATTGTCGGCACTAGACCTGAGATTATCAGGCTTTCTGCTTTGATCTCTAGGCTTGACGAGTCTACGGATCACGTCTTGGTACATACAGGCCAAAACAATGACTTTAACCTCAATGAAGTCTTCTTCAGAGATTTGGAGCTAAGAGAGCCTGATTACTTCCTGAATGTTGACACTTCGTCCATGGGGAGCGTCATGGGAGACACCATAAAAAAATCCGAACAGGTTCTTAGGACTGAGTTCCCGGACGCGGTCATGATCCTAGGAGATACGAACTCAGCTATCGCGGCGGTGGTTGCTGAGAGGCTTCAGATTCCTGTCTATCACATGGAAGCTGGAAACCGCTCCTTTGACCTGAACGTGCCAGAGGAGCTGAATCGAAGATTGGTCGACCATGTGGCCAGCTTCAACCTTCCTTACAACGGTCATTCCATGCGTAACCTCCTTAATGAGGGGATTCACCCTCGGAGAATCTGTGTAACGGGTTCTCCAATGAAGGAAATCCTTCAAAAAAACCGGCAAAAAATCTTGTCTTCACCTGTTATGGGCGACCTCGAACTCGAAGAAAAATGTTTCATACTTGCGAGCATTCATCGGCAGGAGAATGTTGATGATTTGTCGAGACTTGAATCACTCCTAAGTTACCTGAGCTCATTGAGTACTCACTTTCAATGTCCAGTCATCGTATCCACACATCCGAGGACGCGAAATAAAATGGAAGCGATAAACAAGGCCGATACAGAGGGAATCCAATTTTTGGAACCTTTTGGTTTTTTCGATTATTGCAATCTTCAAATAAACGCCAGAATGGTGGTTTCGGACTCAGGGACTGTGGCTGAAGAGTCAGCAATTCTAGGTTTTCCCGCTGTAACCCTTCGAGAGTCGATGGAGAGGCCAGAGGCTCTTCACTCTGGATCCATAAGAATGGTCAATCCGGGGCACGACCTAGCGGAGCTGGAACACTTCATTAAGGAAGTGGCTGACAACTCTACGACACCTGAAGGTTACGATATAGACAACTTTTCATGGCGAGTTCTAAATTTTGTCTTGTCGACCGCTCCACTGCACCGTACTTGGCTAAACCTGAATCCTAGATAAATCCAAGGTTCTTAATTGTTGCGTGACTCTATTTCGAGAGAAATCAGGCCGAGGGTTAGCGTTGTCATCGCCGCTAAGAATTCCGAAAAGACAGTCCTCTTGGCCGTCAGGTCTGCTCTGAACGGACTAAGGCGATATGACGAGGTGCTGGTAATGAACGATAATTCGTCGGATCAAACTGGGCTTGTTCTGAGAGGAATTCGCGACCGGAGACTTCGTATCTTCGAGTCGTCGGTCACTCTAGGTAGAAGTGAAGCGAGAAATAGACTCATCAGTGAGTCCAAGGGTGAACTAATTGCAATCCTTGACGCAGATGATTTTTCGCTCCCATGGCGGTTCGAGTTAGGGCGAAGGGCACTAAATCATTACGACGCAGTTTTTTCAACAGCTTTGGTCTTTGGCTCGGCTTTGAAGTTGCTTCCATTTCTTCCGCAAATCCCGCGAGCGATTCATAGCAACCTTTTCGCACAAGAGCTTCTTGGCCGAAACCCTGTTGTTCACTCGACGGCGATCTACAGGAAGAGCGCAATACCAAGCTCTCCGCCTTACAGAGATTCTGAAGCGGAGGAGTATGATCTGTGGCTCCGAATGATAAACGCCGGTTGCCTCATGCGTCGATTTCGATTTCCATGGGTCTTATATAGGCTTCACGAGGGTCAAGCCAGTCGCGCTCCAGGATTCAATAAACGGGGCGAGGAATGCCCTTTTGTGATAGGTGAGCAGGAAAAATTGGCGTCTCACCTTCAACTCACTGGACTATCTTTGGACGAGGCCAAAGCTCAAGCTAGGAGTCAAACTTCATCCAGGTCTCTACTTGCGCGAATTGAGATTAGAGGACTTCCCGAGCGGGTAAAGAGGCTGCTAAGAATTTCATAGGTGCTGACATTCGCACTAACTACAGGGAAAGATATCGATCTACTTGGTCTTCTATGACCTCACTGACACTCTTGGGATTCTTGAGCGGCGAAAGGGTCCAAGTGATGCTCTCTGCGAAGGAAAGTTTGGGCTCCCAATCTAGCAACTCTGCAATCTTTCGACTTGATAATTGCAGCTCAGGAGTTTCGAGAAAGTCTTGAGTTTTAGAGGCTGTGCGAACGTCGAGCTCGATGATTTCAGAAGCTTTTCCAATTACATCACTCACCGAGAAGCTTTCGGAAGCTTCCGGCCCAACATTAAACACCTCGCAAGATGATGGAGTGTTGTCCTGCGATAGGTATTCAAGAATCTGATGGTATGCCGACACACATTCCAGCACATGCTGCCATGGCCTGACATGAGAAGGATTGCGAATCACCAGTGGTTCATTCGTGTGAAAGCTACGAGCAATGTCTGGGAGGAGTCTCCCCGGGCTCTGATCACCGTAGCCGATGATGTTACCTGCCCGAGCAATCCCCCATGCTTTTGTGGAGGATTTGGCCCATTCTTGAGTTAAGAAGTCGGCTACGGCTTTCGATTGAGAGTATGGCTCCACCCCTCCCAATTGATCTGATTCAACATGACGTCTTCCAATGGCAGGAAAGTAGACCTTGTCTGTTGTTATGACTAGTGCGAACTTAATTGAAGCTGTATTCTCCACAGCTCTCAAAAAATTTAGAGTCCCTACAACATTAGTTTGAAAGGTCTCACTTCGCTTCTTCTGGGAGGTCCCAACCAGAGGCTGTGCAGCGAAGTGGACTGCGGCCTCAGGACGAATTTCTCCAAGCCATTCCTGAAGTGAGAAGTAGTCCAATACAGTGCCATGTGCTTCACTCTCAAAAAAATGGCTGCACTCTGGACCAGGGACTGTGTGTGGCTCTAGTAAGGGGGGAAGAGAAAAGCCGTGTACTTCATTTCTAAGACGACGCATCAGGCCGCCGAACCAGACTCCCTTGAATCCACTATGACCAGTCAGACATATTTTCAAGCCGCGACGTCCTCAAAGAAAAGATTGATTGAAGAAATAATCCAGTCGAGCATTTCCTGCGACAAGCTTGGGTGTACGCCTACCCATATACAGTTATTCATCACCTCGTCTGAATTGGGTAAGGGGAAACGTTGACCTTCCGCCCAATGCTGAAAAGCTGGATGCCGGAGGAGGTTTCCTCCGAAGAGAAGCCTGGTGCCGATCTTTCTCGTCTCTAAGAACTTCGCAAGATCATTGCGGGTTGAGACTGGTAACCTGGGATCAATTAGAATCGGGAATCCGAACCACGATGGTGAGGAATTCTTCTCGGGTTCGGCCAAACGAATTTGAGGCAGTTTTCGCAAACCATTCCAGAGATACGTGTAGTTTTTTCTGCGCTTTGAAATGAAGTCGTTTAGATGGTTGAATTGACTTAGTCCCAGTGCAGCCTGCATGTCAGAGGCCTTCAGGTTGTAGCCAAGATGTGTGTAAATGTATTTGTGGTCGTAGCCGGCAGGTAGAGACCCCAACTGCCATTCGTATCGTTTTTGGCAGGTGTTGTCCACTCCAGTATCGCAATAGCAGTCTCGACCCCAGTCGCGAAATGATTCGACGATTTTCTTCATCAACGGGCTCTTGGTCAAAACCATTCCACCCTCGCCGGCGGTTATATGATGGGCGGGGTAAAAGCTTATGGTCGAGAGGTCCCCGAGGCTACCCGCTTTGACTCCACCCACCTCCGCGCCCAAGGCGTCGCAAGTGTCCTCTATCATCCAAAGACCATGCTCGTCGCACACTTCCCTGACGAGCTGAGCATCAAAGGGAATCCCCAAGGTGTGTGCAAAAAACACCGCTTTTGTTTTCGGTCCGATTGCCTTGAGAAATTGGTCTTTGTCAAATCCGAAATCTGGAAGCGAACAATCTATGAAGACAGGTACGCAATTGTTTTGAATGATCGGCGCCACGGTAGTAGGAAATCCCATGGCGAGCGTAACGATCTCATCCCCAGCCTTAAGTGCCCTTTTTCCTAATTTTGGGCTAGTCAGTGCTGATACAGCCAAGAGGTTTGCCGATGACCCTGAATTGACGAAAGTGCCACCTCTCATTCCCACGAAACGGCTGAGAGCGCGTTCGAGTTTTTCTTCATTTGCAGAGCCCGTAAACCAAGCGTCTAGGACAGAGTCAACAGTCTTGACAAGGTCTTCAGCGAAAATTTTCTTACCAGTGACGGGAACAGGGGTTAGTCCCGGGACGAAGTCTTCGGCTTTCTGCGAATCCCAAAAATCCCTAACCTTGGAGGCTATGGCCTCGCGAATGAGGTCCTGTTCGTTAGGCGATTGGTTTTTCACACCTGTATCTTAGGACTAATGAAATCAATTGGTCTTTTCGACAAGACATTCGCTCACTCCAAGACGGCGGTTGCAGGTGTCGACTCTAATTTCATCGAATGGGACAGAAGCGATCCTCTCGCCAACGACATAGTTTTCTTCACGGACGACGAGGCTATAAGGCTTCAAGACACTGACTGCGGATCAAGCCTAAAGGTCGCTTGGCTAATTGAGTCACAGAGTATCAAGCCCTACCTCTATAAAGATTTGAATGTGTTTTCAAAATTTGACATGGTCTTTACCCATAGTTCGGCCCTCTTGGCCGCTCTCAAGAATGCTTACTTTGCGCCCGGCGGAGGAGTTTGGATAGGTGGATCGCACGCGGGAGGCGAAATAGGTATAGCTCCAAAGAGCGAAGCGTGCTCAATGATTTCAAGTTATAAAATCAGCGCCCCCATGCATAGACGTCGACTCGGATACGCGCTAGCGCTGCGGTTTTTTTCTCCGTCGAAAGCAAGGGTTTTCTTAGGCTCCAAGAAGCCGTTTTCTGCCCCAGCCACCGGAAAGTACGCGTTCAACATTTGCATCGAAAACTACGTTGACGAAATGTACTTCACTGAACGCCTCCTGAACTGCTTCGCTACCGGAACTGTTCCGATTTATTTCGGGAGCCGTCAGCTACCCGAGCCGTTCGTGGAACAAGGTGTGATTCGGTTCACTACTCTCAAGGAACTTCTGCGTATTGTTAGGTCTCTTACTATTGAGATGTATGGAGGGTTTCTTCCTTTCGTGGAAGAGAACTTCGAAGCGGTTCAAGACTTCAAGAGCTTGGAAGACTACATTTGGATGAATTACCAAAAACACCTTACGTCGAGGATGAGTCAATGAAGGCCGTATTTTTTGCCGGTGGTCTTGGTACCCGAATGGGACAAGAGTCCCTAGCAAATGGCCCTAAGCCGATGGTCGAACTAGGTGGAAGACCATTGATTCTGCACCTTATGCGCGTTTTTGCTCGGCAGGGAGTTACTGATTTCGTGATACTGGCCGGGTACAGGTCAAGTGCCATCAAGGACTTTTTCCTTGATTTCCGTGGGGCAGTTTCGGACGTGAAAATAAACTTGTTCACCGGTCAGACAGATTATGTGGAACAGCAGCTGGACGAATACAGCGGCTGGACTGTTGAGATTGTAGACACTGGCGTTAATTCGTCGACAGAACGCCGCCTCGCATTGGCGAGACATGTTCTGGAAGGCCAAGATTTCTATCTGACTTACGGAGACGGGTTGGCAAACGTGAACCTCAAGAGTTTGAATAGAGAGGTGAACAAATCGCCAGAGAGGGTTGTAACTCTGACTTCCTACCGACCCTCCAGCCGTTTTGGTATTTTAGAAATCGCTCCAGATGGTCGCGTCAGCTCATTCAGAGAGAAACCCGTCATGGATGACCTTATAAACATAGGTTTTATGTACGTAAAGAAGTCCATTTGGGACTTCGTGAGTGGTGATGATATCCAAATTGAGGAAGGCATTCTTCCACGTTTAGCCAAAAATGGGCTCCTTGGGCATTACCAGCACACGGGGTTCTGGCAGCCTATGGATACGCCTCGCGAACTCAGCTCCCTAAACGGATATCTGACAAAGGGGGAGACACCTCCATGGCTAAGAGACCTCTAGAAGCGGCCGAGCCACAGCTGATTGAGCTCGAGCCACATGAGGATTTCCGCGGAACTTGGACTCGTGTTTTTGACTCGGTACCGCTAAAGGAAGCATTTAACTTCAGGGAAATTCGACAGGTATCAATATCTAGTTCTAAATCTAAACATACCATCCGTGGAATGCACTATTTACTCCCGCAAGCGGAAGAGTGGAAATTCATTCATTGTCAAAGAGGTTCAGTTTTGGATCAGCTCGTTGAGGTCAGTCCGCAGTCCTTAGCCAAAAGAAGAATTCGGAAATTTGACCTAAGTCAAGATCAACCAACTTTGTTGGTTGTGCCCCCAGGATGGGCCCACGGATTCCAAACCCTCGAGGACGAGACAACGTTGCTGTATTTCATGAGCGCAGATTACAACTCGACGCTTGAGCGGGGCTTTAGGTTCGATGATCCTGAACTGGATTTGATTTGGCCACACCCGCCATCTTGCATTTCAGACAAGGACTTGAGCTGGACCGGACAGTACAACGATTATGGCTAGGGCTCTGGTTCTAGGGTTTTCGGGGTTCGTGGGACGAGAGCTGTGGAGAGCACTTGGCGAACTGAATTACAGCCTTGTAGGCGTTAGCTCAAATCTGTTGAAATTTAGCTCGGCAGAAGAGTCAAGAGAAAAGATTTATTTTCACAAGGCAGAGTTGCTTAGCGCGTTAGAGGCCCTCGAATTCGACCACATCTTTCTGAGCGCAAACTATTTTTCTCGCAACCCGAATCCAACTTCTCTTGAGAGAGAAAAGATACATTATGCGAATTTGGTGTTGCCTTTAGAGGTCGTCAGTCAGGCGCAGAGCAACAAAACAACCGTTTGCAACCTCGGCAGTTTCTGGGCCTTACCGGGTCACGAGATGCGATCCCTACCTTATTCGCAAGCAAAGGCGGGGCTGGTCAGGGAACTTGAGAAGGTGGTAGGCAGGTCCCGACTAATTAACTTCTTTCTCACAGATACTTATGGTCCCGGCGACAGGAGGGGTAAGGTGGTCCAAAGAATGATGGAGTCACGGGTCTCAAAGTCCAGTTTTGACCTACAGTTCCCATCAACAATAATTTCCATTTCCCATGTAGCAGACCTAGTTGCAACAATTTTGGACACTGTGGTGAGCAGGCGCAGTGGAAATTTCCTAGCAATTGGCTCATACAACCTTGAACTTGGAGAACTGCTGAGAGCGGTTGAGAAAAGACCCTACAAAACCCTTTCCGCCCTCGACTTTCTTCGACAAAGCGATATCATCCTGAACTCAGAGATTGAGTTGTTGCGCATCGCTAATTCTCGAGATCTCATGACTTCGCTGGGCGAGATCGAACGCGGCCTAGAGTAAGCGGCTCAAATTTATTTGTCATCTGGCAACACGCGCTCCCAGTCTGCGGGGTAAACAAGTTCGCCTGAGTTATTAGTTGTCCAGGCAAATGGCCTCAGGACTCTTTTGTTCTTGGCGCTTCCAAGCCATGCTGCCCACCACGAAAAGGAACTATTTGAGATGATAAAGTCCTTTGCCTTCGACATTACTAACAAATGTTCCATGTCGGATTCGCCTCTCTCACGTGTAATGAACTCAATGTCCTTGTTACCACGGCGCAGATTGGTCCGACACCACTCAATATCATCGGAAAATACATAAAATTTGTCAGTTGCTGGCGCTAAAGAGTCCATGGAAGCCGCAAAATAGGCACCGGAAGTCACGTCGTGGATGCTCCCCCATTTCGATAAAAAGTCGCCCCGTCTCACATGCACCGAGGTTGAGCGTGTTTCCTTCATTTCGGCTTCAATCCTTTGCAGTTTTGAGCTCAAAGCTCGCTCTGTAAACATTTTCGAAAGAATCCAATTACGGCTCTTTTCGGCAATCCTGAAGTCTGCCCAATAACCATTGAGATGGACGTCGGCTCGTGCTTTGCTTCGGGAGGCTAAAGCTAAGACTTTCGTAATGTCCTGGTCCCTAAATAGGGACTGCCTCCCCCCTAATCTAGAATCAAGTAGATAGGCAAGGTCACTGGCAAGCGTTGCAAAAGGTGACCTACCATGCAGCAAAGCAATTTGAATCATCGGGTTCAATCTTGTTCTCTCGGTAGCCAAAACATTGACTGTCGGAAACATCTCAGGTAAGGCAAACTCCCTACGCGTTGCAGTGCCTCGTCGGTTGGCTTCATAGATGCCTGACGGGTCCATAACAAGGTCTGTTCGAAGACCGGAAGCTGCCACGGCGCCTGCTGCCAACTGAAAAAGTTGGTTACCCAAACCTCCTGATACGCGCACGTACACTGCCATCAGTTATCCTCGTCTCATCACCATTCGATGCCCAAGCTTAGTTCTGCTCTCGGATGGGCATCCGGTAAGCTTGTCGAATGTCCAAGCAGGGCGGGTCTACTCATGCAGTCGTTAGAAGGCGTGTTCTCGCTATAGGGATGTATGACAGCATCCATTTCGCCAGATGGTTGGAGTTGTTTCAGCACGAGGACATTGATTTTTTGCTTTTTCCGTCGTCCCCTCACAGAAGAATCCACAGTGGCCTGCAGGAACTGCTTAAATCGGCTGGACCAGCAAGCTATCGATTTGCACCTTCAACTCGATTTACAGGGCTTCCACTTTGGGTTTTGGACAGAATCTTCTCCAATTATTTCAGGTCGGTGTTTTTGTCAGTACTAATTCGCAGTTTCGCACCTCATATTGTCCATGCCCTGGAGCTGCAAAATGCGGGTTACCTTGCGGCTAGGTCATTTCAGAGTTTGGGCAGCCCAAAGCCGGTTTTGATTGCAACCAACTACGGCAGCGATATTTTCTGGTTCTCTCGCAAGACCAGGCACGAAAAGCGACTGATGGGTTTGCTGGCTAAGGTAGATAGGTATGCCGCCGAGTGCAATCGGGACGTACTCCTCGCAAAAGAGTTGGGCTTTGGCGGGGAAGTTCTCCCTGTGCAGCCGAACGCTGGCGGGTTTGACCGGTCCCTGCTAGATCGGGAGCCTCTGAGACAAAATGACCGCAAAATTGTAATGGTGAAGGGTTATCACGGCTGGGTTGGACGCGCACACATCGCAATCCAAGCCCTTGAGTCTATTTCGACAGAGCTAGCTGATTATGAGATCGCCGTTTACTCATGCAATTTGTCAACCAAAAGGCTTGCAAGAAAAATGGCAAAGCGTACAGGGCTAAATGTCACCGCATATTCCAAAGGCGCCCTAAGTCACGATGAAATGGTTGAAAAGTTTTCAAGGTCCATAATTTATGTTGGCCTGTCTTTGAGCGACGGCGTAAGCACTTCAATGCTTGAGGCAATGGCTATGGGGGCAATTCCTGTGCAGACCAACACCGCCTGCTGCGACGAATGGTTCTCTGACACAGGAGTGGCGATACGAAATTTGACTGTACAGGATGTCGCGCTAGGTATCCAGAAGGCAATTGGTTTGGCACTCACGACAGATTCTGCCATCAAGAACAGGGAGACTATTCGGGCAAGGGCATCGCGCGAGGAAATAGCTAAGCAGGCCCTTACTTTCTACCATCTTTAGATACTGTGAGTCTTCCCGCGGCTGGGTAGGCTTATCTCAGAGAGGGAAGAGTGCTTTTGAGGATTACAAAAATCGGCTTCAGAGGCTTCAAGTCTTTCTCACAACCTTCGACGATCAATCTGGCTTCCGGCATCTCAGCCATAGTTGGGCCTAACGGTTCTGGCAAGTCCAATGTAGTCGACGCACTTGCGTGGGTGATGGGTGAGCAGGGACCTTCAAGCTTGCGTGGTTCGAAGATGGAAGATGTAATCTTCGCTGGCACTTCCAGCGCACCACCACTCGGCCGAGCTGAGGTTACGGTCAGCCTAGATAACTCATCGGGAAAACTTTCGAGCCAATACTCTGAAATCTCTCTATCGAGAGTTCTGTATCGCAACGGTGTGAGCGAGTACTCAATTAATGGTGAAAAGTGCCGTCTTCTCGATGTGCAGGAGCTCTTGAGTGATGCGGGGCTTGGGAGAGAGATGCACTCAATCGTGGGACAAGGCCAGCTCGACAGCATATTGAAGGCAACCCCTCTCGACCGCAGAGCCCTTATTGAAGAGGCCGCGGGAGTACTCAAATACCGCAGAAGGCGCGAGAAGACTGAGCGCAAGCTTGAAGCAATGCATGCGAACCTCATCAGGCTCCAGGACCTGATTGCCGAGGTAAAGCGAAATCTTAGGCCTCTTGGCAGGCAAGCAGAGACAGCCCAGCAGGCTAAGGAGATTGCAGCAGGTATTCGCGAGGCTAAAACCCAGCTATTGTCTCTCCAGCTAACCTCCCTAAGAGAGAAGCTAGAGCTTGCCTCTGAGGAAGAATCAAGGCGTAAGTCGGAAGCATCCATGACTCAGAGCCAGCTGGACACTTCCAGGCAGGCAGTGGCTGCACTTGATTCTGAGCTAAACCAGGCTCTACCAGATGCTGCTAGATCAAGACTGTTCACCCTCGAGTCTCTAGAAACCTCCATTAGAAGTTCGAGGAGTGTTGCGACTCAAAAGATCAAGTTGGCAATGGACA